>OCVV012885459.1_pt1 | contig 26686 bp, 26 predicted proteins | sample 1539721 | NCBI WGS metagenome assembly OCVV01 (sample SAMN02144230, study PRJEB22623) | gut metagenome | biome: sheep rumen | host: Ovis aries | place: New Zealand | reverse complement strand
ACAGAAATAATCACATCAAGATTATAGTATTTCGGTGGTCTTGATGCATTATTTGTACTTCTGTCGAAAATTTCGACAGAAGTATCTTTCACAAGTTCTCCCTCCTTGAAAATATTTCCGATATGGTACGCAATAGATGATCTGGCAGTAGCAAATAGACTACTCATTTGTTCTTGCGTCAGCCATACTGTATCTCCATCCATCGGCACAGACAAAGTCACTTCCTTTTCAGATGTTTCAAATAGTATAATCTCACTTTCCTTCACTAAAACACCTCCCCCGCATATTACCTTTTCCGAATTTCTTTGATTTCTTCCACAAACTGTCTATCCGGTTTACTTCCTGATAATATCTTTTCAATTAATCCGGCTAGTTCCAACGCCATCAGACCTATTGTTTTAAAGCCGCTATATACCCCAACAATCTTTCTTTTTGCGATTTCTTAAGACTTTCCATTTCAATCAAAAGATCATATTCCTTAGTGCCTTTTGTAACCACTCGATAATCCAACTCCTCTACAGATTGAACCGTGTCCTGCAACAATTCATATGGCGTTACATTTAACACCTTACAAATAATCATTATTTTATCTGCAGACGGGTTCGTTTTCTTTCGTTTCCAATCACTAATAGTACTCTGTGCTATTCCAGTAGCTTTCGAAAAGTCCATCTGGGTAATTTCACGTTCTTCCATCAATTTAAAAATGCGTTCACTTATTGTCATTTTCTGTTTCCTTTTCCTTTACACTTTCTTCTATCCATATCTTAAACTCCTCTGGACAAGCAGCTATCCACTCAAAGAAATAAGATGTGAGTTTCTCAAGTGTAATCCCAAAATCTTTCAATGTATTTCGATTTAAGAAATCGTAAACTTCGCTTTCCATAGAAAGTGAATATCCATCCTCCGTATCTGTTACACTAACTGGGTTTTCATGGAGCCTTTGCAATACTAGCGCTCTGATAAAATCATCCATTTCTATTGTATTTTCTTTATCTAAATCGACCTTACCGAACAGTCGCTCATACAAATCAAAAGACATAAGGATTCTATCTGTATCAAATATTTTACATGTGACAGGATTTCCATAAACCTTATAAAAATCATCTGAATCAAATTTTTCTATCAATTCTCTAGTAGAAATCTCCGGATACAGCATAACTTTTTCCCTTTCTCTATCTTTCTGCATTTATACGTTCCTTCGTATATCATCCGTATATACGTTATATTATTTCCATATTCAAGCAATGTCAAGATGCTATGTCATCACCATTGTTGCTTTAACCAGACAGTACTGCAACCGTACTTTGAGAAAAAATTAAAAACCGTGAAACCATTTATTTCAAAGGTCTCACGGCTTATTACGTTCTTACTCCAATTATGTAGTTTCAAATCTATTTTTTATGGTAAATCATGTTAAATACGGTATTCTTATTTTCCGCAATTGCTTAAGCAATAGCCAATAGTTCTACTACGATAAATATTTGTAATCTGGATTGCCAAAGGCATATCTCTGTATACAGAGCAATCCGACGATATAAATCCCTGATACTTTTTCATGATTTCAATATACTCATCCGGATGAACAAGAATGTCTTTAAACTCAACATCATTTTCATATTCACATACAGCAAAAGCCTTCGGATCAACCTTATCCATTTTACTAAACGGAACAAGATTCTCCGGAATAATAACCTTTTTAGGTCTTTTAATAATCGGCATTTCAAAAATACCGTCGAACTCAGCACCAATAACAAACTCCGGATTACATCCGTCACTTAAGCATGCAGCATTTCTGACTGCACTGTCTACCACGCTTCTCTTTTTTGTGGTTCTACGCTTCCTTCTGCCCTTTGTAGCCTTTCTCTTCTGCCATTATAAATCCCCCCTTATTATCTGCCTGTAAATGATATTTCAGTTATATCACAATCACTCGTCCAACTAATCGTCGTCTATCCTCATCAAGTTGATTAAAATGGTCCACCACCTTCAACCAAATTCCTGACCTCAAGAAACTGGTCAAGAATATTGCGTCCTGAGTTTTCACAAGAAATCATTGCTCAGTTATTCTATATTTTTACGGTCTGGGACTTTTGTTCAACAAATCACCACTCCTGCATTTCTTTGTCAGATCCAAATGTTATCTCCAAAAGTTCTTCGGCTATTTCTCTGCTACAAACCCTCATAAGATTATCATCTGCATCTTCCTTTGATAGTAAATTCATACTTCCATACCAAACAATTTCATCGTCTATTACCGCATAATGCTCACATGAATCCTCGACAAGCCTGATTTCAAATCCTGCCTTACGAAGTCTCTCCATAAGCTCCATCCTGGTATCATCTCTGCCATATTTGTATGAGTCAGGATGCCATGTAACAACTGTCGCCTTGATGCCCAGTTCCAGTCGTTTTCCTAGCACTTTAATGATATGATTAACTTTTTGATTATTTAGCGTCGGGCTGGATACAATAATGGAAAATTTAGCCTCCTCGAGATCTCGCCAATAGACTTCTGCATAGTTTTCAATATCATAGATTGCGTTTACTCTTTGCTTTTCGCCATCCATGTTAACACAAAGTTTATATCCGATCTTTTTATACGCCTTCATTCGTGAAGCAAACATTTTATCGAATTTAGGAATGTGACTGTCCACATAATCATAAACAATTACATTTTCCTTGCCCTCATAATCCCTGTTAAGTCGGCCAACATACTGCTCCACTACATTTTCTCCTGAAACCGGAGTCACCATGAAGAGAGTATCAAGGCGCGGATAGTCAAAACCTTCCCCCAGCAGAGATCCTGTCCCAACAAGAATAAGGCTTTCCGCATCATCAACATTATTCAATTCCTCAACCTGTGCTCTGCGTACTTTGGTACCATTTGCACCCGTCAAAAGGATCAATCTGTCTGCATATTCCTTAAGCCTCGCGGAGAGTTTCTTTGCATGATCAACATATTTTGTAAGAATAACAGGAGTTCTTCCAGCCTGTACACACTCAACTACATCCCTGGTGATTTGCTCATCTCGAGCATCGTTATTCCTTATCAATTCAAATGCCTCATTGCCATATGGTGTTTTTGACAAATGATGTGGCTTTACTGTCTTTGTAAAACGTGGATATACCAGATGATCTATATTCTGCTCCTCGGCTCTGTCCTTTGCCGTAAATCTATATCTTATAGGGCCAAGCAGAAATTCATTTATCTTTTCCTTGCCATCACCACGTTTCGGAGTCGCCGTTACCCCATACACATATTTTGCATTTATCTCCTGAAGTACCTCTATTGCACTAGCTGAGGCAGCGTGATGACATTCATCAAAGTATACCTGTGAATACTTCTTCAGCATAGGGTGGAACCCATCTTTTTTCTTTAAAGATCGTATCATCGCCACATCAACTATTCCCGTCAGCGTATCGTGCGCCCCCTGAAGGTTTCCGATCAATGTTTTTCTTTTTCTTGTACGTCCAGACTTTGTCTGATATTCCGGCAAATCCTCATCGATATCAAGGAACTCATCCAAGCGCTTAAGCCATTGATTCATCAGATCCGCTCTGTCTACAAGTATCAGAGTACTAACACTCCTTCTTGCGATCATATCGCAACAGACTACTGTCTTACCAAATGCCGTTGCCGCATGAAGTATACCCGTTTCATTTTTAAGCATCGTTTCTACAGCGGGAATCTGTGAGTCCCGCAAATCTCCCTTAAAAGAAATATTGAGTTTCCGCCCTACAGTTCGCTTATCTTCTACCTCATATCTAACTCTCGCATCATCAAGCCTCTTCAAAATTTCATCTCGAAGTCCGCGAGGCAAAACAATATATTTTCCTACATCCCTTCCAAGATAGATAAATCTGGACGCATCGTAGTTTGGAATATCCATAGCCTGGTTTTGGAAATACTGCTTATTTGAGAAAGTCGCCATACGTCGAAGCTGTCTCTTTGTTTTATTAGTCATTCCCGAAGAATCTATGTATATGCTATCAGAAAGAACGATGTGAACCACACCATCTACACCACCGGATTCAATTTCAGTACTCTTATCCCAAGGCGTATCGTTTCCATCATCTTCACTGGCAGACCCTGCACTATACCATAATGAAAGATAATCTTCGATTTCTTGCCTTGTCAGGCGTCTTGTACCGGCAAGCACTTTCAACTGATCCTCATACGCGTTCCAATTATCGTCTACAAAAGCGCTGTTTCCGGATTTTAATGCCAAACCCTGCAATGGAAGGGCAATCACATTTCCAAGTCCGCCATCTGGAAGAACATCCTGAGTTGGTATCATTCGATCATAATACCTGAACGATTTAAGATTCACAGATTCTGCCCCTTTTTCAAGAAGTGCAAACCCAAATCTTCTCGCAAGTCTGGCAGGAATCATTTCTTTGAAGAAAATCCATAGATGTGCCCCTCGCCCCGATCTTGAACGTTCAACTACAGCATCTACATCCAAATTCTTACAAATACGTCGTAGAGCATTTATTTCTTCTTTCCAACTATCATCAATATTCGCATGGTCATCCTGCTCTGCCCCTTTTGCATGATTATCAAAATCAAAAACAAGAAGCTGACAAAGATTATTCTCAAGCATCGGATAGATTGCCACCACATCATTTCCATTAGGATCCATTCCCGTCATATGCGCTTTTATTAACGGCAAAGTAATCGGCTTATATGCCCTCAGTTCACAATCTTTGCACCGAACGCCATCTCTTTTTTGAATATGGCAATCTCTATCCCACCTATTAAAACATTGCGTATAGTATCCATTTTTTCCTGTCTTGGGATTCGTATAACGAAGGTCATATACATCCTTCCTGCCGCGACAGAACATCACAAAAAAATCTCGTGCAACTTTATCTGTAATCTCAAATCTTTTAATACGTGCCCCCTGATTCTGATCATACGATTCCGCCACTACTTTATCATTATCTGATACTATATCCGTATAAGAAACACCGGCTTCATCCATACGTTCTTTCAAAAGCCGGTTCTCCATTTCCAGTTCAGATATTTTATTTCTTAATTCTATAATCTGCGTTTCTGAATAATCCATCATACTTCCAGCAACCTATATGGGTTACCTGCCAGTTCCTCCTTGAGTATATCAAGTACTGCCTCGCGAGATTCCAAATAAAGCTCCGTTCCTTCATCCATCAAAGCTTCATATACGGTTGTCTTTATCAAAAATTCGACAGCCTCATCTCTTGAAAAGCCCTTGTCATTCATAATATATTCCACCAGAAATGTTGCTATATTTCGCATGGCTTTTTTCTGATTTGCGTCTGTAATCATTATCCAATCACCTGCCTTTTTATCCTATCAAAGTTTAAGGTCTTTACTGCCTCCTGCGTTCTAAAGAAATACTGTTTGGGCAGATTTTCCAGCCGAAACATCGATCTCATCAAACTCATAGATTGTCCCATGATATAACGGCTTCAATTAACTCTACCTCCCTGCATTTCTATATAATCTTTAAGATCATCAATAATCCCTTGATTGCCTGTTGAATTAAAATTCTCATAACAAACATCAATATAGCTTAATACATCATATTTCTTAAAAATATCTGATAACTCTGAATACGTTTTCTTCCAGGCATCAGCCAAAATTGGTATTAGAACCAACTGCATATTAAGTACTTCTTTTTCTCTCATACTCATACTGAAGCCCTCCCTAATTCTCCAATCTCTTGATTCGGTGACGATGTCAACTTCTCAATTTCGGCTTTGTATTCCATAAGTCGAAGCACATACTCAGGCATTTGTCTTTTTGCCAGCCTCCCAGTCACAAACGGTTCTGCATGGAATGCAATAATAATCACAAAACTCCCTACGATTCATCCCCATATTCTCTCTCACCTTTTTTATGGCATATGCTGTATCCATCCTGCTCATCACTTGCAGTAGCTTCTTGCAGGTCTTCGGAATCATCTGCATCCTGTTCAACCACTGCATCCACGATTACATTGCCTCGTTCATCGTGCTTCGCCATCATGTCACGGAGCCAATAGGTAATAATGGCAGCCACTGGAATGGCGAGAAGGATTCCTACCACACCGAACATTCTTCCTAGAACAATAATGGCAACCAGGACCCAAACCGATGGAACACTCAAGGCTCCTCCATAGAACTTTGGCTTAATGATATATCCGTCTATAGTCTGGATAATAATGGTAAAGATCAAGAATGGAATCACCGCTGTAGGCTTTACCAGAATCAGGATAAAGGATCCAATCAAAGCTCCTGCAATAGGGCCGAAGGTTGGCGCTAGATTAGTGACACCCACAACCACAGAAATCAGAGGCACATAAGGCATCTGAGCAATCAGCATGAATACTGCATTTGCTCCACCCACAATAAATGCATCTACGATTTCACACACAATATACTTATTGAAAATCATATTGATGCGATGAAATGCAGTGCTGCTTTTCTGATGGACATTTTCTGGCACAATGATGTGGTACATCTTTTTGGAACCCTTCAGGAGATCCTTTTTCGCCATGAGAAAATAAATTGCAATAATAAAAGCCAGAACCCAGGTAAATACCTGAGATCCCAAACTAGTAACCTTGCTAATAATGGTGCTGTAATTCGCAGAGAAGTACCCACTGATCTTACCCATCACCTGATTCAGCTTGTCATTGATATCTGCTGCATCAATCTGTGCACCACGACTATTGGCATTGGTTGCTATCTTCTGAACAAAAGTAGTAAGCTGCTCTTCATAGGTAGTCCAATTGGTTACAATATCTGTGATACTCTCTACCAGGGAAGGAATCAAAGCGACAAATAGTAGGGTAAATAAGAGAATAACAACCAGCACATTTAGAATAACTGCGAGAATACGGGCGCCCTTCTCTCCCATATGCTTCTGTAATCTATTCTCTAGCCCTTTTACAAAGAAATCCATAATATAGGCTAAAATCAATCCATAGATCACTGGAGTGAAAAATCCGATGAAGGTACTAATTCCACGGAAGATCCCACCAAGGTGATTCAGCACTGCCATAAATAATACCGCTGCACATAATGCAAATGTATAACTGCCCCACTTGGTATCTCTCCATTTAAACCACTTCATTCCTTTTTCCTCTTTGATTTATAATAACTATCGTCTAAAAACTTCCAACAGGATTTCTTACTTTTAGAATTTCCCTTTATATGTCTCTATTTATATCTTTTTTTCTTATTTAAATTTCTTTTTATATTTTTTTTAAATTTTAACTTCTTCTATGTTATCACAAGATACTCTAAGAACCCATTAATGTTTTTTGAAAAATGATTATGAAAAGTAAACTTTGTATGAAGAAATCATCCCCCTGGTATACATTTCTAAAAAACATGTTATAGTATGAGAAGTGTGCAACTGATGAATCGGTTCGAACACATATGAGTGAATTATTAAGAAATACGCATCAGATGGATGGCTAGTCGCCATGCACTCTGGTGACATGAGGAATTATCATGGAACTAGCACGTTCTCAAGAGTTAAATGAATACTATGCGATGATTGATTCTCTGGCCGCAGACCCTCGGATCCTGCAGATGTCCGCCTATATCCAGCACGGACGTGTCTCCACTTTGGATCACGTGAAGTCTGTGGCGCGGTTGACATTTCGCTTGAATACTATGCTCCATGCCCATGGCGACAAGGAGACTCTGCTCTATGGGGCTATGCTCCACGACTATTATCTCTACGATTGGCATCACTACGATGGTGGTCACTTCCACGGTTTTACTCATCCTGCCGCTGCTGCGGAAAATGCAGTGTCTGATTTTGAGGTATCACCTAAGGTGGAAAAGGTAATTCGATCTCACATGTGGCCTCTTACGATTCTACATGTCCCAAGCAGTCGTGAGGCGTGGATCGTTAGCATGGCGGATAAAATCGTCTCATTAAATGAGACTGTCAGAAAGAGATAGGAAGAGTTATTGGAATTGATATAAATCATTGCAGACATGTGTCACAAGATATTATAGACATCATATTTACGGGGAGAAAAAATGGTATCACAATACTTTGTAGACTTCATATTCTATAGTTTCCTTGGTTGGGTCTGGGAATCCTTCTACTGCACCATTCAAGAAAAAGAATGGCAGGACCGAGGCTTTCTGTTTGGGCCAATCTGTCCTATCTACGGATTCAGCGTTATTATCGTAAAGCTTTTGGCCCTATTATTTCCACAGATTCAAAATGGTAACATGCCTGCCTGGGGCATCTTCCTCATCTGCTCTATTGGTAGTGCCATAATGGAGTACACCACATCCTGGTTTCTTGAGAAGAGATTCCACATGCTCTGGTGGGACTATAGTATGATGCCCCTCAATCTCCATGGTCGTATCTGTCTCTTCACCAGTGTGGGTTTCGGTGTGGCTGGAATCGTAGTCGTCAAGTGGCTCCTACCTACCATGTCTGGTGTACACGCTCTCTTCCCTCCTGTTGTGTATGAGGTGACAGCTTTGATCTTCGCAGGACTCTTAGGAATTGACTTCGCTCTCACAGAGGCCAGCCTGTCCAATCTCCTTAAGAATATGGAGGACTTCCGCGAGGAATTTGATATTCGAGCAGAATTAGCCTATGCTGGTATCTCTGACAAAATAACGGAAGCCAAAGACGATATTACTGAAAAAGTCACTGGTGCTAAAGATGGTATTACCGAGAAGGTCACTGGTACTAAAGATAGCATCTCAGGCTGGACTGGAAAAATGTCTGACGCTAAGAATGGTATCTCTGAGAAAGTTGTGGATGTGAAAGAACTGGGCGCAAAGTATGCCAAGTCACTCACCCATGCTCAGCGAAGTGTCCTCATGTCGGTTAAGAAATTTACCAAGCAGAAGAAGGGCGAGGTCTCCATCGGTGAAAGTCTGAAGGATGCTCTACGCCGAATGGATCAATAAGTCCTCACACCAGACTTCAGCATGGTTTACATTGAAATATTCAAATGATTACTACATCGGCTACTGTCATGTGTTATAATGAGTTGTAAAAATCAACGCCCAAGCAGGGCAGTTTCAGGGAGGATATTATGGATAACAATAATCAATTCCAGCAGAACAACTATCAGCAGAACCAGAATCAGGGACAGTATCAGCAGCCTCAGTACCAGCAGCCTCAGTACCAGCAGGCTCCTTACCAGCAGTTCGATCCAAGATTCGACTACACACCAATCACTATGTGGGGATATTTCGGATATGAGATTCTATTCGCAATTCCTATTGTTGGATTTATCTGCCTTCTGATTTTTTCCTTCAGTGCACATAATATCAACCTGCGTAACTTCGCTCGTTCTTATTTCTGCTTCCTGATCGTCGTATTAGTAATTCTTGGAATTCTCATTGCAAGTGGCGCATTTGCTGCAGCTTCTTACGGTCTGCTTTAATAATTAAGGTACAGCATCAATTAGTCAAGACTCGCTCGCGAGTCGAATAATTACTCCATGGGATACCCCATCGTATGCATTCGTCTTCAGGCATCAGAAAAGCCATCCACTAGGTACCACTAAGAATAATCAGTGGCCACCTGGGGATGGCTCTTTTGTTTGGATCAGTACAACCCTGCTCACGCTCTGCAATCAGCCCATCGAAAAGGAGGGAATAGTCAGCGCTTCCGCATGTTATAAATTTCACTAATCCATTCTTTTTTGTGAAAGATTATCATTTCATGAGAAATCTGTTATGATAGGTGGGAGTAGATGAATCTGATTCACTATATTCCCAAAATAATATCTATGGGTTTTCACTTTTCACGCACCTTGAACGATCATCCAAAGTGAAGTATTCATCATTACAAATAGAAACTAGGCTATTTATGAAAAAGAAGATCTTAATAATAAATACAGGTGGCACCCTCTCTTCTGTTGCTAAGGAACATGGGCTGACTCCTGACATCACAACAGACTCTATGATGAAGGAGCTCCATATTGTAGCAGGTGAAGCCGAGCTCACTACCATGGACTTCATGTCTCTAGACAGTGCCAATATCTTTCCAGAGGATTGGGCCAAGCTCGCAGAGATTATCAGTGATAACCGGGATAAATATGATGGAATGGTTGTCATCCATGGTACCGACACCATGGCATACACCTCTTCTATGCTATCCTTCATGCTGCAAAATATCCCAATTCCTGTTGTCATCACAGGATCCCAGCTGTCTATCTCTGATCCAGTAGCAGATGCTATGGAGAATCTCCGTTGCGCCATCTTCATGGCACAGACAGGTAAAAGCGGCGTCTTTTTAGCCTTCAACCGTAAGGTCATCCTGGGTTGCCGTGCCTCTAAGGTTCGGTCCATTAGTTTCGATGCCTTTGACAGTATCAATGCACCAAATGTTGCGGAGATTAGTTCTCTTGGAATGAAGGTCAATGAAGACCAGCTCCCTAAGAAAAGCGGCATCTTCCATCTACAGAATAACTACAGCAGAGATATCGCCGTAGTGAAAATGTTCCCAGGCATGCACCGCTCTCTATTAAATTCTCTCGCCAAGGAGGGTTGTAAGGCCATCTATATCGAGGCTTACGGACTAGGAGGTATGCCATACCTGAAGCATGACTTCATCGCAACGATTCAAGAGCTTGTAGATCAGGGTATCACTATCCTCATCGGTACCCAGTGCCGCTTTGAAGGATCTAATCTCAATGTCTACGAAACAGGCCGCCGCGCCCTAGATGCAGGCGTCATCCAAGCCAATGATATGACCACCGAAGCCGCTGTTACCAAGCTGATGTGGGTTCTGGGTCAGACCAATGATCCAAAGGAGATCCGCGACTATTTTAATATCAGTCTGTGTGGCGAGGTAATCCTTCAGAAGTAGAGGAATATACCTATTTTCCAATTCCATGACTTTGGAAATAAATCTGAATTCCTTGAAATCATTCGCCTACTACAATAAGGATTACTCAATTCCCTTGAACTCATATCCAGCATCCACAACGGCTTTCTCTAAGTCCTCAGCAGATACTTCCTTGCTCAGTGTCAGAACTGCATTATTGAGGTCATGTGAAGTCACTGCATTTTCAACACCATCCAGAGCCTCAAGAGCCTTCTTTACTCTAGCCTCACAGTGCTCACACATCATTCCTTCGATCTTAATTGTCTCTGTCATTTCCTGCTCCTTTCGCAGATTCTCTTCTGCTTCAAACTCATCAATATTGACTTGGTTCTTTAATTTATGATCATGACTAGCGCTATGAAGCTTAAATAGGTTCAAGCGTAGTGCATTCATACAAACTGTAAAACTTGATAGGGACATAGCCGCTGCTCCCCACATTGGGTTCAGGTGGATTCCTGGATAGAGACCAGCCGCCATTGGTATCAGTAAGGCATTATAAGCAAATGCCCAGAATAAATTCTCATGAATATTACGAAGGGTTCCTCGGCTCAGACGGATCGCTGCAGATACATCACTGAGACGAGAATTCATCAGAACCACATCCGCAGAATCCACAGCTACATCGGCTCCTGCCCCAATGGCGATTCCCATATCTGCACGAGTCAGAGCCGGTGCATCATTGATGCCATCACCAACCATGGCGACTTTACCCCGCTCCTGCAGCTTACGGATCACCGCTTCCTTACCATCAGGAAGAACACCTGCGATGACATGCTCTAGGCCAGCTTTTTCAGCGATTGCCTTGGCTGTCTGCTGATTATCACCAGTCAACATAACCACCTGGATTCCCATGCCCTTCAGCTCCTGAATGGCCTGCTTCGAATCCTCTTTGATGACATCAGATACAGCGATAATGCCAATGAGCTTACCGCTCTTAGCGAAGAATAGAGGTGTCTTTCCCTCCATTGCCAGGGCTTCTTCCTTGGCAGCAAATTCGCTATCCACGCCGCACACACTGCGAATAAATTTTCCAGAACCGGCATAGGTCATCTCACCAGAGATCATAGCCTGGATTCCATTTCCAGGTAGTGCCTTCCAGTTCTCTGCTATAAATGTAGCCCCAGCCTTCTTTTGTGCTTCGTCCATCTCACCGGCTGCAGCTGTATTCTCCGCATTCTGTAGAAATGTAGGTTCGGTCTTCATTTCTCTATAAGCCACAACAGCCTTAGCCAGAGGGTGCTCGCTTCTCTCTTCTAACGCGTAGGCAATTGAGAAAAGTTCCTCCTCTGTGATTCCCTTTGCAGGAAGAATATCAGTCACCTCTGGCTTACCAGCAGTGATGGTTCCAGTCTTATCAAGTACCACAATCTGAATCTTACCTGTATTCTCAAGGGATTCACTGGTTTTAAATAGGATACCATTCTTAGCACCCATTCCATTACCCACCATGATGGCAACTGGGGTTGCAAGACCTAGTGCACAAGGGCAACTGATGACTAGTACACTAATTGCACGCTCTAAGGCTACTGCAAGATCTGCACCCATAAGCATCCATACAACGAATACGACAATTGCGATGCCAATAACGACTGGAACAAATACACCAGAGACGCGGTCTGCTATACGGGCAATTGGTGCCTTGGTAGCTGCCGCATCACTTACCATCTGGATAATCTGTGAGAAGGTTGTATCCTCACCCACACGGCTTGCGCGGGCCTTAATATAGCCCGACTGATTCATGGTAGCAGCGCTAACGCTATCTCCCACCACTTTATCAACTGGAATTGACTCACCAGTAAGTGCGGACTCGTCAACTGCTGTCTCACCTTCGACAATGATTCCATCCACTGGAATGGATTCACCAGGCTTAACCACAAAGATATCCTCAGTATGAACCTGATCGATTCCAACGGTGACTTCCTGACCATCCTGAAGGATGACGGCTGTCTTTGGAGCCATCTTCATGAGATTCTTCAATGCATCTGTGGTACGTCCTTTTGACATGGATTCTAAGGTCTTACCAACCGTAATCAGGGCTGGGATCATAGCTGCTGATTCAAAGTAGAGCTGATTATGGTAAATAGACAAAAGGTCTACATTTTCCACGCCAGTTGTGATCATATAGGTCATACGATAAAAGATGTAGAGTGACCAGCCGAAGGAAACCGAGGAACCAAGAGCAACCAGGGAATCCATATTAGGGCTGCCATGGAAGAGGGTTCGGAAACCTGAGATGAAAAATGCGCGGTTGATATACATCACGATGATACTGATCAGAAGCTGTGTCAGAGCCAGACCGATATGATTGTGATTCAGGAAGCCTGGAAGAGGCCAACCCAGCATGTTGTGGCCCATGGTGATATACATAAGTAGGGCCAAAAAGCCTAGTGACCATGCCAGTCTCTTCACTAATTTCGGTGTCTCGTGGTCCTGGAGTGCTGCCTCCTCGGAAGCCAGTTTCGCACTGTAGGAATTCGTTCTGGCTCCATTGCCCTGTCCAGATTGGGATGCTGCACCCTTCAACGATGCGCCATATCCAGCATCTTCTACAGCCTTGATGACTGTCTCGTCACTGACCTGGCCCTGAACTCCCATGGAATTGGTGAGAAGGGATACGCTGACGCTCTCAACCTCTGGCAATTTGGCAACTGCCTTCTCGACACGAGCCTGGCATGCAGCACAGGTCATACCTGTAACGATGTATTGCTTCATGTTGTTCTCCTTATAATTTACTTACTGGTATTGCTACATTCAATAGATGTGGAAATTCCAGCTTTATGCTTCAGTCATTTCAATATCATTCGAATAGTGACTTACTTCATGAGTTTCTGTAGAACCTGGCAGAGTTCGTCAATGCTTTCGTCCTTCCCCTGGCGGATATCCTCAGCTACGCAGCCCTTAATATGGCAGCTGAGCAGCACCTTATTAAAGCTGTTCAGAGCACTTGTGGCTGCAGAGACCTGCATCAGGATGTCGGGGCAGTACATATCATTCTCCACCATCTTCTCGATGCCACGAATCTGACCCTCTACCTTCTTCAGGCGAGTCAGAAGTGCCTTCTGCTCTTCTGTTGTTCTCTTCTTATGACGCTCTCCACAGCAGGACACGGTTTCCTGCTCTGCCTCATGGCAAGCTGTATTTAAATCCTGTATTTCCTTCTCTGACATGTGAGCCTCCTTGTATATTGTAAATTAGATCTCCAGTTTTAGATTCCTGGAGAATCATACTGTTAATTCGCTTTATTCGGTGCTTTATTCGATGTTTTATTCGATGCTTTATTCGGTTCTTTATTTGGTGCTTTATTCGATGTTTCATTCGATGATTTATTGCTTTATTCGGTTCTTTATTCCTAGCCGATACCCCCATGGGGTATCTCTTATGTCTGAAGTATATACCCCCGAGGGGTATCATGTCAAGTTATATTTTTGTGTTTCGCCCATATCCGTGGGCGCGGGAGAAAAAGGCGAACTCAAGCTGCATTTGGCCGCGAGAACTTGCTTATAAAAAAGTTTGTTTCGCCCAAATCTCTCGATCAGCCAGAAAAAGTCGAACGCCTGCCAACTTTCCAGTCACATCAAGCCCAATATACCTACCAGATTTTTCATCTCCAGAAAATCGTTTCGCCTTTTTTGTCCTGCCAGCCAAATTTGGATGATACATGCCTAATTTGCCCCCCAGAAAACCGACTAATCTATAATTGCCAGGTCTCGCCCACGATTCCCCACGAAAAAAGAGACCAACGCATCTGTGTTGGTCCCTTATCGCATAAGCTGCCATCTTCCGAAAACTGTAGCCTTACTCCAGCGCTTCAGCCACATCCTTCAATCCATCGATGATTGACAGATGCTGAGGGCAGATGCCTTCGCACTGACCGCAAGCGATACATTCCGAAGCCTTACCGCCAGTCTCTGCAATCCCCTTATACTTCTCCATGTCCGCTGCATGATCAGCCCCATCGCGACGATCCTGATTATAGAGAGCGAAGTACTTTGGAATTGCAATCTCCATTGGACAGCCCGGAGTACAGTAGCTGCATCCTGTACATGGAATGGTAATTCCAGAATTAATCACATCAGCCACTGCATGCACAGTCGTAATCTCAAGCTCATTCAGAGGCTTAAAGTCCTGCATATAGTCGGTATTATTCAGAAGCTGCTCCATATTAGACATGCCAGACAGCACCATCTTCACCTGAGGGAGAGATGCTGCAAATCGAATCGCCCAGGAAGGAATACTCATATTTGCATCCAAATTGCGAAGCATCTTCTCTGCATCGTCAGGAACTTTGGCCAGGGTACCGCCCTTCACAGGCTCCATAACAATAACAGGCTTATTGTGTTTCACACATACTTCGTAGTTCAAGCGAGACTGGATTTTCTCAGACTCCCAGTCCAGATAATTGATCTGCAGCTGGACGAATTCCATCTCAGGGTGACGAGTTAGGATCTCATCTAGAAGTTCTGCATCTGCGTGGAAGGAAAATCCCACATGCTTCACCAGGCCTGCAGCCTTCTTCTCTAATACCCAGTTGAATACATCCAGATCCTCATACTTCTGGATGCTTCCACGCTCGATATCGTGAATCAGATAATAATCGAAATAGTCCACACCAGTCTTCTCCAGCTGCTGATTGAAGACCTTATCTCTGTCCTCCAAAGTCTCAAAGAATCCAGAATGAAGTTTTGTCGCCAGTGTATATTTCTCACGAGGAATACGATCAACCAGAGCTTCCTTAATAGCATTCTCACTCTTAAAGCTATGATACATCCAAGCGGTATCGAAGTAGGTGAATCCCCTCTCAAGGAAGGTATCCACCATCTCCTTCACCTGCTCGATATCGATAGAAGTGTCATCCTTAGGATCCAGAAGCGGCAGGCGCATCAGACCAAATCCAAGCTTCTTTCCTTCAAAAATCTCACTCATTTACAGTCCCCTTTCATAAGCCACAGTACATACACTTTATCCATTAACTCAGGGTACTATCACGCCTTCGCATGGCAATACCCTGAGGTCATCTCCCTGCTCGCACAGAGAATCATATCGATTGCAATTATACCATGGGAAATATGAATAAAGTATTAAAAAACTCCCGGCCCAGTCGCTGAGATGCCCCCAATTGTTAGACCAAAATCTAACGATTGGAGGTCGGTTCATTCCTAGGTCGAGAGTTGATTCTTCATAAATGTAAACCGTCTTGAAGCATGGTGGTTAGAACCCCATTCTACTTCAACAGTTTTATAGAACATAAACCGCAGGCTTAGATTAGCGGTTATTCACCATCTCCGGGTTCATATCGTGCCATGCGAGACGATCCTCAGCGATTTTCTCCCACTTGGTTCCCTTCTTACCATAGTTGCAATATGGATCGATGGAGATACCACCACGTGGAAGGAACTTGCCCCATACTTCGATGTACTTTGGATCCATAAGCTCGATCAGATCCTCCATGATGATATTCATGCAGTCCTCATGGAAGTCGCCACGATTACGGAATGAGAAGAGATAGAGCTTCAGGCTCTTACTCTCAACCATCTTCTCCTGTGGTACATAGGAGATGTAAACTGTTGCGAAGTCAGGCTGTGCAGTAATTGGGCACAGAGAAGTGAACTCTGGGCAGTTGAACTTAACAAAATAGTCATGGTCCGGATGCTTATTGATGAAGGTCTCAAGCAGAGTCTTATCATAGTCATTTGGATACTTTACATTTCTATTACCTAACAGGGTCAGATCTTCCTTATCCTTTTCTCTCATGGTTATTCTCCTTTATACTTACTAATTACAATTATTTCGGATTCATCCTTCATAATGGGTGTACAAGCCTCGATTCTACTTATGTACAAGACAAGAAGCATCCTTCATAATGGATGTCCAAGCCTCGATTCTACTTATGTACAAGACAAGACGCATTCTTCGGCTTGGTTTACATTTATCACTTCTTCAGTGCCGGATCCTCCACGCCATTAGCTGCGAAGGCTGCGGCACGATCGATACAGGTGCCGCATTTGCCACAAGGCTCATCGCCGCCCTCATAGCAGGACCAGGTCAGCTCGTATGGTACGCCAAGCTCTAAGCCCATCTTTACAACTCCAGCCTTATTCATGTCTACGAAAGGAGCCTCAATGGTAAGCTGATGTCCGCTTCCCTCATAGATGGCCTTATTCATGGCCTCGTTGAAGACAGGTGAACAGTCAGGGTAAGCGAATCCAGCGGCATCATCTGCATGTGCGCCGTAATAGATGACGCTGCATCCCTTGCTTAGAGCGATACTTGCTGCGGAGCTAAGGAAGAGACCATTTCGGAAAGGTACATAGGTGCTCACTGGCTTATTACCCTTGGTTTCCTTAATCTGCTCTGCATAACTCTCTAATGGGATCTCCTTGTCAGACTGCTTTAATAATGTGCAGTCACTGTACTGGAAGATCTCAGCCAGATCTAAGAATAAGTGCTCCACACCGTAGTACTCAGATACATTAATTGCTGCCTGGATTTCCTTATCATGCTTCTGTCCATAAGAGATTGACAGTGCGATGACATTCTCCTTACCATATTTTGAAACAGCCAGACCCAGCGCTGTTGTTGAGTCTACACCGCCACTTGATAGTACCATTGCTTTCATACGTAACTCCTTACTCGGTCAGCCATCTATCCGCTGGCCCTATATCACCAAAAATATCAATAAAATTGCAATGAATTCGTCATTCATCATTTCAACTTTTCAATTGCCCACTTTGCAATTCAGCCATTATCGCAGATATAACTGCAGGGTAGCGTCCGTCTTAAACTTGCCACGAAGCTCTGCAGTGAATGTCTTAGTATCTGTCTTCTTAATGCCACGAGCACTTACGCAGGAGTGCTTGGCCTCTAAGAGAACCGCCACGTCCTGGCTACCTGTAATCTCCGTCATGATATCCGCAATATCCTTGCCGATTTTCTCCTGCAGTTGCAGACGACGGCCGACCATATCTGCGATACGTGCAATCTTAGACAGACCGATGACCTTCCCCTGTGGGATATAGGCCACAGTCGCCTTCATGTCATACATAAGTGCCATGTGATGCTCGCAGTAGCTGAAGAGATCGATGTCCTTCATGACAACAACTCGACCTGGCAGTCCATCACGATTCATACCAGCTAGAGTATCTGCATCGGAATCAAGGGCATGGTCTACATTTCCATCGATATCTGTATCTGGAACTGCCTCCACATCGCTCTCTAAGCCGTCCTCGAAGGTCTTATTGAACATCTCTGCGATCTCGTGATTGGTGTAATTCATGCCAGCGAAAACCTCTTCGTACATCTTCGCCACACGCTTCGGGGTGTCGATCAGGCCCTCACGATTAGGGTCATCCCCCAGAGCCACCAGAATCCCGCGGATATGTTCCTCAATTGCTTTCGTATCTATCATTACACACCTCTTTCATTGGGATCCCAGATGACCTTATGCATCTGGATCTGCAGGCGCACGTCATTCATATTATGCGCCATCATGTAGTCCACCATGTCCTTAGGCTCGATGGCCCCGAAAATTGGGCTGAGGTAGGCATGGCAGCGCTCGGTTAAGTGATACTCCTGGATCAGCTCCCAGGCCCGATCTAAGTCCTCCATGCTGCCAGACACGAACTTCACCGTGTCATCACTCTCTAAGAACTGCATATTCTCAAGCTTCATGCCAGACTCACAACCGCTGCTAGGTAGCTTATAGTCCATGGTAAATGTAAACCGTGCTGGTAATTCCTGGCGAAGCTTTGCAAAGTCTTCAATCGCAATTGCTCCATTGGTCTCAATCTCTACCCGGAGACTCTCATCTGTCATCAGCTCACGGAGAAGCTCAGGCATCTCAGGCTGGAGAAGTGGCTCACCACCAGTGAGGGTCACATTCTTCACGCCAGTCTCACGGATGTAGGCATGGATCTCAGCCGGTGTCATCTCAGTGAAATCACAGCCTGCTTCATTCGCCCACATGGTATCGCAATATGTGCAACGGAGATTACAGCCCTTAAAACGGATGAATACTGCTAACTCTCCTGCTCTAGTCCCTTCGCCATTAATACTGACGAATTTTTCTACTACTTTCATCTTATATCCTTTGAATTACTACTATTGTTCCTCGGATTCCTATTCAGATCTCTTACAAGTGGTATTCTGTCCGGATTCCATTGTGTCGTTTGCAAATAGTATTCCTATCCGGATTCCATCGCATCGTTTGCAAATGGTATTCCTATCCGGATTCCATCGCATCGTTTGCAAATGAATTATATGTCCGGATTTACCCCTCGTAAGATGCATAATTGGTTGGAGTCTCGTAGACATCCACACGATGAACAGGGAAGCCCTTCGCCTTCATGCCTTCGAAGAAATACTGAGAGAAACGCTCAGCTGTTGGACGGAATGGAACTGCTACCATACGGAAGTCCTCATCAGAGAGTGCTGCAATGGTTGCATCCTTAAGTGAGCCCTCTTCGTAAATCAGGCTGTGATCTAGGTTATCGCACATCTCCTTCAGTGCAGACTTCAAATCACCGAAATCAAAAAGCATATCTCTGGTCTGCTTGTCAGTGGATAATTTCTGGCCTGCCACCTCTACAACAACTCTCCAGCGATGACCGTGGAGATTATGACACTTGCCCTCATATCCCTTCAGGAAATGAGCTGCATCAAAGTGATTCTCGGACTTGATATAGTACATGATAGAACTCCTTTATTGTCTGAGGAAATCCCCCAGAATTAATCTTCATTTGAATGTCTGGCATTATGGTACATGAACTGTAGCAGATTTTCTCAACAAAAAACTCCAGGCACAAAGCCTGGAGTCAGTATTCATAAGTTCGAAATGTATCCCGTGATCAAATGCTCTTCATGCTTACCCAATCACGGAACGGCAGTTCAAATGCATGAATTGCTGTCCTGGTTTTGTTTAACGACAGGATGGTACAAACGAACTGTCGAATATTCTCTTTTTGACTTGAACATTGTAGACTGTGATATTGCTCCTGTCAATGCCATTTGGCATGTTCTGGTGCTAAATTCACTGGAATCTTAGAGGAAATCCATTGCCAGTCTATCTAGGAGCTATTCATTACCAGTCTCTTTCGAACAGTTCCAGTTCCTCCCGCTCCCTGTGTTCCGACAAATCAGCGAAACAGATTTGCATCTTCTGGTAGATGCTGGCAAGTCTCACATCTCTGGCTTGATACCCATAATGATCCGATAGTCGAATGATCTCTTGGATATGCTCTTCCGTCTGACCATGCTCCTTCTCTAATCTCTGAATCTCTCGAAGGAGTGCTGGATCATGACCCTGGAATTCTCTTTGAAGAAACAATTTTCCTCCCCGGTTCTCTTCCTGGGAATCCATTCCGGCTCCTCTATCAGAACGATCGCTAGCTCCCTCTGTCATGTCGTAGCTAGCCACCATCAGAGGAAATACCTCCCCTTCCTCCTTCTCAAAGTGGTGCTTCAGTTCAGATGATAGGGCGTAGAACTCCTGAAAGATGTCCTGGATTCTGGCATCCATGACCTGGGTTTTTTTGAATAATCCACTACTAGTATTATGGTCTGTCTCGTATGCATCCATCTCTTCACGGATTTCCCGAATCATCGTTAATTCCTTAGCATGATAACGGCTCACAATCTCGTCGATCAGCTCCGGAACGGTGAATTCTTTCTTTGTATCATTTTCCATTTTGTCCTTTAACTGGGCGATCATCTCTTGTGTAATCATATGCTCATCATACCCCTCATATCTTTGGAATACCGTTGTAATTACAACCTAATACTCAAAAGTAGAATTTCACATTTTTCCCTGCCACCTCAACTGATACATATGATAGAATACAGGAAGTATTGTTTTATGGAGGGGATCATGGCAAAGTTAATATTTCGTTACGGTGCAATGGATGCAAGTAAGACTGCAAATGCGCTAATGGTACGGTTTAATTATAACGAGAGGGGTATGCACGCTGTTGTATTGAAGCCAGGCTTCGAGAATCGTGATGGCGCTCATATCATCAAGTCTCGTATCGGACTCGAGGCTGAATGTGAGGCAGTTGAAACTTTCCTAGCTGAGAGAACACCTGACTTCTTCGATGCAGATCAGATTGATTGCATCATTATCGATGAGGCCCAATTCCTTACTGTAGAGCAGGTTAATCAGTTTGCTTGGATCGTAGACAATCTGAATATCCCAGTCATTTGCTACGGTCTTAGAACCGACTTCACTGGCAGAGCCTTCCCTGGTTCTGGACGTCTCTTAGAACTGGCAGATAATCTCGAGGAGATTCCTACAATCTGCTGGTGCGGACATAAGGCTCGTTTCGAGGCACGTGTCTGTGATGGTAAGATGGTCACAGAAGGTGAACAGGTTGCTCTCGGTGGCAATGATATGTACATCTCACTTTGCAGAAAGCATTTCATGAATGGAGACATCGGTCCTGCCTTTGTGAAGTGATGGTAACAATCATTTTGTGTTTGTCATCCAAATTCGGCAGACCGCCTCAAAAAGGCGAAATCCAAATCAACGCATGAGGATTTTAAATAAAAAACCTCCCAAGGGAATGAACCGACCCCCTAGCGTTAGATTTTGGTCTAACAATTGGGGGACAACTCAGAAGTCCCTGGGAGGTTTAACTAGCCATTAAGCAATTGATTTTACTTTTGCATATCAGCAACTTATGAAAGTTCTCTTACTATCTCACAAGCTTAAGCTAACTCAAGTGCAAGCTCCATCATCTGATGGAAGCTATTCTGTCTCTCTTCAGAGTTCAATTCCTCGCCGGTAACTAAACTATCGGAAATGGTAAGGATAGACAGTGCCTTCTTATGGCATCTAGCAGCTTCCATGTACAGTGCAGCGGATTCCATCTCTACACAGTAGACACCCATATCCATCCAAGGCTTATTAGCATCTGGATTAGCATTATAGAATGGGTCAGAGGAAAGTACGTTACCAACTACAACCTTAGTACCCTGCTCCTTAGCGATCTCAACAGACTTAGAAAGAAGACCGTAGTCAGCGATTGGTGCAAATGTACCATCAAAGTTGAACTGGTTAGCCCAAGCGGAATTGGTGCATGCGCCCTGTGCGATTACGATATCTCTTACCTTACAATCTGCATTGATAGATCCTGCAGAACCAATACGAATGATATTATCTACATCATAGAATGCAAATAACTCATGAGAGTAGATTCCGATGGATGGCATACCCATGCCCGAACCCATAACGGAGACAGGTCTACCCTTATATGTTCCTGTAAAACCGTACATATTACGTACATCTGTAACCAGCTTAGCATCCTCAAGATAAGTATCTGCAATGTATTTTGCACGAAGTGGATCTCCTGGCATCAGTACTGTCTTAGCGAAATCGCCCTCTTTTGCGCGGATGTGTGGTGTTGGAATTGGTGCTCCCATAATAACCTCCTCTTTATTTCTTATGTCCGTATCATGTGTCTTTCATTGACTTTAACATGACTCATTAAGCCTTTTGATTATATCACATCTACTAATCAACTCAATAACAAATACTTATGAATCCTAGTGAAATTCAAGGAGAATCCTATTAAGATTTCAATGGAGTATTCCTTACCCAAATCTACCTAAAAAGCATACCAAATGATCTGGCCTATCAAATCTGGAAGAATTCCACTGCCTGGGCTAGATTATCATTGATCGAACGCATCTCTTCGGTTCTCTCCTGAGTATCTGTACATGCAGATGCAACCTGCTCACAGGACGCACTTACTTCCTGTGCACTTGCTCCTAATTCTTCGGAGATTGCACCGAGATTTGCTGTCGCATTGGTAAACTCTTCCTTGATTGAATCAAGTTCTTTAGCCATCTCATTGATGTGCTCAATCTCAGCAGTAGAGATATCTACGGCATTGGAGAGAGTTTCGAACTTGCTCTGAGTCTCTCCGATGTACTCCTGCTCCTTCGTAATAATATCTGCAACTCTTGTAGCTGCATCTACGGTCTCACGAGAAATACCTGTGATGGACTCCACGATAACACGAATCTCATTAGCAGACTTAGCAGAATCATCTGCAAGCTGGCGAATCTCTTCTGCTACAACTGCAAATCCACGTCCTGCCTCACCTGCACGAGCCGCCTCAATACTAGCATTCAGAGACAAGAGATTGGTCTGACTAGAGATATCCTCGATCATCTGTACACACTCAGAGATATTTGCAACCGCACTATTAGTCGCAGCAACCTTTTCTGAGATATCGTGAGCTGCCTGTACAGACTCGTCACTGGATTGCATTACAGTATTCATATTGTCCGTTGCATCCTTATTGGCCTCATCAATTTCTGCTGAGGCATCTCTCAGGCGCTTCACATTCTCTGTAAGTTGGTCTATATTTCCGCCTAAGACAACTGCCTTCTCGGCCATATCCTGAGCATTCTTAGCGACATCTTGAGAAGTGTCTGCTACTTCATTAATTGTCTGGGAGATCTGATTAATAGCGCTAACATTCTTGCTAGTCTTCGCATCTACATCGATAACTGCGCCGCTTAATGGATCGGAATTGCCCTTAATGGTGGATATAGATTCGGACAGAGCCGCCTTCATATTCTGACACGCAGTGACCATAGCCTTGATTTCATGGATATCGGACTCGGCTTCGAAATTAACACGCAAGTCACCTTTAGACAACTTCGCCATACTCTCTGCCATGGTCTGAATCGGCTTAGAAGCCTTACGGCCAGTGAGAACGACAAAAATTGAAGATAAGATTGCACAGATGATACCTGCAACTAGGATTATAATCATAATATTCTGAACAGGTCTCATGACATCTCGCTCATCTGCAGAGATAACGACTACAAAGGACTTATCCTGAGCCACATAATATGCTGCATATTTTTCCTCGCCTTTAAAGTTGTAAGCCACCACATGTGGCTTATCTCTCTTGCCCGACTTCATATCGGCGCAGACCTTCTGGATGACCTCATTGGCTACAGGCTGTCCGATTTTTTCTGCTGTAGGATGATAGAGCATGGTGCCATCTGCGTTCGCAACATATGCGTAGGAGGAAGGAATATCCTTCAATTTGATATCAGCACAGTAATCTCTCAGTGAACCTGTAGTGAAGAATTTGTCTTTACCAACATTAGCAACCTCATCTTCTATTCCGGTGCCTTCCGCATTCGCCATGGAATACATGTAGTTAAATGTCAGATTCTTTAAGCCCCTCTTCGCCTGAATCGCTGCAAATGTACCTACAATCAGTCCGAGTGTAAGCATTGGAACAATTGCAAATAAAAGCAAGGTTACAAACATAGATATTTTACCCTGCCTCATGGTTGATTCTTTTTTCTTACTCATAGCTCCCTCATTTCTAATTAGCAATTTAATTAGTTTCTATCTATTACTTTAATTATAGAACGAAACCCTCGATACAATTCTAAAGTTTTTCTTAATTATAAGCAACTGTAGTCTTCGTCAAAACCTTCGTATGAAAGAGTCCAACCATCATCTCGGAAGAGTGGTTGGACTCTTCTCCTCTCTTATTGTAATGCACGCCATCGGACGTCGGCTACAAAAAATCTAATGCACTGACATAATATGCCCCAGCATCCATAATCGCATCACCTGCTCTGCTGTGTCAGACAGATTCTGCATAGCGGTCTCTGTCTCCATAGCATCAGCGAGGCTTGTCACCCCACGGAGAATCGGGAAGAATGCATCGATTCCAGCCGCATTACATGCCCTCGCGTCTGGAGTCACTGCGCCAGCGAAGGCAATCACTGGCTTCTGATACTTCTTTGCGATCCGTGCTACACCAATTGGTGCCTTCCCCATAGAAGTCTGCCGGTCTAGCATACCCTCTCCAGTAATCACAAGGTCTGCATCCTTAATCTCAGACTCTAAGTCTGTCTCATCTAGGACGATGTCGATTCCCGACTCTAAGGATGCATTTAAGAAGGCTAGAAATGCGAAACCCATACCGCCTGCTGCACCAGCGCCTGGCGTATCTGCAAGGCTTGGGCTCGGTTTACATTTGCGAAGTGCCCTCTGATCCCGGGACTCTGCACTCTTCGCCCTCTGAGGCAGACTCTCCCCAGCCAGGTCAGCATAGTGTCTCAGCCACTGGTCCATGTCCTGAACCATCTCTGGAGTGGCGCCCTTCTGAGGGCCATAGATAGCACTGCAGCCCTCTGGCCCACACAGAGGATTGGTCACGTCACAAGCCACGCGGAAGGTGCACTCCTCCAGCTCTGGCATCACATGATCCACACCTATCCCTGTTAGGAAATGTAGACCAAGGGCGCCATTTGGGATCTTATCGCCCTTCTGATCCAGAAAATCGAAGCCAAGGGCCTGCAGCATGCCAACTCCACCATCATTTGTGGCACTTCCGCCGATTCCAATGATAAAATGACGGCAGCCTTGACCTATGGCATGACGAATCATCTGACCTACGCCGAATGTAGTGGTATAGAGAGGATTCCGCTTCTCCTGGGGTAGTAGTGTGATTCCAGCCGCAGCACTCATCTCTATAACGGCAGTCATCGAGTCTGGGATGATGCCATAACTACACTCCAGAGGATCCCCAAGAGGGCCAGTCACCTCAACTGTCACAAGCTGTCCCTGCATACCAGACGTCAGGGCATCTACGGTTCCCTCGCCGCCATCTGCAAGAGGGCGTACCACCACATGGATTGTAGGATCTACTCGTTGGATTCCAATCTGGGTAGCCTGTCCAGCCTGTATCGATGTGAGGCTCCCCTTAAAGGAGTCAATTGCTGTTACAACTTTCATAGAAATCTCCCAATCTGTTAGCAGACCATGGGGTTTTAGAACCAAGCTGGCAAACTGCTAATTCATCTATCGTTCTCTCTCATTTTCTCTAGTGGCAAAAAATCCATCTACTGTGCCCTATCGCCTTCCTTAGTGATCTGCTCTCGGGTCATCTGATCGATTGCGGCCTTCAATTCTGACAAGAATCTCGAATGCTTCACGTTGTCTGCGCCATAGGTAAACTGCAATTCATATTCCAATGGAAGCCAGGTATCAATAGACGTCTCATCATGGGTAAGTACCGCCTCTAGCTTATCCAGGGCCTTATAGAGCTTCGCCTCTGGTGTCTCAAGGGCAATCATCTCATCTAGAAGTTCCATCCACTCTATGCGGATCTCCTCAGGGAAGGATCCAACCCACTCCAGATAGATATCATCCTCCGTCTTCGCATCCTGCCCAGTCTTTACAAATGTGGGGATATCCCCTGTGAATGACTCGCCTAGATCATGAATCAGACACATGCGAATCACTCGATTCATATCCAGCATAGCAAATTCCTCTTCATGAGACACAAGCATAGCCATTAACGCCATCCGCCAACTGTGATCTGCCACACTTTCCTTACGATCCTCCTCGATCCAGCAATGGCGAGTGGCCTGCTTTAATTTCGCTGCCTGCCCCATGATTTGTAATAGTTCTTCTGGTCTCATTTATACTCCTTATGCCAGGTCGTCCCTTGTGATCTCAATGGCTTCTCTATCCTTTTTGCTTCCAACGTGTAGCTGATAATCTCCAAATCATAGACTTTCTGCAAATTATGCCAAGAAATCTAATAAAATTTCAGTTTTAAGATTTGTTTGGCTGGTTTTACCGCAAGAAATATAGACTTTCCTCACGAATTCGAAAAAGAATCTAGGTTTTCATCCAGAGACAATCCCAGAGGAATCAAATTACGATAAATATGTTCGACTTTTCTACACAGAATGCAGAAAGTCTATGTTTTAACTCAGTCGGGGTACAAGCTCCGACTGCGTTAAACGCTCCGCGAGGATGCGCACGGATTCGGACAGGAATTTGTCTGCTGAAGCAGACCC
>OCVV011326795.1_pt1 | contig 26704 bp, 24 predicted proteins | sample 1539721 | NCBI WGS metagenome assembly OCVV01 (sample SAMN02144230, study PRJEB22623) | gut metagenome | biome: sheep rumen | host: Ovis aries | place: New Zealand | reverse complement strand
ACACTTCGTGCCGCGTAAACGTTGTTGATAACCGACACCTTCGGTGCGGTATAACAGATAATCGAAAAATTTTTCCCGGAACGAGAGTAGGCTGTAATATTTTTGTGAAACATAGAGGGGCAGAAACTTCGGAAAATAAACGGGCTAGTTTGAGGGCAAAGCTCTCAAACTAGGTAAGGTCGGCAATGCCGACCGACAAAGTAGGCCAGCTTTTTTTATTTAACAGGATTTATATATATGAAATTTGATGGTTTAATTTTGGATGTTGATGGTACAATTTGGAATACAACAGGAATCGTTGCAGATGCCTGGAATAAAACAATAGATACTTTCTTTCCTCAGGTACCTCATGTAACTGCAGAGATTCTAAAAGGACAATTCGGTAAAACAATGGATGTTATTGCTGATAATCTTTTTGGCCTTTTGTCTGCTGATGATAAAAAAATCCTGATGAAAAACTGCTGTATATATGAACAAAAAGCTCTTTTAGAAAATACTAAAAATATAACTTATGACGGTGTAATCGCAAGCCTTGAAAAACTTTCAAAAGAAATTCCAATCTTTATAGTGAGTAATTGTCAAAGTGGTTATATAGAACTGGTAATTGAAAAAAATAAAATTACAAAGCTTATTAAAGATTTTGAATGTTTTGGAAATACCGGGAAATCAAAAGCTGAAAATATAAAACTTATTGTAAAACGCAATGGATTAAAATCTCCTGTATATGTTGGTGATACACAAGGAGATTATGAAGCTTGTAAAGAATCAAATGTACCTTTTATTTGGGCTGCCTATGGATTTGGCAAGCCCGAAGATGATAAATATTATGCAAAAATTGATTCGTTTACTCAGCTGAAGTCGCTTCTGTAATTTCATCTTTATTGCTAAAAGATTTTTTCAAAAGAATTGGAACAACCATTGATGAAACAATAATTAAAAGAATTACAGATGTAAAGTATTTTGAATCTACAAGTCCTGCTGAAAGTCCCTTTGTTGCTACGATGAGGGCTACCTCTCCACGAACCATCATTCCTTCCCCAATCTGTAGACATTCTTTCCAGTTAAAACCAAGAAGTTTTGAAATTCCACCGCAGCCTATAATTTTAGAAATACATCCAACAATTACAAAGGCTATGGAGAACCAGAGAAGATTAAGATTCATTCCGGAAAGATCTGTTTTTAATCCTATGCTTGCAAAGAAAATAGGACTAAAAATCATATAAGCATTGATATCAATTTTAGATTCCATGTAAGATGCATCACTTAAACTGCAGAATACGATTCCTGCAATATATGCTCCTGTGATATCAGCAATTCCAAAGAAGTGTTCAGCACAGAAAGCGAAAATCAAAGCAACGCCAAGAGCGTAAATAGGGATTCTGCGTGATCGAGGATGTCGTTTGTCATACCAGCGGAAAAGTCGATAAACGATAAAGCCTGCAATAATAGCGCAAACAAAAAAGGCAAATGTTTTTAAGATAATTCCCAAATATCCGCCTTTGCCTGAGCTTACTCCAAGAACAATTGTAAGTACTATAATTCCGATAACATCATCAATGATTGCAGCACTTACGATAGTTTGTCCTACATCTGATTTAATCTTACCGAGTTCCTTAAGTACAGCTACTGTAATACTAACTGATGTGGCTGTAAGAATAGTACCAATAAAAACACATTTAAAGAATTCTGGACTTCCCCAGCCAGTAAAGCCAAAGAAGAACATAGCCATAATTGTGCCCAAAACAAGAGGAGCAAATACACCAGAGACAGCTATAAGTGTAGCCTTGAAACCAGATTTAACAAGTGACTTTATGTTTGTTCCAAGACCTGCTGAGAACATAATTAGGATTACACCAATTTCGGACATATAGGAAATAAATTGATTTGCTTCGTTATAAATTACATTTGAATCTGTTTTACCAAAATTTTTGAAAAATGGTAGAAATCGAAGTAAAAGACCGGCAACAATCATTCCTGCAACTTGTGGAATTCCAATTTTTTTTGCAAGTACTCCAAAGTACTTTGCTACAATGACGATAATACCTACTGAAAGCAGAATGTGAAGAATGATTTCAGTATTTGGAAGTGCTGTATTCATATCATTTGCCCCATTGCAATAATATAGAGAAAACTCTAAAAAAAATTGAATTATTATATATTTAGGACAGATTTTGTTCAATATAAGTGTTATAATTATATGCATTATAAATGTATTATAAAGACTTACTCTTACGGGAGAAAAATATGAAAAAACGCATTTCATTCTATTCTATAATTATCTGTTTCTGTTTTATGTTTTTATCATGTGCCACAACTGTAAATGTAAAACTTACTAGACCTGCACATCTGGATTTGAATGGTGCACGTACAATAGCAATTTTGCCGATTAAACCGTGCGCATATTACAAGGAATATAATACTTCTCTTGGAATGGAAATCCTTATAAATTCTTTCTATCAGATTTTTGATATTCGTGACCCCGATGAACAGCTTGCGATTGACAGTCTTCGAACTCAGATTGAAAGAGGACTTCTTGATTCTCCATATATTAAGCTTGTAAGTTCAGATGCTGTAGAAAATGCAAAACGAAAAGGATATTTAAATCCAGCAGATGTATATCTAACTGGTGAAGTAACCTATTTTGATGTTTCTGATTCAAAATCTGAAGAACGAAAACTTGTAAAGGCTGCAAAAGGTGATCAAAAAGCTGAGTATGAAATTGTAAGATACTGGAAGAGAACTGCATATTTTAATTTCAAATATCAGGTTGTGGACAGTTCAACAGATAAAGTCATTTCTTTTGATGAAATTCGAATGGAAGAAACTTCCTCAAGATATGAATCAAAAAGTTCGTTACCTGGTACCTATACTTTGCTTGAATCAGATATCAGATATGCTGCAAAAAGAATCCTTCAGGAACTTCAGCCCTATGTAGTGACAAAATCAATAAAGCTTCTTGAAGTAAAAACAAAGGATAAGGATTTAAAGGCTCGAATGAAAGCAGCAGATGAACTTGCAGAAAATAGTCAGATAAATACTGCAAGTGCTGAATTCCAGAAGATTTATGAAGAAACCGGAATTGTAGAAGCAGGTTATAATGCGGCAATTTTACAGGAAGCATTGGGAAATCTTTCTATTGCAGAAACTATGATGGAAAAGGTTTATTTACAAAATCCAGATTCCAGGGTTGCAAAAGGACTTTCTGATATACGAAATGAAATCAATATGGCTAACCGTCTGAAAAATCAAATAAATGAGTCTGTTGCAGGTTCAAATGATTCAGATGATTTTGATGATATTGATTTTTAATCAGCAGTAGGGCTGCCACTTTTTTGTCAGTGCTTTTGCATTTGTAAAAAGCTCTGCATGAATTCCAAGTGAAGCGGCGGCCTGTACATTTTCCAGTTTATCATCTGTAAAAAATGCATTTTGCGGTTCTGTTTCTTCAGCTTCTAAAATCAATTCAAAAAAATGTGGATCTGGTTTTGCACAACCAATTTTGTTGGAAGCATAAGTCTGATTAAAAAAGGAGTAGTCTCCGCGTTCCATATGGTTTTCCCAGTGGCTTTGAATAGTGTTAGTTCCGCAGACAACACGATGTTTCTTTTTTAGTGCCTGTACAAGTTCAATAGTTTGAAGATTCTTTGAAGGATGGAAAAAGAGTCGGAATAGATCTGTCGTTACTTCTGGAACCTGCAAAAATTGATCTTGTGTTTTTAGAGTTTTAATTCTATTGTTAAATTCCTTCCAGAACTCAGCACTGGAAATAGTTCCTGTATTTAATTCATGTTCTATATTCAGATTATTAAGCCTGCAGATATCTAGAAAATCAGTTTTAGAAAGATTTAATTTGTTATAGATTGAATCCATTTTAAAGGTGTTTGTAACTACACCGCCCATATCAAAAATAAAAAGCATATTGTGATTATGGTGTAATTGTGATGAATAATCAAGTTTGATATAATGACGTTTATGAGTAGTAATAATTTTCCTAGAGTTTTTCTAAAGAATAAAGAAGAAAAAGAAATTCAGCAGGGATTTCCATGGGTATTTGATAACGAGATTTCGCACATTAAGCATAGAGCTGATGGTAAGTCTGAATGGAAAAATGAAGTTCTTGGTGAATGCTCTGTAGAAGATGGTTCAACTGTAGAAGTTTATACTAAAGCTGGCGGTTTTCTTGGAACTGGTATTTTCAATAAAAAATCAAAGATTACAGTGCGTCTTATTGGTAATGAGCATGCTGATGTTATTATGGCAGATACTGCGGCTTTTTATGAAAAGAAGATTCTTGATGCGTATAATATGCGCCGAATGTTTTATAAAGACAGCGATTCTTATCGTTTGATTTTTGGTGAAGCAGATTTTATTCCAGGATTAATTTGTGAGCGATTCTGTGATGAAAATGGCAGGATAATTATTGTAGTTCAATTTCTTTCGCTTTCCTGTGAAGTTTTCAAAGCAGACATTATTTCAGCCTTAAAAAATGTTTGCAAGCCTGATTGTATCTATGAGCGCAGCGACGCAAGCGTACGCGATAAGGAAGGTCTTGAACAGACTGCCGGATGGATTTTTGGAAATGGTGAAACTACATTTAATATAATAGAAAATGGAATAAAACTTGGTGTAGATATTGCAAATGGTCAGAAGACTGGATACTTCCTTGATCAGAAATTCAATCGTATTGCGGCTGCTGCGTTCTGTAAAGGTAAAACTGTACTTGATACATTTACTCATACAGGTGCGTTTGGACTTAATGCCTTTAAAAACGGAGCTCGTGAAGTTACATCCGTAGATATTTCACCAGAAGCAGTTGAGATGGTTGAACATAATATTAAGCTCAATAACGCAGGCAGTGTAATGAAAGCTGTTTGCGCAGATGTTTTTGACCTTTTGAAACAATATGAGAGTGAGGGCCGTAAATTTGATGTAATTATACTTGACCCACCGGCATTTACAAAATCTGCAAAGATGATTGAAAAAGCTTATGGTGGGTACAAGGAAATTAACTTGCGTGCACTGCGACTTTTGAATGAGGGGGGCATTCTTGTTACCTGCTCATGTTCCTACTTTATGGAAACTCATATGTTCTGTGATATGCTTATGCATGCCGCAATGGACAGCCATAAACGTCTTCAGATTCTTGAAAAACGTGGTGCAGGTCCAGATCATCCGGTTTTACTTGGCTATCCAAAATCAGAATATTTAAAATGTGTGGTTTGCCGTGTCCTCTAGTGCTGAAAAAAAATATAACTGCATAATAATTCTCGGGCCTACTGCTGTTGGCAAAACTGCAATTGGAGTTGCAGTCGCTCGTGCATTTGATGGTGAAATTATTTCAGCTGATTCAAGACAGACTTACCGTCACCTGGATATTGGTTCGGGTAAAGACCTTGCTGATTATGAGGCAAGTAAAGAAGGGCCTGCCGTTCCATATCACTTGATTGATATTACTGAATTACCGGCAGAGTACAACGTTTATAACTATCAGCAGGATTTTTACAAGGCTTTTAAAGATATTACAGAGCGGGGCAGACTTCCAGTTGTTGTTGGTGGAACGGGCATGTATATAGATGCAATTGTACGTGATTACCAGCTGGTAATTCTGCCGGAAAATAAAAAACTGCACGAAGAGCTCGAAGCAACACCACTAGAAGTCCTTGCTGAACGGCTTCTTAAACTTCAGCCTGATTTGCATACAAAATGCGACTTGCTGGAAAAAGACCGCGTAATTAAGGCTCTTGAAATCATAGAAGCAAAAAAACAGGGCGTTGATTCTACTTCTGTTCAGCGTCCTGATATACGTCCGTTAATAATCGGAACAACTTTGCCTCGTCCTCAATTATGGGAAAATATCAGTATAAGACTTCGTGAACGACTTGATGGCGGCATGGTAGAAGAAGTTCAGTCAATTCATTACAGCGGAATAAGCTGGGAACGACTCGAAAAACTTGGACTTGAATATAGATTCTGTTCACAATTCTTACAGGGTAAGATTGCTTCTAAGGAAGATTTGTATGAAGGCCTGTTTGTTGCAATCCGTCAGTTTGCAAAAAGGCAGGAAACCTGGTTCCGTATGATGGAAAAGAAAGGTGTAGAGATTCACTGGTTGGATGCGGGTAGTAAAGAAGAAAGAATTAAACAAGCGAAAGATGTCATTGTCGGACTTGCCCCTGCGACGTTTGCGTAGCAAACTCGTTTACAATCTGTAATTGTCAGTAAGGTACAGATTCCCGTGTCAAGCACGGGAATGACACTTCTATAAACAAAAAAAAACTGCCGGTGGTGTAGCCGGCAATTTTTTTACAAGAGGACTTTTCATTTTTTATAATATCTAGTTAGGCATTTACAGCCATCTTTACAGTTTCAGTAATTTCTGTAAGATAACCAGTGCGGATGCAGCTATCAAAAAGTTCCTTAGAAATGTAATCAGTCTTTACGTCTTCGTATCCGTCCATATCACGAACGATTTTTACAACGAATCCATCTTCCATTTCGCGAATGATTGTCATGTAATCTGTGTTCTTTCCAATGCTTTTGAGTGTGTATTTTTTCATTTTCCTTTTACTCCCATATATAAAAAATGATTTAAAGTGTCACGCAAAACTGTCGCATTACTCTTATTTTCGGTTATAATAAAAATAATGTTAGAAAAATTTTCAAAAAAAGAAAAAATATTTCTCTTTGATGCACATTTTCATTATGCCGTATGCAAAGAAATGGGAATATGTGTACTTCCGGAAAACTGGAGGGGGATTTCCTGTGCACATTCAAAAAAGGAATATGAGATACAGAGTAAGGCTCCTGCCAGTGTAATTCAGTCTTACGGAATGCATCCTCAAAATGCTGCCAATGAAAATATAAAAGAATCAACTGATTTTCTGGAAGAACTGCTAAGCAAAAATCTAATCTCTTTTATAGGCGAAGCAGGCTTTGATTATTTTACAGAAGAGTTTCGTGCGGTTTCAGATTTGCAGGAAGAAATCTTCAACATACAGCTTGAACTTGCTTTGAAATATAATAAGCCGATAGTTATTCACTGCAGAAAAGCAAATCATAAATTATTTGAATATTCAAAACAGCTTAAAAAATTACCTGAAGTTCTATTTCATTCTTTTATGGGGCCACCTGTAGAAGCACAGTCCCTGCTAAATCACGGAATCAATGGGTATTTTAGTTTTGGAAAACAATTATTTAATGGAAATAAAAAAGCAATTGCCTGTGCCCGTGAATTACCACCAGAAAGAGTTCTGGCAGAAACAGATGCACCTTTTCAATTTCTAAAAGGTGAAAAATACACAACTCCTGCTGATATAATAAAAATATCTAACTTGTTACATAATTTATGATTTTTTGTTATAGTAAGTATATGAGCAAAAAAACAGAACTTTCAAACGAATTCAAAAGATTTAAACTTTTTACCTTTATAGAACTTGGCGCTGCTGCACTTTTTACAATCCTTACAATCAGTTTTCACGCAGATATTTCGCTTTTAGCATTTCCTCTTGCACTTATTTATTTTGGAATTACCTGCTGGTTTGTATTAAAAAAACTTGTTATTGATACAGACGGCAAGAATTTATATGCTGCAATAAAATTAAATGAATATCTTCCATATTTATTCTTCATCACTTTTATTTTACGTCGTGCAGGAAAAACAGGCACTCCTTTTGTTTTAGATGTTTTTGCTGTACTTTCATGGTTTGTTGTTTTTGTATTAGCATATTTTAATTCTCGTGTTTTATATCCTGCAAAGAATGAAAAAATCATTCAGGGCTGGAAGGTAGCGCCTGTTGAAAAGAAGTTCAAGGGAATGGGAAAAGTACTTTTTGAACTTGTAGACTGGGTAGATGCCTTTTTCTGGGCAATTTTCACAGTATTGATTTTCCAGATTTTCCTTTTGCAGTTGTACGAAATTCCGTCAGAATCTATGGTACCAACCTTCCTTATTAAAGACCGTGTTTTTGTATCAAAGCTTGATTGTGGTCCAAAGTTTCCGCTTACTGATGTAGGACTTCCAGAAATAAGAAAATATAAAAGGGGCGATACCATTGTTTTGAGAAACCCTCATTATACAATGGATAGAAAATCTGAAGTAAAAACCGTAACTTCTCAGCTTATTTATATGCTCAGTCTTACAACAATTAATTTGAATAAGGATGCTGATGGAGAATTAAAGGCTGATCCTCTTGTAAAAAGAATTACAGGGCTTCCTGGAGAGCAACTTGTAATGCAGGATGGAACTCTTTATCACAGAACTCAGGCTAGTGATATATTTGAGCCTGTAGCACTTGATGCAAAATATGCAACCTGGAATCTTAATGCAGTTAATCCTAAATTAAAAAAATATGTTCAGCATTTTCCTTTTGATTCAGCTGAATATCAAAAAATGCTGGATTTTGAAGAAACTCGCCGTAATTATGATTTAGATGCAGCTGAGTTTCAGTCTTATGAACTTGTACGTCAGTTCAGAAACTTATGTGTTGTAAATAAAGATGCCGGAAACTTTACAAAACCTGAACTCTATGAAGGCCAGTTATTCAGAAATAAAAATGAACTATTTAAGAGAATGTATATGCAGCAGGGCGGGGCAGAGTGGTTTGAAAAATTCATGACTTCCTGGATAACTTCAAAAAACGATGTTCGTGATTATTATGCAGAATCAAATTACCGCTTAAATGTAATGGCTAAAATCATCTTTGGAAAAATGATGGTTGAATATGCAAGATTCTATTCTGACGGAATTGATGAACGAAATTGGGATACACAGTCTTCGATTCAGGATTTGATGAAAGAAATTGAACTTCATTACTGGTATGTTCAGAATCTTCTTGATTCAAGAAATATGCCGGTTTTCCCTGCAAATGACAAAGACGGAAATCCACAGTATATTCCAGAAAACTGTTATTTTATGATGGGAGATAACCGTTTTAATTCTCTGGATTTACGACATTCTTATGATTATTCAGAAACTGCTTTGGCAAAAGCAGACCCACTTTCAATTACATACTATTCGATAATGGCACCACAGTATATCAATAAAAAATATATTATTGGTAAACCAGTATTCAGATTTTGGCCCGCTAATCGTTTGGGTAAGGTGTAGGAAAGAAAAGAACCTTGCCTCGATAATTTAATTTGCCGTAAGCAAAAACACCCCCAAAAAAATTCTGCACAAGCGAGCGTAGCGAGCGCGGAAGCCTTTTTTGGGGGTGTTTATTGCTGAGAGGCAAATTAGAGATTTCTACCTGCCACAACAGTTCTTATATTTCTTACCACTTCCACATGGGCATGGATCATTTCTTCCTACTTTAGGCATTGTACGGCGGACTGTTACGTTGTCGCCCTGTGAGCGCTGATTCATTGCGCTGTTTACTGCTTGGCGTCGTGCCTGATCTCCGTTGAAAGAAGAGTGAGCACTGCGTTCTGCTGTGTTCTGTGCCATCTGAGCTGCAGTGTTACCTGCCTCTGAGTGCTGTGCGTTCATTCCCTGCTGCTGAGCTTCAAGCATGCGGCGACGCTGTTCAGCTGCTTCTGGAGAAAGCTGTACGCGTACACGGAATACACGTGACATTACAGAATTGCGGATTGTATCGAGCATTTCATCAAAGATATTAAAGCCGTCAATCTTATATTCAGTAAGAGGGTTTTTAGAACCATAAGAACGGAGGGCAACTGCTTCACGAAGTCCTTCAAGAGTTTCAAGCTGATCGAGCCACTTCTTATCAATCATCTGAATGTACTGGTAACGGATAAACATATTGAAGTTTTCTTTACCAGCCAGAGTTTCTTTTTCTGTGATATCATTCTGAAGGGCAGCAATAACTGCTTCTCTAGTATATCCGTCTGAAGGAAGCTGAATTGCAAAAGTATTTCTGATTTTTTCCTGAAGTTCAGAAAGAGGCTGTGTGCTGTTTTTATTATGCTTTGCTTCGTCTTCATAAACGGCAAAAAGGTTTTCAACTTCTTCGCGGGCATTGTTCATAACGCGCTCAGAAAGATTGTTGTCACCAAGAATTGTATCGCGCTGTTCATAAATTACAGTACGCTGCTCGTTCAAAACATCATCGTAATCAAGCAGGTGCTTACGGATTTCAAAGTTGCGGTCTTCTACCTTCTGCTGAGCCTTTTCAATACCCTTGTTGAGCCATGGATGGTCAATAGGTTCTCCCGGCTGCATACCGATTCGGCTCATCATAGCCTTCATTCTTTCGCCACCAAAGAGACGCATTAAATCATCATCCATAGAGATGTAGAATTTAGAGCGTCCAGGGTCTCCCTGACGTCCAGAACGTCCACGCAGCTGGTTATCGATACGGCGTGATTCATGGCGCTCAGTACCAATTACATAAAGACCACCAAGGGCTTTTACTTCCTCGTAATCCTTTTTCCAGTTTTCCTTTTCAATTTCAAGAGCTGCCTTGTACTGTTCTTCTGTAGCATTTGTTCCGGCACGCTTTCGGGCGCGGAATTCAGGGTTACCGCCAAGCTTAATATCAGTACCACGACCGGCCATGTTTGTTGCGATTGTTACCGCACCCTTTGCACCGGCTTCTGCAATAATCATAGCTTCGCGGGCATGGTTTTTAGCGTTCAAAACTTCATGGCGGATTCCCTTACGGGTAAGAAGGGCAGAAAGGTGTTCAGATTTTTCAACAGAAACTGTACCTACCAGAACCGGCTGTCCCTTGTCATGTGCGGCTTTAATTTCATTTGCAATTGCTTCCCACTTGTCTGCTTCGTTGAGGTAAACCTCATCATTTTCATCCTTGCGGGCAACAGGAAGGTTTGTAGGAATTGCAACAACGTCGAGGCCGTAAATCTTATTGAATTCGACAGCTTCAGTTGCAGCTGTACCAGTCATACCAGAAAGCTTGTCGTACATACGGAAGAAGTTCTGGAAGGTAACGGTTGCCATTGTGCGGTTGCGCTGGGCAATACGGATGTGTTCCTTTGCTTCAATAGCCTGGTGAAGACCATCTGAATAGCGGCGGCCTTCAAGAACACGACCTGTAAACTCATCAATAATTTCTACCTTTCCGTCGCGGACGAGATAATCAACATCATTATGGAAAAGAATATGAGCACGAAGTGCCTGTGTAAAGTAGTGTGTATATTCAAAGTTCTCTTCATCTTCGAGGGAACCTGTAATCAGGTTGTGCTTGTGAAGAATGTCATTTATGTGGAGCATACCTTTGTCTGTGAAAGAAACACGCTTTGATTTTTCATCAACAGTATAATCTCCCTCAATTGCGGCACGCTCTTCCGGTGTCATAAAGGTTTCATCCGGATATTCACCAGTTTTTGGATCCTTTGCAACTTCCTTGAGTTCTCCAACATATTTATCTACTTCATGATATTTATAGGTATCATCTTCACCTGCACCAGAAATAATAAGAGGAGTGCGGGCTTCATCAATCAAGATAGAGTCAATTTCGTCGACGATACAGTAGTTAAATCCGCGCTGAACTTTATCTTTAAGATCAACCTTCATGTTGTCGCGGAGATAATCAAAACCAAATTCGTTGTTTGTACCATAAGTTACGTCGCAGGCATATGCAGCTTTACGGGCTTCGTTATCCATTGAAGAAAGAATTGCACCAACTGTAAGACCAAGGTAACTGAAAATTGGACGGCGTGAATTAGCGTCTCGTTCTGCAAGGTAATCGTTTACAGTTACAACGTGAACACCTTTTCCTGTAAGAGCATTAAGGTAGGCTGGAGCTACGGCAACAAGTGTTTTACCTTCACCAGTCTTCATTTCGGTGATTTTTCCCTGATGAAGATTGATAGAACCCATAATCTGAACATCAAAAGGACGTTCACCAATTACACGCCATGAAGCTTCGCGACAGAGGGCAAAGGCCTCAGGGAGAATATCATCCAAAGTTTCACCTGCTGCAAGGCGTTCCTTAAATTTCTGTGTCTGTTGAGGGAATTCTTCTGGTTTTAATGATTTTGCCCATTCTTCTTTTGCGTTTACAGCGGCCAGAATAGGCTGAAGGGCTTTTACATCGCGGTCATTCTGTGTACCGAAAATTGCGGTAAGAACTTTATCAATAAACATATTTTTTCCTTAAAATTCAAATTTTAGATAGATTATTATAACCTATAATTATTAAATTTACTATATTATTCTTCGCGTCGGCAACAAAAATAATCTACTTTCAAAAAATCTTATTTGTTTATATAATGATATTTATGAGAAAAACTTTGCTTGCAGCTGGACTTTTAATATCAGGCATCATTTTTACTTCCTGCCTTGGTAACGAAACTGTTCAGTCTATCAGCGAAACAGAATTATTTTCACTTCCTTATGGCAATTTTGAAGAGCAGTTAAGCGTTTCAGATTTAAATGATGTTGGTAACGTTCGTTTTGGAATTGCAATGCAGGATGGCTTCTTTTATATCGTAAACGGTGAATCAAAAAAAATTCTTGAACTTAATTCATATGGTGATCTTCTTTCGCTTTTTTATAATGAAGATTCACAGACTGCACGGCTTCTTGAAAATTCTAAGCGCCCGGATATAAGTATTCATCACGAAATATCTTATCCGTTTGATTATCCTGGAATGGTTGCTGTTGATTCCAACAAAAATGTTTACACAGTATGTTCTATTCCATGGGACAGGCAGGAAAAAAGTGATGACAGTACAACACTTTACAGTCATACAGTTTTGCGTTTTGCCCGCGATGGTTCTTCTGTAGATTATATTGGTCAGCAGGGACCTGGTGGAACTCCATTTCCTTTTATCAAAAATATTTATACAACCTCTAAAGATGAACTTGTAGTTGTAGCTTCTTCTTCTTCAGGTCTTTTAGTTTACTGGTTTGCAAGCGACGGCTTTTTGAAATATATGATTCCGGTTACAACCCGTGATGCACCTGCCGGGGAAGATAAAGAAAATCAAACAGATTCCTTTCTTACAATTCAGAATGTTGTGCCGGACCCGGTAACTTATAAACTTTATGTTCAGATTGATTATTATTCAACTTATATTGATGAAGACTCAAAAGTTCAGTCGGGAATAAACTATATTCAAACATTATTGTATCCTCTGAATATTGAAAGCGGAACTTATGAAGAACCGGTTTCTGTTCCACCGTATGAAGAATCGGTTGTTTCTGATTATAGTAAGCTCACTTATCGTATTCCATATGATTTTCTGGGGGTCACAAAAAACGGCTGGAAGTTCTTTATTGTAAAAACTGAAGACGGCTTTAATATCGAAATGATTCAGAGTGAAAGTCAGAAGATTTTGCGACGCCATTTTAAGGCAGTTCATTCAAATATAGTTTACGATACTATGTGTCTTTCGCAGGATGGTATTCTGACAGCTCTTTACCTGGAAAAGGAAAAGGCACGAGTCGTATGGTACAGAACCGATAATCTGATTGATGCGATTTTGAAGAATTAAACTTATTGCAAGTTGATAATTCGTCATTACGAGCGGAGCGAAGTATTCCATGTTTGAAGATGTTGAAGAAATTGTACCTGATAACGAGGCCGATAAAAAACTGAAATTTTATTATAACCGTGAAGAACGTATTGCAAAGGCTCCAAAACTTGTTCAGGATTATTATAACGGTAAGTTGAAACCTGTACGTGGCTTCCGGATTTTTTTTACACCTCAAAACCGTTACATTTTTTTTGCGCTGATTTTTTTTGTAGGCGCCTCATGGATTTACACCGGATTAAATAAAACTCGGGCAGGTACTACTTTGCAGGGGGTTAATTTTGAACTGACTGCTTTTTCGTATGAAGAAGAGGTGTATGTTTCTTTGCAGATAAAGCGCAGTAAAAACGCAAAGAACAATATGCCCCTTCCTGTAGAGGCTGAGTTTTTTGCAATTGATCCGAATAATCAGGTGGGGGATAAGCGGCAGGGACAACTCGTTTATGATGAAGGCGAAAAGTATATTCGTACAAAGTTTACGGATTATGATATAATAAGAGTAGATGTTATTTTGAACGCGGGGGGCACCGAAAAGGAGCTTTCTGCGGAGGTTAAGAGGTAGTTTATGAGCCGGTCGATTGCCTGCATAGATTATAGAAACGGAAAAATATTTATAGCAAAACGCCAGATGGTTGGTGATATGGGCGGACGCTGGGAATTTCCAGGCGGTAAAATAGAAGAAGGTGAAGATTTAGAAACTGCCGTAATCCGTGAAATGCAAGAAGAATTTGGAGTTACCGTAAGTGTAGGACAGAAAATCACAAGCGGCACCTTTACCCATCGTAACAAGCCTTGTACTTTAGATGTGTTGTCAATTCACTTCCCGCATGATGGAATGAAAGAGCGTTTTATTTTAACTGAGCATACTGATTACAGATGGGCTGATCTTGCTGAAATACCTGCACTGAACTTTGTAGATTCAGATCTTTCTGTTTATGATGCTGTAAAAAAGTGGTGTGAAAATGAAAAATAAAGTTTGCTTGCTGGCGCTTTTATTTGTTGGAGCGTTTTTGATTTCCTGTACAAAAAAATCTGAAGAAAAAATCATCTTTGATAACAGTCAGCCACTGGCTCTTGCTCCAGATGTTGAATGGGCTGTAGTTGTAGAACCTTATGCAGTTTTTAAGGAAACCGATGAATGGGGAGCTGCAACTGCGGGGCACTGCCGTAAAGGAGAAATCTTGCAGGTAAAAGGTAAGGCTGTAGATGCCGCTAAAGATACCTGGTACTATTTTGAAGGCGGATGGCTTCCTCAAAGTTGTGTTTCAATTTTCAGTAACAGATACAAGGCAGAGACTGTTTCTAATGGTCTTTTAAACAGCGAAAATTAAAACGGGTACAAAATGAAACAAAGCAGAATCAATATAATTGCAGAAATAGGAACATCTCATGAAGGCTCAATTGAAAAAGCTCGTGCTCTGGTTGATGCTGCTGCAGATTCCGGGGCTGACACAATTAAGTTTCAATGGGTTTATGCAAATGAGATTTTGCACCCAAAGACAGGTTTTGTAAAACTTCCGACAGGAAATATTCCGCTTTATGATCGTTTCAGGCAGCTTGAATGTCCTGTTTCTTTTTATAAAGAAATGATTGATTATGTTCATTCTAAAGGCTGTAAATTCTGCTGTTCTCCGTTTGGACTTCGCAGTTTAAAAGAGCTTCTGGAATTGAAACCTGATTATGTAAAAATTGCAAGTCCTGAATTAAATCATTATAAAATGCTGGAGCAGCTTCGAGACTGGCGTGATGCTCAAAAATCCCGTGGTGAGGCTATGGTACCGGTTGTGCTTTCAAGTGGTGTTTCAACCTTAGCTGATATTGATAAGGCTGTTAGAATTGTGGGACGCGAAGAAGTTTCACTGCTGCATTGCATTACAAGCTATCCGGCTCCTGAAGAAGAATATAATTTACGAGTAATTACAAATCTAAAAAATATTTTAGGAATTGAAGCAGGTGTAAGTGACCATAGTCTTGATCCAACTTTAGTTCCTGTTTTAAGCCTTTTGTGCGGTGGAACTGTAATAGAAAAACACATTACTTTGAGCCGTAAAACTGCGGGGCTTGATGATCCTGTTGCGCTTGAACCAGAACAGTTTGCCCTTATGGTGCATGTTGTTCATCAGACAGAAGCAACTCTCCGCCATTACGGGCAGACAGTTGGTTTTGAACGTGCATTAGATCAGCTTAGCGAGCAGTTTGGTCGTGAAAAAGTTGAAGCTGCTCTTGGGGATGGAGTAAAAAAACTTGCCCCTGCAGAAGAAGCAAACTACGGCCGTACAAACAGAAGCCTGCATTTTATGCGTGCCATGAAAAAAGGTGAAATTATGGGTGAGGGGGATATTGCAATTTTGCGCACAGAAAAAATCCTGAGTCCTGGCATTTCTCCAGAATTTTATGATTTAATGATTGGAAAAATGCTTGCCCGCGACGTAGAAGACGGAGCCGGTGTTCATTTTGAAGATTTTATTTAGTGTCATTCCCGTGCTTGACACGGGAATCTGCATACCATGGTGTTGTAAAGATTGTCGGGGCAAGCCCGACAATGACACAAATTAATTAATTATATCTCCAATGCGTTTCATCGCACACAGAGTTAAATCTTTATCAATATAATCGAATGCATTAGTGATTGGTGAGAGCATGCTGTTTAAGCCGCCGGTTGCAATTACTTTTATTTCTTCGAGTTTACAGCCGGTTTCTTTTACCAGGTCTTCCTTCATCTGTTTTAGAAGCCCTTCTACAAGGCCTTTGTATCCAAGAACAATTCCGCTCTGTACTGAAACTACTGTGTTTTTACCAAGACTTGTCGGTGGAATATCAAGTGGAATGGCTGGAATCTGTGCTGCATTTGCAAAAAGTGAATTAAAGGCTGTGCGGATACCAGGTGCAATTGCAACTCCGGCAATATTTGCGTTTGCATCAATCGCTGTAAACGAAAGAGCCGTACCAAAATCAGTTACTATACAAGGACATTTATAACGGCTCCAGGCTTCAAAAGCATCGCAGTAAAGGTCTGTTCCAATTTCATGAACAGCACTTTCTGGTACTTTGATAGGAAGTTTTGCGTAAATATCCGGGCCTATGATGATTGGTTTCTTTCCTGAAAAATGCTGAGAAACAATTACAAAAGGTCCGATGAGGGCTGGAACTACTGTACTCAATACAACTTTATTGATTTTTGAAAAATCAATTTCGGCATCACGGAAAAGAGGTCGGAGAAGTGAAAAGTATTCATCGCCAGTACGTTTAAGGTCCGTGCTGATACGCCAAGTGTAGAGAAGTTTTTCGCCATCAAAAAGAGCTGTTTTAATATTTGTGTTTCCGATATCGAAAATCAGTGTCATAAATAATCCTGTCTCTCACAGAGCTAAAGAGGGCACAGAGATAAAAATAAAAAAAAACTCTGTGTCCTCTTTTGCTCTGTGAGGAATTTATTTAATAAATACAGTTCCATCCTTAAATGTAGCGAACTTTGTATATCCCTGCTTTTCCAGCATATCATATTGAGGTCCTGGTTTCTTTGCCTTTTTGAGGATTGTTACTGCGTAGTTTGCGCGGAGTTTTTCTGCTTCAGCAATAACAACAGGGAATTCAATAGAATCATCATAAAGCAAAGCGCATTTTTCTTTATCACCAGGAATTTTGTAATTTTTTTCAAGAAGAATGCTGCAGATTCGCTCGAATCCGATTGAAAATCCAACAGCTGGAACCTGCTGGCCAATAAACTTACCAATCAGATTATCGTAGCGTCCGCCACCACCAACTGCACCGCTAAAGTCCGGGCTGCCAATTTCGAATACAACACCAGTGTAATAGCCCTGGCCACGAACGAGGCTTGGAGCATAGTTGATTTTATATTTTCCACCGCTGATTTTTTCAGCTGTAGAAATAATGTATTTAAGGTCATTTGCAATAGAGGCATCTGCACATTTTGAAGCAACTGCATCAACAGAAATCTCTCCACATTCTGCTTCCTTAATAAACGCAACAAGAGCTTTAATTGCTACTGCCGGCATTGCTTTTTCTGTAAGCTCAGCTTCAACGCCTTCAGCTCCAATTTTATCCATCTTATCAAAAGTGATGCAAACTGAATCCAAGGTATCTGCGGCAAACCCCATATTTTCAAGCATATTGCGGAGAATACGACGGTCGTTGATGTTGATTACAAAATTATCGAAACCGATGTTCAAAAGGGCGCGGGCTGTAACATCAATCAATTCAACTTCTGCATTGCAGGAAGAGTCGCCAAGAATATCGATGTCGCACTGAACAAACTCACGGCTGCGGCCTTTTTGAGGGCGTTCTGCACGGTAAACGCGATCTGTCTGAATTACCTTAAATGGAAACTGAAGTTCATTGCGGTTTGCTGCAAAAAAACGTGTAAGAGGAAGGGTGAGGTCGTAGCGTAAGCCCATATCAGAAAGGTTCTTTTCATCAACCGGCTGGTTCGCAAGGGCTGCTTCCAGCTTATCACCACGTTTAAGCACTTTAAAAATCAGATTGAGGTTATCGCCGCCATCAGATTTATCAAGATTTTCTGCATCTTCAAGCATTGGGGTAGAAATGCGTTCAAAGCCAGATGCGCGGTAAGTTTCCAGAATCTTTCCCTGTACATAATCACGCAGCTTCTGTTCTGCCGGTAAAATATCTTTCATGCCTTTTAATGCGTTTGTCTTCATATAATTCCTCTTTGCGGTAATAATAATGAAAAATGCTTTTTAAGACAATTAGTGATGTTATTTAAAAGAAAAGTGGCTGCCTGGAATCTAAGCAGCCATTATAAAATCAGGCGTTGGTATTATGCTTTTACTGTAATTTGTTCTTGAAGCTCCAGAACCTTTTCAAGTGGTAACTTCACGCATTTTGCAATGATTTCTGGAGCAATGTTTTCTTTGAGAAATTCAATGGCATCAGCTACAGCTTTTTCTTGTATACCTTTCTCTTTACCTGCATCAAAATCATAAGTTCTCTGTCGTTCCCATGTCATAAACTGAATCCTCCACTGCATATTACGTTTGGCATCTTTTACATAGCTGTCCAACGTAGATGTGTATGTACTTGCAGCCTTATTTGAAATCAGAAAATCAAAGAAAGCCTGTAATTCTTTATCTTCAACAATTTTAGCACATCTTGGTGCAATAAAAAAGTGTTTATATGAACGGTCATTGAGTTTTGTGATTCCATCTTCCTGACAGATATTTTCAAAAGTATTGATAGGAAGTTCATTGTCAAAAACATCTTCAAGACAAATAAAAATAACATGTGAATCTTTTAGTTTGTTATATTTTGCTCCAGGTTCAAGAGTATCCAAATCCATAAGGGCTGAATAATATCTCGCACGTTCCGGAAGTTCGTGTGTATTTATAACCTGAAGTTCAATATCATACATACGTTTTGTTTCCTGAACATAAACATCAAGCCTTATGCTTTTAGAATCATGATCAATTTCTATGATTTCTTCATTCGACATTTTCATGCGTTTTATTTTGATATTCAAAAGCATTTCCAATAGATGTTTACAAGCATCCGGATGATGTCTCATAACCTTATAGAAAATAAAGTTATTGGCAAGCGTTGCTTTTTTCCATTCTCTAAGCAGAACGGTATCACTTTTGATTGATTTAGACATAAGAGTCCTCCAAGTTTTTATTTACAGCACAGATATATGTACCAAGGTCATATAAACTGCCCTGTAATAAAAAAATGGGGGAAAAACACAAAAAAGAAGAATTGAAGTTTTACCCATATATAATATAGACAAAGATGTGTGAAAAAAGGAAGTGAAGGGAGAATCTAACAAAATAAAAAAAACTTTGCGATTTTATACGGAATATGTATAATAATTGTTAGATTTACATATAAAAAGGATAAAAAAAATGAGTGAAAAAAAATTATCAGTTGGAAGTATAATAGTATTATCATTAACATCACTATTATTAGTAGGATTAATTGTTTGTTCTTTTATTTTTTCTGAACAAAAATTTATAATTTCTAGTTCAATAATAACTTTAGTTTGTCTATTAATAATTTTAGTTTTAAGTAATTCCTTTGATAATTTCTCAGTAGGAAAAATACTTTCCATTTCTAGAGAAGCTAATGAAAATAAAGAGAAAGTAAAAATCCTTGAAAAAGAAAAAAGTGAAATTTTATTAAAACTAATTAATTTAAATTTACAATCTCAGTCATCATCAACAAATATAAACATTGGCCAACAAGATAATAAAAATGATATTACAGTAGAAAATCTTAATAGTGAAGAAAAAGCCCAAAAAGCAAAAGAAATCGAAGAAGATAATGAAGATATTTCTAAAGATAAAAAAATTCATAAAAGACTAGATCCTGATAAATTTGAAAATATGATTTTGAGAAAATACTTTGGTTTAAGCAAAAATGATTCCATTTTGCGTGAAGTAAAAGTAGTTGAACAATTCCAAGATATTGATTCAATAAGTAATAAACCTGTTTACTTTGATGCATATCTAAAAGAAGATAACAATGAATTATTTATAGACATTCGAAAAGGTAGAATACCTTCCATAATGTTTCATGATAGATTATATGTTCAGTTAAATAAAATCCTTGCATATCGTAAAATAAAGAATAACAATACTCAACTTTTATTATTGATAGCTCAAGAAAAAGATTCTGGTAATGATAGATATAATTATAACGTTGAAAGATTCTTTGAGCCTGCTAAAAAAATAGGCTTGTTGAATTTAGTTTATGTTGAATATGACAAAACTGAATATGAATCATGTTTAATTGAAATCTAACATGCACTTCAAATCGGATGTCGGGTCAAGCCCGCCACCGTTTAAGTGCGTAGTTATGATTACATACTATTAGAGTGGTTGGAAGAAGAAAGAATATGAATAAATTAATAGTACAGTATTATCCTGAAAAAACTCAAATTATTTTTTTTGATTTAGAGTTTTATGTTCCAGAAAGTGATAGAGAAGGTCGTTTAGGATTAAAAGCAAATCCATATAAAAATAATCATTTTTTAATTGGGGGAACCTTTCTTCGGTACTTTCCTCTTCTTAATCATGAAAAAAATAATATAAAGAAAGAATTTTGGATTTGGAACTATAATAATTCAGAAAAAGAAATGCTAAAAAATATTTTAAAATTTGTAGAAGAGTCTTGGAATATAATAAAAAGAAAAGATAATCAGGCAGAATTATTTTTTTTTGGAATAGGAATAAGTCGTGTTGATATACAATATTTATTTGCAAGATGCCATAAATATAATTTAAGGTCAGATGAAGTTTTATTCGATTTATTTTATAAATCAAGATTTTTAGATTTGGAAACAATTGTGATTCCATATTTTAAGAATAAAGACAATATGATGAAAACAAAATCGACAAAAGAAATTTTATCAAAATTCAAAATAGAAAGAGAGAGAGGTCCTTCTGCAAATATTTGGGAACAATATGAAAAAAAGGATTTTGATGCAATCCGAGAAAGAAATGTTTATGAAGTTTCGGATTTACCTGTAATGTATAAAAAAATCTTAAATTTGATTCATTTTGCTGGAATTATAAATAAATACTCAAATGAAGTATTTGAAAAAAAATTAAATGCATTAATAAATATTGAAGAATACGATTTTTTTAAGCAATGTTATATCAAAAATTCTGATGACTGGTATTATTTAAGTACCGAATTAAACGATGAGCAAAAGGATAGACTTTATGCAATTCAGTTAAAATTAAATAAAGCATAACAAAGTTTTGTAGCCTACAGGCAGTCAAGCTTGCTGTAGTACAACCAATTAGTATACAAACACCAGGGGCGTTGCGGGCCCTCCCGCAGAGAGGGTAGCGGAAAAGACCGGAGCGAACGGAGTGAGTGAGGACTTTGGAGCGAGGGAGATACTTCTCCCTCCTATAAAAATCAATTGACAAAATATGACTTTTCTTCTATATTGTTAATGTCAGTTTAATAGTTTATTAAAAAGACTCGTGAGACCCACGGGTCTTTTTTGTTGCCAGAAGCCGGTTTTTATGGCCGGTGGATTATCAAAGGATTTATGGAATACACATCTTATAAAAGCATTAAGTATTATGATGAGTGTGCTGCTCTTGTAGAGGGAATGGGCTACAAACTTGTTGAGCTTAAAATTGTTCCTTCAAAGACTACAACTAAAATTTCTGCAATGATTGCTTCGACTGAGCCTGATGGTAATATCGGAGTTAATGATTGCGCAAAGGTGCACAGAGTTCTTTTAACTCGTCTTGAGGCTCTGCTTGGTACAGAAGATACTATGATGGAACTTACAAGCCCTGGTATTGAACACAATATTAAAAATGCAGCAGAGTTTGCTGTATTTACGGGGCGTTCTGTTCGAGTTTGGGATAAAACTGTGAACGACTGGGTAGGCGGAAAGATTATTTCTGCTGATGATAAACAGGTTACTTTGGAAACTGAAGGCGGAGAGTCAAAATCAGTTTCTTATGAAAATATTGCGAAAGCAAAATTCAACTATAACTAAGTATTTTATGAAGCGGACTGCCGGTTGTCTTTTGGCGGAAGGGCGGTTCTGCGAGGAGATTTAAGATGTCAGAAATGGCAGAAGCAATCCGAGCGTTGATTTCGGAAAAAGGTTATTCAGAGGATTCAGTAAAACAGACCATCGAAAAAGCTCTGAAGGCAGCTTACAAACGTACTTATGGTGATGATGAAAACGCTATCGTTAAATTCAATGATGATATGTCGGATGTTTCTATTTATTCACGCAAGGTTGTTGTAGACGGTGTTTATGACCCTGTAAAAGAAATTGAACTTGAAGATGCTAGAAAGCTTGCTGGTGATGAGGTTGAAGAGGGTGATGAAATTGATATTCTTGAAGACCCTAAAACTTTTGACCGTTCTGCTGTAACTGTTGGAAAACAGACTGCTCATCAGGGCTTGAACGAAACATATAAAACATCTTTGATGAATGAATATAAAGACAAGATTGGCGAAATGATTATCGGTTATCATCAGCGTGAACGTAACGGCAACATCTTTGTTGACCTTGGAAACGCAGGCCGTATTGAAGGTTTCTTGCCAACAAAAAATCAGTCAAAGCTTGAAGTTTATGAAAAGGGCGACAGAATTAAAGCTCTCATCGTAGATGTAAAACCAACAAACACTGGTATTCAGCTTGTTCTTTCAAGAAGCGATACTAAGCTTGTTAGCTCAATTCTTGAAAAGGAAGTTCCGGAAATTGCTGATGGTACTGTAGAAATCAACAGAATCGTTCGCGATGCAGGTTACAGAACAAAGATTGCTGTTTCTTCTGCTCGTGAAGAAGTAGATCCTGTTGGAGCTTGTGTAGGACTTCGTGGTGTTCGTATTCAGAACGTTATCCGCGAGCTTATGAACGAAAAAATTGACGTTCTTAAGTGGGATGCTGATCCTGCAATTTTCATCAAAAATGCACTTTCACCTGCACAGGTTGAGCGTGTAATCATTACTGATGCTGATAAGAAACAGGCCCTTGCAATTGTAGAAGATTCTCAGTTCTCACTTGCAATTGGTCGTCAGGGACAGAATGTTCGCCTTGCAAACCGTTTGTGTGATTGGAACATTGACGTTAAGACAATTGAACAGGCTGAAGAACTTGATCTTTCTTCATTCAATACTGTTCAGAATGCACGTAACCTCTTCAACGACGAAGCTGTTGAAGAGATTTCTAAGATTTCTGAGCTTCCTGGAGTTGATGCAGAGGTTGCAGAACTTCTTAAGGCTGCCGGAATTGAAGAGTTCCAGGACTTTGTTGAAGCTTACGATAACGGAACAATTAATGTAGAAGGAGTTTCAAAAGAAGCTCTTGATAAGATTAACGAACTGATCAACGAAAATGTAGAGTTCGTAGAGGAAGAAGAACCTGAGACACAGGCAGAAGAAACTGCTGCAGAACCTCAGGCTGAAGAAACTGAGGCTGCTGCAGAAGAGGAGGAAGAATATTTCTGTCCTGAATGTGGAGCCAAGATTACTCTTGATATGACACACTGTCCAAAGTGTGGCGTTGAGTTTGAGTTTGAAGAGGAATAAGGAAGGTAAAAGATAATAATGGCTGAAGAAAACGAAAAAAAGCCCGGATTTGTAGTGCACAAGAAACAGCAGGATTCTGCTCCTGCCGCAGCTCCAGAAAAGAAAAAGGTGGTTGTTGTTAAGAAAAAGGCACCTGCAGCTCCTCAGACAAATACACAGCCTCAGAATCAGGCTAACTCAAATGGACAAGCTCAGGCTCAGAAGCATGTAGTTGTTAAAAAAGCTGAACCTGCAGCTCCTGCTGCCCATAAACCTGAAGCAAAGCCAGCTGGAAATACAAATGCCGGCCCTAAGCCGGAAGGTAACAAGCCTCGTACTTTTGAGTTGAACTCTGCGCGTCCAAACGTAAAGGCCGGAAATCTTTCTGACAGACCTCGTCAGGGTGGTTATAACCGTGACAGAAATGGTCAGGGCGGACAAGGCGGCTACCGTGGTGGACAGGGTGGCGGATATAACCGCGACCGTAATGGTGGACAGGGCGGTGGATTCAGCGGCTCTCAGGCTCGCCAGAATTACCAGAACCGTGACCGGGATAATAATGGTCAGGGGGGACGCGGCGGCTTTAACCGTGGCGGTCAAGGCGGCCAGGGCGGATTCAATCGTGGTGGACAGGGAGGCCAGGGTGGCTTCAACCGCGGTGGAAACGGTCAGGGCGGACAGGGAGGTTTTAGACCTCGTACAGGTGGAATGGGCGGTGGTGCTCCAGTTCCTCCAGTTGATCAGTCTCGCCAGCCTGCTAAAAAAGCATTTAAAGGCAAGAAACAGATATATAACCGCAAGGACGAAGAGCAGTACGATGACAACCTCTTTGGACAGAAGAAGAAGGTTGAAACTCCTGCAAGCGTAGTTCCAAAAGAAATTGAAATTATGGAAACTGTATCAGTTTCTGATCTTGCGCGCAAAATGAATCTTAAGGCAAGCGAAGTAATCGGAAAACTCATGGGAATGGGTATGATGGTTACTATCACTCAGTCTATTGACTCAGATACAGCTACCTTGCTTGCTGCAGAATATGGCTGTGAGGTTCATCTTGTAAGTCTTTATGATGAAACTGTAATCGAAAGCGAAAAGGATGATGGCGTAGAGCTTCTTCCTCGTCCTCCGATCGTAACTGTAATGGGACATGTAGACCACGGTAAGACTAAGACTTTGGATGCTATTCGTCATTCTCATGTTGCAGAAGGCGAAGCCGGTGGTATTACTCAGTCTATCGGTGCTTACTCAGTTTCAACTCCTAAGGGAAAGATTACATTCCTCGATACACCAGGTCACGAAGCATTTACTATGATGCGTGCACGTGGTGCTCAGGTAACAGATATTGTTGTTCTTGTAGTAGCTGCTGATGATGGTGTAATGCCTCAGACTATGGAAGCTATTGCTCACGCTAAGGATGCTAAGGTTCCTATCATCGTTGCTGTAAACAAGGTTGATAAGCCTGAAGCAAATCCTGACCGTGTTAAGACTCAGCTTTCTGAGCAGGGACTTACTCCGGAAGAATGGGGTGGAGATACACAGTATGTACACATCTCTGCTCTTAAGAAAGAAGGTATTGATGATCTTCTTGATGCAATTCTTCTTCAGGCTGAAATGCTCGAACTTAAGGCTAACTATGAATGCCGTGCAGAAGGTAAGATTCTTGAGTCTCGCGTAGATCAGGGACGCGGTGTTGTATCAACTGTAGTTGTACAGCGCGGTACCCTCAAACAGGGAGATCCATTTGTTGCAGGTATTTATTCTGGACGTGTTCGTGCTATGTTTGATGACAGAGGCCGTCGTATTCAGGAAGCTGGTCCTTCAACTCCTGTTGAAGTTCTTGGTATGGATGAAATGCCAAATGCTGGTGACCCATTCCAGGTAACTGAAAGCGAAAAGGATGCTAAGGCAATTTCTGCAAAACGTCAGGAACTTAAACGCTTTGAAGCTGCTAAGGCAGTTAAGAAGACAACTCTTGAATCTCTTTATAGTGATATTGCAGACAGTGAAGTTAAAGAGCTTAAGGTTATTATTAAGGCTGACCTTCAGGGATCTGCAGAAGCACTTAAGTCTTCTTTGGAAAAGCTTTCTACTCGCGAAATCCGTCTTTCAGTTATTCACTCAAGTGCGGGTGCTATCAATGAATCAGACGTTACACTTGCTGCAGCTGACTCAAATGCAATCATCATTGGTTTCAATGTTCGTCCTACTCCAAAGGCAAAAACTCTTGCCGAGCAGGAACAGGTTGAAATCAGAAAATACAATATCATCTATAAGTGTGTTGAAGAGATTCAGCAGGCTATGGAAGGTATGCTTCAGCCGGATACAAAAGAAGAAGTTATTGGTCAGGTGGAAGTACGAAATACCTTCAAGGTACCAAAGGTTGGCGTTATTGCCGGTTGTTCGGTTTCAGAAGGTATTGTTCGCCGCTCTGCAAGCGTAAACCTTGTTCGCGACGGTATCGTAATCTTCACAGGAAAGATTTCTTCCCTCAAGCGCTTTAAGGACGATGCTAAGGAAGTTAGCGTAGGCTACGAATGTGGTATCGGTCTTGAAAACTGGCAGGATATTCAGGTTGGAGATAAGCTTGAAGTATTCGAAATTATTGAAGTTGCAAAGAAGCTTGGCAAGACTATCGCCGAAGAAGAAGCAGAGGCTGCAAAGCGTAATGTAACTGCTGGTGGTTCAGAAGGAGCTAAATAATGGGACAGTATCGTATTCAGAGGCTGAATGATCAGCTCCGCGATGAGATTTCCCAGTTGATTTTGCGCGGGGAGGTAAAAGATCCACGCGTAAACACCTTCTTAAGTGTAAATCGCGTAGAAGTTACTTCTGACCTGAGTTATGCAAAGGTTTATGTTTCTTCCTTCCTTCCTGATGGACAGGTTAAGAAGGGGGTAGACGGGCTTCAGGCAGCTGCTGGTTTTATTCAGCGCGAGATTGCTAAAAAACTGCGAATCCGTCAGTTTCCTAAGCTGCAGTTTCAGGTAGATGCTGGAATGAAAGCAGGTTTTTCAATGGTACAAAAGCTCAATGAACTTGAGCGTGAAGAAAAAGAAATAGAAGAATCAAAAAAATCTTCTGAAGAATAATTAAAAAGCGGTGCATGTTTGATTGTTTTGCACCGCTTTTTTTTTATTTCTTAGGGCTCGTGAGCCCGTGAAAATATGGAGCGAAGCGGAATATTTTCACAATAAACCACCCGCTATGCGGGTGTGCGACAAATGCT
>OCVV011165842.1_pt1 | contig 26710 bp, 29 predicted proteins | sample 1539721 | NCBI WGS metagenome assembly OCVV01 (sample SAMN02144230, study PRJEB22623) | gut metagenome | biome: sheep rumen | host: Ovis aries | place: New Zealand | reverse complement strand
AAGCGATAGCTTGGCATTACTAGTAGTTGAGCAATACGATCTCCTGCGGCGATATGATAATCTTCATCAGATGTATTATCATAAATTACACCTAGTTCTCCACGATAACCACTATCAATTAAACCAATACTGTTGCTTAAACGAAGTGGAGTTTTTACACCCATGCTTGAACGAGGAAGAATCATTGCTAGCCAGCCTTCTGGTAGCTGAATCTTTACACCAGTTTTAATCATATTGCTATAAGAACGAGCAGGGATTATTTGATCTGCTGGAGCATATAGATCTGCTGCGGCATCACTATCATGTGCATAAGTTGGCTCTTTCGCACCGGCCGCCTTATCAACAGTCATAGGAAGCTCAATTGCATAAGAATGATATTTTTCAACTGCTTCATTAAATAGCGAGAAAGTTTTATCTAAAATTGTTTCAATAAGAATCTTTTTATTACCAACATATACATGGTCGCCGTAAATCATCTCTTTAATAGTTTCTATTAAGGCGTTCGCGGCTTCTCTAGCTTCTATTTTTGTCAAGCCCTGATCTTCAAAGTTGCTCACAATCTGATTAATAGACTGTGCAACTACTGCGGGAGAAAACTGAGTATCTAAATTATCTAAAATTGTTTTAAGAACCTCATCAGTAAGATGATCATCTTCAAGTGCAATCAATCCTTGAATTGATTCAATAAAAGATTGTAATTCATTCATAATGGGCACCTCTTATTCAAAAGTCTTTTCAATTGTGACTTTGTATTCAATATAAAGAATTTCGCCTTTGGACTTCTTAGGTTTTGCGGTATAACCAGACTTAGTTACTGTATATCCACCGCTATTAGCGCCATTCTTTGCATCTTCAATCATTTCCATGGCTTCTTCTTCACTTTCAGTAAGCCATACATCAGTTGTTTTCAATAGTTGTCTTGCCATTTTCTTCTTTCTCCTTTTCTTCATTAAGTTTTCTTAGTTTTTGAATTAGATCTATATAATTAAGTTTCTTTGCAGTTTCACTTACTGCTTCCACTACATCGCCATTCCCTGCGGCCATTTCAGCATACTTTTTCGCGCCAACCTTTTTCTTTAATGCTCTACGTTGAGCGCGGTTCATGGGTAACTGTTGACTTCTAATCTTTTCAAGAGTTTTATCTTGTATATTTTTTAGTACTTTATCAATTGTATCCGCGCCAACTTGTGATTGAGCTTCTTCAATACTTATTTGATGAATTTCAGAATATCGTTTAATAACCTCTTCTATAGTTGGTTTTTCATTTATTTCTGTAGTAGGTTCTTCAAGTTCATTAATTTCAGTTTCCATTAGCCGCCTCCTGTTTTATTATATCCAAATTCTTGTGCTTTAAAAAACTCAATATAATATTTCTCAAGTTCATTTAATTTATCTTTATCACAATAAGTAATTATTTCAATTTGCCAATTCCAGAATCCCTCTTCAAGTATTGCATGATGGACTGCTTGATCTGCAATTGATTTGATTCCAACTGCTGATTTAAAGTGATCTGAAATGCGCTTCTTTACATCAGTACTTTTTCCTATATAACACTTACCATCCTACAAACTGGTAAGTTTATATATTCCAGGTTCAGGTCTTATTTCAATACGCTTAAAAGTATCATCTAAATTTGGTTTTACATATTCTTGCCAAACTAACTTACTTATAATATCTGGATGCTATACCTTCGCGGCAACAGCTATAAGTAAGAAATCAATATCTTCTTTATATTCTTCTGGTAATTGAATTGTATAAAAAAGTTTTGCTTGCTATTCGGCATTATATTGACGCAATGTGCGTTCAATACTTTCAAATCGTTCTTTTGCTTGTGCAATTGCATCATTATATTCTTTTATTTTTTCTTTAGCTTCTTGGCATATAGCTTTAGAAGCTTCCTTTACCATTTCATCTTGTTGTGAGCACTATGCAATTGTATCTTCAAGCAATTTATTATAATATTGTTGTTTCTCTTCGAGAGTATGACTAAGTTCGGCTTCACGCTATTCTCTCTATTGTTGTATAATTACGTCTATATTTTTTAATTTAGTTTCTGTAATATTATTATAATTATCAAGCGCATCTTGAATATCTTTTTTACATTGATCCAATCGGCGCTGCGCGTATTCGCATTCTTGCTCTTTAGCTTTAGCTTCTCGAATTAAACCATTTACTTGTTTTTCTTGTTGTTTAATAACGTCATCAGTATAAGCTATTTCTTTTTTAATTTCTCGCAACTCAGTCTAGAAATTTTCTAGTTCTTGCGTATCTATACGCTGTTTTCGTACTAGCTTATATCCTAAAATTCCAATTATAATAATTAAAGAAATGACTATATATATCATCGAATCACCAACTATTTTTCTTCTTACTTTATTATAACAGAATTTCAGAAAAAAGTCAAATGTTAAAAGTAAAGAGGACGAACTTTTTATAGTTCGTCCTTTATATATAATCCGCAATGACAGGTTTGACCAACTTGTACATTTTCAATAAAATCTCTACAAATACACTTATATTCTGGTTTACCTTTACTCTGATATACGCATGGGCAGTATCCATCATTTTCTTTTAGGGCGGCACGAATATTCTTTACCACCATTTCATTATCGCTAACGTGTAATTTCATGTCAACATCTCCGCATATTGATTATTGCTTGCTAGTTTAACCCCTAAGACTTCATCATAATGTGGCTCCTGCCCCATTATGAATCTGCCCCATTTAACTATAATATTATCATATTTTCGTAATGCACGTTCAGTTACTTTATCTTCACCTTTATTATACCCAGTATAAATAATAATTGGATCATTGCAATTTTTATATATTCTTATGAAAGCAATTAATTCAATTAAATCCATATAACTATCAAATGGTTCTAAGCCTTGAAAGCAAAAAGCCTTTGTTAATGGATTTTGTTCGTAAAGCTGCCAAATATATTCTCCGCTTACTTCGATATCCGGTTCGGCCGCCAAGTCGCTATTTTGGCAAACTTGGCAGCCATTTAACCGATCACATTTGAAATCACAGTATGGAAATTCTACTGTTAAACATGGCTCTTTATAATTTGTACAATCATAGTCAATTATTCCTTTTAAACGCATTTTGAATTTTCCTCCATATTCTAATAAAAATATTAGAATAAAATTCAATTGGAGAGGCAGGAACCCAAGACCCATCATCTAATTGTCTTTCTACTGTAATATCAGTAATATTTGTTATTTTATATGTTCCCATTGTCTTAATTTAAACTCCTCTTTACGCTCTTTACTCCAAGTTTTTATTGGCGTATAGAAACCTACAATACGAGTATATTCAGTAGCAACATCGCCGCCACAAATAGGACACTTTGTTCCATAGAACGCATGATTGTGTTCACAAGCTTGAATTTTTGTATTGAAGGCGAAATATGTTAATCCTTGATCCGCAATATAATTAACTGCATCCCAAGCCTTTTCAAAAGTATCAAATGGAGCATCAATATTTAAGTGGGCGATACTGCCGCCATTGCAGTAACTATCAAATAGAGAAGCAATACGAATACGTTCTACCATAGTAGTTTTAATTCCTAGAGGAATAAACTGGTTTCCATATAGAGGTAAATCTTTTACTACTGTGTCAGGGAAGAAGAATTCATCAGCAATCTGCATTTTTGCTGCCGCGGATTCTCCGGGGATCTGTTCAATATTGATCTTATAGTTTTTATCCGCCGCAAAATTATCCTTAACTGCATGAATCATTTCAAAAATACGTTTACCAAACTTATCAGCTTTTTCAGTATAATATGTATTTCCTAATTCATCTACTTTGGTATATCCGAAAGTTTTCATTGTTTCATAAATACCAATTATACCTACTGTATTATATAAATGTTCAAAGTCTACAATTCCTTTTGAGAAATTAGGAAGCAGTCCTTTTTCTACATTACGCTCAATAATGTGTCTTACACAATCGAGCGCCATACAATCCAGCTCTACAAGTTCTCTTAAAGCAATTAGATATTCGTCTTCATCGCCAGGATACTCAAGAGCAAGACGAGCAAGATTTACAGTGGAAACTTTTACAGATCCAACCTTCAATGCAGTACCACCAATACTATTGAAATATCCAAGATCTTCGATATTACTTTTTAAGCGGCAGCAATTGCTTAGAGAATTAACGCTATCATCAATAAATAAATTGGAATCACTCCAAATTCTATTATGTTCAATGCCCCAGCGCGCGAACTCTTCATCAGCGAATTTACCATCTTTTCTTAATAGAGAAATAGTAAGAACTGGGAAAGTAAACATATTATGTTGACGGATTTCTGCGATAGTTTCCATAAAGACTTTTTGGAACTCTTGAATTTCTTTTAAATCATCAATCATAAAGGATCCGTCTGGAAATTGACTGCCTGCAAACAATGCCTCTAGATACTTCATATCAAATACTGAACAGTTTGTAAAGGCAGATTGCATACCATCACGTACATAAGGTTGATTTACAGCATACACAAAACGCTGAATCTGCTGACGAGCATAATAGTCTGGATCTTTGGTTGCATATCCATTTGCACAATCCTTTTTCCAGAAATAATACATATAAGGAATAAGATTTGGTAAGCCTACTGCACCAGAACTACGATTCGCCGCGAAGCTAATATATTCTTTAACAAAATCTACAAATGTACTTAAATGACGGGGCGGTTCAGCATTAAAATTATTTAAGAAGAATAAGCCCTTTTCTGCAACATCTTTTAGATCATATGCAAAACAATAGTGAACATATGTGCTTGTATCAGAATCATGCATGTAAAGCGCTTTTGTCCATTCTTTCTCTAACCACTCATTAGCTTTTTTAAATCCATAACGCTTATTCATTTCATAGAATATTTTATTAAAAGCTAACAGCTTACGATGCGGTTTAGGCATTTCATTCATAAGAGTCCGCATATCCTTATTTCCAACATTTGAATTGCCATCTACCGAAGCATCTGCTACAGTATCCTTATCAATAAAGTTGTCAATAAAATCTGTATATGATAACTGTTTATCTCCAAATCCATTTAGATAAGCCATTTCTTCGCCATATAAGTCCGTCATGCGGTTATAGGCGGTTTGAAAATTCTTATTTAGTCTAACTTTAATATCCATACTTATATCGCCTCGATCCATTGATTTATTGCCATAGGAGTTAATATGTAAATCGGACAACCAGGACGTGTGCCATCGTCAACTGCAAGCACCGGCGCGCGATCCACTTCTAAATTCCCTGGTAATTCTTCAAAGGGGCGTTCTACAAAAGGAATCTCCTTTGCTTTTAATTTTGTTTTAACCATCTCACAGATGGGACAAGTTGGTAATGTATAAATCTCTGTCATAAAATCACTTCCCAAATTTCTTTCCGCAGTATGGGCACTCACTCGTTGTAGTAAAATCAAAACTACCATTATTATGAGTGCAAAGATGCTGTAAATCTTGAATTGCTTTTCTAATAATTACAACTCTATCTGTACGTTCCATGCGCGAAAGAGCAGTTCTTAATTCTTTACTTAATCGTTCATATTCAGTTTTAATACCATTAGTATCCATATTTCCAAAAACCTCCTTTTTTAATCATATCTTTTGTCTGGCGAAATAAAGTTTCTGAACTAGGATATCTATCTAATATTACTCTAAGTTGTTCTCTCTCTGGACGAACATTCGACATGCTTTTATCTTTTGGTATCCTATCTATAATACTTTTATAATTACAAGTTTCGCCTTGCGTCCAAGTAGCAATTAATTTGGACAAATCTGAAACTGGATCATAACATCCCAATCCAGGGTCTTCATATTTTACTTTTATTGGAATATTACAACTCCAGAATACATACAATAGATTTAATTTATATAATATATCCCTTAAATAGTCTGATTGATAATGGAAGGATCCTCCTAGCGATAAATAAACTAATGAACTTTGATTTATTACTGCTAAGAATCTATTCTTATAATATTTCATTAAAATCGGTGTTTCTTTTAAGGGTATTCCTAAATCAAGAAAAGCATCATTTCCTTTTGCGATGAGAGCATTTTCGCGCACTTCTAAAAAATCTGAAGCTTTCTTGTAATGCGCTGGATGAATAAAATTAATTGAAGAAGGATGGCGATTAATAATTTTATCTATTACTTTTCGCCAACCCTCTTGAAAGAAATCTTTATCGTAAATATAAATACGATGTCGTTTATGTATGGCAGGAATCGGCAATACGTCATCGCCGGCGTGCCATCTGTAATAAGAATTGTCTAATAGACGCGCGATTTCTGCATCTTCTAATCCAGCTTCTCGTTTATCTCTTAAAAATTGACCATAAATACGAGTACGAGGAAGAGTAAAATCAATTAGTGAATTTTCAAATGGAACATATATACCACCTGTAAAGGCAGTTCCTCCATAAATTACATTTGGAGCGCGACGAAATGCTTCTGGAACAGTAACAAAGTTTTTAGATTCGCTAAATACATATATCTTTTCATATGCGGTTAACTCGGTTTCATCTAAATTAATTAAGCGGCAAAATTTATTTTCCTCTCCTTGGTAATATGCCGCTAACTTCATAATCTCCAAATTAGGAGGACAGAGTTGGGGCTTATCCCAACTCTGTAGCTAGAGATCAACTAATCCTATCATTCTTCAATCACCGCTCGCTCTGTCTGAAATTCTAATGTTCCATCGTCATGTATGGCTGTTATCTTTGAGATAATCGGATAAAAACTATCTTTGCGTTTTTTCGGAATAAAGTCTTGTCCGCGCCTTATACCTTGAATCATTAATAATGACCCTCGCGAAAACCAGCTCTTTTCTTTAACGTGTTTCTTTCCATCTTCGCCACGCTCAGATAACTGTTTATCAAAACCAGCGTATTGGTTCTTATACACCTTTACATTAACAACTCCGGTTGGAGTTAACAATGTAACTGTATTTTTCATCTTGCTCTTATCAATTACAGTTCCAATTATTTTTCTTAAAGTATATACTCTAACCTCGTTACCATCACGTCCTATAAAGCTATAATCAATTTCCGGCTCCTCTGGTAGCTTAAAGAAATCATCATACATATATTGAGAATCAGCCAATTCATGTGAATGACTATAGAAACTTACTGATTCCATTTCCCAATGAGAAATGGTTCCTTGTGCATACTTATTAAACATTTCATCATATAATGCTTTGTTCAATTTCTGCAACAATTCATCTTTATTAGACTTTATATAATTTCTCATTACATCCATTGATGATTGATACAACGTTTCCCATACAGTTGCAGAAATTGAAGTACCATTTGAAATATAATTGGCGCTAAAGTTATTTGCTATAAAATCAATCGCCGGCTCATTTAATTGATAATAGCTTACTTTTTTCTGCTGCTTTAAGAACTTATTAAATAGGAATATTCTCCTATAAAGATCCAATTCCTTTGGGATTAAGTCATGAGCAATTAACATTTGCATATTCTGTAATGTCAATCTTTGCTTTTTATCTGCGATCATGTCAATATATTTTGCCATGATTTTTTCTCTTGGTAAGCCAATCAGATTATCAAATGCTCCACATTTAATGAGATTTGACATTTGTATCTTATTAACTTTAACCTTTTCTAAGAAATCTTCCATTGATTCAAATGGCCGCTTATCCATGATTTCTTTAATAATTGAAGTAGATAATCTTGTGATGCCACGTAAGCCATAAAGAATCTCATTATTCTGAACAACAGGAGTGAAAGTATAAGATGAAGTATTGATATCTGGTGGCGAAACCTTAATTCCATAATTACTGAATCGCCCGATCGCTGCCGCAACTTTACCATAATCAACTGTTTTCGTCTTTTCTTTTTTCTTGTCTTCTTTTTCGCCTTCAGTTATTTCATTTTCTTCTTCCCATTCTTCTTGTTCTTCTACTTCTTCTGCATCTTCGTCAGCTTCAGCCTCTACAACTAATGAAGCTTCACCGTCTTCATCATATTCCACCACTTGAATACCACCACTATCTACAATTAAGTTTGCGGTATTCCAGAATATGATTGGATAGAATCTTGCAAGATTCATTTCTTGAAGTGCAACCATAGAATATGAATATGTATGGGCCGCATTAAAACCGTATCCACGGCTCAATGCAATTTCAATATTCCATACATAGTTACAGAAATTAGGACTTAATCCTTTTTCTTTTGCATTGTCGAAAAACTGTTTAGTTAATGCATCATACTCTTTAGGATTCTTTTTTGCGATTGACTTACGAAGTTTGTCTGCAAATTGCAGATCCCAACCGCCGCATTCTGGCAACTGCACTAACTGCATAAACTGTTCCTGTGTAATAGACATTCCGTCAGAAATATCTAATTCTCTATGCATAATTGCTCGTTCTTCATTCGTAAGTCCCATATCAAACATTTCTTTGTCCCATGCTTGCGGGGTCTCTCTAAACCGTGCATACTTATCCAATGGACTTTCTGCACCTTTTTCAGTTGCCATTAATCGAATAACTGAATTAAGAACTGCTAATTCGTCAACACTTCGTGGATGGGTTAATGCAATGCCACGTACACCACTTTGCTGTTCCATCTGGAACAAACTTACAATTTCGTGATTCTGAACCATATCCCACATCTTTTCATCGTCACGATTTATTTTATAAACTCCAAGAGCGTTTTCATATGTTTCTCTTAAAGTTGGATATTCTTTAATGTAACCTTGTTCTACCAATAGATCAAGACAAGTATGAATCTTATCCGCAGCTTCTACTGATAACAAGTCCATCTTAATCATTGATACGTCTTCAAGATCGTGCAACTCAAACTGAGTAATAATCGTACCATCGGGTGCGCGCATCAATGCACTAGATTCAGTAAAGTCTTCATCTGTAAATACAACACCGCCCGCATGAATACCTTGACCGCAAATCAAACCTTCAATCTTACTTGCAACTTCCCACAATTTAGGATACTTATTAATTTCATTTACAAAAGACTGAGTTGGTGCAATTCCATTTTCTTCATCACCATAATAAGTTTGCTTTAATGTATAAACTGCACCACGTTCACTTGGAATGAGGTTAGAAATATAAGATGCTTCATCTACATCAATTCCTAATCCGCGCGCGGCTGTCTGAATTGCAGACTTAGACTTTTCAGTTTTGAATGTTGCTACATTAGAAACTCGATTCTCTCCATATACTTTACGAAGATGCTCCAAGGTCTGCGCGCGACGAACACCTTCAATATCTACGTCAATATCAAGTACTGATACACGAGCTGGATTAAGGAAACGCCAAGGATATGTTTTAGTCTTTTCGCGCAAACAATTTATTTGAATAATATCAAGAGCATATAGAAGAACAAATCCCATACCAGAACCACGTGCTGGTAAAACTATTGTTCCAGCGTTCCAACACTCATCAATAATGTGCTGAAGATTTAAGAAATATGCAGACCATTGTGCTTTATTTACTTCAGAAGAGACCCATGTCATTTCAAGACATTCGTTTAATGCCTTATATGCTTCTTCATTTTGAAGATCTTCATGCTTTTTAATACCATCTATTACTGCAAAAAATAACTCATTATCTGCATAATACGTGGAATGTAAAAACTTTTCCAGTGCAGGCATTAATGAAATATAATAATCTATTTCCTCTTGCGTTCTTGCATGAAAATCGCGCCACGGCAAACTAGGAATCTTTAACGGCTTTAGAATACTAAAATCTTCACATTTATCTTTTATCTCTCTAATAGATTGATACGCGGCTTCGATTTGTTCATCTGTAAGATATGGGAAGAACTTTCTAATTTCTTCATCCTTCATCATATAAGTCGTTGCATAGAAAGTCTTTGTCTCACGATCACCATCTTGTGCATTAAGAAATGCTTCATGAATTGGTGCATCTTCCGGCCTGCCATAGTGACTATCTGTTGTGATAATATATGGCAACTCTAAATCTTCCGCAATCATCATTAAACATTTATTAACAAAGATTTGATCTTCATTATTAGAGGGTTGCATTTCCAAATAGAAATTTCCCTCGCCAAAAATATCAATCATATATTGACACCAGTTCTTTGCTGTAACAAAGTACATTGCATCATCGGTGTTCTTATATAAAAGTAGAAATCTATCTAATTGTGATCCAAGACACGCTGTGCTACCAATCACATGCCCTTGATTCGGTCTGATAATATCTTTTAAATCTTGATAATAAGTTGGACGTCTGCGTTGGCGCCGGCTCATATATGAACGCTGCCATGCACGAGTTGATAGTTGACAAATCTGCTTATATCCTTCAATATCTTTTGCAAGAAGAATAAAATGGAAATATCTGTCTTTTGTTTTATCATAATTCTTTGCAGTTAAACCATTTCGTGTAAGATAAATCTCATTACCACGAATTAACTTAAAATCAGGATTCTTTTCTTTAATCTTTTTATAATATTTTTCCGCCTTAATATAACCAGATATAGTTTCATGGTCTGTCAAAGCAACACATTCATGCCCCAACTCCACGGCCAAATCCATCAGACTTTCAACTGTATTAATACAGTCGCGCAATGTCTGATTACTAAAGTGTGAATGGTTATGGAGGGAACCAGGGTATTTTGACATTATATCACTCTCCTTTTATCTATATCTATTATATCATAATTTCAATTATTTGTCAAAAGTAATCTGGAAATGCTTTTTTTAATCTATCAAATGCAGTTTCAGTTTTCTCCTCTATGGTATCTTGTCCGGCTTCATACTTATCCCAGGCGGTTAGATCTTCAAATTTCATATGCATTTCAGGCGTACCTTCCCAGCAATAATGCTTGCAGACTTTGCATCTTCTTGGCTCTTTTTCTTCTTGATACCAACGATTGCCGCACCAAGGGCATACTATAAAGAATTGATTATTTATCATACTCTTTTTCCAACCGTTTTAAAAATGGTAAAGCATCTTTAAGAAGTTTCCAAGAAGGCTCAAAATATTTACAACCAATACAGAGATCTTTCTCCTGTTCAGACCACCAGCTACGTTCATGATTTAGTACTTCTTCAATATCATAGATTATATCAGATAAAGTCATTCTTTCTTCATCTTCTATACTATAACCCATACATTCATTCATACAGTTGTCGGTGCTCTCACAATCATAATTATAAGGACAATCCGGAGTCATTTCTGTCACCTACTATTAATCTATATCTTTCGTCTAATTCTTTTCCACTAAATATATCACTTAATACATCATACAATATTGCAACATCGCTTGGCTTACGAATGGTTAAACAAGCTGCATTATTTCGTGACCATTGAACTGGACAATTCATACCATATACGCATTGTTCACATTGTAAATTATCAGAAATCATATTTACTACTATCCTCTATCAAAATACTTTTTGTTTCCCACAAACTTGACATTTGCACGGAAACATTCCTTGATATTCTGGTCCGTCCGCGCGCCATTTATGTCCATAAATAGCGCCACAAATTAAATGATTCCACCATCTAAATAACCATCCATTTAAATTAGAAATCATATTTGCTATTGTCCTCCACTAATTCATAATCCGTAATGAAGATTTGAACAGATTTTTTACCCATCCACACGTTAAGATTTGCGCGCCCATAGACTGTTAGTTTTTTAGTGCGATTATTCATAACTTCTTCAATAAAAGCCGTATCTTTAAACTTTACATAATCAATTCCATTATATGAAATCTTAATACTATCTTTATTAGTTCCCATAGTCATTACATTCATTAATGGAATATCTTTAATCACAAGTGTAGGCTCTTCAATATGATTACCGAAATATTCTGGATGCGAGGCTAAAGATTCAAGTAATTCTTCATTATATTCGCTACCATCAAGAATATAATCCACAACATAACAATTTTCAAAGTCTTCAGCTTTTAGATGACTATTTGCGTAGTTTATTAAAGCATTTAATTTATCTCCATTAAGACCCCAGCCGGCCGCATTATCATGTCCTGCGGTATAAGTAACTAAGCCACTATCTTCAAGAAATTTCTTAAAACTTGGAAGTCCGGCAAAATTACCATCGGAACGAATACTACCTTGAATTTCATTATTATTATTTCTGCGACCAATCATTACTGGCTTATGATATTTAGAAACCACATTCATAGCAATTAAGCCGGTAAGTTCTTGTGGAATATTATCGGAGCCATCAAGTTCAACCAATATAATATTGTTGTCATCAAGGCCATCCTTTTGAATCTTAAAGTCTATGATACCCATAGCTTGTTCTTTAAGACGATCTTGACGTGCCTTTGCGTTCTTTCCTACTCGTGCGGTCTGCTCCGCTGCATATTCAATATCTCCAGGACGAGCGCCGCGTTTAGTACTTGGTACAGCTTTATTTGGCTCAATAAAACAATAGAACATTGTTTCTTTTTCTTGAATTGTACCGACACGAGTAATTGCATTAATTAAAGGAGCAATATAAAATGCTACATCAATTGGAGTTAATCCATCATAAGGAGAAACGGCCTTATCTTTTAATGAATAGGATTGTGCCTCAATCAGTGTCCGAAAGCCTTCATTATGGATATTTTTTAAACCTTCCATCATAATATAGTTGGTTTCTACATTAGTTCTATCCATAACATCTGCGATTTCACCCAACGCCGCCAAATCAATATAATTGTGTGCAAGATGAATACCCAATTCTTCATCAAGTACTTCACAGAATTTGTATACCACACCGGCACCACATAATGATTTGTTTGTATAGTTCGGTGAGAGCTGATTATTTACTACAATAGCAGTTGGTAAATCTGATATAACAGGATTACCTTTTTCATCATATAATTGATCGTGGTGATCCAATACAATTACATCCATCCCCAACTCGCCAAGCATACGATGCTCTTTTACATCATATGATCCTGCATCCGGAATAACCACTAAATCCCAACGTGCTTCATCGGTAATCCAGTCTATTTTATCATCAAGTCCGTGCTGCTTATGTTCATGAACGGTAAATTCCAATTCAACTTCGGGGAAGGTATGCTTAATATATAACCATAAGATACTTGAACTTGTAAATCCATCCACATCGCAGTCTACGATGAATAGAATCTTACTATTTCTACGTAGATGATGCAATAGCCGTTTGGCGGCCGCTTCAATATTCTTTAAATCATATGGATTAAGTTCACAAGCCGCAGTTGGATTCATAAAATTGTAAATGTCTGAAACACCTCTATCACTAAGTATTTCACTTAATGCTTTGGAGGAATCTGTACTATAATTATTTCTCAATCTATATTTCATTCTCGTTCTCTCCTACATTCTTCAATAGATACCGCGGCTGCCACTACATCTAGTAGTTCTGATACAGGATGATCCTCTAAGAAGGCTTCCATATCAGACAGCAAATAATCTTTTTCATAATTACCAAAATAATTCATATCTATCTTCCTTTCATCTTACTTTTAATCTATGTTTATAAAGTTCTTCAAAAATTTCTTTTCCTTTGTCAAATGGACTATCTTTATATCCTAAAAGATTATCCATATCCCATATATAATAAAAAGTAGCTTGCCCTTTATACTTCTTACACATTTCTTCAATTTTAAGACGATACGCTCTTGCTTTATCTGAGCGCCAATCTTCATACTCTTTGTCAAATGCAATCGTTATTTCATTCGCGCCCAAAATATTTGTGAGCAAACTAATTTGAAATTTATTTATATTAGAACCACAACATGCAACTGTATTTGCCCATTGTCCATAATATCCATCATCCAATAATACTGACTTTTCGCCTTCTACTATTATAGCACTTCTACGCTTCATAATTGCTTCCTTATGTTCATATATTCCATAAAGATTAAAATGAAGTGGATGTGAATATAATGTAGTTCCTATCTGTACCGGCCGGTATTTTCCGTACTCTGCTGCTTCCTCTGGATCTAGCGTTCTCGCGCGGATCCCTATCAATCGGCCGTCTATATCAAAGTGAGGAATAGTTATTTTATTCTCTCTATTCCAAAATCCTATATTAAACTTATCCATTACCTCAGGCTTAATACCATCTTTAATCCACAATGGATGATGGTATGGAAGGAAGTAAGTTAACATTTCTTTTGGATATTCAGTTAGTTTAGGAATTGCAGAATCAAAATTATACTTTTCAAAATCAATATCCGGCTTGTACTTTTTTCCGCGAGATATTGTAATGTGCTTAATACATTTCTTTACATAATCTACGGCTTCTTCAAACTCTACTTTATGATAATTTATCCGCATAAACTTTTGATATAAAGTAAAGATCGACATGGCTTCATTGCACTCAGTATAACATCTAAAAATCTTGTTATTCTGATACCAATATAACTTCATTGATTCAGCTTCATCAAGCGGATTATGACAAATTGTTGGACAAACTAAATATCCTTTATCTTCATATACAGCTATCTGATCTACTCCAAGACTTTCGAGAAAAACTCGAACATCATCGAGAGTTATTGAATTAATAATGTCTTGTATAGATATATCAAATAATTCAAGTTCTGGATCTAAATTTTGTAATGATGAAGTCATATTATTTTATCCTTTCATTTAAATGGTTATTTCTCTTTCCTCAATACTTGTAAATAAATTTATTGGTTCTGAAAGCGGTTGATTCACTGGATTCGTTATAAACAAATCTTCTCTTCTTCCTGTACCCAAATGTATTCTGCACCATATTCTAATCATCTTATAGCGGCCACGCCGCATCTTATAAATATCCAACACATGAGTTGGTGGATTCTTAATAAACTCTTCTTTTATAACTTTCTCTCTTACAGCCTCTTGAAGTCCTGGAATAATCGTGAGCCATCCTTTTTCTGAAACTCTTGTCATTACATATGCCATGTCCGCTTTATCAGCGATAGCTTTTGCGCCACGAATACTTTTTTCATCTTTAAAACTCATTTCATCATCGCCCATTGCCAATGAGTTAACCTGAGTTGCAGAAAATATAAACAAACCATAATCTTTTGCTAACTGTTTAAGCTGGTTTGCCATCATCATCAATATAACGTCTTCACGAATATTATTTTTAGAGAATTGATTAATCATGCTTGCAGTTGAATGAATATAGTCAAAGAATACATATTTTACATTATCAACTGTTGCATACTTACGAATGGTTGCTTCTACGTTTTGTAAATTCGGCTCACTAATTTCTTCAATAATAAATTGCCCACTATATTCTTCAATTATTTTCGCGGCTTGATGTACTCTTGTTAATTCTCCCATTTCATAATTATTAGTTAAAATATGATCTTCATCTACTCCAGATAAGTATGCTAGCATAATTGTCTGAAGCTCTTCTTTATCCATTTCTGTTACTATAAATAGAACTTTTCTCGGTGCTCTCGGAGTTCCATCAATGTTATATTCTTCAATGAAACAATTCTTTTCGTGTGACCATCTTTTCGGATAACATAGATGGCATGCATCAAAAATACTTGTACGAGATTTACCACCGCTTGTAGAAGATGATTTAAGGAAGAAACATCCCTGTCGCGCTCCTCTACATACACTACTAAACATATGTCCTTCAAGGCTAGGACCAATACTTGGTGATTTCCTTAAATCCTCAATTAATTCTACCAGTCCTTCTGCGGGATCACCTTTAGTTCGCCCGCCATTTAAGAAATCATTTCTAATTTCACTATAATCTTTTTCAATTGTATTTAATATATCTTCTAATGAAGCTTTCTCTAATTTATCAATGAGTTCAGCTTCCAAATATGGATCCTTTACATCTTTATCAGCAATATAAAATTGACTAATATCATAATGTGCCGCTTGTAATCTTCTTAATAATGAGTACTTTTTTAATCTCTTATAATATACTTCAAAGTTGCTTAATTGGGCGTGTTCATAAGAGTCTTTCAAAAAGTTTAAACCGTTCTCGGCTTTATATACTTGCGCGGCAGCCGCACCGCTTCGTTCAATCTCTTGGTCTACTTCTAACGGTGTTAATACCGTTGCGCCCGCCTCATATAATTTTTTAATCGCATAAAGACATACTTTTGCAGGTCTAAAATCAAAATCCTGCGGCCGTATATCAGGAAACTCTAAAAATAATAGAGGTTTATACATTAAGCAACCGATTACTTGGCGATAAGCCATAGTGTCGGATAGCGTCATATAATTCCTCCTTTACTTTAATCTAACAAAGCATCATCCAAATTTATTTCTTTACGTTTACTTGTATTTTCTTTAACTGGCACAATATGTTCTTTAATTTCAGTGTTGGCAATTGCTGCGGCGAGGCTCCCTGCAACAGCTTTTTTCTGCGCTCTCCACTTTCTCATCTTTTCCATGCTAACCGGGCCAATTAAACCTAAAGATTCTTTTAGAATCTTTTTATGTTCTACATTATATATATATTCTAAACAATCAACGATTGCATCATCTGTATAACCATACTTTTCTTGCAGTCTTTTTCTTTGCGTCCAAATTAGTGGACCAGGGGACTTCAATCCAAATATCTGACATACTTTATTCTGGAACCGTTCGCGCGCTAACTTCTCTTCATAGCAATCTTTACAAAACCAATAAGAACATTTTCCGCTTACGGTTGAATATTGAATCATTTCATCTTTGCGAATATCTTGATGACACCCATGACACTTTCGTGTAATTTGCATCTCTTTCACTCCTATTCTATTTTATCCTCTATATAAAGTATAGCATAAATTCAGAAAAAAGTCAAATATAAAATGAGGACGCCCTATAAGGACGTCCTCTTTGCTTATATTCTTACATTAATTGTTTTACTTCATCAATAAACAATTCAACAAGATCCGCCTGTGAAGGAACCGCTTGACTCAATCTGAAATCTTCGGTACCAAATATCTTTTTGATAATATCCTTCATAATATTTAAATGCTGATCTTTATCTTCTTCATTGGTAGCGCTTTCAAGATAAGCACCCCAAATTGCTTTTGCATCTGCCATAATTTCTGCAAATGGACGATCTTTAATCTGTACTGTTTCTACGTGATCAGTTACTTTTGCGCCGTTCAATTCTACATCCTTATCAATAGCTTCGCCAATCGCTTCTACTAATTCTTGATAGCCAAATTTAATTTTCGGAGCAAGATATTTATAACGACTACCAGCAAATACATATGGAGTAGAACGAGTATATAAATATCTTGTAGCTTCTTTAGTTACTGGATCAAATTCTGTTCCGATATAACCAATAATATCTACAAGTGCGTCAATAACTTCCCTCATCTGACGAGGACCATCTGGCTCTACCATTGTGATAGGATTTCCATCTTCATCGTGAAGATCGGTACTTTTTTCTTTATCATGACAAATAAGAATTACACCAAATCCTAGCATCGTGATTTCACGTAATGCTTCAGAAAATTCTTTCTTTACCATACCCCAGCCTTGTCCCCAAGGTACTTCACGAATACTATTAACATTTTGTTGTTGGCAAATATACTTTTCACAAAGATCATATGCCCATGTTGCTGTATCAATAACAATTGTATCATACATTTCTTTTGCCTGCGGCTTTCTCAATTGAGAAATTACCTTTTTAAAATCTGACCACTTTGGCATTGGAATGTAATATTGACCACTTAAAGCATTAAGACCTAATTCAAAAGCGCAAGTTAATGTACGTGGGGCCTGCACCGCGAAAGAGGTTTTTCCGCTTTTACTCTTACCATAAATAAGAATATATTTACCTTTGACCGAACGGTCAATTACACTTGGTTTTAGATTAAAAATATCAATGTCTGCCATTTAATTCGCCTCCTTTCGGTAAAGTGGGGTAAGGCTTATGCCTTACGCCCAACTGTACTTACTAGAGGTAGCTTCTTCGGCGTTTGCGCTGCCAGCGCCCTGCTTAGGAGCAGTCTTACGAGCTTCAATCTGAAGCTGTTCGATACGCGCCTTACGCTCATTAAAAGCTTTCTTGATCTCGGCTGGATCATATGCGAAGTCTTCCTCTTTGCACTCATCATCACCGGTAGTGATAATTAGTTCGCGCACAAAACGAGTTGTGGTCTCGGGTACTTCTTCACCCCAAGAACTTGCAGAAACTTCTTCTTCCTGAGATAGAACACGAATACGTCCTTTAACAGTTACGGTACCATTTTCTTCCCAATGCCGAGTAATATATTCAACAGTATCTGGCGCTTCTACGATGAAGTTTACAACGTCAAGCTTTCCACCATACTGAACAATACCACCTTTAATAATTAGACGACCTGTAGTTTCGCCTTCTTTATCTGTTTCCTCTTCCATACCCATAATGAAAATATCGGTAGAGAAGGAAGCTACATCAGCAACCTTAACTTCGTTAATGAAACTACCACGAATCTGCCAGCCATTAATTAGAAGCTGGTTACGAGATACGAAATTGTTTTCCTGTAAAGAAGCGCCAGTAAGACGTACATGAGCGGCCTTATCAATACCAACATTCTGCGCGGTGTTCATTAGTTCAAGGTCGGTTAGGCTCTTCCAAGCGGGATTCTGCTTACCAGTAGAAGTATATTCTGTTGCGAACATGCCAACCTGGATATCACTGGTTTCTTCCTTTCCGCCATAAGCCTGAGTTACACGGACAGTTACTGTCGCGCGCTTGTATGGACGACCATCAGCGAGTTTGCCATCACCAAAAGATACGTCCATTAATTTACCTGCTAAATTAATCTTATTATTTGCCTGAATCTGAATACTTTTCATTTTACTTTACTCCTTTAAACTTTACTTTACTTTTAATTAAAAACTATCAATACTTGCTTCCTTCGCGGCTTTCTTAGCAGCCTTTTCCGCAGCCTTCCGTTCCTTTTCAGCAGCCTTTTCCTCTGCTTTACGGGCAGCCTCTGCTACTGGATCATATGCTAGACCAGCTTCAGTTAGAGTATGATACTTAACAACCTTAGTCTTTGGCTTACGGGTTTCGGTGCCCTCTTCTAGGACAACAGTCTCCTCACGAGTAATGTGACTATATCCATTCTTTTCAAGTGGGTTAATAGAACCAATAACTGCACTTAGGGAAATTCCTAGTGCGTCTGCGATCTCCTGCTTAGAAAACTCTTCTCCAAAATGTTCCTTTAAGAAATTTAATACACGTTCTGAATTAACTGTCATAATCTTTTCTCCTTTATTTAAAAATTCAATTATAATAAGCGGTATGGTACCGCTTAATTTTGTACCATATTTAATTTTAATGTGATTTGAAAATTTATCCCACACATGGGCTTTTCTCTTTTTCTGTAATAATTATAATATAATTTTGAAAAATAGTCAAATATTTATTTATTATTCTTCAATAATAAATTTTTGGCTTGCTACTCTATCGGCGGTAGCTTCATCTTCGATATCGACTATTTCTTGTAGAGTCGGAATAATCTTTGTCTGGAAACCCGCGAGTGCTTTCTGATAGTTGGCAATTTTATCACGCAATTGTCCAGAAACAATTATTGCCCCAACTAGCAATTGTGCCGCATCCTTTTTCGTTAAAACATATTCATCACCAGCAGCATTAATTCTATCTGCAAGTTCTTGAAAATCATCACGAATTTCAGTCATATTTTTAAGTTCTGTTGGATTATCCTTTTCACGATAATATTCCATTACGAATTCTGCCGTTGCTGCATTAGTTCTAGCTAGTTCTAGAAATGTATTGATATATCCTTTAGTCATATTTTACTCCTTTTACCGCCCGACCGGTAACTTTATAATTTTCTTCATCTACTAACTTTGCTTCTTTAATGAATCCATCTTTTTCTAGCTTAATTGCTTTAACTCCTTTAGTAGCGCGGCCAATATAATTTAACTCATTTAATGGATAACAATTATAATAATTATTATTTCCAACAACTATTACTTTATCTTCATCATTACTACTTAAAAGTACCGCAATAACAGAATCTCCATCCTCCAGTTTTATCGCAGCAGTTCCTTTCTTGGCACGTACATTATATTCATTAATACGACTCTTTTTAATATAACCGCCACGAGTAACGCAAGTAATAGATTCATAAGCATTAAAACTTGAAGTATCAATTAGCAGGCGCGGATGTTCTCCTTCTAATTCAAATATTTCAGTTAGTTTATATTCCTTATTAAATTTAAGTTTACTCAATGGGGCATTATACATTTTACCGGCGTCAGTAATAAGAGTTAATGATCCAAGATTCGTGGTATAAATTACTTCCTGTTTAGCAATTCTAGAAGCTTTTTCTTTCTCTACTAATTTAACGGTTTTACCATTATAAATAATGGCAATATCTTGTTCTTTTATTTCTTCAGGCTCTTCTTCATCGCCAAGTACATTAGTAATTTTTGTACGTCTATTATCACCAAAACGTTTAGCCACTTCTTCTAAAATTTCAATTAACTTTTCATCGAGGGCAGTAGGCTCAGATAATAGGTATCGACAGTCCGCAATAAACATTCTTTTTTCTTCTAGCTCTTTGTTTAATTTTACGCCGTCAAGTTTGCACAAGGACGATAGTTTCATGGCTAGAATTGCTTCAACCTGTTCTTTATTGAATCCATACTTCGCAATCAATGCATTTGCCGCGGCTGTAGGATTTTCGCTTCCTCTAATAATGGCTACGATATCATCAATATTAGCTATTGCAAGTAAAAGACCCTCGATGATATTCTCGCGCGCGAGCGCTTTATCGAGATCAAATTGAATCATATTGCGTTTACATTGACGAATATGTTCAATGTAAGCATCGCAAGCTTCGCGCCATCCAAATACTTTTGGAAAGCGCCCTCGGTCTAATAGAATCATATTGATAGAATAATGGTTCTCAAGTGAAGTATCATGATAAAGTTTAGCAATCATTTTATCAGGATTTTGCCCTTTAGAAAGATAAATACGAATATCTGCTTCTTTCTTTGTATGATCAATAACTTTATCTACTCCGTATTCTGGATTATCATTTACTAATGCAGCAAGTTGATCCATTACTGTATTTGTAAATACACCATACGGAAGCTCAGTAGCTTGAAGCATATTCTCTTTAGGAATAAACTTAATATTCGCACGCAAACGAATAGATTTGCCTTTTCCCACCTTCAGGCTTTCTTTGACTTCCGCGGCATTGGTGATAGTACCCCCAGTTGCAAAGTCTGGCGCACAATAAATATCATCATATGATACTTGAGGATTTTGGATAATCTTTATAAGTGCTTTGTTAACTTCCTTAAGATTAAATTGGGGCACTGAGGTAGCCATTGCAACCGCAATACCTTGACAACCATTTACAATATTCCAATATCCAATTGAAGGGAATACGGATGGAATTTGTTCAGTGCTATCATAATTATCGTACCATTCAGTAATTGCATTTTTCTTAATACCATCAAACATAAAGTCTGCAACTTCGCCAGCTTTCATTTCAACATAGCGGGCTGCCGCGTGGCTGTCTGGGGATGAAGGATTGCCATAGCTACCTTGGACATCTTCAAGTGGATAGCGGCTTGACCAAGGACGAGCTGCGCGAATCAAAGCATCATACATTGCTACATCGCCATGCACATATGACTGAGACATAGCCGCGGCCACACTCTTCTGAGCCTTTTGAAACTTATCTTTATGAGTGAGTTTGTTAGTAAACTGTGCATATAGACCTTGCCGCAAACCAATTTTCAGCATATCCCTTACATCGGGTAATGAGCGTTCTTGGGCTATCGATGCGCCATACTTTAAAAATGCATCCTCAATGGTGCTCTGAAAGTCTACGTTTTTAATCATATTCTCACTCCTTTCTTTTTTATCTATTATAACATAAATTTTAGAAACTGTTAATTAATAATTTTTTAATAATGTAGAACCAATTTGTACATAGTCTCCTGACATAGGCTTACCATTTTCAATTAAATAATCTAGCAAATCTTGTGAATGTAATTGTTGATCTAATTTATTTAAATCTAATGCGGTTGCATATAGTCCAGAATAAACATATGTTTCTTTATCTAATAGATAGGTTTTTATTCCGTTAAAACTTACAGTAGTAGTAATTGCAATTTTTTCTTCGTTCATATGAACGAGTCCTTGCGTACGTCCAAACTCAAACCACTGTGTTTTACCAGATAAACTACGTTTCTTTAATGCATCTTCATTACTTTTAAAATAATCATATGTTTTTGATAATTTTTTTAATTCATCTTCTGTTTTTGGCGGGACGATTACAAATCGCTTTTCTCCCGTAGAAGCTTTAAGTATAGGATGGACTAAATCTGGTTCTATAAAAGAAAAATCATCACTGATAAAAAATTTATCAAGCAATGTTGCTATACCATTTTGTAAACTTGTAAATGATAAACCCCTTTTTTCTCGTATATTTAGCCACGGAATATCAATTTTAGAATAAACATTTCCTTTACTTAATCCTATGATTGCAGTATATGTTGAATAATTTGCAAACTTTTGTTCATGTTCAAAATCTTCAAAGTACCAAAGCAAATTATTTTCTTCTATATATTTTCTCATTTTTATTCCACTAGCATTTTTAATAAAACTGTTAGGAGCAATATATAAAAGTGTTCCTTGAGGATTTAATAGTTTTAATCCAATTTCATAAAAAGCATAATATAGATCAAACATTCCAGTGCAAAAACTATAATTTGATTTAAGAAATGCACGAAGATTTAAATCAATATTATGAATCCGTACATATGGAGGATTACCTATTACATAATCAAATTTTCCAAACCATTCTTGTTTATCAAAAATAGATCCACAATAAAAATTTTCTAATGGAATTAATGAAGCAATGTCTTTACTAATTTCCGGATCAATATCACAGGCATAAATATGATTTATTGGTACTCCAATTTTAATTAAACCTTTAATAAATTCACCATCGCCGCAGCTATTATCAATAAAGGTTTTTTCTTTTATATCTGTTTGCGATAAATGTAATAAATTTATCATATATTCAACTATTTCTTTGGGCGTCATCACCTGACCTAATTCTTTAAGTTTATTCATTCATTTCACCTCAATGACATACAAAAATTATTTATACCTTCGGTCATAGTAGTTTCTTTAATAGCTTCTACTCTTCTTGTTGAATAAGAAGCTGTAAAATTTTCATAATTAAGTTCAATATAAAATACACCTAATTTAAGTTTTTCTGGTTTATATCCGCTAAGAATATAAGAATTATAATTTTCGGTTGATTTCTCATCTGGTGTTTCAAACACTATCTTTCCTGCGCTATTTTTGTGTTTACACTTCATAGGAATTAAAATAATTTGATACACAGGAATATTTCCGTCAATTAAAAGTTGACTTTCACCGCGCATATTCTCAAAATAATTATTACGATTTTTATTATATTCACTACGAATGCCTTTGAACATTATTGCTCCAACTAATTTATTTTCATCAAAAATAGCTATATCAAGTTTCTTTTCTCCATATGGGCCGAAAAAATTATATTCTTTGTTTTTAAGACTTCTAGTTTTGAAACCATACGTTTCTACTTGATTTGCAATAGCACTATGAATTGGCAATAATAATGCACTACTACGAGTAGCGTAGGGATTTTCTTGTACTGTTTTAAATTGATCAGAAAATAATTTTAAATATTCCATAATTTATTTCCTTTCATATTTTCTATAGTTATTATAGCATAGATTTTAGAGATTGTCAATTATTATTATTATTAGTGAAAAATTCACGAATATTAAACCATTTATTTTCTATCAAATTACCGATTTCATCAATAGTTCCGCCACATCCATTTGTTTTGCATCGAATATACTTGCCCTTTAAATCTTCCCAGCGCTCTACGCCAACTGTATCCATAATTTTCATCATGGCTACTAGTCCAGCACCCGATTCTGCTTTAAATTCTTTTGCACCTAAATATCCATGACCGATACAATATCCTCCAAAGCAACAACCCCAGCCAGCACCTTCAAGCACTAAATCAAAAGTCAAGCAACCATGGTCGGCCATAGAAATACGTGTACTTGTAATTTTTGCATTTTCAATATCCATATTTACCTCAATTATTATATTATAAATTTTAGGAATTATCAATTATTTATTAACCATTTATCTGACATAATATTTTCTAGTGTAATTTTATCAAAATCCCAATATGGAATACGTTTTAAAGGAATATTATGAGATTTTGCATATTCATTTTTTATTTCATCATATGCCTGTCGTTTTTCTAATGTATCTCCACGATTAGTTTCTTCAAAATGTTGTACTCCATCAAATTCAAGTAAAAATTGATTATTTACAAGAAAATCATATCGCAAAGATCGACCTAATGGAGATTTTAAATTATTATAAATCTTTTCTTTTTCAAAAATAATACTATTTTCTGAAAGAATCTGAGCAATTTTTTCTTCTCCTTTTGAATGTATACAACCACATGAACGAGTACCGTACGGATCTAGTAAACTTGTACTTCTTACAAAAGTAATACTTCCACATTCACATTGACATTTCCAAAATACATGGGTTTCATTCTCTCTACGGGTCGGTTCTATTACAGTAAGTTTTCCAAATTTATCTCCAGGATGAATTTTTGTAGACGTTTGGAAAAATTTTTCCGCAGTATAACAACCACAACTATCTACATTATTTCGCATTTGTGCAATTGTATAATCAATAACTCTTCCACACTCACATTTAGCTTTAAAGATTTTATTTGTGCTCTTTATTTGATTTGTTTCTTCATAAATATACAATTTCCCGTAATGCAATCCAACCAATGTATTAATTGGTTTACTTAAAATTTCTATATTACGAGGATCGTTTTGTTCGATTAGTTTATTTCTAATACTATCATATTGTATACATATACCACAACTGGTAGAAGAATGTAATCCATTTAATTCATTACTACTTCTTTTGCAAGTATTGCCACACTCACATTGACATAACCAATGCATTTCATTACGTTCTGGCGCTAATTCCTGAATAACGGTTAATCGTCCAAATTTTTTCCCCAAAAGATTTAATCTTTTTGCTTTTCCTCGTTCTTGTAAACCGCAACCACAAGTAGTAATTTGTCCAGAACGAGCCATATATGAAGTTGAAAATTTTACTTTTCCGCAATCACACCTAAAAGCATATATTGGACGAGAAGTATTACCAAGGCGTTGATTTCCAACTTTCCATAATGCAGTCATTTTTCCAAATTTTTGTCCTGTAATGTCAATAGCATTTGGATGCATGGGTTGCGGTGGATATTGTATTTTTAATTCTTCATCAGTTATATTATCAAATACTAAACTCATTAAGTTATTATTATAAGTTGCTTGATTATTTAATTTGGATAAATCATTTCTATATGCCATAATAGCCTCAATTATTCAAAATACTAAAATCCACGTTCTCAAACAAGAAGTCTCGGCGTCCCTCAACTTCCGTACCCATCAACATTTGTAGTGATTCAGCCGCGGCTTCGGCATCATTGATAGTAAGAATATCCAAGCGCCGATTTGTCGGATGCAACATAGATTCTTCCATATCATCTGCTACCATCTCGCCTAAGCCTTTGTAGCGTGATTGCTCCCATCCAGACCTAGTTTTTCTTAACTCAGCAAGCTCATCTTCATCATAGGCATAAACATGCTGATTTCCTTTACTTAACCGATACAATGGTGCACGCAGCCATCCAAGCCGTCCTTCTTCAATGAACTTCGGCATTAGGACATAAAAAAGTGTAGTAATAAGACACATAATATTATATCCGTCTACGTCAGCATCAACTGCAATCGCGACTTTTCCATAGTTAAGTTTCTTACCATTATATTTATCTTGAATACCACATCCAAGCGCAAGAATAATATCACTTACTTCTTGATTCTCAAGGCATTCGTCAAGCGGGTGTTTCATTAAGTTTTTAACTTTACCACGTACTGCATACAATGCTTCTGTTTTTACATCACGCGCAGGCATTAATCCGCCCAATGCGGAATTGCCTTCGCATATAATGAGCATTGAATCTTGACCATGTTTTTCACAATCCTTAAATTTGTCAGAGGAAGTAACTTTACGCCTACGCTGTTCGGTTTCTTTTTTCTCCATATTGAGTACCGCTTCACGTGCGCGAGTTGCAGCAGCCTCAGCTTTCTCAATCTTGGTCAGCATTTCTGCAATAGCATTAAATTCATTAGGATACTGAAGATTCATATCCTTAATTGCATTTGTAAACGCAGTAGAAGCAAGAGTTCGTAGAGAAGCATTATTAATTTTAGATTTAGTTTGGTTTGCAAATGACGGATTTTCTACTTTACAATTTATAACATAGAATAAATTCTTACGAATATATTCACCCTCAAATGAAGCATTTGCAAGACCATTGAAGGTTTTTGTAATAGCAGTTTTTGCGCCAGTGATTGGAGTTCCGCCTTCTGGACAACGAAGACCATTTACGAATATATATGCAGTTTCATGTTTGGTTCCCCACTGAAAAGCAATTTCTACGCTATCAGTCCCATCTGAGGCAGAACCTGTAATGATATGTTTATGTAGCGGTTTCTTTACATTAGTTTCTACAAAATCAACAATACCATTTTTCGCACAGAAAATCTTTTTCTCATTGGTGTTTATATTTGTTACACTAAATTCAATACCTGGATAGAGGTAAGAAATATCTTGAATATCTTGACAAATTCTATCATATTCATATCCAATTGCGCCATTACAGAACACTTCTGGATCTG
>OCVV011356922.1_pt1 | contig 26712 bp, 46 predicted proteins | sample 1539721 | NCBI WGS metagenome assembly OCVV01 (sample SAMN02144230, study PRJEB22623) | gut metagenome | biome: sheep rumen | host: Ovis aries | place: New Zealand | reverse complement strand
CGAGCCGGTTCAGTTTAACACCGGGGCGAACTTTGAGCTCGTCTTCGATTGTAAGCCCCAGCGGTTTCTAAAGAGCGGGGAGACATGGCAGACCGGAGACACACTGACGAACCCGACGCAGTTCGTGGCCAGACCGCTGATCCGGGTCACGAACCCTTTGGTCGGATCGTCCATCACGATCGGATCCAACACCCTGACGGCGGTCAGATCCTACTCGGGGACGGTCACGATCGACTGCGAGACTCAGAACATCTTCTCAGGGGCGACCAACCTGAACAGCTATTTTTCCGGGAGCTTCCCGGTTCTTAATCCGGGCGCGAATGCGGTCAGCTCTTCTGGAGTGACCGATCGTCAAATTCAGCCGAGGTGGTGGGAGTTATGATACCGATTTTAACAGACAGCGCGACTTTACAGGGCAACGGGCTCGGCGGCCTGAGCGACGCGATCGAGTGCATCGTCACCGATGAAGTCAATGGGGAGTATGAGCTCCGGATGCGCTACCCGGTGACGGGCGAGCACTACGGAGAGATTCAGAACAACCTGATCATCTTCGCGGAGCCGATGGCACTGGCCACCGCTCAGCCCTTCCGGATCTACCGGATCACGAAGCCGCTGAACGGCGTCGTGACCATCTACGCCAGACATCTGGCCTATGACATGAGTGGGATCGTGGTGAAGCCCTTCTCCGCTCTGAGCCTAACGGCGGCCCTGTCGGCGGTGCCGACCTACTCCGTGCCCGCCTGTCCCTTCACACTGGCCAGCACCAGAACGATCACCTCGAAGATGGAGATCGACGAGCCGCGGCCGCTATGGACCCTGCTGGGCGGATCCGCGGGGTCCTTTCTGGACGTCTACGGCGGCGAGTGGGAGTTCGACGGCTACACGGCGACGCTCAAGACCAAGCTCGGCGAAGATCGTGGCGTGGTGATCCGGTACGGAAAGAACTTGACGGAGCTGGAGAACGACTCAGATCTGTCCTCGACCTATGGCGGCGTCTTCCCGTACTGGTACGACGAAGAGGAAGGCCTCGTGACCATAACTGAGGGCTATGTTCCCGTGACCGGTAGCATTTACACCCGGATCCTGCTTCTGGACTGCTCCAGCGACTTCGACGAGAAACCCACGGAAGCCCAGCTCCGGACGAAGGCCCAGAGCTACATCGAGAACAACTCGGTCGGATCTCCGAAGGACTCGTGGAAGGTCTCCTTCGCCCAGCTCGCACAGGCGGGAGAGTATGAGACACAGGCCCTGCTGGAAGAAGTCCAGCTCGGCGACACGGTCTCCGTGATCTACGAAGCCCTCGGCGTCAATGCCTCGGCCAGAGTGGTGAAAACCGAGTGGGACGTGCTGGGCGAGAAGTACAAGGCTGTCACGATCGGGCGGGTGAAGCAGAACCTTGCCTCGATCTTGGTGGGACAGAACCAGAAAACAGAGCGAGCGATCAGCCAGACGAAAAGCGCACTGGAGAGAGCGATCAGCTCCGCGACGGACTTCATCAAACACGGGACGGGCGTCATGCGCTTCATCTACAACGAGGACGGCGATCTGATGGAGATCGTCTCCCTCGATAACGCGGATCTGTCTCAGGCCATTAGCGTCTGGCGGTGGAATAACGGCGGCTTCGGTCATTCTTCTACCGGCTACAACGGAACATATACCACGGCGATCACGCAGGACGGCCAGATTGTGGCGGACTTCATCACGACCGGGACTCTCTCCGGAAACCGCGTCCGCACCGGCCTGATCGAGGACGAAACAGGCACCAACTACTGGAACCTTGACACCGGCGAGTTCCACTCCCAGACATTGGAAAATGCCATCTCTCAGACTGAAGAGGGCATCTCCCTCGTCTCGCAGAAGCTGAACAATATCGGTGGGAGAAACTACCTCAAATACTCAAACGATACCAGCACATGGATGCGCTATAATGCGACGGCATACTTAATCGCACAGATAGAACTTTATGCAAACATGATAAAGGCCAAGAAGTACACCGTCACAATATGGGGCGATGCACCGACCCGTAACGGGAACACAAGTGGTGCGCTCTACTCCGTCTATTGGGGTGGTGGATCAGTTAAACTTGCGGACATCACAATGACCGGCGGCAAAGGGAGCGCAACATTCACAACTCCGACAAGCGGGGCGGGCATTGGGAACGCGTGGATTAACATCTACAATACCGCGGACGGCGCACCGGGGCCATTCACCTACACCGCCAACATCACAGCCGTGAAATTGGAAGAGGGCGAAGTCTCGACCGACTGGAGCGCGGCTCCCGAGGATAAGACCTCGAACACCGAGATCATCGCCAAAATCAACCTTTCACCGGAAACGATCGTGATCTCGGCCTCAAAACTCGATCTTCAAGGCTATGTTACATTCAGTAATTTGTCAACGAGTGGGCAGACGGCGATCAATGGCGCGAACATCACAACGGGGACGATCTCAGCCGACCGGATCGCGGCGAACAGCATTACAGCGGCGAAGCTTGACATCACAGACCTGTCTGCGGCGAGTGCGCTGATTGGTGGCTTTGCCCTCGACTCGACAAGCATCCACACGAACGGGGTGACCATTACATCCAACGCGCCCAACTCCCTTGGCCTTTCATCCTCGACCTTCACCCGGACGATTAACGGCACGAGCAGAGGCAATCTGAAATTCGCCATCGGCTCGAACTTCGCCGTGGCCAATGACGGAACTCTGTACGCATCCAACGGAAACTTCACGGGGACGATAACGAGCGACAGCGCAACGATAACGGGCGGAAGTATAAACATTAGAACGTCAAGCCTAAGCTATGATGCAATAATACTCTCTTACGGGAAATATTCGGTTCAGATGTCTCCATACTCTCTTGGAGTCAAAAGCACGGACGGAACAGAAAGCATCCTTTATGATAATGCGCTGCATTTCTGGCAACTGAACGGGAACGTCTCGATGTCAAGGGTTGGTATAGATTTAAATGGGTTGTATTTTAGTGACATAGATGGCCTCCCCTTGGCGAGGTACAGGTATCATGGCGTAGACATTGGCTATAACAGGAACAGCGCAAAATGGCGCAATTCCCTCTCCGAATCTGGCCTGACCTTCCGCGATGCCAACGACAACGTCACAGGACAATACCCGGCGAAATTCAGATATTTGGTGGCAGATTCTACCACAACGACTGGATATATTGTAGTAGCGAATACAGGTTGCACCGCAAATTCAAAAGTGTTTATTCAACAGGCGTACTTCAGCGGCACAACTATGCCGCTTGCGTTCACGGCGCAACCGCAAAACAGCGGTTCTATCGTTGTTTATATTCGGACTGGTTCTGGTTCTCTACCGCCAGATGGGACGAGAGTACTTATGCACATCCTCGTCATTGACTAAAAGGAGCGGACTATGGAGAGCATCACACTGGGAGACATTGCCAAAACGTTGGCATTTTTGGTCGCATTAGGAGGGAGCGTTTTGGCGATAGCTAAAACCGTGCTAAGAGGAATCAAGAAGTCGCTGGATCCGCTCTATAAGCTGATCGAGCAGAACAATCTGGAGGCCGCGAAGGACTTTTTGGTTCAGATCCTCTCTGCGGCTGAACGGGGAGAGATCACCGAGGTGGAGAAGATCCGCCTCGCTGAGCGGTTCGAGTATTACACGAAACACGGCGGGAACTCGTACATTAAGGAGTGGCACACCCGCCTGAAGGAAGAAGGGAAACTTTAAAGGAGGCGTATATGTTAAGCGAAAAGACACACGACACCATGCGGAAGCTCCAGCTCGTCTTCGCGGCTCTGGCCGGTGCGCTGGGGATCCTGACGGCGGCGGTCGATCTGGGTCAGGTCGGCGTCGTCACGGCGGCCATCATCTCGGCCCTCGGCTATTTCTTTGGCCAGCTCGCTGAGAACGACTCCACGGCATACTTCACCGGAAAGGAGATCGTCGAGAAAGAGGAGGAGGTGAACGGATGAGCGTCCTGATCGGATCGGCCCGGTCGAACGAGTTCGGCGGGATCTCCGGAGGCCAGCCCGGCGATCAGACCGGGCACGAGTGCGAGACGCAGGCGTGGTACGATCATCCATATGGCTGGGTCGTGATCCGGGCCAAGGATCCGGAGGTCAGGGAGCTGATCGCTGAGTGCATGGAGAAGCTCTGCACGAATCCCGCCTACGGTTACGATCAGCCCAGAGACCACGACGGGATCCGGGCGGCTCAGCCATTCGGGTATGATCCTTCCAAGGTGGAGACTCCGACCTCGATCGACTGCGCGAAGGCCGTCAGACTGTGCGTCCTGTACGCAGGCACACAGCTCCACATCCTCTCTCTGGCCAACTGCCCGGACTTCTACACCGGAACGGAGACGAACGTGCTGGCGTCGACCGGACAGTTCGAGATCCTTCGCTCTGATGACTACACGAAGAGCGACCGGCTCCTCCTGCGCGGAGACATCCTCAACACTTTGAGGCAGGGCCACACGGTGGTCTGCCTGACGGATGGCGAGGGTGAAGCCCATGTGACTCTGTACCGAGCCACCGGCAACGTGTACATCCGAACCGGCCCCGGGACGGAGTATGCCGACTGCGGGATCCTGAAAAAGGGCCAGACGGCAGAGGCAGACATGGTCTTCGACGGCTGGGTCTTTGGCCGCGCCAACGGAAAGAGCGGCTATATCTCTCGGAAGTGGCTGGAACCGATCGCACAGCCGAAGACGCTGACGGCCACCGGGAACCTGTACCTCCGGAAAGGCCCGGGCGTGCTATATGGAACGATCGCCACGATCTTCAATGGTGACAAGGTTCAGCCGACCGGAGAGGAGAAGACCGTGCTGGGCCGCGTCTGGTACGAAGTCATCTATGACGGAGTGCGCGGATGGGCCTCGAGCAAGTATCTGAAGTAGACACGAAAGTAGACACGACAGATGAAAAAATGAGCTATAGCAACAGAAAAGAGCGGATAATGGTCGGGTTCGATTCCCGTTATCCGCTCTTTTTTTATTTCCTTGATATTCCTCAAAAATCTTGCTATTTCAACAGATTCTCGCGTTCTGCACTTGACGCATAAATCATCAAATTGACATATCAAACGGCATTTTGTAGTCACGAGTAGACACGGGGAAAGCACGAAAATCAGACCGGCAGGCGTTCCTCGAAGAACCGGAGGATCTTCTGTGTGTCGAGCTCCTGAAGGTCGGAGATCGTGCGCTCGTAGTGGGACTTCAAGATGTGGTTCGTGGCCCAGCCTCCGATGTTCTGAACGGACTTCTCCGAAGCTCCGACCATAGGAGACACGGAGACGGTGGCGAAGAAAGCCCTCAGGTCGTGGAGACGGAAGTGCGGCACACCGGCCCGGCGCACGGCTCTGGCGAAGCGGTTCGTGATGCAGTCAGGCGAGCAGGAGATCACCGGCCCGGATGAAGGCAGGAGGGCCATGACCTTCGACGGGATCTCGACCCAGCGGACGGACTTCTTCGTCTTCGGGACTTTGACGATCCAGCTCCCGGATCTGTCCTTCACGACATCCTTCGAGATCCGGACGAAGCACCGCTCGCCTCTCTGGAGATCCTCCTGCGTGAGGGCACAGATCTCACCTCTCCGGAGGCCGAACAGACCCAGCAGGACGGCCTTCCGAAGATCTTCGTCGCAGAAGGACAGGACGCGGTTCACTTCCTCGAACGTGGGCGTGTAGAGCTCTTCCTTCACATCGTCGCTGATCCTGACCCGGAAGGTGGCGGTCTCGTCGAAGTACTTGATGACGGCCTCCACGAAGCCAAGGTGGTTCTGCTTCGTCTTCTTCTTCGCGTCCATGCGCGAGATCCACGCCTGAAGCTGTGGCGTCTTTATCTTCGAGATCTTCACGGCCCCGATCGGCTCCCGTGAGACCCACCGCTCGAGTGTCCCGGTGTACCCTCTGACCGTGGCCGGGGACAGTTCCGGGCCTCGTGTCTCTAAATACTGGCGGCAGGCATCCTCGAGCGTCAGATCCTCGTATGTGGGCACGACCAGAGCCCCGGCCTTCCTGAGGACTTCCTGCCGCGTCTTTCCTGTGATGGACTTCTGGACGGGCTTCCCGTCTTTCCTTCCCAGATACACCCTCACCCGGTAAGACCCGGAGGGGAGCTTTTCAACCTTCATAACCTTCTCCTTTCGTAATCGCCCGAAAACGGGCTTCTTCGTGTTTCAATGGTAAATTGAGCGACCGGGCGGCTAAAAAGCTCGCCATGCCCGTATTATAAAGCCACATGGGCACTCACAGCCCAAGGGTCAGCCTCACGATCTGCCTCTTTGTGTCGTCTGCCTTCCGGTATGCGCGAACCAGTGAGATCTCCTCGTCAGTGTAGGACGGCGCGAACGTGGTGCGGGTGATCTCGGCGGCTGGGACGTCATCCTTCCCGAGGAGCCAGTCGGTGGGAACGGACAGAGCCTCGGCGAGCTTCGACATGGCCTCAGCGTTCGGTTTGTATCTTCCGTGAACATATGAACTGATGGCACCTTTGTCGATGCCGGTCTTCGCCACAAGATCCGCCTGACGGATCCCCGTGATGAACATCGCCTTCCGCAGTCTCTCCTGAAAAATGTTTTCCATCTGATCACCTCCTCGTGTTTTCTCAAGTATAGCATAGGCTGTTGAGAAAATCAAAATTTTTTTAAAAAAACTATTGCAATTTACAAATCAAACCTTTATAATACGAGGTGGGTTGAGAAATCCAAACTTCAAGAATACCAAGGAGACAGACGAAATGACGATCAAGGAACTGAAAAAAGGCGAATACTTCACGAGGAAGGCAATCGCGGAACCGACCGAAAAGCAGGTCTGGATCAGAGGAGAATATGACAGATCCACCAGATGCTACGAGTGCACCTGCTTCGCGGATGTTTGCTACACGCTTTACCTGAAGGGGTCGACGAAGGTCTTCACAGACTTCGTGTTTTAAGGAGGCACAGGATGAGATACATGGTATGGGTAAATCAGAAGTACATGGTCACGGTCGAGACGGATGGAAGTATGTGCGCGGCTGAACACGTGATCCTCGACAACTATCAGGGTATCGTCAGTGCTCAGGCATTCGACCGGGAGGCCCTTCACACGAACTTCTTCGTTGACGTCCTCCAGAACTCTGAGACGATCAGTCTGGCAGAGCTGAAGGCCCTCTCCGACAGATATGAGAACGCATACGTCGAACTGGCCAAGAAGCAGGACGAAGAGAGAGCCGTCATGGATGAGATCGACCGGCTCCAGAGCATGATCAACGATCTACAGAAAGAGCTGGCACCGAAGCACAAAGCGACCATGCTGGCGAAGCTCGAAACATACAACGCCAAGAAGGCTCTGAACTTCTTGGGAGACTGAAAGGAGAAGGCAGAAATGGAACTGACAAACGAGAAAGCGGTGGCGATGCTACTGAAGGCAAGATGCTACGACGTCGAGACGAGCATCGAGAACTACCCGGAAAACGAGAGAGACGGACGCGATGACTTCCAAGTCATCGCCGACGAGGCGGGGTATGTTCTCTCCTGTTACTACGAGGACGGGCACTGCGACAACGACGCCAGAATCGAAGCGATCGAACTGCTCCACGAGACGCAGTACGGAAAGACCATCCCGATTGATCCGAAGACAATGAAACCGAAGCGCGGATATATGCCCTCAGACATCCAGAGCGCGAAGGACTTCCTGAACATGATCGCGAGAACTGCCCGACTGGTGAAGCGGCTCAAGAAAATTGGCTACGTCAGCCGGTGGGCGTGACGCTATCCCGGCCCGGCGGGTAATCCGGGCCCTTAATGCGACCGAGGCCGGTCTCAAGTCCGGAGAAACGCAGAGAGAGGAAAGGAGAAGGGAATGGAACGACTGAAGCTCAGAGGCAGGATCGTCGAGAAATACGGAACACTGGGAGCGTTTGCGGAAGCCTGTGGGATCACTCCAACGACGGTCTCGAACGTACTCGCGGGGCGAAGCACTCCGACCGGTCTCAACCGGCTCGGGTGGCTCTATGCTCTGGACATCCCGAAGGACGAGGGCAACATATTTTTTTACCCTGAAAGTTTGGAAATCCAAACCAAGGAGGCCTGATATGAGCCTGAAGCCATACGGAGCACGGATCAAGGGTGCCCTGTACGAGACGGGCATCACGCAGAGGGAACTGGCAGGGAAGCTCGGGATCGCTCCCGAGACCCTGTCCCGGAAGATCGCCAGACCGGAGAGATTCACCGGCGGCGAGATGGAGATCATCCGCCAGACGTTCAAGTGGCGGAACATAGGAGGAGAAGCATGAGAAGGTTCTGGGAAATCATCATACTGCCAGCGGCGGCGGTCGTATTCTGGGGACTGGCCAGACTGGCACAGGGAACGGCAACAGAAGGAAGCATCATCGCGCTGGTGATCGGCGCGGTGCTGACTATATCGAGCATCATTAGCTTTGAAAGGAGAAGGTCATGAACAAGGTGATTATGGTCGGCAACCTGACCAAGGATCCGGAGGTGAGATATACCACCGGCGAGAACAAGATCGCGATCGCCAGCTTTTCCATCGCGGTGAGCAGGCGGATCAAGAGGGAAGGAGCTCCGGAGGCGGACTTCTTCAACTGCACAGCCTTCGGGAAGACCGGGGAGTTCGTGGAGAAGTACTTCCGGAAAGGCATGAAGGCCGGGATCGTCGGACGGATCGAGAACGAATCGTGGACGGACAAGGAAGGCCAGAAGCGCACCGGCACGAAGATCATGGTCGAAGAGGTCGAGTTCTGCGAGAAGAAACAGCAGACGGAAGCGAAGCCGGTCACAGAAGAGGATGGGTCGTATGACTTCAGACCGACTGCGGCAGACGAGGATCTGCCCTTCAAGTTCTGAGAGGTGGCACCATGACAGACGAAGAGAAGCTCGAGATGATAGCGGAGGAGCTAAAGACCCTCTGCGAGAAGTATGGGGCATCCATCCATCTGGATGGGTACTTCCACGGGTACGACGCCTCAGTGACGGTCTGGACGAAGAAGTGGCTCCCGCACGAAGTGGGATCCTCCACAGACTACACCGGCGAGGGAAGCCTGCACCAAGCCCTTCAGGGCTTATGTTCATAGGGATCCCGGCATCCGTGGCTCCGGGCGAGGGATCCGGTCGCATTTCCCGGCCCTCGACTCCTTAGGTCTCCCGACTGCCCGGGAGTAAGCACGGAAGGCAGACTCCACCGATCACCGGAACGCGGAAGCGACCGGGGTTCGAATCCCCGGCGGTGGACTTTGGCAAATTGTGCCGCACGTACAGTGAAAGGAGAAGGTCAAAATGACATTGTACGACTTAGGACAAGAGTATGTGGAACTGCTCGCCCTGTTAGAGGAAGAGCACTCCGAGGACGAGGATGAGGCCGTGAGGAACGCTCTGGCAGAGATCCTCCTGAACATCGACGAGAAGGCCGAAGGCTATGGGAAAGTCCTGAAGCAGATGCAGGCCGACGCGGAGGCCCTGAAGGCCGAGAAGCTGAGGATCGCGAAGCGGCAGGCGACGATCGAGGCCGGGATGGAGAGACTGAGGAACGCTCTGAAGAACGCGATGCTCCTGACCGGGAAGACGAAGATCAAGACGAGCCTGTTCTCGTTCGGGATCCAGAACCGCTGGAAGGCCGTGCTGGACGTCCCGGTGGCTGAGATCCCTCAGGACTTCTGGAAGGTGAAGGATCCGGAGGCCGACATGAAGGCAGTGGAGAAGTGGCTGAAGGAGTTCAACCCGGAGATCTCCGGGAACAACTGCACAGAGTGCAAATGGGCCCACCTCGATCAGGTGGAGACACTGACGGTGAGGTGAGACCATGAGAACGCTCAGAGTGATCGCTAAAGAGCCGGGGAAGCCCTTCACAGTGAAGCGAATCCCGGACACGCTGGAAGATCTCCAGAAGGCCGTCGGCGGCTACATCGAGGTGGTTCAGCTTTTTGGAGATCTGGCCGTGGTCTGCAACGAGGAAGGCCGTCTGATGGGCCTGCCGTACAACTGCACGATCGACGGCGTGAGCTTCGTCGGAGACATCCTGCTGGTCGGGACTGAGGGCGAAGATCTCGAGGATATTGATGACGACCTCATCAACGATTTCAAGGCATTCCTGACGAGATACGTCGTCGGGCCATATACGGAGGAGGACTGAAATGAACATATACGAAAAACTGGCGGCGGTTCAGCAGGAGCTGAAGGCCCCGAAGGATAAGAAGAATACATTCGCGGGGTATTCCTACCGGAGCGCGGAAGGGATCCTCGAAGCGGTGAAGCCGGTGCTGAAGAAGTACGAGGCGGCGATCACCCTCTCGGACGAGATCGTCGAGATCGGCGGCAGGATCTACGTGAAGGCCACGGCGAAATTCATCAACGTGGAGGGTGCTGAGATGAAGATCACGTCGGTGGAGATGACATTCAGCGGCGGGATCTCCGTCACGGCCTTCGCCAGAGAGGCGGAGGAGAAGAAGGGCCTCGACCCGAGCCAGATCACCGGCACGGCCTCCAGCTACGCCCGGAAGTACGCTCTCAACGGCCTCCTGCTGATCGACGACACCAAAGACGCAGACACGGACGAGTACCAGAAGCAAACGACCGGGAAGAACGAGGACGCGAAGATCGACGCAGACACCCGGGCCATGATCGTGAAGATGGCAGGAGAGGCAAAGGTTGATCTCAAGACCATCCTGATGAAGCCTCTGGATGAGCTGACCAACAAACAGGCGGGATCTCTGATCCAGAGCCTGAGGAAGAAGATCGGAGGCTGATGACATGGATCTGCGCGGAAGATTGTACGACATCACCAGAGACTGGAAGACCGGCGAGTTCCGCGTCACCCTCGGAGTACGAGCGATCCCTTCGGGGATCGACTCCCTCCGGGAGAAGGATCTCGCGATCACCTTGAAAACATACCGGCCCGGACGGAGCCTGACGGCGAATGCCTATTACTGGGTGCTGGTGGCCAAGATCGCGGAGGCGATCGGACAGAATCAGGCAATCGTTCACAACATCCTCCTGCGGCGGTACGGCCAGATGAAGATCATCGGCGGCGACATCGTGACGACGCTCGTGCTGGACACGGTGGAAGCGGAGCAGGAGGTGCTGGAGGACGAGCTGGAGCACCTGAAGCCGACCAACGTGCTGAAGGAAGGCAAGGACGGCAGACGATGGCGGGTGTACAGGGTCATGAAGGGATCATCGAAGTACGACACCAAAGAGATGTCCACGCTGATCGACGGCGCGGTCTCAGAGGCCCGGGAGATGGGTCTGGAGACGCTCCCGGATGCGGAAGTGGAAAGGATGATGGAAGCCTATGAAGAGCATCGTTCAAGAAAACGCTGAGAGGTGCTTTATCTGCGGACGGAGAGCCACGCAGACGCACCACGTATTCGGAGGCTCGAACCGGAAGCTCGCAGATGAGGACGGCCTGACGGTAAGGCTCTGCCAGTACTGTCACGACATGGTTCACTTCGACCCGGAGCTGAGCTATCCGATGCAGAGGGCACTCCATGAGCGGGGGCAGGAGGCGTATGAAGCCGCAGGCCATACCCGGGAGGAGTTCATGAAGAGATACGGGAGGAACTACCTGTGAAAGACATCATACTACTGGCGGAGAGCCTCGAGAGCATCGTGCGTCTGTCAGACGAAGACGCAGGATCTCTCCTCAAAGCTCTTGCCACAGGGGACGAGGAAAACCTCTCGGCGATCGCCTCGATCGTTTACCCACTGATCAAAGGACAGGTCGACAGGATGGCGGATCTCAGAGAGAAGAGGTCAGCGGCGGGGAAGCTCGGAGGAAGCAAAACGAAGCAAACGGAAAGCAAAACAGAAGCAAAACCGAAGCAAAGCGAAGCTCCTGTACCTGTACCTGTACCTGTACCTGTACCTAACCAGAACCTGAACCAGAGAGAGGGACGCTTCGCACCTCCCACGCTCGAAGAAGTACGGGACTATGTTCACGAAACAGGCCTTCAGATGGATCCCGACGCATTCTTTGATCACTTCAAGTCGAACGGCTGGAAGGTTGGCGGAAAGGCGGCGATGAAGGACTGGAGGGCGACGGCCCGGAACTGGGCCAGAAGGGAGAAAACCTTCCACCCGGAAAACAAGAAGGACGAGCGACGGATCGACTACGACGCGGCGATCCGGGATCTGTACATCAGGGAGGTTACTGGATGAAGTACCACAACAAGAAGACCGAAGTGGACGGGATCGTCTTCGACTCGAAGGCCGAAGCGAAGCGATGGAATGAGCTCCGGATGATGGAGAAGATGGGACTGATCCGTCATCTGGAGCGTCAGGTGCCCTTCCTGCTGATCCGTGGCCAGAGATGGAGCGGCGGCAGGAAGCACCGTGACACCTACTACAAGGCCGACTTCGTGTACTACGAAAACGGCCAGCAGATCGTCGAGGACGTGAAGGGTGTCAGGACGGAAGGCTACAGGATCAAGAGGGAGCTTATGAAAGACCGCTATGGAATCGAGATCCGGGAGGTGAGAGCATGAAAAGCGTTATGTGGAATATAAAAGCACCAGAAAATGCGTACTGCATTTCATGCACGGCGAAGGCGACAAAAATGATCGTTATCGGAAAAGAATACGTACACGCACTGGATGCTGATCATTTTTTTATCTGCGACGAATGTGCGGAAAAATTAGCGAAGAGACTGCGGGAGGAATCGAAGGAATGATCAAGCTGAAGGAGGCCAGAAAGGCCGCAGGAATGACACAGGCGGAGCTGGCCAGAGCCGTCAGATACGCGGATCCGACCGCAGATCAGACCATGATCAGCGTGCTGGAGCGCGGCGAGCTTTATCCCGGCGAAAAGCTCCGGGACGCACTCTGCGCGGTGCTACACGTGACAGAGGCCCAGCTCTACGACGGCGTCGAGGCGTTCTTCGTACCGGCTCAGGAGAAGGAGTTCAGCGACGGCACCGAGATCCTCGCGGCGATCTTCGACGCGATGGCAGACCGGAATCAGAAATACATCACCCGGGGGCACCTCCGGAGGGAGATCCAGAACTGGACGGGGGAGATCCTCTCAGACAGGAAAATGAGGCGGATGATTGAGACGGCCAGACAGGAGGGCATGGTGATCGCTAACGATCAGGACGGCCTTGGGTACTTCATCCCGGAGACGGAGGAGGAGCTGAAGCGACTCTTCAACCAAAACCAGAGCCGGGCCCTGTCGATCCTCCGCCAGCAGAAGCACATCCGGAGGCGGCTCCGTGAAAAGTGAGCAGATCTCGATCTCGGAAGCCTACCAGAGGCTCGGAGTGGCTATCGTCATGGAGGTCGTGAAGGACTACAGATCCGCGCTCCGGGCCGTGAAGGCCGGGAAAGAGGAAAGGACGGCGGAGGTGCTGAAGCTGGAGAAGTGGCTCCGGAGTGAGTGGGCATACGCACTCTCCGGAGGAGCCGACGGGGACTTCATAATCGAGGAGGTGAGGAAAGAGTGCCTGACATCAAGGCGTATTTAAAGAGCTACATCCCGGCGAGGCGTTACGCGGAGAGATGCCTGAGGGATCTGGACGCTGAGACATTCCTGAAGTCTCCGCAGATGGACGGGATGCCCAGATCTTCGAACCCGCACGGGCTGGATGAACAGGTGGCCAGAATAGAGGCCATCAGGAAGAAGGCCGAGAGGGCCCGAGCGAAGGTTCTGGCCATGCTGGAGGACATCGAGGACAGGATCGAAGCTCTCCCGGACTACGATCAGCGGATGGTGATGAAGCTCCGGTACATCGAGGGCCTGTCATGGGAGGAGGTCGCAAACGAAATGAGCATGAGCGTCCGCCCTGTGTACTACATCCACGGGAAAGCACTCGCCCAGATGCGGAAGATCCCGGTTCAGTACCTATGCGACCCGGCGAAAAATACGGAGTGCCGAAAAACGGCCTGCTACATCAACGGAGGGCCGTGCCACATGACCACGAAGGAGGAGTGCAGAGCATGAAGGTGACGGAGGAAGCCGTGCAGAGGGTACTCTCTGAGATGGTGGTGAACCGGGAGAAGCGGAGGCAGATCCAGAAAATGACCACGGAGGAACTGAAGCGGTATCTGGTGAGGATCTACCGGATGGGCTTCGATGACGGGGCTGATGCCTGCGAACAGGCGGCCCGGAAAGAGGCCGAGGAGACTGAGGAAGTCAAGGTCGACTGGGGCGACGTCCTCAAGCTGATCGGCGAAGTGAAAGGGATCGGGCCGAAGATGCTCGATGCGATAGACCAGAAAATGAAGGAGGTGATAGGATGAGCAAATGCATTTTCCGGGAGAATAACGGACAGTGCCTGCTCCATAGTGACGATGAAGTGGCCGAGTATTGCGTTGAAGGGCCGTGCACGGATGAAACAACGCTTGAAAAAAGAGCTTGCTGGGCATCGCTGAGAGCCAATTCTATGGACGAAAAGGATCGGCGGGAATTGCTCAAAATGGGGCTCGGATATGATCAAAAAAATATAAGCCTTGCAGGACTACTGCCCAACGTGGGGGCGAAGATGGAAGGAGGAGGTGAAGCATGATTTTCATCGAAGAAGGGAACTGCGAAACAAGGAACATGAGCGGCGAGTGGTGCACCGATTGCAAGGAATACGACCATGCGAGGCACTTCTGTCCACGCTTCGACCGGGTGATTGCGGAAGCCGTTGCAGAAGTCAGGGAGAACGCAAAGGAAGAACGGAGCGGGAAGTGGAATGTTATCAAAAAACGACCGATGGATGAAGAAGAACGGCAAGATTGGAGCGAACGGCTTGGGTATGACATCGAGTACGATGATGCGTTTATATACACCAACTTGCCAGACAACGGCGATGCGGTGCTGATCTGTACTAGTTGGGGGTCTGTGTCCATAGATACCTTTTACGATGATGATGGATGTTACTTTGAAGATACCGGGGACATGGACGGGATCGTCGCATGGATGCCGTTACCGAAACCATACAAAGGAGGAGAAAGGAGTGAAGAATGAGACTGATTGATGCGGATGAAGTAATGAAAACGCTTTGTGAAAGAAGATGCGGAGACAAGCCAAAAGGATGCCCGGCTGGATTTTGCACCGAGTCGTTGGCGGTGGACTGTATTCCATCCGCACAGCTAATTGACCCGGTGAAACACGGGAAGTGGATCATGAGGCCAGATCCTTATGGCTTTTTTGACGAGATTCCAGTTTGCTCCGAGTGCGGATGCACGACTAAAATGCGCGAAACGTATAAGTATTGCCCGATGTGCGGGGCGATAATGGACAAAGGAGGGGAAGTATGAGACAGATTAATGTGGCATATCAGGACTTGAAGGAGCAGATGGTGGCCCTGATAAACAACGCAGGCGTGCCGATGTTCATGGTGCAGGAGCTTCTGGAGTTGATCCAGAACAAGGTCGCTGTGTTGGCGGCTCAGGAGCTGGAGCAGGCCAGACAGAAGGAGAAAGAGGAGGCTGAAAGTCAGCAGAAAAAAGCAGATGGTGATGTGGTATAAGGGTATCGTGGATAATCATCCACGAGACCTTCTCCGGGGGCACAGGCGGCGAACCTGTGCCTCTTGGTTTATGGCGGCTGTGCCGTGCGGAGATGAGTGGCAGGCACAGGGGACGGAGCGGCGGGTGACTGGAGAGTTCAAGGACTTTTATTCCTCAACGGCATGGAAGCGATGCCGTGAAGGCTACAAGAAGAAGGTGGGCGGCCTATGTGAGAGGTGCCTGAAGCAGGGCAGGATCGAACCGGCTGAGGTGATCCACCACCGCATCCACCTGACTCCGGAGAACATACACGACCCGAGGATCGCTCTTTCGTGGGACAACCTCGAGGCACTGTGCTGGTCATGCCATGAGACCGAACACAAGGGGAAGGCCAAGAGATACACAGTCGACGCAGAAGGAAGAGTGACGGCCAGAGAATAGGCCTGTGAGCTTATTATAGAGCCGCTGAGGCATTCTGTGAGGCTGGTGGAAGAATCCCGCAATAAATGCCAGGGAAGGCTTTACGGGGCGATTAGAGCGCATCCCCCCGGGTGCGAAAAATTGCGAATATGCCGGGGCACCGGTGCGGGGACTTCGGAAAAAGGTCAAACGAGAGCATCAAAGGAGAAGGTGACATGAGATGCAGGGAGAAAGCTATATTTACGCATACTATCAGGACATAAAGGACGGATCCGTGGTCGTTGGCCGCTGGATCCGTCTCCTGTATGAGTATATCGTGCGCGGGCTCGAGGAAAAGCTGTTTTTCTACGATGCCAAGCGAGCGAACGCGGCCATCGACTGGATCGAGGCCCACTGTTTCCACACGGAAGGCCCTCTGGCTCCGGGGCCGTTTAAACTGGAGCTTTGGCAGAAGGCCCTCCTGTCCTGTATGTTCGGCATCGTGGACGAGAAAGGCCTCAGGCAGTTCCGGGAAGTGGTTCTGATCGTCGCCCGGAAGAACGGGAAGAGCCTGTTCGCTTCTGCTGTGGCCCGGTATATGTGGACACAGGACGGCTACGGGACGAAGGTCTTCACGCTGGCCCCGAAATTAGAGCAGGCAGAGATCATTTACAACAACGTCTGGATCATGACGGAGCTGGATCCGGAGTATCAGGCCCGGAAGGAGAAGGCCAACGAGAAGGACTACCACAACAAGAGGGTGAACGACACCAGCGATCTGGAGCGCAGGCGGCAGTCTGATCTGTACATCCCGGCGACGAACTCGATGATGAAGAAGATCGCCTTCTCCGCGAAGAAGTCCGACGGCTTCAACCCTTCCCTGTGCATCTGCGACGAGATCGCGGCATGGGAAGGCGACAAAGGCCTGAAGCAATATGAGGTCATGAAGTCAGGCATGGGAGCCAGACCGGAGGCGATGCTTCTGTCGTGCTCTACGTCTGGCTACATCAACGACTCCATCTTTGACGAGATCACGAAGAGAGGCACGGCCTTCCTTCTGGGGAACTCGAAGGAGCGGAAGCTCCTCCCGGCGTTCTACATGATCGACGACATCGAGAAGTGGAACGACATCAACGAACTGAGAAAGTCGAACCCGAACCTCGGAGCATCCGTCTCGGTGGACTATCTGCTGGAGGAGATCGCAGTCGCGGAAGGATCCATCTCGAAGAAGGGCGAGTTCATCACGAAGTACTGCTGTCTGAAGCAGAACAGCTCCCTCGCGTGGCTCCCGGCCAACGTGATCGAGAAGGCATGCGGGGAGCCGCTCCAGATCGAGGACTTCGCGAAGCACTACGCGGTGATCGGCGTCGACCTGTCTCAGACGACAGACCTGACGGCGGCGGTTCTCCTGTTCGAGAAGGTCGGGGAGCTGTACGTCTTCGCCCACTTCTGGCTTCCGGCTGAGAAGATCGACGAAGCGATCCAGCGGGACGGCCTGCCCTACGACCAGTATATCCGGAGGGGCTTCCTCTCCCTCTCCGGAGAGAACTTCGTGGACTACCACGACGTGTTCGAGTGGTGCGCGGATCTGGTCAGGAAAAAGAAGATCTATCCGCTGATGGTCGGCTACGACCGTTACTCGGCCCAGTACCTGATCAAGGATCTGGAGTCATACGGCTTCCACACTGACGACGTGTACCAAGGCGACAACCTCTGGCCGGTGATCTTAGAGACAGAGGGCTATATGAAAGACGGGAAGATGCACATCGGAGACAACGATCTCCTGAAGGTGCATCTTCTCAATTCTGCCGTGAAGATGAGCGTCGAGCGAGGCCGGGGCCGACTGGTGAAGCTGGCACCGACCGACCACATCGACGGAACGGCGGCACTGCTTGACGCCATGACGGTCAGGCAGAAACACTACGAGAGCCTCGGCGGGAGGCTCCGCAACGAGGGAAGATAATGGGACTTTTTCAGAAAATCTTCAAACATGACAGGGAATCGGAGAAGGCCCTGAAACAGTACACCGTTTTCACTGAGCTGAACGGCTACCGACCGGTGTTCCACTCGTGGGGCGGTCAGATCTATGAGAACGAGCTGGTCAGATCCGCGATCGACGCGAAGGCCAGACACGTCTCGAAGCTGAAGCCGCAGTTCACCGGATCCGCGAGGCCGAGCCTTCTGAACAAGATGAAACACGCACCGAACGAGTGGCAGACGTGGAGCCAGTTCCTCTACCGGGTCAGCACGATCTTGGACGTCAAGAACACGTGTATCATCGTCCCGGTCTATGACGCGGATCTGATCGTCACGGGCTACTATCCGGTGGTACCGTCGAAGTGCGAGATCATCGAGTACAAAGACGAGCCGTGGATCCGGTACGTATTCTCACATGGTGACGTGGCGGCGGTCGAGCTGAGGCTCTGCGCGATCCTGACCCGGCACCAGTTCAAGCACGACTTCTTCGGAGAGACGAACAGCGCACTGGATGAGACCATGAAGCTGATCGACATCAACCGGCAGGGCGTGGAGGCGGCTGTCGAAAACTCGGCCTCGTACTCGTTCATGGCCCAGACGGACAACTTCGGCGATCCGGAGGATCTGGAGAAGGAACGCAGGAGGTTCTCCAAGAAGAACCTCTCGAAGGATGCCGAAGACGGCGGTCTCCTGCTGTTCCCGAACACTTACAAGAACCTCCAGCAGATCAAGTATACACCGTACACGGTCGACCCGGAGGAGATGGCCCAGATCGAGAAGAGCGTCTCGAGATACTTCGGGGTCAATGAGAAGGTCATGCAGAACACAGCGACCGGCGACGAGCTTGACGCCTTCTACAACGGCGCGGTGGAGCCCTTCGCGATCCAGTTCAGCGAGGCCATGACTCGGGCGATGTTCTCTTTGCGTGAGAGATCCAACGGAGCCAGCCTGATCCTGACGGCGAACCGGCTCCAGTACATGAGCACGACAGCGAAGATCTCGATGGCCCAGCAGATGCTCGACCGCGGCGTCATGAGCATAAACGAGGCAAGGGAGATGTTCAACTATCCTCCGGTCGAAGGCGGCGACATCCGCTCGATCAGAGGGGAATATAAGAACGCGAACGCACTGGAGACCGTGGACGGCACTCCGGTCGTTTCTGTTACAGAACCGGAACCGGAGGAAGATCCGGAACCGGAAGAAGAACTGACGGAGGTGGAAGATGCCTCCGGAGAGTAAATACTGCGTTTATATGCACACGACTCCGAGCGGCAAAGTGTACGTTGGCATCACGTCAAAACCGGTCGAGAAGAGATGGCTGAACGGGAGAGGGTACGCAAGGAACGAACACTTCTTCAACGCCATAAAAAGGTATGGGTGGGGAAACATAAGGCACGAAGTCCTCGAGAAAGGCCTGACGAAAGAAGAGGCCTGTGAAAAGGAACGCGAATATATTGCCAGATACAAATCACACGATCCGAGGAATGGGTACAACCTGACAACTGGCGGGGAGGAAGGCGCGAAGCACACGGAGGAATCACGGAGAAAACTGTCAGCCTCAAAGATTGGCAAGCGGTACAACATCGGCGTCCCGTTCACAGAAGAACGGAAGCGGCATCTCCGCGAGAATCATGCAGACGTGAGAGGCGAGAAAAATCCGAGATACGGGAAGAAAGTGCCCCGGGAGGAAATCGCCAGAAGGCAGGCACATCGCGTTTATAAGCGCGGGGCCGACAACCCGACAGCGAAGCCGATCCTTCAGCTTGACATTGACGGAAACGTGGTTAAACGGTGGGGCTCACTCGCCGATGCGTCAAAAGAGTTTTGCAGAACCTGTATAAAGGAATGCTTGAGAGGGAAATACAAACAGCACAAAGGATTCATGTGGAGGTATGAAGATGCCTGTTAAAAACGAAAGAGAGTACAGAACGATGACGCTGGCATCCGTCGATGAAAAAGACTATATGGTCAGCGGGTATGCGACGACATTCGATGATCCCTATGTTCTCTATGAGGACAAGGACATGGTTCTGAGGGAAATCATCAGCAAGGACGCCCTTGACGGGGCAGATATGCGAGACATTATCCTTCAATTTGATCACGAGGGGAAGGTATACGCCAGAACCTCGAACAACACACTGACCGTTGAGCCAGACGCTCGCGGTCTGAACATTGAGGCAGATCTTAGCGGCACAGCTATCGGCCGAGAGCTGTACGAAGAGATAAAAGGCGGGTATATCACCAAGATGAGCTGGGGATTTTCCGTAAACAAGGAAAGGGATGAGTGGAAGTCAGAGACCGCGCCTGATGGGCGTGCTCTTGAGACGAGAATCATCCATTCCGTGCGGAAGGTTTACGACGTCTCAGCGGTGAGCCTGCCTGCGAATGACGCGACCGAGATCTCGGCTCGCAACCTCGCGGACGGAGTGATCGAGAGGCTGGCGGCGGAGCGACTGAAAGAAGTCGAGATGAAGAAGCGCAAGATGCTTTTGGAGGACTGGCTGAAATGACCAGAGAAGAGATCATGGCTCTGGACATGGAGGGGATCGAGGCCCGGAAGGCCGAGCTCCGCACCATGCTGGAGAACGCGGAAAGCGATGCCGCGCTGGAAGAGATCGAGGCCGAGAAGGAACCGATCGAAGAAAGACTCGCACAGTTAAAAGAAGCCCTCGAAGAACGGAAGGCCGACATGGAAGCCGTCAAGAAGGGCCTCGGTAAGAAAATCGAAGACATGGAGGAAAAACACACCATGACGAACATGGAAATCCGCAACACCAAGGAATACATCGACGCCTTCGCGAAATATGTGAAGACCGGATCCGACAAGGAATGCCGTGCCCTGCTGACCGAGAACGTCAACACCGGCACCGTCCCGGTGCCTGAGCTCGTTTACGGCATCGTGGCCGAAAGAGTAAAGGCCAGCCGCATCCTGTCCCGCGTCCGCAGAATGGAAGCGAAGGGCAACGTCAAGGTCGGCTTTGAGATCAACGCCCCCGTGGCGACTCTCCACACTGAAGGCGGCGACCCTGTCGCAGAGGAAGCCCTGACCCTCGGCATCGTCACTCTGATCCCGAAGAGTGCGAAGAAGTGGGTGCAGTTCTCTGACGAAGTCGCTGACAACAGCGAAGCCTTCCTGACCTACATCTACGACGAACTGACTCGCGGCATCATCAAAGCCCGTGAGAAGGCCATCATCGACGCGATCCTCACCGCTCCTCAGACCGCCACCGCGACCGCTCCCGCTGTTGCGAAGACCGGCACTGCCGCTGGTGCCATCACCGACTTCGTGGACGCCCGCGCTCTGCTGTCTGGTGCGGCTGAAGATCTGGTGATCATCCTGAGCCCGGCCGCTTATGCTCAGTATCGTGGCTTGCAGATGGGCGCGAACTACGGCGTCGACCCGTTCGATGGCCGTGAAGTCATCATCTCCGATTATGCGACCGTCCCGATCATCGGCGATCTGGCCGGTGCTATGGAGAACCTGCCGAACGGCGACGAGATCGAGTTCAAGTACGACGATATGAGCCTGATGACCTCCGACATGGTTCGTCTTCTGGGCCGCCAGCCGGTCGCCAGCGGCGTCGTCGGGAACCTGTTCTTCGCGAAGGTCTCCGCATGACGATCCGACTGACGCGGGACACAATCGTCCGCCACAAGGGCGGCGAGATCCTCGAAGTCACGGAGGAGGAAGGCCGTCGGCTGATTGCCCTCGGCCTCGCCTCCTGCGAAGAGGAGAAACCGAAGAAAAAGAAGAAATGACGGAGGCACACGATGAACGAGATGCTGAGCGCGGCGAAGCTGGCCATGAGGATCACGACGAACGCATTCGATGAGGAACTGACGGATCTGATCTCGGCGGCTCTGGCAGATCTGGGCATCGCTGGGATCACGAATCAGGACACGGATGACCCTCTCGTTCGTCGCGCAGTGATCACTTACTGCCGTATGAACTTTGGACAGCCTGACGACTATGACCGGCTCCGGGCTTCGTACTGGGAGCAGAAGGCACAGTTAAGCATGGCCACCGGGTACACGAATTGGGGGGAATAAGATGGACAGAAGCACGGACTTCTTTCTTCTGGCGGCTGAGCGTACACAGGACGCTATCGGTCAGTGGAAGAGCACGATCGTGAAGAGGCCCGTCTTTGGCCAGATCCAGAGCGTCTCCGGGGCCGAGTTCTTCGCGGCAGGCCAGAACGGGATCTCTCCGGAGTACCGGATCACGATGTTCGGCCCGGACTATGATGGCGAGCAGGATCTGGAACTGGACGGAGTGGTCTACTCGGTCTATCGAACCTATAGAGGGAAGAACGACACGATCGAGCTGTATGTAGAACGGAGGCGGGGCGATGCCTAAAGTGACGATCGCTAATCTTGACGCGGCAGTGATGGCGGAGCTCGACCGTTTCGCTGGCATGATGCCCGAAGTGATCGAGAAGGCCCAGAAGGCGGCGGCGAAGGCGGCGATCCGCACGATCAAGGCGAAGGCTCCCGGCGATGGCGAATATGCCAGAGGATGGAAACAGAAAACGGAGAAGACCCGGACAGGCGTGGTGACTACGGTCTACCAAGGCGAAAAGCCGGGCCTTCCGCATCTTCTGGAGTTCGGCCACGCCAAGGTGAACGGCGGAAGGACGAGAGCCTTCCCTCACATAGCACCGGCAGAGACCGAGGCCATGAGGATCTACGAAGACGAACTGACGAGAGGAGTGGAAGATGGAGCTTGATGAGCTTTATGAAATACTGAGCGCGGTCTATCCGACGGCATACTGGAGCTTCCCGGAAGGAGAGGCCCCGGCGATGCCGTTTCTGACCTACTTCGAGAGCTCCTCGGACAACTTCGCGGCAGATAATAAGGTCTACCATCACCGGAAGCGCATCTCCGTCGAGCTCTACACTAAGACAAAAGACACAGCCGCAGAGGATGCCGTGGAAGCGGCCCTCGACGCGGCGGAGATAAACTGGGAGAAGACCTCCACACACCTCGACGACGAGGACGTGTTCGAGGTCATTTACGATTTGGAGGTTTAACCTATGCCTACGGCAAACAAAGTCCACTTTGGATTGAAATCAGTTCACTATGCCGTCATCACCTACACCGATGGCGTACCTACGTGGGGCACTCCGGTCGCGGTGCCCGGTGCGGTGAGCCTGACGCTGAGCAAAGAAGGATCCGACACAGACTTCTATGCTGATGACGTCAAGTACTACCACCTCGCGGGGAATAACGGCTACACCGGAAGCCTTGAGATGGCATCCTTCCCGACTCAGATGCGGAAGGATCTCTGGGGCATGACCGAAACGACCACCGGGAAGATGCTGGTCGAGGACGCATCCGCACAGCCTGCCGAGTTCGCGCTGATGTTCGAGATCGACGGCGACCAGAATCCGGACAGATACTGCTTCTATCGGTGCGTGGCCTCTCGGCCTGATGTGGCCTCCACCACGAAGGCGGAGAGCACCGAAGTGCAGACGCAGTCCTGCGATCTGACGGCGATGGCAGTCCTTGATCCTTCGGCTTCGAGCCCGATCAACGGCATGGTCTATTATAAGACCACGGCAGACACTCCGACGGCGACCTATACGGCGTTCTATAGCGCGGTAGACTCCGAGCTGTCGTGAGAACAACATGGGGGGCGGTTTCACGGCGAAATCGCCCTTTTTCGCGTTTAAGTGAGGAATTAAGCACAGGGCGAGCCAGAATGGCACCACGCCCGTATTATAAGCCCACAGGGGCATTCAAGGAGAAGGGAACATGATAGAGAAGGAAATCAAAATCGACGGAAAACCCACGCGGTTCAGATGCTCGGCACTATTGCCCAGATTATACCGGGCCCAGTTCGGGCGGGACATGATCTCGGACATGAGGAAGCTGGCAAAGGCCTACAAAGACACGAAAGGCGACGAGAACGCCATGCTCAGCATGGTGGATCTGGAAGTCTTCGAGAACATCGCGTGGCTGATGCAGAAGCAGGCAGGAGGCGAGGTCGGAGAGAGCCCGGAAGAATGGCTCGATAATCTGGACGGCGTCTTCTCAGTGTATGAGGTTCTGCCGTCGATCTTAGAACTCTGGGGGCTGTCGAACAAGACGACGTCGGTGCCCAGAAAAAAATAAGGGCAACAGTCCGAGAGCCCAACGGAGCCATCTTCATGCTGAGATGTGCTCACTTCGGACTGTCCGATGAGGCACTCAACGAAATGACCCTCGGCATGGTCTACGATATGCTGACCGAGGAAGGGAACGACCGGGAGGAGTACCCGTTCGAGGCGACACAGGACGACATCCGGGCGTTCTTTGGAGGATAAAGATGGCAGGAAAGATACGCGGCGTCACGATAGAGCTGAACGGTGACACATCAGGACTCACCCGGTCGCTCGGCGATGCCAACAAGGAAATAAAAAACACTCAGAACCAGCTCAAGGACGTGGAGCGTCTCCTGAAGCTGGATCCGACGAACACCGAGCTCCTGAGACAGAAGCAGGAGCTCCTCGGGAAGGCGATCGGGGAATCGAAAGACAAACTTGACACCCTGAAGAAGGCCGAGGACACCATGAAGTCGCAGGGGGTGGACGAGAACTCTGAACAGTTCATGGCCCTCCAGCGGGAGATCATCGCCACGGAGGGAGAGCTGAAGAACCTCCAGAAGGCGGCAGATAATACGAAGTCCGCCTTCGACAAGATCAAGGAATCCACGGACAAGGTGGCCAAGGGTGCCCAGAAGGTCGCGGAAAAGACGAAAGTCCTCTCTGGGGCCGGTGCGGCTGTGGCCGGTGGCCTTCTGGCCTCCTCCGGATCCGCGATCAAGACGGCGGACGATCTGGCCACACTCGCGGCCCGGACGGGGATCTCGACCGACACGCTCCAAAAATTCGCCTATGCTTCTGACATGGTGGACGTCTCCACCGAGGAGCTGGCCGGGGCCTTCTCAAAGATGAAGAAGACTCTCGACTCGAACCCGGCGGCCTTTGAGGCTCTGGGCGTGGCGGTCACGAATGCGGACGGATCCTTCCGGAACCTCGAGGACATCTTCTTCGACAGTCTGGGGGCCCTCTCCCAGATCGGCGGGGAGACAGAGCGCGATCTGGCCGCGATGGATCTCTTCGGGAAGTCTGCGGACACGCTGGCCACCATAATCGACGACGGTGGGGCCGGTCTTCAGGCCTACGGCGAGAAGGCTCAGGAGCTGGGCCTGATCCTGTCAGAGGACACGATCGGGAAGCTCACGGCTACGGGCGACAAGATCGACGAGACGAAGGCCCGGGCGACTGCAACGATCGCAGAGGTCGGCGCGACCCTCTTGGAGAATCTGGCCCCGACGATCGACGTGATCGTGGAGAAGATCGGGGAAGTCTTGGCGTGGATCGGAACACTGGACGCGGACACGCTGAACATGATCCTGACGATCGCGGCGGTCATCGCGGCCATATCACCGATCGCGTCCCTCGTCAGCGGGATCTCGACGGCGATCGGAGGCGTGAGCGACGCCATCAACTGGCTGATCGCGAACCCGGTGGTCGCTCTGATCGGGGCGATCGTGGCTCTGGTGGCCCTGATCGCTGTCAAGGGAGACGAGATTCAGGGAGTGCTTCAGAGCGTGGACGACTTCCTTCAGGGAGTGTTCGCCAAAGACTGGAGCGAACAGTTCGGCGCGATCGGGGAAGTGATGAACTTCTTCTTCGCCATCTTCGGCGGGATCTGGGACGGAGTGAAGCAGATCCTTGACGGGATCATCAACTTCATCCGGGGCGTGTTTACCGGTGACTGGAACAGAGCGTGGGAAGGCATCAAGCAGATCTTCAGCGGCGTCTTCACGGCGATCCAGAGCATCTTCGAGAGAGTGAGCACCTTCTTCTCCAAGCTCTTCGCCAGAGACTGGACGCAGACGCTGGGAGTTTTGGGCAACGGCCTGAACGCATTCTTCGCCATCTTCAAGGGCATCTGGGAGAGCATCCGGAAGGTCTTCGATGGCATCATCACCTTCGTGAAGGGCGTCTTCGCCGGGGACTGGAAGCAGGCATGGGAAGGCATCAAGACGGTCTTCAAGGGCGTCTTTGACGGCTTGACGGCGATCGCGAAGGCACCGCTCAACCTGATCATCGGGGCCCTGAACGGCCTGATCGACGGCCTGAACTGGATCATCGGCGGCATCAACTCGATTTCATTCGAGATCCCGAGCTGGGTGCCGGTGATCGGCGGCAGGAGGGTCGGCTTCTATTTGTCCAAGATCGGGAAGCTGGCCTATCTGGCACAGGGCGGCATCCTGACCGCAGGCTCCGCGATGGTCGGCGAGAACGGCCCGGAGCTTCTGACCATGATGGGCGACCGGGCTATGGTTCAGCCGCTCACCCAGCGAACCACGAACAACAGCTTCGGCGGCGTGACTCTGAACGTGTACGGAGCCGCAGGCCAGAACGTGCAGGAGCTGGCGGAGATCGTCATGGACGAGATCGCGTCGGCGACGCAGAGAAAGGAGGTGGCCTTTGCGTAAGATAAACAGCGTGACCTATAACGGGGTGACATCCACCTCGCTGGGTGTTTTTGTGGGCGGTGCCGGTGTTTTCGGTGCCGCCTCTTTGGATATAACGAAGTACGAGATCCCGGGAAGAAATGGGGATCTGATCATCCCGAACAACAGATGGAAGAACATCACAATCACGTACCCGGCCTTCATTCCTTCGGACTTCGAGGCACGGGTGCAGATGATCCGGAACTGGCTGACTTCTTCCCGAACCTACGCCAGACTCGAGGACACATACGATCCGGATCACTTCCGTCTGGCCATCATGAGCGAAGAGCAGAGCTTCGAGCCGGTTCAGTTTAACACCGGGGCGAACTTTGAGCTCGTCTTCGATTGTAAGCCCCAGCGGTTTCTAAAGAGCGGGGAGACATGGCAGACCGGAGACACACTGACGAACCCGACGCAGTT
>OCVV011340851.1_pt1 | contig 26720 bp, 21 predicted proteins | sample 1539721 | NCBI WGS metagenome assembly OCVV01 (sample SAMN02144230, study PRJEB22623) | gut metagenome | biome: sheep rumen | host: Ovis aries | place: New Zealand | reverse complement strand
TTCTGCGATACAACTCATTGAGATAGATGGTCTAAAGCATAGAGATAGAGCGACTAAACCTATGAGTTAGAGACATCAAACCTATGGTTTATAGCCCCCTAACATAGGGGGTTGGGGGTCTCAAATGGCTAACCGTTTGACCCACAACACATTAGAGACTTTGCGGAAATACGGGCGTATTTCGGGAAAAATATTTTGCGGTCGGGAATTTTTAAAAATTAACTGGGTATTTTCGACCAAATGTTTTTACAGATGTCTGGCTGCGATGGCGGGTCAGATGACCTCCAGCTGGTGGAGGAAGATGGCGGCAATGGCCAACGGGCAGACGTAGCGGATGAGGAAAAGGAAGGTGGTGAAGATCCAGGAGTGGGTCCAGACGGTGCCCTCGTTGGTGAACTCGTCGCGTACGAGGCGGCGGGGCACCATCCATCCGAGGAAGAGGCAGGTGAGGAAGCCGCCCACGGGGAGGAAGATCTGGCCGGTGACGAAGTCGAACACGTCGAACAGCGGACGGCCGAATAGGGTGATGCCCTCGACGGCGCCGAGCGAGAGCGAGCAGCAGGCACCGATGATGCTGCAGAGCACGGTGACGATAAGGGCTGCGCGGCTGCGCGTGAGGTGGAACTCTTCGTGGAAGAAGGCCGTGGAGACTTCGTGGAGCGACATGAGCGACGTGAGTGCGGCCAGCGAGAGCAGGGCGTAGAAGAACAGGGCGACGACATAGCCCAGTGCGGGCATGGCGGCGAAGGCCTGATTGAAGACGTTGGGCAGGGTGATGAACACGAGTGAGGCGCCGCTGTCGGGGCTGACGCCCACGGAGAAGGCGGCGGGGAAGATCATGAGTCCGGCGAGGATGGCGATGAGCGAGTCGACGAGCGAAATCTGAACAGCCGACGAGAGCAGGTTGGTCCGGCGGCTGTAGTAGCTGGCATAGGTGGCGAGGCAGCCCATGCCGATGCTGAGCGAATAGAACGACTGGCCGAGGGCGCCGAGGAATACGCCGGAGTCTACGCGCGAGAAGTCGGGCTTGAAGAGGAATTCGATGCCTTCGCGGGCGCCGGGCAGCAGGCACGAGGCGACGACGATGACGAGCAGCAGCAGGAAGAGCGTGGGCATGAGCAGCTTGGAGGCGCGCTCGATGCCTCCGCGCACGCCTCGACAGATGACGAGGTGGGTGATGAGGAGGATGGCGACGGTCCAGAATACGGGCCTCAGGGGCGACGTGGAGAACTCCTGGAAGTACTGGGTGACGTAGGCTGCATCGCCCTGCAGCTGGCCTGCCGCCGAGGCGTAGATGTACTGCAGGCACCAGCCGGAGACCACGGCGTAGTAGCTGGTGATGAGGAAGCCGGTGAGGATGCCGAGCAGGCCAATGAACTTCGGGAACAGACGGCGGAAGGCCAGCCAGTGGGCAGCCAGTCCGCTCTGGGCCAGCTGGGCATTGTGGTCGAGGGTGGTGTTGGAATAGACGCGGCTGGTGTTGGCAGCGCCGTGGCGACCGATGATGAACTCGCTGAGCATGCAGGGGATGCCCAGCAGGAGCACGCAGCCCAGATAGATGAGGATGAAGGCTGCGCCGCCGTTCTGGCCCGTCATGTAGGGGAATCGCCATACGTTGCCTAGGCCGACGGCCGAGCCTGCCGTGGCGAGAATGACGCCCAGGCGGCTGCCGAAGTTTGCTCTCTCCGTAGTATGTGCCATCGTAGTTTTTGTTATGAAAACCGATATTCGACTGCAAAATTATAAAAAGTTTGCGAGAAAAAGTAACAGTCTGAAACAAATCGTTGCACGGAAGGAATATTTTTTGTAATTTCGCGGTCGGAAACGAAGAAAATGACTATGAAAATAATGCAACAACTATTGGACTTGCTGAAGCGCTACAGGCTGTCGTCGCTGCTGGTGGTGGCAATCTGGGTGCTGTGCCTGACGCCGTGGCTGCCCGACACGCCGCTGAGCGAGGTGAGCCTGATTGACAAGTGGACCCACCTGGTGATGTACGGCACGCTGACGGCGGTCGTCTGGTGGGAGTATCTGCGGCAGCACGCTAAAAAAAATGCCGGCAGGCTGTTGCTGCTGGCATTTCTGGCTCCGCTGCTGATGGGCGGGCTGATAGAGTTGGCGCAGGCCTACTGCACGGGTGGCCGTAGGAGCGGCGACTGGCTGGACTTCCTTGCCAACTCGCTGGGCGTTGTGCTGGGCACGCTGGTGGGGCTGCTGATGAGCCGCTTCGTAGGGCCGCGCAAGGGCTGAGGAGTCTTTCACCGGCGAGGGTAGGCGCGCAGGTGCTGAGGAGCCTTTCCCTGGACGGGGTGGGGGCGGCTTACTGGTCGTCGCGGATGCCGAGCTGATAGAGGATTTCGTCTTCGGTGACGAGGTTGAAGTCGCCGGCCACGGAGTTCTTCAGCTGCGAGGCTGCCACCGAGAAGTCGAGGCAGCGCTGCGGCTGTCCGGGCCACTTCTCGGCTGCGTGGATGTAGGCGGCCACGAAGGCATCGCCCACGCCGACGGGGTCGACGATGGGGTAGATGTCGTAGATGCGGGCCTGATAGATGTCGCCCTCGTACCAGAGCAGCGCCGTGAGCGTGTGGTGGGTGGAGGTGATCTGGTTGCGCAGTCCGAGCATCATCTCGCGGCAACGGGGGAACTGGCGGTGCATCTCGTCGAAGTAGCGGCGGTAGGCCTCCATGTCGAGCTCAGTGTCGGCCTGCATGTGGTCCATGGGCACCTGCTTTACGCCTGTTGCCACTTCCCACTCGTCCTGGTCGCCGAAGATGTAGTCGCTGTACTGCATGAGGGCGTTCAGCGTGCGATGGGCGTCGGCGCCCTCGTAGCGCCAGAGGTTCTTGCGGAAGTTGATGTCGCAGGTGATGCGCAGTCCCATGTCCTTGGCGGTGCGCACGGCCTCGAAGGTGGCCTCGGTGGCCGACGGCGAGACGGCGCAGGTGATGCCCGAGCAGTGGAAGATGTCGGTGCGGCTGAAGATGTCGCGCCAGGGGAACATGCCGGGTGCGCAGGAGTAGAACGACGAGCCGCGGCGGTCGTAGACCACCTGCGAGCGGCGCAGTCCGGCGGCAGCCTCGAAGTAGTAGGTGCCCAGCCGGTCGCCTCCGCGCACGACGTCGCTCGTGTCGATGCCGTAGTAGCGCAGTTCGTTGAGGCAGGCCTGGCCCATCTCGTTCTGCGGCACGCGCGAGACGTAGCCCACCTTGTTGCCCAGCATGGAGAGCGACACGGCGACGTTGGCCTCCGAGCCTCCGAACTTGCCTGTCCAGTCGCTGCCCTGCTTGAGTCGCTGTGCTCCGCCCTTCGACCAGCGCAGCAGTATCTCTCCGAATGTGACGATTCGCTTTTTCTTTTCCATTGTCGTTGTAGTCTAATATATAATAATATAGTTTTTCAGGTTATGTGACTACAAAGGTACAACAAAAAAGGGAACGGACAAAGGTTCCGTTCCCTTTTTTTATGGAATATGGTCGCTTTTTTGACCTCAGGCGGCTTAGTAGCCAGGATTCTGGGTCCAACCGGGATTCAGGTCGAGCATCTCCTGCTCAACAGGGAAGATGCGGTGACGCTTGTCGAAGTTGGCATCGGGGAAGTTCTTGTAGTGGGGGAAGAACTCGTCCTCGAAGTGGCCGAAGCGAATCATGTCGTTGCGGCGCCAGTTCTCGTCGAAGAACTCGCGGCCACGCTCCTGATAGATTTCCTCGAGCGAAGGCTCGGCAGCAATCAGCGGGGCGTTGGCATAGGCGCGGATCTGGTTGAACAGGTCCTTGGCACCAGCTTGTCCGAGACGTGTGAGGGCCTCGGCCTTCATGAGCAGGATGTCGGCATAGCGGAACAGCGGCAGGTCGTTCGACTGGTTGCGGCCGTTGTTGTAGTCGGCGGGAGTGATGAACCACTTGATGGAGTGGCAGCCCTGCATGAGGGCGTTGTCGTCGTTACCCACGTCGATGGTGTTGTCCTGCTTGATGAGGGTGATGTTCTCGGTGAAGTGCACCTGCTTGCCATTGTACATGAACGGCTCGGAGGTGGGACGCAGCGTCTTGGCATCGCGGTTGTAGACATCGCCACGCAGGATGCAGAGGTTGCGGATGTCGCCCTCGAGGTTGAACAGCTTGGCAAACTCGGGCGTTACGACCATGTTGCCGCCGAACGACTGGGTGAACTTGTCGGAAGAACCATAGACGTTGGGCATCAAGTTCTTCAGCTGCTTGAACGAGCGGGGACGAGCCCACTGGAAGCCCTGACGGTCGATGGCGTCGTAAGGCATGGCGTAGATGAAGTCCTCGACCTTCCAGCTGTTGTCGTAGGAGAACTTGTGGAGGTAGTCGACGGAGCCAAGGTTGAACTTGCCACTGCTGATGATGTCGTCGCAGAGGGTGATGCAATCGTCGAGTTTCGGATTGGCAGCCGTTGCGGCGTCATACTGGTCGACCGACTCAGCGGTGTAGACAGCCCAGTTGATGTAGAGCTTGGCCAGCAGAGCCTCAGCCATCCAGCGGGTCGGCTTGCCATAGGTGTTCTCGGTGACGTCCTCGGTGAGTGCGGGAATGACAGCCAGGAGTTCGTTCTCGATCCACTCGGCCACTTCCTTGCGGGGCGAGCGAGCCACGACCTCACCCTCGGCGGGCACCTTCTCAAGGATAGGCGTGTCGCCGAAGCTGTCCATCAGGATCCATGTGAAATAAGCACGCATGGCACGGGCGGGAGCCTTCATCTGATCGGAAGCGCTGCTGCCCAGTTCCTCGAGGATGGTGTTGGCCTTGGTGATACCCGAGGTCAGGTCGGAATACCAGTCAAGCGAAGCATCGGTGGCTTCGCTGCAATGGAGAGCCTGATGAGCGTATGTACCAGCATCATAGTAACCACCATCAAAAGCAAGAGCTGTGAACTCATCAGAAGCCAGACACTGAGCCTCCATGTAACGGCGGCCAAACGTACCGGCCAGATGGAAGTATACATCAGCCATCTTGGCTTCTACCACAAGCATGGGGTCGACACCAGAATTCTTACTGGGGTCTTCAGTGTACTGGGAATTCGGACTGACATCCAAATCCGTACAGCTTGTAAGTGCTACGGCAAATAAGCCTGTTGCAAGAATTAATTTATTTAATTTCATAATATCGAATCTGATTAAATGATTTTACTTTACGGTCACGATAGCAATACGGTTAGCATGATTGGTGTCAGCACCCTTAGCCACAATGCGCGTTACGTTCACGCCCTTGTCCTGCAGATACTTGGCAACGGCATCAGCACGCTCCTGCGAAAGTTTCTGGTTTGCATCGGTGTTACCCTCGGGTGAAGCATAAGCAACAACCTCAACGGTTGCACCCTTCGGAATGCCAGCAAGCTCATTCACGTTAGAGATCTCAGACGAGTTCACGGGGAATGTGACGATGTAGGTATTCTGAACAAGCACTTCCTTATCCTTGCCAGGAACTTCCTTAACGACTTCCTTGACAACGGGAACTTCCTTGATCACCTCTCTGTCAACATACTTGGTTGTTGCAGCAGCCTTCTTCGACTTGCTACCACCAAAGTTGATCTTCACACCGACCATGAAGGTGCGAGTGTGCGGATAGCGGCTCCAACGATAGTCGATACCGGGATCGATGCCACCGAGGTTGACCTCCGGGTCGAGACCTTTGTAGTTGGAAATGGTAACCAGGTTGTTGGCAGTTCCATAAAGGGTAAGATCCTGAATCCAGTCGTTGAAGCAGTTGCGGAACGTGTAGCTCAGCGACAGCGACTGCAGGCGGATGTAGGTGCCCTTCTCAATCCAGCGGTCAGAGGGCAGCGAGCCCGAAGCATCGCCAGCGGGGAATGTCAGGAACTCCTTCAGCACGTTCTTGCCATCGGAGAACATCTGGGCGCTGTTGTAGTGAGCGCGCGGGCCGTTGTAGACGTCATTGCCGAACACGCCGGTGATGAATGCGTTCAGGTTCCAGTTCTTGTAGCTGAAGCTGTTGTTCCAGCCAGCGTTGAGCTTAGGCTGAGCGCAACCCGTGATGGAACGATCCTTCAGACCCGGGTTGTTGGTTGTCTCGCCTGTGCGGTTGCCGTTCTCGTCGAGCACGTAGTACTCCGAACGACCGTTGACGGTGCCTGCATACTGATAGGTGTAGAACGTACCGATGGGCTCGCCTTCGATGATGCGCTGAGTCCAGCCGTTTGCCGACACACCAGCCACCATGGGATCGCCCTGGGTGAGGTTGGTGGTGTTGTACTGCTCGTTCTGCATCTTGTCGACAGTGTTCTTGTTGTGCGACAGGTTGATGCTGGTCATCCAGTTGAAGTTCTTCGTGCGGATGGCGTCGATGTTCACGGTCAGCTCGATACCCTTGTTGGTCATCTCACCTACGTTGGCATCCAGCCAGCTATAGATATACTTGGTGGTAGGAACAGGATAGCTCCAGATGAGGTCCTTGGTCTTCTTGTGATAGACCTCGAGCGTACCGTTGATGCGGTTCTTCAGGAAACCGAAGTCGAGACCGACGTTCAGCATGCCCGTTGACTCCCACTTCAGGTCGGGGTTAGCATTCTTTGTAGCACCATACGTACGGTATGTCTTGCCATCATATACAAATGTACCTGAGGCACCGTAGGTTGCGTATGAAGAATAGACATCGAATCCCATAGCATTACCAGAAATACCATAACCAGCGCGGAGCTTCAAGTTCGAGAAGAAATTCTGGTTCTTCATGAAGTTCTCTTCGGTGATATTCCATGCAGCCGAAACAGAGGGGAATGTACCCCAGCGGTTATTCTTACCAAAGACTGACGAACCGTCGCGACGCACGGTGGCCTGCAGCATGTAGCGGCCGTCGAACGAATAGTTGGCACGTCCGTAGAACGAAATGTTGCGGATGTTCTCAACGTAACCGCTCTGAACAGAGTTCTGAACACCGAGGATGGTCTGGGCATACGACATGTTGTACCACTTCAGGTCGTCGTTGTAGTAGCCCTCGACGCTGAGGCCGAAGCCGTCGTTGTTCTTCTTCTCTTCCCAAGAGTAACCGGCCATCAGGTCGATCTTGCTCTTGCCCAGCGTGAAGCCGTAGTTCAGGTAGGTCTCGAAGGTCTGCTCGCGGCCGAAGTAGGTGTTGCGGGTAGCCTGACCGTTCTTGTTGCCGATACCCTCGAACTGAGAGTTGCGGGTGTTGTAGGCACTGTAGGTGCTCTGGTAGTTGCTCCAAGAATAGTTCACATTCCAGAAGAAGCCCTTCCAAAGTTCGAGGGCGGTCTTGGCGAGGAACTGGTTGCGCTTCCAGATGGTCTCCGAAGTATTCTCTTCCATCATGGCAAGCGGGTTGTAGTTCTTCGAACCAGCGCCTACCGTCCATGTGCCGTCAGCATTCTTGATGGCGTTGGTGGGTGAGTAGTAGTTCATAGCGTCGAGCACTGAAGCACCCTCGTTGCCCATGGGCACGCCGAAGTGCTTGCCGTACATCGAGTTGATACCCATCGACAGGGTGAGGTGGTCCTTCAGCACCTTGGTCGAAACGAGCGAGCGAACGTTGAAGCGATCCATGCCCGTCATCTTGATGACACCCTCACGCTTCATGAGGTTGGCACTGATCATGTAGCTGGTCTTGCCGTTTCCACCGCTGATGCCCACGTTGTGGTTGTGGCTGATACCTGTGCGGAGCACTTCCTTCTGCCAGTCGACATCGGCACCGCCGTCCTTCAGCGTCACGCCGTTGTCCTTGGCATACTGGCGCAGCTCGCTGGCCGTGGCCACGTCGTAGGTCTTCAGGATGTTGTCGAAAGCAGCATAGCCGTTGTAGGTCACGTTGGTGCGCTCCTCGCCACCGTTCTTGGTGGTGATGATGATCACACCGTTGGCAGCCTTCGAACCGTAGATGGCCGTTGCGGTAGCATCGCGCAGCACGTCGATCGACTCAATGTCGTCGGGAGCCACCATCGAGATGTCGACACCGGGAATGCCGTCTACTACATAGAAAGGCTGCATGGCAGCACCCGTGCGCAGCGTGGAAGCACCACGTAGCGTGATGGTGGGCGAGCCGTTAGGGTCGGCTGTTGAAGAAACCACCAGTCCGGGAACCTTACCCTGCAGCATCTGGCCGGGATCGGTGAACACACCCTGGTTCAGGTCTTTGGCCTGCACGGTGGTGATGGACGAGGTGACATCCTTGCGCTTCATCGTGCCGTAACCTACGACGACGACTTCGTTCAGCAACTGGTTGTCCTCCTGCAGCGTGATGCTCTCGCCGGCATTGATGGTCTGCGGCTCGAAGCCCACGTAAGAGACGTTCAGTTTGGCGCCACGCTTCACGTTGAGCGTGTAGCGGCCGTTGACATCGGTCACCACGCCATTCTGAGTTCCAGCCTCAACGACACTCACGCCGATGAGCGGTTCACCCTGCGCGTCGCGGATGACACCCGTCACCTGGCCTTGTGCCATTGCTGCCGTACTGCACACTAAGAGAGCCATCGAAAGCACTGCTTTCCTGGCTTTCCGTGAATTAAAGAATCGTACTTTAAGCATAATAGTTATTGATTTGGTTGATAAAAAAATAGATTTTCTCCTTTGTTGGGGAACGCATCACGCCCCCAGTCTACGTGCAGACCTTCCATACGCACGTCGCTGGCCTGCTCCACGTAGACGCCATGCACAGGCCCCGTGACGAAACCCTCGCCGCGGCAGGGGCGCTTGTCGTACTGGCCACCGGCATACTGCGTCTGCTTGCGCATGGTCAGCGAGACGTTATTCAGCGTGATGTTGTTCACCTTGTCCTTGGTGTCGCCGCCGATGAAGCAGCCGTTCTCCGAGGTGGCGGTGATATTATAAAAGCGGATGCGGCTCACCTCGCCGCAGCGGCCTTCAATCTGTCCTTTCGGGAAGCGCCAGTTGGCATCCTTGTGGTTGCCGTTGGCACGGGGGTAGCTGGTCACGTAGATGGGCTCGGCCTTGCCCCACCACACGTCCGACCACAGGCGGCAGTCCATCTGGATGTTCGAGAACGTCACGTCGGTGACCGTTCCCTCGTCGCGGTTCTGGATGCCCAGTCCGCGGTTGGAGCGGGTGATGATGCAGTTGTCGAAGAGCACGTTGTAGATGGAGTCCATGTTTTCCGACCCTATCTTGATGGCGCACGACCGCGAGGCCATCACGCAGTTCGTCACCACGATGTCGTGGCACGAACCGTATTGCTCGCTCTCGCGGCGGTTCTTCAGGCAGATGCAGTCGTCGCCGGAGGTGATGTAGCAGTTGGCAATGCGCACGTTGCGCGAGTGGTCGAGGTCGATGCCGTCGCCGTTGCGTATCTTCAGGTTGTTCAGCAGCTGGATGCCGTCGATCACGGCACCGTCGCAGCCCACGAGGTGCACCGTCCAGTAGGCACCCTCACGAATGGTCACGTCGCGAATGACGATGTTCTTGACATTCGTTAGCGTCAGCACATGCGGACGGGGGTCGAACGTTGGGTCGGCGAGCGGCTTCAGTTCGTAGGAGTCGTTGAGCTCGGCACCCATGAAGCGGATGCCGTTGCCGTGGATGGTGCCGCGGCCGGAGATGGTGATGTTTTCAGCACCATCGGCCCACAGCCAGAGCATGCCCTCGCCGCGGTTCTGGCCGAAGGCACTCAGCTGATAGATAGTTTCGTCGGGATTGGCCATGAGCACAGCTGTGGCCTCTAAACGCAGGTCGATATTCGATTTCAACTGGACAGGACCTGCCAGAAATATGTGGTTGGCAGGGAACAAAACGGTTCCCCCGCCTTGAGCTGAGCAAGCATCGATGGCCTGCTGAATGGCTGTCGCATCATCAGTCTTCCCGTCGCCGCGTGCACCGTAGGTTGTCACGTCGTAAACCTTTTGTGACCAAGCGCCAATCGCTGCGAGCAATAAGACGTGTACGAATATGATTCTCTTCATGGTTCTCTTATATATGCGCGCGCATTGATAAAAATCGGTGCAAAGTTAGTGTAAATTGCGCGAAAAACCAAAAAAAAAGTAAAAATATTGTCATCTTCGATGATTTATTTGTAAAAAAATTTGCACAAATGAGGGAAAACAACTAATTTTGCAACTGAATCAAGGATGTATATGCAACATGAAAATTAAGGCTAGTAGAATTGAAACCCTGAAAATGATCATCTCGAGCAAGGAGATGGGCAATCAGGAGCAGTTGCTGCAGGAGTTGAAAAAAGAAGGTTTTCAGCTCACTCAAGCCACGCTCAGTCGCGACCTGAAGCAACTGAAAGTGGCCAAGGCAGCATCCATGAATGGCAAGTACGTTTACGTATTGCCGAACGAAACAATGTACAAACGAGTGCACTCGACACAGAAGGCACGCGAGATGCTGGAGAGTCCAGGCTTCATTTCGCTCAACTTCTCGGGTAATCTGGGTATCATCAAGACACGGCCCGGCTATGCCAGTCTCATCGCCTACAACATCGACAATGCCAATATACCCAGTGTGTTGGGTACGGTGGCTGGCGACGATACGATTCTCATCGTGTCGCGTGAGGGGTGTAAGCGTGAGGAGGTCATCAGTGACCTCAGTGCCATCATTCCGCCTATCAAGGATTTCTGAAAACGGGTTACAGGTCTATTCTTGTTGAATAAAAAAAAGCCCCCCGGGTGCAACTTTTTGGTTGTTTCATGCGTCATACCCATAGAAACAACCAAAAATAATAATGATTATGGCAACAGGAAAGAAACTTTTGAGGTCGAACGACCGTTGGATCGCCGGCATCTGCGGCGGTATTGCAGACTATTTCGATTGGGATCCCGCCATGGTGCGTCTCATCTACGTGCTGCTCACAGTGTTCACTACGGGCTTCCCCGGCACCATCATTTATCTCGTCTTGTGGCTCATTATGCCCAAACAGTAAGTTGCTGAAACACAATGCTATCATTTGAATGTGATTATAACAACGGAGCACACCCGCAAGTGCTCCGGCACCTCGTTGAGACCAATGGGCTGACCAGTCTGACCTATGGCTTCGACGAATGGAGTGAAAGCGCACGCCGGAAGATTCGTCAGGTGTGCCAGTGTCCTGATGCCGACGTGTTCTTCCTCTCGGGAGGCACGCAGGCCAACGCCACCGTCATCGACTCGGTGTTGGCCACATGCGAGGCCGTCATCAGTGCCGACACGGGCCACATCAACGTCCACGAGGCCGGAGCCGTCGAGGCCAGCGGCCATCGCGTCATCGGCCTGCCTTCCACCGATGGCAAGCTCATGCCCCAGACGCTGGCCGACTATCTGCAAGTATTTGAAGCCGACGAAAGCCGCGACCACGTGGCCCAGCCGGGCATGGTCTATATCACCTATCCCACGGAGATGGGCACGCTCTACACGGCCGACGAAATCAGCCGTCTGCATGCCATCTGCCGCCAGCACGACCTGCCGCTCTTCGTCGACGGTGCACGCCTGGGCTACGGACTCATGTCGCCTGCCAGCGACATCTCGCTGCCCTGGCTGGCCCGCCACTGCGACGCGTTCTACATCGGTGGCACGAAGGTGGGCGCGCTCTGCGGCGAGGCAGTGGTGTTTCCGCGCGGCAATGTGCCGAAACACTTCTTCTCCAACGTGAAGCGCCACGGCGCGCTGCTGGCCAAAGGCCGCGTGGTGGGCGTGCAGTTCGATGCCCTGTTCACCGACAACCTCTATTTTGACATTGCGCGCCACGCCATCCTCATGGCCGAAAAGCTGAAACAGGTGTTGCAGGAGGCTGGGTTCGAGTTCTACATGCAGTCGCCCACCAACCAGCAGTTCGTGCTCCTGCCTACAGCCCGTGCCCATGAGCTGAAGCAGCAGGTGGACTTCACGCTCTGGGGCCCTGCACCTCACGATGCCTCGCTCATGATTTGCCGCTTCGTCACCTCATGGGCCACCACCGAGCAGGACATCGACCGCCTGCGCAGCATCCTTGGAGTTTAATGGTGTTGCCCTTTCAGGGCGTTCTGTGCCCAATTTGTACATCCCCCTAAAAAACACTATTCGGGCAGACGCTTCCTCAGAAGTGTCTGCCCGAATTCTTTTTTCCTGGTTATTCCGGAGTTTCCGTATTTCCCGAAACCTCCGGAATGCCCTCAAAAACTACTTCAGCACGCCGAGCTCCTTGCCCACCTTGATGAAGGCGGCGATGCACTTGTCGAGCTGTTCGCGGTTGTGGCCGGCCGAAATCTGCACGCGGATGCGGGCCTGGCCCTTCGGCACCACGGGATAGTAGAAGCCCGTGACGTAGATGCCTTCCTCCTGCAGCTTGGCGGCATAGACCTGCGAGAGCTTGGCGTCGTAGAGCATCACGGCGCAGATGGCGCTCTGCGTGGGCTTGATGTCGAAGCCGGCAGCCATCATCTTGTCGCGGAAGTACTCCACGTTCTCCACGAGGCGGTCGTGCAGTTCGTTGCTCTCGCCCAGAATCTTGAACACCTCGAGCGAGGCGCCGATGATGCAGGGAGCCAGCGAGTTGGAGAACAGATAGGGGCGCGAACGCTGGCGCAGCATGTCGATGATCTCCTTGCGGCCGGTGGTGAAGCCTCCCAGTGCACCGCCGAAGGCCTTGCCCAGTGTGCCGGTATAGATGTCCACGCGGCCGTAGGTGTTGAAGAACTCGCTCACGCCGTGGCCCGTCTTGCCTACCACGCCTGCCGAGTGGCTCTCGTCGACCATCACCAGGGCGTCGTACTTCTCAGCCAGGTCGCAAATCTTATCCATCGGGGCTACGTTGCCGTCCATAGAGAACACGCCGTCGGTCACGATGATGCGGAAACGCTGCTCCTGAGCCTCCTGCAGGCAACGCTCCAGGTCCTGCATGTCGGCATTGGCATAGCGATAGCGCTTAGCCTTGCAGAGGCGCACGCCGTCGATGATCGAAGCGTGGTTCAGCGCGTCGGAGATAATGGCATCCTCGTCGGTGAGCAGCGGCTCGAAGACACCGCCGTTGGCGTCGAAGCAGGCGGCGTAGAGGATGGTATCCTCAGTCTTGAAATACTCCGAGATGGCCTTCTCCAACTGCTTGTGGATGTCCTGCGTGCCGCAGATGAAGCGCACCGACGACATGCCGAAGCCGCGCTCGTCCATCATCTTCTTCGAAGCCTCGATGATGCGCTTGTTGTCGCTCAGGCCCAGGTAGTTGTTTGCACAAAAGTTCAGCACTTCCTTACCGGCAACCTCGATGGCTGCACGCTGAGGGCTCTCAATGAGGCGCTCTTCCTTATAGAGTCCTGCCTCGCGAATCTCGGCCAACGTGTTGGCGAGATGTTCCTTCATTTTTCCGTACATGATGTTAGATTTTCGATTTGATATTGATGATTTACAGTTTAACGTCTTCAGGTATTCAGGCACATCGTCGCACCTAATTTCCTGCAAAATAACAAAATATATTTCAATAAACTGCCCTCCGAGACGTTAAAGAAGTTAAAGCGAACGAAAAAACTTTCATCTTTCATCTTTCATCTTTCATCTTTTTCGTAATTTTGCGCCGTAAAAAAGATAATAACCAATATCTAACACCTATTTACGAATATGAAGAATATTTTAGTGATTGGTTCTACAGGTCAGATCGGCAGCGAGCTGACCCGCGAACTTCGCAAACGTTACGGCGCCGAGCACGTCGTGGCAGGTTACATCCCTGGTGCTGAACCTACGGGCGATCTCCGCGACGGAGGTCCCTCGGCCATCGCTGACGTCACCAACGGTGAGCAGATTGCCGAAGTGGTGCGTCAGTATGACATCGACGCCATCTACAATCTCGCCGCACTGCTCTCAGTGGTGGCCGAGCGCAAACCCTTGTTGGCCTGGAAAATCGGCATCGACGGACTGCTCAACATCCTCGAAGTAGCCCGCGAGCACAAGTGTGCCGTCTTCACGCCCAGCTCCATCGGCTCCTTCGGACCCGAGACACCCCACTGGATGACACCGCAGGACACCATTCAGCGACCTCGCACCATCTACGGTGTGTCGAAAGTCACCACAGAGTTGCTCTCTGAGTACTACCACCATAAGTACGGCGTTGACACACGCTCCGTGCGCTTCCCGGGCATCATCTCCTACATGACGCCTCCGGGCGGCGGCACCACCGACTACGCTGTCGACATCTTCTACTCGGCCGTGCGCGGCGAGAAGTTCGTGTGCCCCATCAAGGAGGGTACGCTCATGGACATGATGTACATGCCGGACGCCCTGCACGCAGCCATCTCGCTTATGGAGGCCGACCCCACGCGCCTCGTCCATCACAACGGCTTCAACGTTGCATCGATGAGTTTCGCCCCCGAGACCATCTTCGCCGAAATCAAGAAGCTGCGTCCGGAGTTCGAGATGGAGTACCAGGTAGACCCGCTGAAGCAGGCCATCGCCGACTCATGGCCCGACCGCCTCGACGACAGCGCCGCCCGCAGCGAGTGGGACTGGCAGCCGCAGTACGACATCACCGCCATGACGGCCGACATGCTCGAGCAACTCTCGAAGCGACTGCTGAAGTAGAATCAGGGGGTAGCAACATCCCGAATCATGTAGCAACGCGACCTGTCGCGCTTTCTTATATATCCGCAAGCTAAAAAAGGCATCAGAAACCGAGATTTCTGATGCCTTTTTTGTATCTATTACAGGTTTCTGATGGTTCTCCTGTTCATATTCTCAGTCTTGTTCGAAAGTCTCATGCTACCTTTGATACAACTGGAAAGGTAGAATGTTATGATTAAAAGACCTTAAAAAGTTCGGATGAGCTCTCCGTCGTAGGTGTTGATGCAAAGGCTGATACCGCGTTGCAACTGACTGTCGGTCAGGGGGATGCTGGTGTAGATGCGGGTGCTGTAGTACTGTGGTATGGCGCCCTGGTCGTGGAGCAGGGTGAGGCGCAGCGAACCGTCGTCGGCCTGCTCGCTCATCATGCCGATGGTCTGGCGTGCCTTTTCGTCGTCGGGCTGTCCGGTCTTCACGAGGAAGGCAATATTCAGGTAGTGGGTAGCGGCCTCGCGCGACAGCGAGTCGACGGCAATGGTCAGGTCGGTGCGCTGGCAGGTGCTGAGCCAGGCACTCTCGAAGGTCACGGGGTCGTGGCGGGGATCTTTCACATCTTCAGCCGCCTTTGGTGCGAGCACATAGACGGGCTGCAGGCTGATGCTTCGGGCTGCCTTGTCGGGCAGGTCGTTGTAGTAGAGCAAGACGCGGTAGAGCGTGTCGCCCTTCTCGGCCCACTTCACAGTGGGAGCGGTCTCGAAACTGATGCGGCGTCCTTCGTCGTTGACGGCGTAGTCAACCTGTTGTGGCTTCGCGGTATGTATCTCGCCGAAGTCGGCCCGCAGATAGCTGTACTTGCCGTCGCCCGTTTCGTAGCTCTCCGAGGTGCAGGCGGTGAGGAAGGTAATAGGTAAGAGGTAATAGGAAAGAGGTAATAGGAAAGAGGTGAGTGATTTTTTGAAGATGCTCATGATGTCGGAATGGCGTTACTTTGTTCACTTTGTTGCTTCCAGATAGTTGCGCAGCGGATTGGCGTACATGGTCAGCATGCGCTCGGTGAGGAAGTCGTCGTCCTTCTCGGGCAGGCTGACCTTAGCCAGCTGGGCAGCGAGATACTGTTCGAACTCGGCCACGTCGGCCTCAGAGTAGTGGCTGGCCTGTTCGCGGTTGCCGTTGAGCATGTCGAGGGCGATGTAGTTGCAGGGATAGAGTTCATAGTTGCGGTGCAACTCCAGATCGATGCGCGTGCTGAGGGCCGTGTAGAACTCGGTCTTGGGCAGCGCGGCAAGTTCGTCTATCCACGTGTTGATGGGGGCGGCGCAACGATAGACCACGCGACCCTTGTAGCCGAAGATGCCCGTCTTCATGTTGTCGAGGTCGTCCTGGCGGCTCTTCTTGAAGGCGGGGTTGTCGCGCTTCTGCTGGAACTCCTGCGCCTTCAGGTAGTCGCAGGGGTCGTATTCGTAGCTGATGGTGAGCGGCACGATGTTCAGGTCGCGCAGTCGGTCGGCAGGCGCTCCCTCACCGCCCATGGCCAGCATCTTCAGCACGGCGTCCTGGGTGCGGTCGTTGCTGTCCTTGGCGCGTCCCTCGCGCTGGGCTATCCAGATGTTCTCGCGCTTCGTGTTCACGGCGTAATGGATGTAGCTGCTCATCAGTTGGCTGGACTCCAGCATGGCACGTGGTGTGAGCGAGCGGCGCACGGTGAACGCCTTGTTCATGCGCACAAGCCGCTTGATCCAAGGATAGATGAGCAGGTTGTCGCCGATGCCAATCTCCACCGTTGTGGGGTAGCCGTTCTCGATGAGCATCACGTCGAGCAGTGCCGAGTCGAGCACAATGTCGCGGTGGTTGCTCACGAAGGTGTAGCGGGGCGAGGAGTCGGCGTCGACCACCTGCGCTTCCTTGCTTTTGTCTTGCAGTGTCTTTGAGTTGAAGCCTTTCAGTGCAGCGTCGTCGAACCGGCAGCCATCGGTATGCTTGCGCATAATGTACTTCACCACGGGCTTCATAAACCGCAGTTGGAAGTCGAGCGGTGTCTTCACACCCGTGAACGCGAGCCGCAGCACTCCCTTGCGCACCGCCTTCGGCAACCATGGTGCAAACCCTTTCAAGACAAGGTTGAACTGTCGGTCGTCGAGCAACTCCTCGAAGGCTTGTCGCATCTCACTGGCCTCATAGGGACGGATTTCATCAAAAATTTTTTCCATAAAAAATTTTTAGGTAATAGGTAACAGGTAATAGGTGTGATTACCTTTCGCTGTTGTCGTCTTCCTTTGCCATATTCTTCTTCTTTGTTTTGATGGCTGATATTAGGATTCTTACTAATTCTGTAGCATCGTGAAGCATGGATTGGTGACCTCGTTGGTCGATAATGTTTCTTCTTCCAAGACAATTTAACCAATAGCATGTTTCATTGGCTTCTTTCAGAGCTATGCTCAACTTGCTTACGAAATCAGGGTCGCTTTGTGCGTATCGGCTTTCAGCAATGTTGGCACCAATGCTTGTACCACTTCGGTATATTTGACTTGAGATTACTTTCTCGTGCTTCACGTTAAGAAGAAAATCATACAGCTTGATAATCCTTTCGGAAAAAGCTTCAGACTTTATTTCCATGATGCTCTTTGCCCTCGGTTGAACCATAATCAATTAGCCAAAGAAATCAAAACCTATTACCTATAACCTATTACCTGCGCAAAGCGCATTAGAATTGGTTCTCCACAATCTCGGTCAGGACTTCCTTGATGTCGAGGCCGGCGGCGCGCACCTGCTGGGGGATGAAGCTGGTGGCGGTCATGCCGGGGGTGGTGTTGACTTCAAGCATGTTGATGCGGTCGGTGCCGTCGGCATTCTTCGTGACGATGTAGTCGACGCGGATGATGCCGTTGCAGTGCAGGATGTCGTAGATGCGCGAGGTCTCGGCCTGCAGGGCTGCGGTGAGTTCGGGCGAGATGCGGGCAGGGGTGATTTCCTGCACCTGGCCGTTGTACTTCGCGTCGTAGTCGAAGAACTCGTTGGTGGTGACAACCTCTGTGACGGGGAACACCACTGTCTTCTCCTTCGTCTTGTAGCAGCCCACGGTGACCTCGGTGCCATCCATGAAGCGCTCAATCATCACCTGTTCGCACTCCATGAAGGCATTGCGCAGGGCGGGAGCCAGTTGGTCGGCTTTCTTCACCTTCGACACGCCGAAACTCGAGCCATCGGCCGTGGGCTTCACGAAGCAGGGCATGCCCAGACGGGCCTCTATCTCTTCCTCCGTGTACTTGTTTTCCTCGCCGCGGTGCAGGAGGATGCTATCGGCGACATTCACGCCGAAAGCCCGCATGTAGTTGTTCAGTGCGAACTTGTCGAACGTCAGCGCCTCCACGAGCACCGAACTGGTGGAGTAGGGCATATGCAGCAGGTCGAAGTAGCCCTGCATGATGCCGTTCTCGCCCGGCGTGCCGTGAATGGTGATGTAGGCATAGTCGAACCATACGGTCTTGCCGTCGTATTTGAAGGAAAAATCGTTCTTGTCAATCTTCTCCGTGGTGCCGTCGGGCAGGTTCACGTGCCAGTCGAGCCCCTTGATGTCGACAATGAAAATGTTGTAGCGGTCGTGGTCGAAGAAGGAATAGAGTCCTTGTGCCGAGCGCAGCGATACGTCGTGCTCGGAAGAGTCGCCACCGCAGACGATGGCAATGGTTCTTTTCGTTGTGTTCATAGTGATATGATGTTATTGATTATTCTGCAAAAGTGTCGGCAGTGGTGCCGTGGATATAGGCGCGCCACTTCTCGATGAGTTGCTGCATGTCTTGTGGCAGCGGCGAGGTGAAGTCCATCTGCTCGCCCGTGGAGGGGTGGCGGAAACCCAGTGTCTGTGCGTGCAGCACCTGTCTGGGGCAGATGTTGAAGCAGTTCTGGATGAACGCCTTGTAGGTGCTGCTGCGCTGGCCGCGCAGTATTTCGGTGCCGCCGTAGCGCTCGTCGCAGAACAGCGGGTGGCCGATGTGACGCATGTGGGCACGTATCTGGTGCGTGCGGCCCGTCTCCAACCGGCATTCCACCAGCGTCGTGTAGCCGAAGCGCTCCACCACGCGCCAGTGGGTGACGGCCGGTTTGCCTATCTCCGAGTCGGGCGGGAACACCATCATGCGCAGGCGATCCTTCGGGTCGCGCCCGATGTTGCCCTCTATGCGGCCCTCGTCTTCGGTGAAGTTACACCACACCAGGGCCAGATACGACCGATGGGTGTCGTGGTTGAAGAACTGCAGTCCCAGTTTCGACTTCGCCTCGGGCGTCTTGGCCACGACGAGCAGACCGCTGGTGTCCTTGTCGATGCGGTGCACCAGTCCCACCTCCGGGTCGTTGGCGTCGAAGCGCGGGTCGTCCTTCAGGTGCCAGGCAATGGCATTGATGAGCGTGCCGTGGAAGTTGCCTGCTCCGGGGTGTACCACCATGCCGGCCGGTTTGTTGATGACCATCAGGTCGCTGTCCTCGTAGACAATCTCCAGCGGAATGTCCTCGGCTTCGATGGTGGAGTCGTGGCGCGGGCGGTCGAGCATCAGCGTCACCACGTCGCCCGGACGCACCTTGTAGTTGCTCTTCACGGGGCTGTCGTTCACGTGGATGAAGCCTGCGTCGGCAGCCTTTTGGATGCGGTTGCGCGACGAGTGCTGCATCTTCTCCTGCATGAACTTGTCGACGCGCAGCGGAGCTTGTCCCGGGTCGGCCACAAAGCGGAAGTGCTCGTAGAGCCCATCCGACTCAGCATCCCCGGCAGCATCCTCCAGTTCCTCGGCGGCCAGTTCCAGTTCGTCCCTGTATTCTTCGTTCATGATGTGTGGTCTTATTCTGTAGCGTTAGTCGTCGTCGGCTCGCTGGTCTTCTCTGCCCCCACGGCTTCAAATTCGTCAATCTCGTCTTCCTCTTCTTCCTCAGGATAGATCGGGTCGATGTAGTTCACCGAGTCGCTAATGTCGCGCAGGCCGTTGCCCACCTGAATGACCAGCGAGTCCTCCACCGAAATCTTGTCGCCCGTGGCCACGTGCTTGCCGTTCACCAGCACACCGTAGACCCAGTCGCGCTCGCCCGACACGAACTGCGGCATGGCCAGCTTGAAGCCCATTGCCGAGAGTTTTGCCATTGCTTCGCGCAACGAACTGTTGTCGATGATGTCGGGCAGCGTGATGGTGGGTGTTGTCAGCGCGTTCACCGTCAGGTAGATGATGCGGCCCGACTTCACGTGCTCGCCGGGTTCTATCGATTGTTCCAGCACCACGTCGGGGGGCAGCGTCTTCACGTAGCCCGTGTCGCCCACCATCACGATGAGGCCCAGGTCATCCAGGATGCGCTCGGCATCCTTATACTTCTTGTGCTTCACGCTGGGCACCGTCAGGCTCTCGCCGTGGTGGGTGTAGACGTCGAGCGCATACCCCACGCCGAACACCAGCAGCGCCACCAGCAGCGCCATGGCCAGCAGGTTGCCCCACAGGTAGCCGCTTTTGAATTTTCCGAAAAACTCCGATGTCTTCATTGATTCATTCTTAGTTTTATGGTGCAAAGATAATGAAAACCGCGCGCAATACCAAAATTATTGCGCACTTTTTGCATTTCTGTGCAAACAAAAGGCAGCAAAGGTATCGCTACCCATGCTGCCTTTTGTCGTCATGCTTGCTTGAACGGAATTTTATTTTCCGTGGTTCTCGTCAGATACGGTCAACTTCTTGCGGCCTTTGGCGCGGCGAGAAGCCAGCACGCGACGACCATTCTTCGTTGCCATGCGCTCGCGGAAACCATGCTTGTTCACGCGGCGACGGTTGTGGGGCTGAAATGTTCTTTTCATTGTTCTATTATCGTTTTATTTTGTTGTTATTTCTTACGTAATCGTAACTTTGGGGTGCAAAAGTACACATAATTTTCGAAATAACAAAGAATTATGAGAATTTTAATCGAAAAAACTGTGATTTTTTATATTTTATTTGTAACTTTGCACCGCATTTCGGCCTCTGAAGCGAAATTTCTATATCATAATTATATCAATAACAAAACAATGATCAAATCACAAGACATCAAGAAAGGTACTTGCATCCGCATGGACGGCAAGCTGTATTTCTGCATCGACTTCCTTCACGTGAAGCCGGGCAAGGGTAACACCATCATGCGCACCACGCTGAAGGACGTCGTCAGCGGCCGCGTGCTCGAAAAGCGCTTCAACATCGGCGAGTCGCTCGAGGACGTGCGCGTGGAGCGTCGTGCCTATCAGTACCTCTACATGGAGGGCGAGGACTACATCTTCATGAACCAGGAGACCTACGACCAGATTCCCATTGCCAAGGACCTCATCACCGGCGTCGACTACATGAAGGAAGGCGACGTGGTGGAAGTGGTCAGCGATGCCGACACCAACACCATCCTCTATGCCGAGATGCCCGTGAAGACCACGCTGCGCGTCACTCACTCTGAGCCCGGCATCAAGGGCGACACCGCCACCAACACCCTGAAGCCCGCTACGCTCGAGACTGGTGTTGAGATTCGCGTGCCCCTGTTCATCGACGAGGGCGAGCTCGTGCTGGTTGACACCCGCGACGGTTCCTACCTGCAGCGCGTGAAGGAGTAAGAGAGCCTCCCCGGGCCCTGCTCCCCTGCAATCACATCCGTGCCTGGGCGCTGTGCGCCCGAGCATGGAGAACAATACTTTTTTCTAACGACAGCTATGCTCTTGAAATGCAATTTCACTGAATTTGCTGACCAATTTCACTGATTTTGCTGACCAAATTCAGTGAATTTGCTCATCAAGCGCATGGCTGTTTTCATTTTTTTAAAACCCTGACATCATGAAATACTCAATCATTGTGCCCGTCTATAACCGTCCCGACGAAGTGGACGAACTGCTACAGAGCCTCTGCCGGCAGGAAGTAAAGGATTTTGAAGTCATCATCGTCGAAGATGGCTCGCAAGTGCCCTGCGAGGAGGTCTGCCGGAAATACAAAGACCAACTCGACCTGAAGTATTTCATGAAGCCCAACAGCGGCCCGGGTCAGAGCCGCAACTACGGTGCCGAGCGCGCACAGGGCGAGTGGCTCATCGTGCTCGACAGCGACGTGGTGTTGCCCGAGGGGTATCTGAAGGCGGTGGAGGAGGCGACACGCAGCCACCAACAACCTACCCCCAGCCCCTCCCGAGGGGAGGGGAGTTTGAAATCTCTTTCTGCTGACAAAGCCAACTCTGAAGCTAATCAAGCCCCCCTCCCCTCGGGAGGGGATGGGGGTGGGTCTTTCTCCGCCTTCGGCGGCCCCGACGCCTCCCACCCGTCGTTCACGCCAGTGCAGAAGGCCATCTCGTACTCCATGACCTCGTTCTTCACCACGGGCGGCATCCGCGGCGGTAAGGCAAAACTCGACAAGTTCTATCCCCGTTCCTACAACATGGGCATCCGCCGTGAGGTCTATCAGCAGCTGGGCGGCTTCTCGAAAATGCGATTCGGCGAGGACATCGACTTCTCGTATCGCATCGTCGAGGCAGGCTACAAGACGGCACTGCTGCCCGACGCCTGGGTGTGGCACAAGCGGCGCACCGACTTCCGCAAGTTCTTCCGCCAGGTGTTCAACTCGGGCATTGCCCGCATCAACCTCGAGAAGCGCCACCCCGGCACGATGAAACTCGTCCACATGCTCCCGATGGTGTTCACGGTCGGCGTGCTGTTGCTCTCGCTCATTGCGCTTGTGGCCCTCGTCTTCGCCCTCATCGGGCTCCTCTCAGCCAGTCGGCCCGGCTGCAACATGGGACTCGTCGTCACCTACATCGGACTGGTTGTCGCCGCTCTGGCCCTGTCGCCCCTGCTGCTCTACGCCCTCATCATCTTCATCGATTCCAGCATTCGCAACCGCAGTCTGAAGGTCGGCCTGCTCAGTGTGCCCGCCGCCTTCGTCCAGCTGATGGGCTACGGCCTCGGCTTCCTGAAAGCCTGGTGGAAGCGTTGCGTCCTGAAGCAGGATGAGTTCACGGCCTTCGAAAAGAACTTCTACAAGTAATCGTTATGCGGCATCAACTTCTATTACTATGGCTGCTCCTTCTCATCTCGGGAGTGGCCGATGCACAAGTGACCATCCGTGGTCGGGTCGTTGCTTCGTCAGACAGCACGCCGGTCATCGGAGCCACCGTGCGGGTTGTTGGCGTCAAGAAATCGCCGGCAGTCACGAACATCGACGGTCAATTCTCCATCGAGGTGCCTGACATGCAGGCCGAGGTGGAAGCAGTGTTCGTAGGTTTTCCCAAAAAGCGAATGAAAGTGCGGCAAGACATGCTCATCGTCCTGGACGATGGCTCAGTGGTCGTTCCCCTTCGCAAGCGCCGCCGAATCGAGTTGACCGACAGCGAGGAGTCCATCCTTCATGCCGTGAACGGATTTTCCTTCAGACTGTTACGGGCCGTCAACAAGCAGAAGACGACCGTGCTGTCGCCCTTGAGCATTGCCTGCCTGCTTGGCATGACCAACAACGGCGCTGCCGGCCAGACGCAGGACGAGGTCTGCCAGCTGCTCGGCTGCCAGCCCGAGGCGGCGAACGCGTTCTACAAGAAACTGATTCCCTACCTCACTGGCGACGGCGAGGGCTCCTGCTTCAGCATGGCCAACGCCTTGTTCGTCAACCCGAAGTGGAAGCTGAAGGAAGGCTTCCGCAGCCAGGCCGTCGAGAACTACCGGGCCTGCATCAGCAACGACCTGAACGTGAAGAGCGTGAACGACTGGTGCGCCAGCCAGACACGCGGCATGATTCCGCAGATGGTTGACGAGATAGACCCCAACACGCTGCTCACGGCCCTGAACGCCGTCTACTTCGAGAGTCAATGGAGCGACGTCTTCGATGCCAATGGCACTCGCCTGAAAGACTTCACGCTGGCTGATGGAACGTCAGTCAAGCTGCCGCTGATGCACCAAAAGCATCTTTTCAGCTATGGCGAGGGGGATGGTTACTCGATGCTGGCCATGCCCTACACGGATGGGTGCAGCATGGTGGTGCTGCTGCCCGATGAGGACAGCAGTCTCGACCGCCTGCTCAGCAGCATCAGCTACGATGATGTCGACAAGGTATGGAAGAAGAGCACCACTTGCCGTGTAGATGTCTTGTTCCCACGTTTTGAGGCCGAAGTGGAGCAGCCGCTCATCCCCGTGATGCAGCAACTGGGTGTGCGCTCGATGTTCGACGCCCGTCGGGCCGACTATAGCCGCCTGGCCTATGTAGAACGTGGCGTGCCCGTCTACGTATCGGAAATGAAACAGAAGGCCCGCATTGAAGTCTGCGAGACCGGCACGAAGGCCGCCGCCGTGACCGAGCAGAGTTTCCTTGTCGGTGCTGCTCGTCCGCCGCAATACCGCAACTGCATGTTCCATGCCACGCGCCCGTTCCTTTATATGATTAAAGACAACATCACGGGTGCCATCCTCTTCATGGGGACTTACTACGGAGAATAAAACCTTACGAAAATACTGACGATGGAAACAAACAAACTAAGCATCAACCAGTGGGCAGAGGAAGACCGGCCGCGCGAGAAACTGCGCGACCTGGGACCGGAGGCCCTCAGCGATGCCGAACTGCTGGCGATACTGATTGGGTCGGGCTCGGTCGAAGAGAGTGCCGTCGGCCTGATGAAGAAGGTGCTGGCCGACTGCCAGAACAACCTGAACACGCTGGGGAAGAAGTCCATTCACGACCTCTGCCTGTACAAAGGTATTGGCGAGGCAAAGGCCATCAGCATCCTCGCTGCCTGCGAACTGGGCAAGCGCCGCCAGCGCGAGAAAGCCGAGGAACGCAAGCAGATGGGGTCGGCGCCCGACATCTATGAATACATGCACACCCGCATGCAGGACCTTGACGTCGAAGAGGCCTGGGTGCTGCTTCTGAACCAGAACTTCCGACTCATCAAGGCGGTGCGAATATCCAGAGGCGGCATCACGGAAACCGCTGTCGACGTTCGCCTCATCATGCGGGAAGCTGTGCTCTCGAATGCCACGGTGCTGGCGCTCTGCCACAACCATCCGTCGAACAATCCGCACCCCAGCCGCGACGACGACCGGCTGACCGAGCGTGTGCGCAAGGCCTGCGAGACCATGCGCTACCACTTCCTCGACCACGTCATCGTGTGCGACGGTGCCTACTATAGCTATCACGAGCAAGGACGAATATAGCATGAGAAAGTATTTGTTGATGATACTCTGCATGATGGCTTCCACGCTGGTGGCTCAGGTGTGGCAGCATGTGGACCCGCGCATCGGCAGCGTTGGGGTGGGACGCACGTTCCCCGGTCCCTGCATGCCGTTTGGCATGGTGAAGCCGGGGCCCGACTGCGGGGTGTTGCCCAATGCCGGATGGGCTCAGATGCCTGAACCCGTGCTCGGCTTTTCGCAGACCCACGTCAGCGGTACTGGCGGCGGCCAGAAGTATGGCAATGTGCTCATCCAGCCCTATCTGCCCGCAGCAACCATCGTCGAACAGGCATCGGCACAGCCTGGCCAGCCGTGGCGAATGATTCCCCAGCGGCGCGTCAGCGAAGACATTGCACTTGGCTATTACTCCACGACTTTCGATTCGGACATCCGCACCGAGATTACCACCGCCGAGCGCTGTTCGTTCTATCGCATCCACTATCCCTCCGCAGGTTGCCTCTTCGTCGACGTCACCCATTTCCTCGGCAAGGACTCCGTGCCCAATCTGCGTGAGCGTCAGCAGTTTGTAGGCGGCAACCTGCAGGTGGTCAGCGACCACGAAGTGACGGGCCACACCACCGTCCGCGGCGGTTGGAACAATGGCGATGCCTACACGGTCTTCTTCTGCCTGCAGACCGATGAGCCTTTTCTCGTATGTTGCGACTCTGTCACAACTCTCCAACACGCCTCTCTCCGCTTCCATGACACCCTTGTCAACCTGAAGATAGGCATCTCCTACGTCAGTGTCGACCAAGCGCGCCACAACATCCCCGCCAACGACTTCGACACCCAGCTCTCCCTCCTCCGCAACACTTGGGAGCAACAACTCTCCAAGGTCCAGATTGCCGGCACTCCCGAGCAGTGCCGCATGTTCTATACTGCCCTCTATCACACCATGCTCATGCCTGTCGACAAGACGGGTGAGGCTCCCTTCTCCCTTCCCTTTAGGGAGGGGCAGGGGGTAGGCTCCTACTACGACGACTACTACGCCATCTGGGACACCTACCGCACCTCATCGCCTCTGCTCACCCTCCTCTGCCCTGACCGACAGGCGGCCATCGTCAACTCCTTATTAAATATATACGCACGCGAGGGCTACATGCCCGATGCCCGCAGCGGCGACTGCAACGGTCGCACGCAGGGAGGTTCGAATGCCGAGGTGGTCATTGCCGATGCCTTTGCGAAGCAACTGGGTGGCATCGACTATCAACTGGCCCTCGAGGCCATGCTCAAGGATGCCACGGTAGACCCGGGTGCTGACCACGAGAAGCACGGCCGTGGCGGACTCACCGAGTATCTCCGCCTGGGCTACATCCCCTATGGCATCGACCGCGCCGGCAACCGAACCATGGAATATGCCTTCTGCGACTGGTGCATTGCGCAGGTGGCGCGTGGTTTGGGGCAGAAGACGCTCGCTCGGGAATATCTGAAGAAGTCGCGTTCGTGGCGCAACCTCTGGCGCAAGGACTACGAGTGGGATGGCATGCGCGGTTTTATTTTGCCGAAGGATGCCCAAGGGCGTTGGCTCGACAGTGTGCCGTGGGGCCATTCCAAGGTGTTCCATCCCACGATTCCCTATACCCCCGTCACCAAGGTGGCACCATGGTATCTGCCCTGGTGGTCCACGTTCTTCTACGAGGCCACCAGTGAGGAGTATTCGCTCTCTGTGCCGCACGACGTGCCAGGACTCATCCGCGCCTGTGGGGGCAAGAAGCAGTTCCGCCAGCGCCTCGATCTCTTCTTTGAGAAAGGCTACTACAACGTGCAGAACGAACCGTCGTTTCTCACGCCCTGCCTCTATCACTGGATTGACCGACCCGACCTCAGCACGCAACGCATCCATCAGATTGTGCGTGACAACTACACCGACCGTCCCGACGGTCTGCCGGGCAACGACGACTCGGGGGCCATGTCCTCTTGGCTGGCGTTCCACATGATGGGGCTCTATCCCAATGCCGGCACCGGCTACTATCTGCTCAACCTCCCTCTGCTGCCCGAGTACACATTCCGCCTGCCGAACGGTCGCAGGCTCCACGTCACCACCAGCGGCACAGGCGACACGTTCAAAGCTGCCTACCTGAATGGCAAGCGACTGAA
>OCVV012836720.1_pt1 | contig 26727 bp, 24 predicted proteins | sample 1539721 | NCBI WGS metagenome assembly OCVV01 (sample SAMN02144230, study PRJEB22623) | gut metagenome | biome: sheep rumen | host: Ovis aries | place: New Zealand | reverse complement strand
CACATTGGAAAGAATTGGTAGTTCAGCTTTTTGTGGAATAGCTTTACTAACCATTGTTAATCCTTTAATAAATTGTTCTTTTTCAATTACGCAACGCATATGTAATCTCCTTATATAACTTGTACTTTTATTTACTCTTTAAATATTAATAATTATAAGCACTGTGGATATTGTGGATAACTAATGATTCTATATTCATTTTACCATACAAATCCTCGCGCGCACATATTTAATATAAGATTTAAGCTTTTAGATTGGCTTTAATCTCGTTCACAGCCTGTTGCAGAGCGGTGTTAGTTTTCAAGGTTTTTTCCACTTTTGTTACACCGTTCATCACAGTCGAGTGATCTTTACCTCCAAACAAGTAACCAATTTTTGTAAATGGCGTATCAAGCATGACTCGAATAAGATACATTGCAATATGTCGAGCAAGGGCAATGTCTGCTTGACGACTTGGACCAGTTAATTGGGAAGGCATTAAATTGTAATAATCCGCTACCGTTGAAATGATTCTTTGCTCAGAAAGCTTTGCTTTCGCATCCTTAACGTTCACAAGTGATTGTAAGGCTTCCATCGCTGTTTCAAAACTAATGTATTTTGTTGGACGGTAGTAGGAAGTGTAATAAATCAATTTGTTTAGGGCTTGATCAATATCACGAATATTCTTAGAGAATTTTTCAGCAATAAATTCAATAACTCTTGGATCAAAAGCCTCTAAAGAAATTGGACTATTATCAATTTTTGATTTGATAATATTTACACAAGTTTGCACATCTGGTTGACCGATAGAAACGGTTAAACCTTGGACGAATCTAGATTTCAATCTTTCTTCGAAACCCTTTAAATCTTGTGGGTGGCGGTCACTTGTAATAACAACCTGTTTTCCTTGATTTAAGTAGTGGTTGAAGATGTTAAAGAAGAATTCGGATGTTTTCTCTTTAGTTGCAAGATATTGAATATCATCCATTAATAAGACATCGTAACTCTTAATAAACGCAGATAAAGAATTAGAGTCTTTAACGTAGGTGACATATTGCTCAATAAAGTCGTTTGCTTCGCAATATAAGCATCTTTTACTTGGATCATGGTCTTTGATTTCGTTCGCTATTGCATAGAGCAAATGTGTTTTTCCAAGACCTGGATCAGAGTAAATAAATAATGGGTTGAAAGATTTGCCAAGATTATTTGCAACAAATATTCCGGCTTGTTTAGCTTCTAAGTTTGAAGATCCGCTGACAAAGTTATCAAATGTTAAAGCAGGATTTATACTTACATTTTTGAAAAATTGAGGTTCATCTTTTTCTAGAGGAGCAGTTTTCTTTAAACTTTCGCTATGTGCAAAACTCACTTTGACTGGTCGCCCAACAACTTCTTTCACGGTTTGATCGACAATATTTTGGTATTTTGATGTCAAAATTACTGCCGCTAAATCGGTTTCTGTGGCGACGATCATTACATTGTTCTCGAACGAATAAATACGAGTTTTTTCTAAGAAAACATCAGAAACACGTTGGTCTCCAATGCGTTCTTCGAGTAGTTTTTTAATCTTTGCCCATAAATTAGATAATTCAGTAATTGTTTCAGGCATGTTTTATTCCTCGTTGGACAAAATTATATACTCGCGCACACTAAATTTAAATAAGAAAATTAAGCGAAAAATTGACCAAAACGCACTTTTCCACAATTTTGCCTTAAAAAAACTCCGATAAACACTAAATTATTCATAGTTATCCACAATTTTCAACATCTTAAAAATTTATGTTAAAAGTTATTCATAGCTAACTTGTGAATTCTTTGAGCAGTCGAAAAGAAATTAACATTGGAATTATTAGAAAAATAACGAATAAATCGAAGTTATTTGTTTTTTTAACATTCAAAAACATACAGCTTTCCACATAATGTGAATAAAAAATTTTTTGTGGAAAAACATTCTTGTACATTGTCTAAATTTAGTCGAAAATGTGGAAAATTGGGAAAAATTACAAAAAACGCGAAAAATTCGGTCGTTTTCTTAGTTTTCCAAAATTAATTATTTTGACAGTTCGCGTGTATGTATGTATAATTTTGCTCGCGTGTTCAAAAGCGAACACAAGGAGACAAATTATGAAAAGAACATACCAACCAAGTAAGACCCACAGACGTAATGTCCATGGATTCCGTCAAAGAATGGCCACTAAAAATGGTCGTAAAGTTTTAGCTGCTCGTCGCAGAAAAGGAAGAGCGAAATTAACCGCTTAATTTTTCAATGAAAGTAATTAATCGAGTTAAAAAATACGAAGAATTCCAAAAGATTATTAATGAAGGATCTTTAATTCGTAATGACTCGTTTAATGCTTACTATCTAAAAGTTACCACAACCTTTTCTAGATTTGGAATTTCAATTCCAAAGAAAAGTGGTAACGCAGTTGTGCGTAACCGCATGAAGCGTCAAATACGCGCTGCGATTAGTGCATCATCTGATATGACAATTCCTTATGATATTGTCTTAATTGCTAGAAAAGGCTACGACATCAATAATTATCAAAAAACACTGGCCGATGTCGTTGATGTGATTAAAAAAGTAGGATAAAAACGTGAAAAAATTACACAAATTAGGATTAGCCTCATTTGCTGTTGCTCTGGGAGCAATTGTTTTATCCGGCTGTACTGCTAACTTCTGTTCAGTGAAAGAAAAGAGCCGTATTCTTTTCGCTATTGAACCAGGTGTTTCGAGATATTACAACTCGGAAGCAGAAGCAAATGAAGCCAAAAACACTGAAAAGTACACTTATCCTGTCACAATTCAAGTTCCAGATACCAACGTTTGGCAGCTTGTCGAACAAGAAGGAAGTAACTACACCAAGTCTAAACAGTTAAATACTGTTGTGGCTGCTGCTCAAAAAGCAAATATTGTTGTTCCTAGTGCAAATTATTTTGCTGCTTTAGATCGTGCTGTTCTTAAAGAAGCTATTGATCAAGCTAAAGCAATTGAAACCGACAATGTTGCATCTGGATATTTTAATGATATTGATAAGGAAAAAGTTGAACGTATTTTAACTGATTACGGTTATTTAAAATACTTTGGTACAACAACAAAGAAAGACAAACCAGTCGACACTCTTTGGGTTAACTTTGATAGCGTTAACAATCAACTAATCAAAGATTATGGAGTGGAAAATTGTGCTAACAACGACTTTAGAGGCATCTACAAAAAGACTCTTGAAACTGCCATTAATAACAACCGTGCATGTATCACAAGTGTAAATGGTACATATGGCGCATATGGACAAGATAAGATTCCAGTTAAGATTGATGGTAAAGACTGGGGTTATGCATGGGGACAAGGCGGAGCCGTTATTGAAGGTTTAATCGTCTACCCAGTTTCATGCTTAGTTGATGTTTTTGCTGGCGCCTTTAGTGGTCATAACCCAGCAAACTACGCTAATGGTGTTCCACAAATCTTAGCTTTGTTACTTGTAACAATTATCGTTCGTTTATTCATTTTCTTAGTGTCATTTAAATCAACCATGGCACAACAAAAAATGTCTCAACTTCAACCTGAATTACAAAAGATTCAAGCGAAGTATCCAAATTCGAACACAAATCCAGCTCAAAAACAAAGAGTTGCTCAAGAGCAAATGGCCCTTTATAAGAAACATAAAGTCAACCCATTATCCTCTTTAATCGTCTTAATCGTCCAATTCCCAATCTTCATTGGTGTGTGGGGCGCTATGACAGGTAACGCAATTCTTTCCACAGGATCTTTCTTAGGTCTTAATCTATCAACATCTGTTTGGGATGCTTTAACAAACGCTAACCCAGTCTGGTCAGGTGGATGGTGGTGTGCTTTAGTCCTCTTCATTTTGATGGCTGTAGCACAATTCTTAGCTATGAAAGTTCCACAATGGATTCAAAAACGTAAAGCCAAAAAGATTGCTCGTTTAGGTAAAAACCCTGCTCAAACTCAACAAAATAGAACAATGAATATTGTTTCATGGGTCATGTTAATCATGATTATCTTCATGGGATTCACACTTCCAGCAGCCATGGGCTTCTACTGGTTCGTTGGTGCTCTTGTTTCATTAGCACAATCCCTCATTACAAACGCAATCTTCTCAAGAAAACGTAAATAGGAGAAATATATGAAAAGTTATACTGCTAAAACAGTTGAAGAAGCAGTTGCATTAGCAAGTGAAGAACTCGGAATTCCGGCTGATAACGTGATTTTCCGTGTTATTGATGAAAAGAAAGGCCTTCGTAAGAAAGCTGAAATTGAAGTCTACGAACTCACTGATGCTATTGAATATAGCCAAGAATACATCAAAAGTGTTCTCGGATCTCTTGGTGTTGGCGATATTAAAACGAAAGCTTCTTTAGAAGATGATATTATTCGTATTGAAATCGATACCGATCACAATCCAATTTTAATTGGTAAAAACGGTGTCACATTACAAGCATTAAACGAACTTGTTCGTTTGGCTGTCTCTGGTAAGTTCCATCACAGATTCAGAATTCTTCTTGATATCGGTGATTATAAGAACTCCAAATATTCACGTGTTGCTTTCTTAGCACGTAAAGCCGCAAAAGAAGTTCAAAAGACCAAAGTTGATGCAACTCTTGATCCAATGCCTTCTGATGAAAGACGCATTGTTCACAATGCCCTCTCCGAATTCTCTCACATTAAGACTGAGTCTTCCGGTGAAGGACATCATCGTGCTGTCACAATTAAATACGTTGATTAATAGAGATTTATAATCTCTATTTTTCTTATATATGGAAACGATTGTTGCTTTAGCTAGTGCACCAATGAAGAGTGCCTTATCCATCATTCGTCTTTCTGGAGACGATTGCTTTAATGTTGCTTCAAAAGTTTTTAGTAAGGATTTAACAAAAACTAAGAAGAGAGATATTCATTTTGGTTTAATCAATGATGGATATAAAGATATCGATCAAGTTGTTTTATTGACTTACGTTGCACCACATTCGTTTACTGGTGAAAATTCAGTTGAAATTATGTGTCACGGGTCAATGTTGATTGTTAATCAGATTATTACAGCGTTAATCCAAAACGGTGCTAGAATGGCGGTTAATGGTGAGTTTTCATCACGCGCCTATCTCAATGGAAAAATCGATTTAATCCAGGCTGAAGGCATTAACGATATGATTAATGCAACAAGCGAAGAAGCGAAAGATATGTCGATGTTTGCTCTAACAGGAGAAACATCCAAAATTTTCCTGCCAATTCGTAAAAATATTGGTGAATTGCTAAGTAAAATTGAAGTAAATATCGATTATCCAGAATATGAAGATATTGAAGAAATAAGTAAAACCGAAGTTGTTCGTGTTTGCTCAAAAATCAAAGCAGATCTCAAGGATTTAATTGATGTTGGTGAAAAAAACCGCATTTATCATGATGGTGTTAAAGTCGCAATTGTTGGTAGACCAAATGTTGGCAAATCCTCATTGCTTAATGCTTTAATTCACGAAGATAAAGCTATAGTTACCGAGATTGCTGGAACAACTAGAGATATTGTCGAAGGTCGTTTCAATTTAAACGGTGTGCCTGTTTATTTATATGACACAGCAGGATTACATGAGTCGGAAGATAAGATTGAACAAATTGGTATCAACAAAGCAAAAGAAGTTATAAATAAAGCAGATTTAATTCTCTTTGTTATTGATGAAACAGGAATCGATAATGATTTATATAATTTAATTAAAGATAAAAAGCATCTCCTTGTTTATAACAAGGCAGATATCCTAAAAGTTAAAGATGGACACAACATTTATGTTTCCGCTATTCATGGTGATGTAAAACCACTTCTTGATGGAATGGTAAAAATGTTAGAACTTGATGGAATAAGCGTTAAACCATCATTTACAAATACAAGACAACTCGGTTTGCTTAAAAATATTGTTAATCATATTGATTTAGCAATTAGAGATGCTGAAGCCGATGAACCAACTGATTTAATTTCAGCGAGTTTGATGATTGCTTATAACTACTCTCTAGATCTTTTAGGCGAGAGCAATAAAAACGATTTAACAGACGAAATTTTCTCAAGATTTTGTGTTGGAAAATAATAATGATAGATTCGCATTGCCACATTAATGATCCTTCATTTAAAGATCATCCGGAAGAATATATCAATTTAGCAAAAAGTTCCGGAATTGCTGAGTTTTTAGTTGTTGGCTATGATGAAAAATCTTCAAGAATTGCAGTGGATATTGCAAAAAACTTCCCAGAATGTTTTGCAGCCGTTGGAATTCATCCTTCTGATGTGAAGCGAATGAAAAAAGGCGATTTAGAATCGATTGAAGGACTTGCTAAAAACGAACGAGTTTTAGCAATTGGAGAAATTGGACTCGATTATTATTGGGATAAGGATAAAGAAGTTCAGGATCAACAAAAGGATTTTTTTATTAAACAAATTGAGATTGCGAACAAACTTAACAAACCAATTTCTATTCACTGCCGAGATGCGTATGAAGATTGTTATGAAATTTTAAAAGCTCACCCAGTTAACAAAGGTGGTGTTATGCATTGCTATGGCGGATCTCCGGAAATGGCAAAATTGTTTATTAAACTTGGATTTGTTCTAGGCTTTGGTGGAACTTTAACATTCAAAAACGCACGAAAGCCAAAAGAAGTTCTCGAATCAATTTCGGATAAAGACTATATCTTGGAAACAGATGCTCCTTATTTAGCTCCTGATCCATATCGAGGAAAGCAAAACCATTCGAAATACCTATATTTAGTAAGAGATAAAATTGCTGAATTACGAAATATTTCAGCTGAAGAAGTTGATCGTCACAGTACAGAAAATTTCAACCGTATTTTTAGATGAAAAAGAAAATTAATGGAATTATTGTCGTAGAAGGAAAAAGTGATGTAGAACTTCTTTCTTCATATATTGATGCCGAATTTGTAATAACAAATGGTTCAGCAATTAGCGATCAAACAATCACTTATTTAAAGAACTCAAACCGTGACATCTATGTCTTAACAGATCCTGATTTTCCAGGAAAGAAAATACGGGATGAATTAAGTTCAAACATTACAAATTTAAAACACGTGTTTATTAAGAAAGAAAATTCAATTAAACACGGCAAAGTAGGTGTTGCAGAAGGCGACATAAATGAAATCTTAGAAGCAATTGAAAATGCCTACGAAGAAAAAGAAATACGAATCGGAAATCTTACCATGTCCGATTTAAACAAAATGGGACTAACCGGATCTGGCAATTCAAGAGCGAAACGTGATTTGATTTGTGATAAATTACATCTAGGGTTCTGTAACGCGAAAACATTTCTAAAAAGATTAAACAACAACGGAATTACAAAGGAAGAATTAAGAAAATATGTTGGATAAAGCAAAATACTTTGACGAAGTGAAATCATATAAACTCATTGCCAATAAGTCGCTTGGTCAAAATTTTTTGGTTGATTCTTCGATCGCTGAAAAGATTGTCGAAAAGTTAGAAGTAAATGATTCCGATAATGTTTTAGAAATTGGTGCTGGATTAGGTTCTCTTTCATATTTTCTCGCTCAAAAAAGTGGTAAAAAAACACTTATCGACATTGATGAAAAAATGTTGGGTTTTTTACAGGAAAAATACAAAAATGTGCCGGATTTGCAAGTAAAAAGACAAAATATTTTGAAGGCAGATTTAGCTGAATATACCAAAATTATCGGAAATCTTCCTTACTACATTACATCCGGAATTATTGAACACATTTTACTTAACGCAACAAATGCAAAGAAAGTTGTTTTAATGTGTCAAAAAGAGGTTTATCCAAAACTAACAAAAACTAATATTAGTCCTCTATCAATAATGCTTAACTATGTCTCTACCATTTCTTCGCCAATGAATGTTTCAAGAAACGCGTTTGCTCCAGTTCCGCATGTTGATTCAGTTGTTTTTGAATTAAACATCAATGAAAACATAAAGAACCAAAGCAACAAAGAAGTTTATAAATTAATGTGTAAATTATTTTTACACCGACGCAAAAACATTCTTAATTGTCTTTCTACTGTTTGTAAAACAAAAGAAGAAGGAAAAGTTGTTTTAAATAAATGTGGATTAAATGAAAATCTTCGTCCTGAACAATTGAGAATCGAGGATTTTCAAAATTTATTTCAGGTATTGCAGTCACTTTAAGGACTCAATAAAATATTGCATATGTATATCAAAGCCTACGCTAAGATTAACGTTTATCTAGATGTATTAAAACGTAACGAAGACGGTTATCATGACCTCGATATGGTGATGCTTCCTTTGGAGCTTCACGATTCAATCGATTTTGAACATGTTCCATTTTTATCTGATTGCTATGTTACCTGTGATCATGTTGAATTACAGGAAACAAAATATAATTCCATCAATCTCACCCTTAAAGAGATGAAGGAAAAGTACCAAATTGATAAGAATTTTTCAGTATTAGTTCATAAAGAAATTCCAATCAGCGCTGGGTTAGGCGGAGGAAGTTCTAACGCCGCTGCTACAATTAGAGCGCTTAATGAAATTTGTAAACTAAATATGCCTTTAGAGGATCAACTTGCAGTTGGTAAAAAGATTGGTGCAGACGTTCCTTTCTGCGTTATTAATAAACCAGCCCACGTTCAAGGTATTGGGGAAAAGATTGAACTGATTGATGTTAAGAAGAGATATTTTGTTTTACTTGTAAAACCAAGTCTTGGATTATCAACAAAGTTTGTCTTTGAAGAATCTGATAAAGATACTTATGAACACGGAAATGTTGAAGATGTTATCAAAGCATTAAAAACCGGCGATGATAAGTTGCTTGAACAATCAATGTTTAATGGATTAGAAAAAACATCTATTCGTTTAGTTCCTGAAATTCAAGATGTGAAAAATCGTCTACGTATGGAAGGTTTTAATATGGTGCTAATGTCTGGTTCTGGAAGTTGTGTGTTCGCATTAACCGATGATCAAAGATTAGCTACACAAAAGTACCACAAACTTCTTAAGGAAGGATACGAAGTCTATTTAACAAGGACTTTAAAATTAAAATAAGATGCTTTATATCCGCTGTTATAACAAAAACGTTTATATTGATGACGAACTAGTTGGTTATATTTCTCCTGATGGAGACATGTTCGCCCAAGGACATAAATTTGGTTCACTTTCTCCAGATGGTGACATCTATATTCAAGGAGAATATGTTGGATATATTGAAGACAATGATGAAATTATTGTCCATGGAGAACCAGCTGGATTTGTCTCTTCTCAAAACGACTTGTGTTTCAAATCAGCAGCCTTAATGAGAAGAGAAAATTATTAAGGTTTTGCAGAAAATATCTAAGAATTGCATGAAAAAAGATCTCTGACGAATCAGAGACCTTTTTAGTTTGTTTGTTGACTATTTCTTGTTACGAATAGCAGCTTGAGCAGCAGCTAAACGAGCAACTGGCACACGGAATGGTGAGCAGGAGACGTAGTCAAGACCAACTCTATGGTAGAAGTCGATGGAGTTTGGTTCACCACCAGTTTCACCACAGACACCAATGTGGAGGTCTTTTCTTGTTGAACGTCCAGCTTTGACAGACATATCAATAAGTTTTCCAACACCACGTTGATCGAGTGTCTTGAATGGATCTTCTTCTAAGATCTTAGCACCATAATAATCTGGTAAGAACTTAGCAGCGTCATCACGGCTAAATCCGAATGTCATTTGTGTTAAGTCGTTTGTACCAAAGGAGAAGAATTCGGCTTCTTGAGCGATTTCATCAGAGAGTAATGCTGCTCTCGGGATTTCGATCATTGTACCAACATGATATTTCATGTTAATTCCAGCTTCTTTAATAAGCTTATCAGCGGTGTCGCAGATAATCTTCTTAACGAACTTGAGTTCCTTAACTTCGAGTACGAGTGGTACCATGATTTCTGGTTCAACTTTGATACCTTTCTTAGTCACGTTAATCGCAGCTTTAATGATCGCTTCTGTTTGCATTTCACAGATTTCTGGATATGAAACAGCTAAACGGCAGCCACGGTGACCCATCATTGGGTTGAATTCGTGTAAGTATTCGATACGAGCTTTAACTTCTTCAACTGTACGACCAGTTGCTTTAGCAAGTTCTTCGATCTTATCTTCTTCTTGTGGAAGGAATTCGTGTAGAGGTGGATCGAGTAAACGGACATTGACGTTGAGTCCTTCCATGGTTTCGTAGAGGGCTTCAAAGTCACTTTGTTGCATTGGTTCGAGTTCGGCTAATGCAGCTCTTCTTTCTTCGACGGTATCAGCAAGAATCATTTTTCTCATAGAGAAGATTCTGTCTTTATCGAAGAACATGTGTTCGGTACGGCATAAGCCAATACCTTCAGCGCCGAATTCACGGGCTTGTTTGGCATCTCTTGGAGTGTCGGCGTTTGTACGAACTTTTAAGGTACGTGCAGCGTCAACCCATTTCATGAGACGTCCGAAGTAACCAGCAGAGAGGTCTGGCATAACTTTCTTGATGGAACCAAGGTAGACTTTACCGGTGTTACCATCGAGAGATAATTCGTCTTTGTCGGTGTAGACTTTACCATTAATGGTAATTGTACGAGCTTCTTCATCAATGAGAGCTTCTTTACAACCACAGACGCAGCATTTACCCATACCACGGGCAACGACGGCGGCGTGTGAAGTCATACCACCACGCATTGTGAGAATACCTTCAGCAGCGACCATACCAACAATGTCTTCTGGACTTGTTTCGGCACGAGCTAAGATAACTTTTTCTCCGTTAGCGTGACGTTTTTCAGCTTCTTCAGCAGTGAAGGCAATCTTACCAGTACCAGCGCCTGGGCCAGCAGCTAAGCCTTGAGCGATTTCTTTAGCCTTTGCTAAATCGTCTTTATCAAAGTTTGGAAGAAGGAGTTTGTCGAATGACACTGGGTCAATACGTAAGACAGCTTCTTCTTCGGTGATTAAACCTTCATCAACGAGATCGCAAGCGATCTTAAGAGCAGCAGCAGGTGTACGTTTACCATTACGTGTTTGTAAGAAGTAGAGTTTTCCGTCTTCGACGGTAAATTCCATATCTTGCATATCGCGGTAGTGGTGTTCCATTAACTTAATGGTCTTAACGAATTGTTCGTAAACTTCTGGCATACGTTTCTTAAGTTCTTCAATATGAAGAGGAGTACGAATACCAGCAACAACGTCTTCACCTTGTGCGTTTGGTAAGTATTCAGCTGAAATTTTATTTTCACCTGTACCTGGGTTTCTTGAGAAAGCAACACCAGTACCAGATGTTTCACCCTTGTTACCAAAAGCCATTGATTGAACGTTAACGGCAGTACCCCAAGAATATGGAATGGAGTTCATCATACGATAGACGTTCGCACGTGGGTTATCCCAAGAACGGAAGACTGCTGTAACAGCTTCGAGTAATTGAACTTTTGGATCAGATGGGAATTCTTCGTTGAATGTTTTCTTGTAGTAAGCTTTATAAGCTTTAACAAGTTCTTTTAATTGTTCGGCTGTAACTTCTGTATCGAGTTTATAGCCATTCTTTTCCTTGAGTTCGTCAAGCATCTTATCCATTTCAGTACGTGGATGTCCTTTGGCGATGTTTGTAAACATAAGGATGAAACGACGGTAGCTATCATAAGCAAATCTTTCGTTTCCTGTTTCTTTCGCTAAAGCAGCAACTGTAACATCATTTAAACCAAGGTTTAAGATGGTGTCCATCATGCCTGGCATTGAGACTCTAGCACCAGAACGGACAGAAACGAGAAGTGGGTTGTGATCTCCACCGAAATTTTTTCCTGTTTCTTTTTCGACTTCTTTGATGTGAGCATAGATGTCATCAACGATTTCTTTAGGAAGTTTTTTACCACTGTCATAGTAAAGGTTACAAGCTTCTGTTGTAATGGTGAATCCTTGTGGAATTGGTACACCAATGCTGGTCATTTCAGCAAGACCGGCACCTTTACCACCTAACAACTCTTTGCCTAAACCATGGGCTTCTTTGAAGTTGTAGATGTACTTTTTTGCCATATTATTCCTCCTAAGCGACAATAATATGTGTTTTAACACACGTATATAGATTACACGCGAGAAGAAACGCCCGCAAATACTTTATTTTTGAAATCGGTTTCAAAGAATGTGCTAAAATACCAAATATGAACGAAAAACTTATCTTAACAATTGATTTTGGAACGCAGTCAGTTCGTGCTGGTTTGTTTAACAAAAAAGGAGATGTTATTGACATAGTCAAAAAGTCATATGAACCTCCTTATTTTAGCCAAAAGCCAGGTTATGCCGAACAAGATCCAAATTACTACTACAAAAAACTATGTGAAGCGACAAAAGAAATTGTCGTAAACAATAAAGACAAAATGCAGGATGTGATTGGTATCAACATGTGCTGCTTTAGAGACTCTGTTGTACCTCTTGATAAGGATAATAAACCACTTCGCCCAGTGATTCTTTGGCTTGATGAAAGAAGAGCTAAAGGATTAAAGAAATTACCAGCTCTTTCTAGAGCGATTTTCAAACTTGTCGGAATGGGTCCAACTATCGAATTAAATCTCAAACGTTCAATGAGTCGTTGGATTCAAGAAAATGAACCAGAAATTTGGGAAAAAACAGATAAGTTTATGATGTTATCAACGTATATTACGTTGTTATTAACTGGTAGATATGCTGATTCTCCATGTGCTCAAGCTGGTCACCTTCCAATTAATTTTAAAAAAGGTGTTTGGTATAAACACGCTGATAAACACTTGAAGGGACAAATTTTTAATGTTGATAACAAGAAACTTTGTGAACTTGTTCCTGTTGGTGGTGTAATTGGGACAATTACTGAACAAGCCGCTAAAGATACTGGATTACCAGCACGACTAATGATGTTTTCTGGAGGTTCTGATAAATCTGCAGAAACCCTTGGTTTAGGTGTGATTGATGATAGAAGTGCTTCCATTTCCTATGGAACAGCATGCACAGTTGAAGTGCCAATCAAAAAATATAAAGATGCTGAACCATTCCTACCTGCTTATCCAGCAATTATTCCAGGTTACTATAATCTCGATGTTCAAGTGTACCGTGGATATTGGATGTTAAACTGGTTTGCTCGTGAATTTGCTGGAAATCCAGCTGATGTTGAAAAACAAGTTCAAACTCAAGTTAATCTTGAGGAACTTAATGAAGAAATGCTTCAAATTGAACCGGGTTGTAATGGATTAGTCCTTCAACCATATTGGGGACCAGGATTAAGAAGACCTCTAGCTAAAGGTGCAATCATTGGTTTTTCTGAAACTCATACAAAAATCCACTTCTATCGTGCGATTATTGAAGGAATTGCATATTGCTTACGTGAAGGTTTGGAACTATTTGAAAAGAAGAGACTTCATCACAAAATTGAGAAGATTAGAATTTCTGGTGGTGGTTCAAATAGTGCTGCTATTTGCCAAATCACAGCTGACATCTTTGGTTTGCCAGTTTCAAAAGTTCAAACAGGCGAATGTTCTTCACTTGGTGTGGCTATTGCAGGATTCCTTGCAGCAGGCGAATTCAAGAGCGTTGAAGAAGCTGTTGAATCGATGGTTCATCAATCAACAGTATTCTTACCAAATCAAGAAAATCACGAGAAGTATGATTACTTATTTAGACATGCTTATATGAAGATGTATCCGCGTCTAAAAGACATCTATAAAGATATTAAAAAATTTGCTGATAAAAACTAAAAATAAAAACGGTTTGATTGGATTGTTAGCGAACCGTTTTTTTAATGAAGATTTGCATCAAGTTATCAACAGGCACAATTTCAATTTTATAGGACTTTTGTAGTAGTTTTTTCAGCAAAACCCCATTATTTTGCGCAATATAAATTGATGCTAAATCTTCTGCTTTTCCTGCAGCAATTTGATTTAATTTTTGACCATTTTTAATAAGGTTAATTAGCGTAGTTTTGAACCCTATTTTTTCTTCATCATTTAGAACTAGATACAATAAGGCAAATTCTGAATTTTTAGCTTTAGAAATAGATGAATTAACGTGTTGCAAAATTTGGTATATTTCATCGATTGGTGAACCATTGTCGGTTGTTTGCAAAAGCTTATTCTTTAGATCAACGAACGACTGGGATTTTTTAATATTGAATAAAACATTATCCGAATCTCTAAAATAGTGGTAAAGCAATCCGTGTGAACACTTTGCTTTTTCGCAGATCATGTCTACCGAAACTTTGTTTCCATATAAGGCAAATAAAGGAAGAGCAGCAGAAAGAATAGATTGCTTTCTTTCGTCTTTGATTTGCTTGTTGATATCGTTTGTTCTAGGCATTTGGTAGTTCGCTTTCTTGGTGTTTTCTTTCATAACGAACAATTAGATATGAAATAGCAAACCCAACAATTAAGAAAACTGGTGAAAGCACATAATCTAATGTTCCAAGTGACGATTTAAGGTAATCAAACATTTGATCGTTAACATATATTGCAATAATTGATCCAACTAGGAATCCAAGAACAACAAAATTAGCAATGCGAGGATGTTTTTCAAATAGTTTTTTCATGAGTTTACTAAACAAAACAAATCCAAGTAGTACTCCAACAGCAAAGGTAAACAATCTTAAGATTGACCAACCTGGTTGTGACGGAATTTGTTTAACTAAATTTAGAATTTTGTCGTAAAAACCAATTACCATTAAAAGCATCGATCCTGAGAAACCAGGAACGATCAAACCTGTTGATGAAATTATTCCAACAAAGAGAAGAATTGGATAAAGATACCAAGGATTGTTATTGAAAGTTTCCAAAACAGCACTGTTTAAATTAAACAAAAGTGAAAGAATACCGAATAGAACAACAAGAATAAATCCTGCTACACAAAATAATATTTCTATAGAATTGGGTTTTTTATCTTTTATTTTGTCTGTTACGCTTGGCACTGAGCCAACCATAAAGCCAGCGAACAAACAGACAATGGCGAGCATGCAATGTTCAAAAGCTAAAGTAATTGGAAAATATAGTGCAGCAATTGCAAGAACTGCTCCAATTCCAAAAGGAATGAGAATTGCTAGGTTTTTCCAAAATAATTTCGAAAATAATTTGTCTACGGCAGTAACAATTTTTTTAAATGCTCCTGTAACAAGAGCGATTGTTCCACCAGAAATTCCTGGTACTATGACCGCACAACCAATTCCAGCGCCAACAGCACCATCTTTTAAAGTTTCTTTAACTTTTGAATTCATGTTTGTAATTGTAGCATACTTGTAAATTATTTGTGATATAATCACATCGTTATGAAATTAATTGTTGGATTAGGAAATCCGGGAAAAGAGTATGAAAACACTCGCCACAATTGTGGTTTTAGAGCGATTGAAGCTTATGCTGATATGGCACAAGTAGATTTTAATCGTGAGGATTTTAAGGGACGTTATACAAAATTCAAATTGGACGATGAAGATATCATTCTTTTTGAGCCTTTAACATACATGAATCTTTCTGGCGAAGCAGTTCAACAAATTGTTTCATTCTTTAAAATCCCTGTTGAATCTATTGTTGTCATCTATGATGATATGGCAATTAAACCTGGAGATATTCGTTTAAGATTAAGTGGATCAAGCGGCGGACATAATGGAATTCAAAACATTATCAACTGTCTTGGAACGCAAAACATTAAACGTATACGTATTGGTATTGGTGAACCAACATTTGATCCAATTAATTATGTTTTAGGCAAACCTTCGAAAGAAGAAGAGCCTTTAATCGATAAAGGCATTAAAAATGCTGCTTTAGCAATACGTGAATATTTGTTAAAGGATTTTAATGCTGCAATGTGTAAATATAACGGAGGTAAATCTGCTGACTAACAAATTATTTGATTATGTATTGAACTCTAAAGCCGCTACCTCCCTTCTTGAGAAAAAAGGGAATTTTGTCTTTGGAGACACAACAGGAATTTCCCTGCTTTTTTCAGCAATTTTTAATAAAAAACCCGGCAAATACTCAATTATTTGTCCAAATTTATATAACGCTCAAAAGGTCGCAGATTTTATTTCTTCTCTTATTGGAAACGAAAATGTTTTGCTCTATCCAGGAGATGATTTGCTTAGAAGTGATTTAGTTACATCATCAAAGGAATTTCTTGCTCAAAGACTCTATGTTTTAAATGAAGTACAAAAGAAGAAAAACTTCATTCTTGTAACTCATGCAACAGCAGTGATCTCTCCTATTCCAAACAAGGTTGAGTTTCTTCAACATTCAAAGCAACTTAAGGTTGGTGATCACATTGATATTCGAGAACTTAAACAGTTAGCAGTAAGTTCTGGATACTCACAAGTAAATAAGATTGATCAATCTCTTCAATTTGCACATCGTGGAGATATTTTTGATATCTTCTCAATTAACTGCGACTACCCAATTCGAATTGAGTTTTTTGATGATGAAATTGAAAGCATTCATCTATTTGACATCGCAACGCAATCTTCAAAAGAAAGCATTGATAGTGTTGAGATTTTGCCAGCAACAGATTGTCTGTTTACTGACCTTGAGCTAGATGAGTTCAAAACTAAAATGTCTGATCAATTGGTCAAAGACCAAAATGAACTTGGAAGTGAACTCGGAGATAAACTTTTTGAGAATTTTTCAAGAGACTTAGAACGAATCGAAAACAAGATTTATAATCCAAGAACATATAAATATTTCAAGGCTATTAAAAAGCGTTATTGTTCTATTTTAGACTACTATGATTCAGATTTAGTTTTTATCAATAACAAGAAACAATTTGAAATTGCTTTGGAGTTCTCTTTAAAAGAAGAAAGAAATTATCTAAGAGAGATGTTCGAACATGGAAATTTACCATCTCACTTGGAAATGTATGATGATATTGAACACGTTTTAAAATTTCAAAAGACTGTTCTATCTAGTTCCTTATTTAAAGAGCATGTTGATGATATTGAATTTGATATTAAGCCACTAGTTTTTAGCAAAGCGAATATTCCTTCTTTACAGCTGATAATCGAATCATATTTGCCGCTTGCTAAGAAAACCATTTTTTGTGTTTCGAACACGCAGCAATACAACATTGTAAAAGAATTTTTAGATGATCGAAAAATCGAATACGAGAAACTAAAAACCCTAGCAATTCCTGAGAAAAATGTTGGAATTGCAATGTTTTCTCTAGATGAAGGTTTTGAATTTTCAGATGAGAAAATCTTCTTTATTTCATCAAAAGAATTGTTTGGATTCCAAAGCCACGCATCGAGATATTCCTCGAAGTTTAAAGAAGGTATTATCCTTAAAAATTTTGATGACTTAAAACCAGGCGATTATGTAGTTCATGAATTTTATGGAATTGGTCAATTCCTTTCTATTGAAACTATTGAAGTTGATGGCATTCATCGTGATTTCCTTAATATTCAATATGCAGGAACCGACAAACTCTATGTTCCTTTAACACAATTTAGATTAGTTAGAAAATATGCCGGAAGAGAAGGCGCACAACCGCGTCTTTCACATTTAAATTCAAAAGATTGGGAAAAAACAAAGAAGAGAATTAAAGAACGCGTTAATGAATTAGCGGACCGTTTGTATCAACTTTATAGTGAAAGAGCAACTGCTACCGGATTTAAATTCCAAGAGGATGATCAGTTGCAGATGGATTTTGAGAACGAATTTCCTTATGAGCTAACAAAAGATCAAGAAACAGCAATCAAGGAAATCAAAGAAGACATGGAGTCTGATCGAGTAATGGATCGACTTTTATGTGGTGATGTCGGATTTGGTAAAACCGAAGTAGCCTTCAGGGCGATCTTTAAAGCTATCTCCTCAGGCAAGCAAGCTGCAATCCTTTGTCCGACAACTTTATTGGCTCGTCAGCATTATGAATTAGCAGTTAACAGATTTGCGAATTATGGAGTCAAAATCGCTATCATTTCTCGGTTAATTCCAGAAAAACAGCAAAAAATTTACATGAAAGAAATTGCCGATGGATCAATTCATTTAGTGATTGGTACGCATCGTTTGTTGAATAAAGATTTCGTGTTCAAAGATTTAGGTTTGCTAGTAGTTGATGAGGAACAACGATTTGGCGTTGAGCAAAAAGAAAGAATTAAAGAACTAAAGAGTAATGTAGATGTTTTGTCTTTGAGCGCGACACCAATTCCGAGAACATTACAACTTTCTTTAATTGGTGTTAGACCAGTTTCTCAAATTACAACGCCTCCAGTAAATAGAAATGCTATTCAAACTTATGTGGCTCCTTTTAATAAGGGCATTGTTAAAGAATTAATTGAAAGAGAAATTTCTAGAAAAGGACAAGTTTTCTATATTCATAATGCGGTTTATTCCATTAACCAAACAGCAAATGCTATTCAAAGAGCTATTCCATATGCTCGAATTGGCGTTGTACATGGACAAATGGATAAAGAGGATATCGAGGATGTCATGATTCGTTTTTATAACGGAGATATTGATGTTCTTGTTGCTACTTCAATTATTGAAAATGGAATCGATGTTCCAAACGCTAACCTGATTATCGTTGAGGACGCCGACCATTTTGGATTATCACAACTTTACCAGATTAAAGGTCGTGTTGGCCGAGGCGATACATTAGCGTATGCGTATCTTTTCTATAATGAATATAAGCAAATTAATAAAAACGCAGAGAAGAGATTAAAAGCTATTCAAGATTTTGCTGAGCTAGGAAGTGGTTATAAGATTGCTCAACGAGATTTAATGATTCGTGGCGCAGGCGATATTTTAGGTCCTGAGCAAGCTGGATTTATTGATTCAGTTGGTCTAGATTTATATCTCAAACTTCTTAAAGAAGTTATTGAAGAGAAAAAGACCGGTGTTGCCCCTGAACCTCCAAAGCCAGTTACATTATTCAAAATTGATGCATACATTCCTGAAGAATACGCTTCAAATGAGGATCGAATTCAGCTTTATCAAGAAATCGAAAACGCTAAAACCGAAGAAGATCTTCTAGATATTAAAAAACACGTTCGAGATGTCTATGGAAGATTACCAAAAGAAGTAGAAAATCTAATTGATAAAAGGAAAATTGATATCTATCTTCTTGGAGAAGAATTTGAAAAGACAAACGAATATAATGATTGTATCGAACTTGTTCTTTCTACAAAATTCTCTGAACTTAATGGAATTGGAAATGCTCTTTTTGAGAGCTTACAACCATATTTAGACAAAATTGTGGTTACTTACTTACAAAAAGTTTTACGTATTCGTCTTAAAAAAGAAGGCAATTGGATTAGAGATTTACAAGCAATTGTTGTTGTGATTAAGACTTTATATGAAAAATTCTCGAGAAAGTCTGGAAAATAGAGCTATGTATTTAGATAAGAAGAAAAAATATGTTGTAGCGTGTTCCTTTGGACCAGATTCAATGGCTCTTTTAGACATGATGAAAAAAGAAAACTACAACATTGTTGTTGCTCATGTAAATTATCACAAAAGAAAAGAGTCTGATTTTGAAGAACAATCACTAAAAAAATATTGTGAATTAAATAATTTGGAATTCTTTGTATTAGACACCTCATCGCTTAAGGTTAGTGGAAACTTTCAAGAATGGGCTAGAAAAGTAAGGTATGAGTTCTTTAAAAAAGTACTCTTAGAAAACAAATGTGATGCAGTAGTTGTGGCACACCAAGAAGATGACTTGATTGAGACATATCTGATGCAGAAATCCAAAAAGTCATTTGTTACTTACTATGGAATTGAAAAAGAGACAGTTTTGTTTGGCGTTAGGATTATTCGACCACTTTTGGATTTTAAGAAATCTGATTTGGAAAAATACGACATTCAAAATAATGTTCCTTATTCAGTCGATTGGACGAATTTAACTGATTTGTATACTCGAAACAAATATCGCCATGAAATTGTAGAGAAATTGACTGATGAAGAACGCAAAGAAATCAGAAAAGTAATTGATGATTTAAACAAAAATAAAGAATATCAAAATATCGCAGATTTGCAGCAAAATACTTGGGAATTGCAGGATTTTTTAAGGGAAAATCCAGAAGTTCTTGTACTACAAATCTCAAATAATTTGCAAAAGAGAAACGTGTTTAAAAAAATTACCAGATCGTCAATTTTAGGGTTTCAAAAATCATTTGAATCTAGTCACGCAAACATTGCTCAAAAGCTAATCGGAACAATCTATCTGGTTAAATCGTATTCGAAGGTTTATTTGCTAGATTTTAGTCAGTTTTCTAATTTCGAATATGTTGTAAATCGACCTGGAGATTATGAATTTGAATTTGTTTCATTTGGTTTTGATGAAAATATGAAAGATCGAAACCTTACTTCTAATGATTTTCCTCTAAAAATTAGACCTGTGAATTCAAAAGAAAAATACAAAGTTGGTGATCATTATTCAGAAGTTCGAAGATTGTTTATTGACTGGAAAATGCCGCACTTTTTACGCGGATGGTGGCCAGGAATTTATAACAAAAATGGTGAGTTAGTATATATTCCACGTTACAGAGAGACATATACAGACAAACACTCATCAAAATTTATTATCAAATTTCCTCAATTTTAAATTTTTATTTACAAAACAAACAGTTTTGGTACTATTTTTGTACCGATACTTGAATTTAATTCAAAGAAAATGAGGTGATACATATGGATCAAGAAAGACGTCAAAGAAGAGGATTTGGAAGTTTTATTCCATATTTTTTAATTGTCCTCGCAGTAGGTGCATTTGTTTGGATGATTGTTGCTTTAACTGGTAACAAAACCACTCGTTGGGATTCAAATAGATCAAACCTTTATCAAAAAATTAACGAAAACCACATTCAGTGTGTCGAAGTCTTTAATAAAGAAACGATGTATGAAATTAGTGGTAAGGGAACCGATAAGGAAAATAATGCAATCACATTCACATTTACTTGCGATGCTGCAACATTCAACACTGAATTTGATAAAGATCCAGTAACTTCTGAAGCGATTGACCCAACCACAATTCGTGCAGAACTTGAAAAAGCTGTTGAGCGTTTCCAAGCCGAATTTCCAAAGGAAAAAGAAAAGTCATATTTCAGAGATGAATATGCTTTTAACGTTTCGTTCTGGGATGCTTGGGGCCCAACAATTATTACTTTAGTCTTTACTGTCCTTATTGCGATCTTCTTATTCTCTCGTCTCTCCTCATCAGTTAATGGCGCAAACAATAAGGCCATGGATTTCGGACGTTCAAGAGCTCGCAAAGTGGAAAATTCAAAAGTTCGCTTTAGCGATGTTGCTGGATGTGATGAAGAAAAAGCCGAAATGCAAGAGCTTGTTGAATACCTTAAAGAACCTGGAAAATTCACCAAATTTGGGGCCAAACTTCCAAAAGGAATTCTCCTTGTTGGTAGCCCAGGTACAGGTAAAACTTTATTAGCTAAAGCTGTCGCTGGTGAAGCTGGCGTTCCATTCTTCTCTATTTCTGGTTCAGACTTTGTCGAAATGTTCGTTGGTGTTGGTGCTGGACGTGTAAGAGATATGTTTAGAAAAGCTAAAGCCTGTGCTCCATGTTTAGTCTTCATCGATGAAATCGATGCTGTTGGACGTCAACGTGGTGCTGGATTAGGTGGTGGAAACGATGAACGTGAACAAACACTTAACCAATTATTAGTTGAAATGGATGGTTTCGAAGATAATTCTGGAATTATCGTTATCGCTGCTACAAACCGTGATGACGTTCTTGACCCAGCCTTACTTCGTGCTGGCCGTTTTGATAGAACAATTACTGTCAACTTACCAGACAGAAAAGGTCGTGAAGCTATCTTCAAAGTTCACTCACGCAATAAACTTATTGATCCAAAAGTTGACTTTGAAGCTCTCGCTAAGAGAACCGTTGGCTTTAGCGGTGCAGATATTGAAAATATCATGAACGAAGCAGCTATTTTAGCTGTTCGCGGAAATAAACCAATGATAGGTATCAAAGAAATTGATGAAGCAATCGATCGTCGTATTGCTGGACCAGCTAAATCCTCTAAGGGATTAAACGAAAAAGAACGTAAGCAAGTCGCTTACCACGAAGCTGGACACGCAATCATTGGTCTTAAACTTAAAGATTCTGACAAGGTTCAGAAGATTACCATTATCCCGCGTGGTCGTACTGGCGGACATGTCTTAATGACACCAGAAGATGACCGCTTCTTACTTAGTAAGGCCGAACTCGAAGCTCGTATTATTGGATACTTAGGTGGGCGTTCATCTGAAGAAATTTTCTTCAAGGATGTTTCTACTGGTGCATCAAATGATATTGAAGTTGCAACTCGTATTGCTCGTATGATGGTTACCGAGTATGGAATGAGTTCACTTGGACCAATTCAATATGAACACGATACTGGATCAGTCTTCCTTGGAAGAGATTACACCTCAACCCAACGTAATTTCTCTACTCAAGTAGCATATGAAATTGATACTGAGGTTCGTAAGATTATTGATGAAGCCCATAAGAAAGCTCTCGATATCATCGAAAAGAACAAAAAAGAAGTTATCTTAATTGCTGAAACTCTTCTTGAACAAGAAACAATTACTGCTGAAGAAATTGATGTTCTTCTTAAAGAAGGTACCTTGAAAAAGGAAGCAAAGAAAGAACAGGTTAAAGAGGAACCAAAACCAAAGGCGAAAAAAGAAGAACCTAAGGTTGAGGAACAACCAAAACCTGAAGAAAAATAATAAGGGAGATTTGTCTCCCTTTTCATTATGTGGAAAATCGGAAACGTTGAAATTAAATCTCGAGTAGTTCTTGCTCCAATGGCTGGCATAACTTCTTTAGCGTACCGAAATTTCATGGAACAATTCGGAGTTGGTTTAACAGTAACCGAAATGGTTTCAGATTGTGGTCTAATTTATGGAAACGATAAAACAATCGAATACCTTAAAACCACAAACGATGAACGACCTGTTGCCATTCAACTTTTTGGTGGAGATGCAGACAACATCTGTAAAGCCATCGATATTGTTCTAAAAGAAAATCCAAACATCGATTTTATAGATATCAATCTTGGTTGTCCTGTTCCAAAAGTAACTAAAACAGGCGCTGGTTCAGCAATGTTAAAAGATCCAGAAAAACTTTATAAGTACATGAAAAAGATTTGTGAACATTCACCGATTCCAGTTACAGCAAAAATCAGATTAGGATGGGATGAAAAATCAATTAATTTCATGGAAAATATTGCCAGTTTAGAAAAGGCTGGAGTAAAAGCCATTGGTCTTCACACAAGAACAGCAAAACAAGGATATTCTGGAAAAGCAAATTATGAAATTATCCGTGATTTGCAAGAAAAAATGAGTGTTCCACTGATTATTTCCGGTGATATTTATAATTTGGATGAAACCCTGCAATTCCTTGATATTTCCAAAGCAACCGCTGTAATGGTTGCTCGCGGTGGAGTCGGTCATCCAAGACTAGTTGAACAATTAAATCATTATTTCGAAACAGGCGAGAAATTACCTGATGCTACACTAGAAGAAAACATTAAATATTTGTGGCAATTCGTCGATATGCTCATTGAAGAAAAAGGCGAGTATAAAGCCATGATGTTTTTAAGAGGAATTGCTACGAAATTTTTTGATGGTTATCCAAACACAAAAAAGATCAAAAATGCCATTGCGCAATCTCTTACAACACGTGACTCGTTGGTGCGCATTTTAAGTCAAATCGATAAATAACACATTGTTCCAATGGTTCGTTTATGGTATATTCATAGCGAGGTTTTTGAAAATGGAAGAAAAATTAACAGATCAAGAACGTGCTAGACGTGATAAATTAGCAAGATACAAAGAACTCGGAGTCGACCCATACGGCAAGAAATTTGTTCGTAGTGACAGTATTAAATCTGTTCGCGAAAAAGCTGCCGGAAAAGACAACGAGGAATTAGAAAAGAATCCTATTTATGTGACCTTAGCTGGTCGTATTATGGCTTTACGTAAAATGGGAAAAGCCTCTTTTATGAACATCAAAGATGTTTCTGGCAATATTCAATGCTATGTTGGTATTGATGTTGTTGGTGAAGAAGCTTATACCGTTTTCAAATTAGCTGACATTGGAGATATCGTTGGAGTTTATGGTCGAGTGATGCTTACAAGAACCGGTGAATTAACCGTTCGTGTTGAAAAGTACACCCACCTCACAAAAGCCCTCCGACCACTACCGGAAAAATTCCATGGTTTAACCGATGTTGAAGAACGTTATCGTCACCGTTATGTCGACTTAATTATGAACGATGACTCAATGAAGATTGCCCTTGCTCGTCCAAAGGTAATTCGTGCTATCCAAAATTACTGTGATAGCCTCGGATTTGTTGAAGTTGAAACAAGCATTTTATCACCAATTTTGGGTGGTGCTTCTGCTCGTCCATTCATTACTCACCACAACACCTTAGATAAAGATTTTTACTTGAGAATTGCTACAGAAATCAATCTTAAAAAGTGTATTGTTGGTGGTATGGAAAAGGTCTATGAAATTGGTCGTTTATTCCGTAACGAAGGAATGGATACCAAACATAACCCAGAATTCACCACAATTGAACTTTACCAAGCATACGGAAATCTCCAAGATATGCGGGAATTTGCGGAGAATTTGTTTAGAGAAGTCGCCTTAAAAGTTGTTGGTTCAACCACAATTCCATATGGCGACAAGACCCTTGATTTAGGCAAGCCATTTGGATGGAAGACAATGGTCGAAGTTGTTAAAGAAGCAACTGGTGTTGACTTTGATAAAAACATCTCATTCGATGAAGCGGTTAAACTTGCTAAAGAACACGGTGTCAAACTAGAAAAACACTTCAATACAGTCGGACACATCATCAATGCTTTCTTTGATCAAAAATGTGATGATCTTCTCCAAGAACCAACATTCGTCTATCGTTATCCAATCGAGGTTTCTCCACTTACTAAAAAGTGTGAAGATAATCCAATGTTCACTGATCGATTTGAATTATTCATCGGTGGCTGTGAATACGGAAATGCTTATAGCGAATTAAATGATCCAATTGATCAAAAAGAACGCTTCGAGAAACAACTTGAAGCGAAAAAACTTGGCGATGAAGAAGCTTCCGAAATGGATGAAGACTTCCTCGAAGCTCTCGAATATGGAATGCCACCAACCGGTGGAATTGGAATCGGAATTGACCGCCTTGTCATGTTAATGACAAATCAACAATCAATTCGTGAAGTTATTCTCTTCCCATGCATGAGAGACTCAGCAAAATAATTAAATGAATTTGGGTAGCTTGCTACCCTTTTTCTTTACCCATTTTTCATCTTTCTTATCTTTTTCTATACAAGATTTTTCACTTCATTTATAATAATGAAGCGAGAAATCGCATTACTCTCTGTTTGTAGTGAATACAAACCAGATAGACCAAAGGGAGGTGCCTGTATGAAAAAGTACGAAATCATGTACATCGTGAAAGACGGTCTCGATGATGAAAGTCGCAAGGCTGAAATCGAGAAACTTCACGCCATTCTTACTAGCAACGGTGCTAAAATCACAAAAGTTAATGAATGGGGATTGAGAAACCTTGCTTATCCAATCGATGATATGCTCAAAGGCTACTATGTTGTTATTAAAGTAACAGCTGACAAAGCCGCACTTGACGAATTCACCAGATTAACAAAGATCAATCAAAACGTTGTACGTCACTTAATCACAGTTGACAAAGACTAATTGAAAAGGAGATTTAAATTATGATGAATCGAATTTGCTTAGTCGGTAGACTAACTCGTGATCCTGAGCTCAGACGCACGAACAGCGAAGTGGCTGTTTGCTCATTCACACTTGCGGTCGATGACCGCGTAAAAGACGCGCAAGGAAACAAAACCACAACCTTTATTGGTGTCACAGTGTTTAATAACCAAGCTGACAATTGTGCTAAGTTCCTTCGCAAAGGTTCGCTTGCTGGCGTGGACGGACGTATTCGTCAACGCACATTCGAACGCCGTGATGGTACTAAGGCATCAGTTATCGAAATTGTGGCGGATTCTGTTACATTCTTAGATCCAGCTAACAAAAACCGTGAGATTCCAAATGAAGAAGTCATCTTTGATGACGTTCACGAAGAAACTCCAGTTGATGAATCTAAAAACTTAGATTCGATCGAAGTTACTGATGACGACTTACCATTCTAATAAGAAAGGATAAATTATGGGATTCAAAAAGATTAGACCTCATAAGAAAGTGTGTTACTTTACCAAAAATAAAGTGAAATACATTGATTATAAGGATGCTGAATTACTTAGTAAATTTATTACACCTACTGGAAAAATTGCTTCCCGTCATTCGACAGGAACATGTGCTAAATATCAACGTGAACTTGCGAAAGCAATTAAGAACGCTCGTTATATGGCCTTACTTCCATACGTTCAAGACTAATTAATTCATTTGTGGTTGTCCAAAGTCACTTATCCGAAGTTAGCTAAAAAACTTCCATCTGATTAGGACACACATCAGACACAAAGAGATCTATCGAAAGGTAGGTCTTTTTTGTTTTTAATGTCACTTACTGAGAGACCATTTGAGTTAGCTTCTTAAAGATATTTAATGTTTTTAACATTATATCATCTATAACGAATGGTTTTTGGTATAATAATTCGGGAGTAAAACTATGTTTAACAAAAAATCACAACAAAGAAATAGATGCCAATTATATGGCGGGCAGGCGAAGAAAGGCTATGATTGGTGGTGGCATTCTTTTACAGCCTATAACGCAAAAACAGGTGAACCACGCCCATTCTTTTTAGAATTCTTTTTAATCAATCCAAAAAGAGGTGGAGAAGA
>OCVV011120682.1_pt1 | contig 26733 bp, 23 predicted proteins | sample 1539721 | NCBI WGS metagenome assembly OCVV01 (sample SAMN02144230, study PRJEB22623) | gut metagenome | biome: sheep rumen | host: Ovis aries | place: New Zealand | reverse complement strand
GGAGAGGCTGTCCGCCGCCGTTGATGCAGCCGCCGGGACAAGCCATGACCTCTACGAAGTCATAATGCTTCTCACCGGAGATAATGCTGTCAACAACCTTTCTTGCATTAGCAAGACCCGAAGCTACACAGACCTTGACATTAACTCCGCCAACTGTGTAGTCAGCCTCCTTGATGCCCTTGGTTCCTCTTACCTCAGTGAACTCAAGTGCCTTGCACTCGCCGTCAAGCTTGATAGCTGCGGTTCTGAGAGCTGCCTCCATAACACCGCCTGTTGCACCGAAGATTGCGCCTGCGCCCGATGCTGTCTCGAACGGATCGTCAAACTCGCCGTCAGGAAGTGCATTGAAGTTAATGCCTGCTCTCTTAATCATTCTGCCGAGCTCTCTTGTTGTGAGTGCTACATCAACATCATCGAAGTCCTGAGATCTCTGCTCTTCTCTTGTTACCTCGAACTTCTTGGCAGTACATGGGATAACGCTGACAACGAACAGGTTCTTGGGATCAATGTTGTTCTTCTGGCAGTAGTAGCTCTTGAGAACTGCGCCGAACATCTGCTGAGGTGACTTGCACGAAGACAGATGATCTACAAAATCAGGATAGTAGTGCTCACAGAACTTAACCCAGCCGGGGCAGCATGATGTAAACATTGGCATTGTTCCCTTGTTCTGGATCCTTTCGATAAGCTCGTTAGCCTCCTCAACGATTGTGAGGTCAGCGGTAACGTCCATGTTGAAGCACTCAACATCGCCGAGGCCCTTGATAGCGGAAATCATCTTGCCCTCAACGTTAGTGCCGATAGGATTGCCGAACTCCTCGCCGAGAGTAGCTCTGATAGAAGGAGCTGTAAAGAATACGACCTTCTTCTCGGGATCTGCGATAGCGTCCCAAACCTTATCCTCGCTGCTCTTCTCCTGCAGAGCGCCTGTAGGACAAGCTACGATACACTGACCGCAGCCAACGCAGGGCGACTCGCCGAGAGGTGCATCAAATGCACAGCCGATATGAGTCTTGAAGCCTCTCTGGATAGGTCCGATAACGGAAATGCTCTGCATATTCTTACAAGCAGCTACACATCTCATGCAGTTTACGCACTTGTTGTTATCTCTTACGATATAAGCCGAGGAAGTGTCGATGGGCTTATCCATCTCCTCAGGCTGGAATCTGTCCTCATCTGCGCCATAGTCACGAGCAAGCTGCTGGAGCTCACAGTTTGTGCTTCTTACGCAGGAAAGACATTTCTTATTGTGGTTTGAGAGAAGAAGCTCGATAGTGGTCTTTCTTGACTCTCTTACCTTAGGTGTATTGGTCTGTACCTCCATACCCTCAGCAACAGGATATACGCAGGCAGCCACAAGACCTCTTGCGCCTGTAGCCTCAACTACACAGATACGGCAAGCACCGATGCAGTTGATCTCCTTAAGATAGCAGAGCGTAGGAATGTCAACGTTTGCTACTCTCGCAGCTTCAAGGATAGTAGAGCCTGCAGGAACAGTAACAGGTATGCCGTTTATTTTAAGATTAACAGTCTGAACATTTTCCATAAATGTGCCCTCCTTCCTTACTTTCTCACAACTGCGCCGAACTTACAGTTAGACATACATACGCCGCACTTGATACACTTGTCTGTGTCAATAACGTGAGGCTGACGTACAGTACCCTCAATAGCCTTGACAGGACAGTTTCTAGCGCAGAGCGTACAGCCCTTACACTTGTCGGCAATGATCTCATACTTGAGCAGATCCTTACATACGCCTGCAGGGCATCTGCCCTCCTTGATATGAGCCTCATATTCTTCTCTGAACTGTTTGATTGTAGAAAGTACAGGGTTAGGAGCTGACTGACCGAGTGCACAGAGAGACGAGCTCTTCATGTGGTTAGCAAGCTGGTCGATAAGATCGAGGTCTTCCATAGTGCCCTGACCCTTAGTGATCTTATCAAGAAGCTGATGGAGCTTTCTTGTACCTACACGGCAAGGTGTACACTTACCGCAGGATTCATCAACGGTGAACTCAAGGTAGAACTTGGATACGTCAACCATACAGTTGTCCTCGTCCATAACGATAAGTCCGCCCGAACCCATCATAGAGCCAAGCTTTGCGAGCGACTCATAGTCGATAGGAGTATCTATGTACTTAGCAGGGATACATCCGCCTGAAGGACCGCCGGTCTGAGCAGCCTTGAACTTCTTTCCGTTAGGAATGCCGCCGCCGATCTCCTCAATGATCTCACGAAGAGTCGTACCCATAGGAATCTCAACGAGACCAACGTTTGTGATCTTTCCGCCGAGAGCGAATACCTTAGTACCCTTAGAGGTCTCGGTACCCATAGATGAATACCATGCAGCGCCCTTTCTGATGATCTGAGCGATATTGGCATAGGTCTCAACGTTGTTAAGCAGAGTAGGCTTGCCGAACAGACCCTTAACAGCAGGGAACGGAGGACGAGGTCTCGGCTCACCTCTGTTACCCTCGATAGAGGTCAGAAGTGCAGTTTCCTCACCGCATACGAAAGCACCTGCGCCGAGTCTGATCTCGATGTCGAAGTCATGGCCCTTGCCGAAGATGTTCTTTCCGAGGAGTCCGTACTCTCTTGCCTGATCGAGAGCTACCTGAAGTCTGTGAACAGCTACAGGGTACTCAGCTCTTACATATACATAACCCTGATGAGCGCCTACAGCATAGGAAGCTATAGTCATAGCCTCGATGATAGCGTGAGGGTCGCCCTCGAGGATAGATCTGTCCATGAATGCACCGGGGTCGCCCTCGTCGGCGTTACAAGCAACATACTTAACATCGCCGGGAGCATCCTTAGTGAACATCCACTTTCTTCCTGTCGGGAAGCCTGCGCCTCCTCTTCCTCTGATACCCGAATCAAGAATTTCCTGACATACCTCATCAGGAGTCATGCTGTCAAGCACCTTGTAAAGAGCCTCATAGCCTCTTGTTCCGATATATTCCTCGATATTCTCGGGGTCGATAACTCCGCAGTTACGCAAAGCGATTCTCTTCTGCTTCTTATAGAAGTTAGTCTCTGCAAGACCGATGATAGAGCCGTCCTCATGAACGGTCTCCTTATAGAGAAGATCCTTGCAGACCTGATCGTTCTTAAGATGCTCGTCAACGATCCTTACAACGCCCTCAGGAGTAACCTGCGCATAGAATGTACCCTCAGGATAAACGATAACGATAGGACCGAGTGAGCAAAGGCCGAAGCATCCTGTTCTTACAACGAGGATCTCATTTTCAATGCCCTGAGCCTTCAGCTCGTTATCAAGAGCCTCAAGTATCTTCTTGCTTCCCGAAGAGGTACAGCCTGTACCGCCGCAAACGAGTATCTGCTTACGGTACTCAGTCTTCTTTGCCATCTCGGCAGCCTCGGAAGCTATAAGCTTTCTGACCTTGATAAGGTCGGAGTGCTTCTTTCTTATCGCGGTAAGTTCTTCAAACGTCATGCTTTACTCGCCTCCCTTTTCATTCATATAGGAATCAATGATGCCGCTGACCTGATCGGGTGTAAGCTTTCCGTAAACCTCATCACCGATGGTCATTACAGGTGCAAGTCCGCAAGCTCCTACACAGCGGCAGGACTCAATAGAGAACTTGCCGTCAGCAGTACATTCGCCTGCTTTGATGCCAAGCTTCTTCTCAAGAGCCTCAAGGATCTTGTCCGAGCCCTTAACGTAGCATGCCGTTCCAAGACAGACGCTGCATACGTGCTCGCCCTTTGGCGTAAGTGAAAACTGGGAATAGAATGTTGCTACACCGAATACCTCGGAAAGCGATACTCCGAGGCCGTCTGCGATCTTGGACTGTACCTCGACCGGCAGGTAGCCGTAGATACCCTGTGCTTCCTGAAGTGTTGGCATAAGTCCGCCGGGCTGGCCGCGGTGCTTTGCGATAACTTCCTGAAGCTGCTTTTCCTGGGCTTCAGTGCCCCTGAACTGGTTCAGGTTTTGTTCTGACATAAAACAACCTCCTTAATATTTTGGCGGTTTTTCCGCCTTATTTGGGTGATGCCTGCAATATACAGTCCCGTCTGCAAATACGCATAACAGGACATAGCTAGTCATATAAACATTATACAACAAAATACTTACAAACACAAGTTTTTTTGATTATTTTAAGTAGAAAATTACTGACATTTCTGTTACTATGTTTTAACAATAAACTTATTAACCATTTTAATTCTGTTTGTACATTGATATTTTTTTAACAGCTTCAAAAACGCCGTTAAAAATCCTACTTTTTCCCTATGTATCATACAAAAAGAGACCGTCTCCCGACGATCTCTTTTCGTAGTAAGGAAAGTAAAATGAATTTAAGAAATTTGCAATGTTAAAAAAGTAACTAACCCGCAGGCTTGTTTTCCTTAATGCCGATATAAGCAAGCATAAGGTCAACCGCACCCTCTATTCCCGACTTTGAGGAATTGATACAAAGGTCAAAATTCCTTGCATCGCCCCACTTCATATCGGTATAGTAATTATAATATGATGCTCTGCGCTTGTCAGTCTTTCTGATAAATTCCTCTACCTTGGGCTTTTCAATATCATACCTTTCGAGTATTCTCTTTTTCTTATCATACATATTACCCGAGATAAAGAAGTCTATTACATTCGGCTCTTCTTTAAGAACATAATCCGCACACCTGCCGACTATTACGCAAGGACCCTTCTCAGCCAGCTTCTTGATAGTCTCAAACTGCGCCAGAAAAATCTTATGATTAAGCGGAAGCTCAGGATTGAGCCTTCCGTCAGGCGATATGGGATAGCTTCCCATTACAAGCGAATACAAAAAGCTGTTGGTATAAGATTCATCGTTCTTCACAAACAGCTCTCTCGCTATTCCACTCTCCTTGGAGGCCATTTCAAGCAGCTCCTTATCATAGAACGGAACATTGAGTTTATCTGCAAGTCTCTTGCCTATCTCTCTTCCTCCGCTTCCGAATTCACGGCTGATAGTAACGATCGATCTCATAACAACACCTCATTTCTCTATTGTTCTCTATTAATTTGTTTCTTAGAACAAACTTATTATACCACACTTTTTATTTTTTGTAAACAATTTTCCAAAAAATTCTTGCACTAATTTGTTCAACATTTCTTGTGCAACTTAACAATAAGAAAATGTTGAAAACTAAAAAGGACTGCGCTAAGCAGTCCTTTCGTGCATTATTCGTTATCGAAAAGAGGTGTTGAGAAATAGCGCTCTGCTGTATCGGGGAGAACGGTTACTACTGTCTTTCCCTTGCCGAGCTTCTTTGCAAGCTGTCTGGCTGCGGCTACATTCGTGCCTGCGGAAATTCCGCACATTATACCCTCAAGCCTTGCGAGGTCTTTCGCAGTCTGAATAGCCTCCTCATCGGTGACTACATAGATGTTACTGTATATCTCACGGTTGAGGTTATCGGGGATAATTCCGTCGCCGATACCCATTTGCAGATGTGTTCCTACCGTACCGCCTGCAAGGATCGCTGCGTGCTCGGGCTCAACTGCCCAGATCTCAATATCGGGATAAAGCTTCTGGAGTGTTTCGCCTATGCCGCTGATAGTTCCGCCTGTTCCTATTCCCGAGCAGAAGCCGTCGATGTTCTTTCCTACCTGTTCAGCTATCTCAAGGCCTGTAGCCTTGCGGTGTATTTCGGGGTTTGCAGGATTTGAAAACTGCTGAGGCACAAAAACATTCGGGTCATTTGCTGACATTTCAGCAGCTATCTGTATACATCTTTCAATGCACTCACCTATGTTGCCCTCATCGTGAACAAGCTTTACCTCTGCGCCGTAGTGGGCTACGAGCTTTCTTCTCTCCTCGCTGACAGAATCGGGCATAATTATGACTGTCTTATAGCCCCTGACCGCACCCACAAGTGCAAGTCCTATTCCCTGATTGCCCGAGGTAGGCTCAACTATGATAGTATCTTTATTTATCAGACCCTTACGCTCTGCATCGCAGATCATGTTATAGGCTGTTCTCGTCTTGATAGAGCCGCCGACATTGAGCCCCTCGAACTTTACAAGTATCTCGGCACCCTCGGGATCTGCCATTCGGGAGAGCCTTATCATGGGGGTCTGGCCCATACATTCAAGTACGTTATTATATATCATCGTCATTCCTCCGTATAGTTATATAACCTTGTTATTATATCATGTTTCCCGATATATTTCAACAGTTTTCTGTGAACACATTTTCCGCTTTACTTTTTCGGAAAAATGTGCTATTATAAGAATATGCAATTATAAGGGAGGTGTGCTTATGTCAAGGATAAGGACTGCGGATTTTTACTACGGAGCAGTTCTCTCAAAGCTTATGAGCAGAGGTGTTGACCCTGTTATGATAGAAAGCGGAAGTGACAGGCGCATCTATGAGGTGAACACAAGGGGCACATCGTTCACGCTGTTTGTGAAGTACAAAACGCACAAGGAAGCCGCCGCAAAGGACGGATTAAACTCGTGGAGGTTCTCGATAAAGGAGGATATGCCGCTGCTGCGTGAGCACATGGAAAAGAACAAAAACCTTGTAATGGCACTCCTCTGCGGTAATGACGATCTCGGTGAAAGCGAGCTTGCGCTCCTTGACTGCAACGAGGTCAACCGTATGATCTTTCTTGACAAGGAGACTATCTCCATCAGCCGCAGAAGAGGCGAAAAGTACTACCGCATTGCAAACGGTCCTGACCGCGAGGATTCGTTTGAGATAAAATCAAACAGGTTTGAAGAGTTTTTCTGATATACAAAGCCCCGAAGCTAACGCTTCGGGGCTTTTACTTCTCTGTGATCTTTTTTTCTCCATGTAAATGTTACTTTTTGAAAACCCTGTTCTCTTTTCTCGGAGCTGCAGCGTCAGGCTCTGCATCGGAATAGCCTATTGCACAGTGTCCTATACCCACATAGCCCTCGGGAATGCCAATTTCATCAAGGATAGCTCTGCCCTCCTCGCACTCGCTTTCTTCCTTTGCTCTGTGTATCCATATACTCGAAACACCCAGTGCGTGAGCCGCAAGCATAAGGTTTCCCATTACAAGGCTGCCGTCATAAATGTAGGTAGGATTGTCCTTAGGGGCCAGCACCCACAGATAGCAGGTCGCACCGTAGAACGGGTCAAAGCCCTCCTCCCAGCCGCCTATGCGTCTGTTAAGGATACTTATAGCCTTTCTTGTCTGCTCGTCTTTCACAACTGCGATAACAGGACACTGAGTTCCTCTGCCGTTTGCTGCATACAGACCGGCCTCGACTATCTCATCAATGATAGCATCGGGCACAGGTGTGGAATTGAATTTTCTGCAGCTTCTTCTGTCCTTCATTGCCTTGATAACTTCGTTCATAGCTGTACCTCCTAGCCTTTCAGGCCTCTTGACTGTCTGTCCATATCCTCAACTACAATATCGTATATCTCACCGAGAGTAGCACAGTACTCAAGAAGCTTCCACGGCTCGTTGGTATGGAAATGAATCTTTACGGTCTCGTCATCACCGATAACAAGCAGGCTGTCACCCACAAAATGCTCGGTTATGTAATCATCTAGCTCGTCCTCGTCAAGCCCCTCTGCATCTATAAGAAGCTGGGTATCATATCTGAATTCTATCTCGTCCATAATATTACCTCCTGAATAATTCTTCAAGGTCTGAAGTAAGACCTTGCTAACAGTATAGCACATCTTTCCCAAAAAGTAAAGCCCCCGCCTGTTTTCGCGAGGGCTCATATTCTATTCGGCCTTTTTATCCTCAGTCGGATATGTCACCATAAGGTCAGAGTCGATACTCTCTCCCCAGACGATATGGTCAAGCTCCTGACCGTCAAGGAAAACGGTAAAGTAGCTTGTTTTAAGCTCCTCGGGGAGTGTATCCTTAATGCGGTTTACAAACTCATCGTCCTCGGTGGAGATGTAATTTATAAACTTGAACTCATACTCTTCATCGGAAGCAAGCTCATCATGAACTGCCGAAACTGCTTCATATACAGCCTTTGCGCTGTCGAGTGCTTTCTCTGAGCGCTCGTCTTTTATCAGGCCCTCGGTATATGCCTGCTGCTTTGAGCCTGCAAAGCAGATCTTCCACTTTTTGTCCTCTTCGTCCTGAATAAGAACAAGGTACTGCGAAACAGGCTGCTGATCCTCACCATAGGTCACAGTGATATAGATCTCGCAAGCCTTGATGTAATCCTCCTCGACATTTACCCAGTCAATGAAGCCGCTTTTCTCGTGGTCAAACTCATACTTGAAGTCCTGCTCCTCGTGCTCGCCTTCATAATCATGGTCATGACCCATGTTTTCTTTTGTGTATTCATACTTGGCTGCATACGCATCAGTCATAAGCTTGGTCATTGAACGGTCGAACTCTGCGTTTGCGGCTCTCATATAGGTGACGACTACCTTTTCAGGCTCAAGGAGAGGGTCGGTCTCCTCCTCTGTCTGAGAATCGGGCTGTGCTGTTACTATCTTTTTTGTTTCAGCAGGAGATTCATCGACCGTGTCGGTCTCGTTTATGAGCGAACAGCCGCTGAGCATCAGCACTGCTGCAAGGACAGCACAAAGTATTCTGTTGTCTCTCATTTTGTCACCTCTATTCGTCATCATCATCAAGCTCATCGACTATGTCTCTGACTACCTGATTAACTATATCGTAGGAAAAGCCTCTGCGAACCAGTGCGTTTTTCACCTTGCGGATACCTGCCTCGTCATCAAGGTATGCGCCGTACTTTTTCTCCGCAAACTCACGAAGCCTGTCATAGGTACCCTCTTCATAAGGCTCTAAGGCTTCCTCGGCTATCTGCTTTGTGATACCCTTCTGACGCATTGCCTGCATAGCCTTATAGTAGCCGTAATTTCTGCTTTCGATATAGGTCTTTGCAAGACCCTCGGCATAGCGCCTGTCATTGATAGTTCCGAGCTCCACCATTTTGTCCATGACACGCTCGCAGATTTCTGTACCGTAGGTCTTTTCAAGCTTATTGTAAAGCTCAATATAGGAATAGTCACGGTAATCAAGCAGATAGAGAGCACGCTCTCTTGCCTTTCTGAACTCGTTCTCGGCGACTATCTCCTGCCAGTCCTCATCATCGTATTCCTGACCCTCTGCGAGAGAAAAGCGGCTTACAACCTCATAGCTCAGGTAAACGTGCTCGTCATTATCGAGCACGATCTCCCATGTAGAGCCCTTATATTTTTCTACGCTTTGAAGCCTTGGCATCAGCCTTCACCGAGCTTGGAAACGTCGATAGGAGCAAACTCCTGAAAATCGTTCTCGGCATCTGCTGTAACGGAAGCACTCTCAGAAACGGTCTTTCTGATCTTCTTGCCCTTCGGAGCATCGTCCTCCTCTGGTTCATCAGCCGTTTCCTGCTTAGCCTGCGATGCTGCTGCGGCATTTGCCTTTGCTTCAAGCTCGTCCTTCTTTTTGAGCTTCTCGGCTGCCTGCTCAGCGTTCAGCTTCTCCTTGATCTTATCCTCTATCTCCTGCATGATCTCAGGGTTATTGAGAAGGTTTTCCTTTGAGTTGTCTCTGCCCTGTCCGAGCTTCATCTCGCCGTAGCTGAACCATGCTCCGCCCTTCTTGACTATGTCAAGGTCAACCGCAAGGTCAAGCACCTCGCCCACACGGGAAATACCCTTGCCGTACATAATATCAAATTCGCACTCCTTGAACGGAGGTGCAACCTTGTTCTTTACTACCTTACAGCGTGTTCTGTTGCCTATTACCTCAGAGCCGTTCTTGATCTGCTCGCCTCTTCTGACCTCAATACGGACAGAGGAATAGAATTTCAGGGCACGGCCGCCCGGAGTGGTTTCGGGGTTGCCGTACATAACGCCGATCTTCTCTCTTACCTGATTGATGAAAACGGCTGTGGTGTTTGACTTTCCGATAACGCCCGTTAGCTTTTTCATTGCCTGGGACATAAGTCTTGCGAGCTGTCCTACATGAGTGTCGCCCATTTCGCCGTCGATCTCTGCCTTTGTTACCATTGCGGCAACTGAGTCGATTACGATACAGTCGATAGCACCCGAACGTGTAAGAGCCTCGGCAATCTCAAGAGCCTGCTCACCGCTGTCGGGCTGGGATACGAGCATATTCTCGATGTCAACTCCGAGCTTTTCCGCATACACAGGGTCAAGAGCGTGCTCAACGTCTATGAAGGCTACCTCGCCGCCCATTTTCTGAGTCTCCGCAATAATGTGAAGCGCAACGGTTGTTTTACCTGATGATTCAGGCCCGTATATCTCGATGATCCTTCCTCTCGGAACTCCGCCTATACCAAGAGCCATATCAAGCGTCATTGAGCCTGTCGGAATAGCCTCAACGTCCATAGCTCTTGCGTCGCCGAGCTTCATGATAGCGCCATTTCCGAACTGCTTCTCAATATATGCCATTGCAGTTTCAAGTGCTTTTTTCTTCTCAGCCGCATCAGTGATCTTAACGCCCGAAGCCTTTTCCTGTTTTTTCTTCTTATCTGCTGCCATTGTATATCTTTCCTTTCAGTTTCAGTCGGGATTTTTCCCTCTGATAACATTATATACTATTATGTGTCCGTTTGTCTGTACAGTTAATCATCTTCCGCATTACCGCACACGCAACGGTTTATACCGCCCAGATCCTTATGCCACCTGACATTTTTAAGCCCGTGCTGTATCATCATCAATGAGACCTCTTCTTCCTGTCCGAGACCTATCTCAAAAGCCATAAGCCCCGAAGGTCTGAGCTTTCTTGCCCATAGCCTTACAATGTCACGATAGAAGTCAAGTCCGTCTTCTCCGCCGTAGAGTGCCATTTCGGGCTCAAATGTAACCTCAGGCTGAAGATTCTCCATATCCTCCTTTGAAAGATAGGGCGGATTGCAGACTATAAGGTCAGCCTCGGGGAGCTTGTCAACAGTCTCCTTCAGACGGGCATCGCCTTTTATGATCTCGGCATCGGGACAATGACGTCTGAGGTTTTCCTCAAGGTACGGGATAGCCTCCTCGCTTTTTTCAACGCAGTATATCTTTTCACAGTTGAATGTACTGTTAAGCGCACAGGCAATACAGCCGCTTCCCGAGCATATATCTATGACAGTCAGTTCATCTTTATCCTTGAGCCTTCCCCTTATAACATCTACAAGGGTCTCGGTATCCTGTCTTGGGATAAGCACTCCCCTGCCTACCTTTATCGGCAGGCCGTAAAACTCCCACTCTCCGAGCAGATACTGCAAAGGCTCTCCGTTAAGCCTGCGGTCAAGCAGTTCATCTAAAGCTTTTACAGCCTCGGGAGAGACTTCCTCTCCGAGAAGCTGATAGTAATCGGCACTGCGGCAGTCAACACCGAGCGCCAATCCGAGCAGCTCAGAGAGCTCATAGCCTGCATTTTCTATTCCTCTTGCAAAAAGCATTCTTACTCTGTCCTCAGATAAGGCTTTATAGGTCACCACTGATCATCCCCCTTCTTTTCAGGGATACACTCTTTCAGTGCTGCGATAGCGCACTCGATCTGCTTTTCATTCGGCTCCTTGGTAGTTATTCTCTGTATCCAGAGACCCGGCGCAGAAACTATCCTTGTGAATGGATTGCTGTACTTTCCCGCAAGCCTTATAAGCTCAAAGGCTATGCCTGTAACCACAGGCAGAAGTGCTATCTTTGTGAGCACTCTCAGTAAAAGATTGTCCCATGACACCTGAAAAACAGAGGTCACGAAAATGCTTATGAAAAGAACAAGGAAGATAAAGCTCGTTCCGCACCTTGGGTGGAAGCGACACTGCTTTTTAACGTTCTCGACAGTAAGCTCCTCCTCACGCTCATAGCAGGCAATAGTCTTATGCTCTGCCCCGTGATACTCGTATGTTATGGACATATCCTTCATCAGCCTTGTAAGCGAGGTATATCCTATAAAAATGCCGATCTTGATAAAGCCCTCGATAATATTTTTTACCACAGCCGAAAGGCTTATTATGTGCTTGCTGATAAACTTTGATATAACAGACGGCAGCCACATAAACAGCACTATCGCCAGACCTATTCCCAGCATCATTGAAATAACTGAAACAACAGGCATTATCTTATCGCCGAGCTTTTCGGAGAGCCATTTCTCAAATTTTGTTTCCGGCTCTTCGTCATCATCGGTCATCTGCTTGTCAGCGGACTTCATAAGGCATTTATATCCCAGTATCAGCGATGAAACAAAGCTGAAAATTCCTCTCACAAAGGGCACTTTTCTGTACCATGCCTTTCCGCCTTTTACGTCCCATGTTTCAAGGTCGATCTCTCCGCTTGGGAGGCGGCACGCCATAGCTCCCTTTTCGGGGCCTCTCATCATAACGCCCTCAATAACCGCCTGACCGCCTATACTTGTCTTGAATTTCTCATTGGTTTCGGGTTTGCTGCTCATCTGCTGCGATGTCCTCCTGACTATCTATAGGCTCGGTCGATATAAGCTCAACGTTCACCGTATCATTTTTGTCTGCTTTCTTGTTCTGCTCTATACACGGCAGGGTTATCATTACTGTTGTTCCGACGCCCTGCTCGCTGTCAACCTCAAGTGTTCCGCCGTGACGCTGTATTATCTCATCAGCAACGGCAAGGCCTATACCCGAGCCTCGTCTTGTATGGTTTGCCTTGAAGAATTTTGTTTTTATCTTCGGCAGGTCTTCCTTTGAAATGCCTATACCCGTATCTGAGATAGAGATACATATCTCGCCGTCTTCTTCGTAGGCTTCGATCGAAACAGTATCGCCCTTATCCGAATACTTGATAGCATTGTCCACTATGTTTATGAAAACCTGTCTTAGCCTGTTCTTGTCTCCGTATACAAAAGAGAGCATCTGAGGCTCATAGTAATTAAGCTTTATACCGAGAGCTCTTGCTCTTTCCTGATAAATAAGAACTGTCTCGGTAAGCTCTGCGAGAATATCTATCGTGTCCATCACAAGGGTCAGGCGGTTGTCCTGAATTCTTGAGAAGTCAAGAAGCTCCTCTACCATCTGTGACAGACGCTCTGTCTCGCTGGTGATGACTCTCATTCCTTTTTTGAAGGTCTCCTTATCATCGTACATCATTGTGATCGTTTCAGTCCAGCCCTTTATAGCTGTAAGCGGAGTTCTGAGCTCATGTGATACAGAGGATATGAACTCATTTTTCATCTGTTCTGTATTGGAAAGCTCCTGCGCCATATAGTTTATTGAGTCGCAGAGCTCGCCCAGCTCATCATCACGCTGTTTTTCTATACGTTCTCTGAAATCCCCTGTTGCGAACTTTCTCGCAACATCATTTACGTTTCTGATAGGAATAACTATCGACTTTATAAAGAACAGACCCGAGAACAGCATAAGAAGAATTATCGCAATTACAACACCCGTCATTATAACCGTGAGAAGCACTATCTGCGAATCTATATTCTTCATTGAGGAGAGCATTCTTACAGCCTCGTACTCACTTCCCTTCGGCGAGATCACCGCCGTCATTGCAAGCACCTTTTCGCCTGTTTCAAGCTCATATATCTGCGAGGCAGTTCCCGTGTCTGACTTTTTGGCGTCAGTATAGTCCTGCATATTATCCTTGCCCGAGGGTGAAAAGCCCGAAGATGTAACATCGACCTCGCCGTTTGTCTTTATAGCCATAAGCTCGATCTTGTCCTTGTCCTCATAGCCCTCAACTATGGAGCGTATCTGTGCATTATAGTTTGTCTGTTCCTCGCCCGAGGTATTCATTATCGCTGTGGTGACGATCTTCATTCTTGATGTCAGATACTGTCTTGCAGAGCTGTAATAGTAGTTTCTCATAAGAAACACTAAGAGCACCTCAAGAAGGAGAAGAATCACCGTTACAGCCCCCAGGCTGTTCGTGAGCCAGTGGCGTGTGATGCTCCTGCGGGCAATATTCTTATGTGATTTTTTCATATATATCCCGTCCGCAGTGCGGACACACCTAACCTACTCCCTGTTTGTTTTAAGATCAGCCGTTTCCGGGCGACCACTTATAGCCGAAGCCCCAGATAGTGAGAATATACTTCGGGTTTGAGGGCTCGTCCTCTATCTTCATTCTTATTCTTCTGATATTTACGTCAACGATCTTATCATCGCCGTAGTAGCTCTCGCCCCAGATATGGTTGAGTATGCTTGTTCTGTCAAGAGCAGTGTTCTGATTCTTGAAAAAGTACTCCATAATCTGATACTCTACCTGAGTGAGATCTATCTGCTGACCGTTTTTGAGAACTGTCCTGCTTTTCAGGTTCAGGACGAACGGCCCTGATGTGATAGATGAGGTTTCCTCGGTCTTTGTTCCCGAACGGCTCACTCTTCTGCACACTGCATCTACTCTTGCGATAAGCTCGGAGATAGAGAACGGCTTTGTGATGTAGTCATCAGCACCTGCCATAAGACAGGATATCTTATCCATTTCCTGACTCTTTGCCGAGAGCATAATTATACCTATGTTTGTGTTCTTCTCTCTTATCTTCTTGCACACCTGCATACCGTCAATGCCGGGCATCATAATGTCAAGGAGAGCAACATCAAAATCGCCGTCCTTTTCGTCATAGGCTTTGAGAGCGTCCTCGCCGTTGCCGACGTCAATTACCTCATAGCCGCTTCTTACAAGATTGATCACGACAAACTCTCTGATGGAGTCCTCGTCTTCGCAAACCAGCACTCTTTTCATTTGTTTTTCCTCCTTTAATCTGTTATATAAAGGTTATTAGTTACTTCATCTATGGTGGGTATGAGCTTTTCACGCTTATCAAGCGGAAGCTTCACAACGTAGTCAAGCTGACCCTTACTGCCTATCACCTGATAGCCGTCAGACACATATCTCTCCGTTTTTGCCTTCGGTGAAAGGCCTATGCGCATTATTTCCTCGGTGCTTGTGTTTATATCTCCTGTGTATTTATAGAACACAAGCTCACCCGATTCAAGGTCTTTCTTCACAGTAACAGAACTGTTCCATCTCTTCGGGAAGGCAAAGAAATAGCCGTCCGAGATAGCGTAGTAGCCGCTGTACTTCTCTTTAAGGTCATAGAAGTCTCTGTACTCGCTCCATGTTGTCATGTAGACCATTTCCTCTGTAACTGCATTCTCATAGCCTATCATTGCAGAGGTCGTAGGTATCTCGATCACTCCGTCTTCATCTATATCTGTGCAGTAATAGCCTGCGGGTCTGATACACTTGGGTATGAGCTTATCGGGTCTTTGCTGCATGGGATTCTGAAGACTTGAATATCGGTAATAAACTATCTCGGTCTGGAGGTTTCCCTCTGCGTTCAGACCGTCAACAAAGAGCGCTCTTCTTCCGCCCTCGATATAGCCCGACTTCGACTGAACGTAGTTCTGCACTCCGTCGCACATTCTTATGCCTGCGTCTTTGGTGATTTCTCCGTCCTCTGTTCTGAGGAGTGATGCCGTCACAACAGATACTCCTGTTTCGGGCTCTGTAGACCTTGAAATAGTTACTACCTCATTATGACCGTCGCTGTTTATGTCGATCGGCTCAAGCACTGAATACTGATCCTCGGCTATGCGGTTAAACTCCTTATCCTCATAGCTGTATATCTCAAGAGTTTTTTCCTCACTGGTAAGGTTCTGATAGCCGACCAGCACGTCAGTATCTCCCTCATCTCCGACCGAGCTTATCATTACTCTGTCTATCTCAGTTCCGCCGCCTGCAAGCTCCTTTACGGAGTACCATTTACCCTGACTGTTCTTATCAAGGATATTTACCCTCAGCCCGTCTTTGCCGCTGTTTGAAGCGTACTCATAAAACACGAGGGCTTCCTCGGTGGGCTCATCGTCGATATCTGCGATAACAAATGCCGAACGGTAATCTCCGTTTCTCGGATATTTAAGCGTTATATTGCTTCCGACCCTTTCTATAAGAGCCTCATGGATCGCGCTCTGCTCCTCGGTGAACTTCGGGGCATTAAGAAGTGTGTCCACTGTAAATGAAACACCCGTACAGCCGCTTAAAAGCATAGCTGACGCACAGCTCAGAGAGCAGACTAATCTTTTCACCGCAGACACCTCCTGACAAAAGAATAAGACTGTGTACGCATACACAGTTTTATTATAACATATTCATGCCGAAATTGCAAGCCCAACATAACAAAAACCGCTGTCCGTAAAGAACAGCGGAAAATGTTATCTTTCAGCCAGCGGAACATACACCTTATTTGCTGTTACAGACTTATAAGCAGGACGGATAATACGCTTTCCTGTTACGAGCTCCTCGAATCTGTGAGCACACCAGCCTGCCATTCTCGAAACTGCAAACATCGGTGTGAAAAGATCCTCGGGGATACCGAGCATTCTGTAAACAAAGCCAGAATACATATCAACGTTTGCGCACATTACCTTATCGTTGCCCTTGACCCTTGCAAAGAGCTCGGGAGTAAGCCTTTCGATAGCGTCAAGAAGTCTGAACTCCTTCTCAAACTCGGTTCCTCTTGCAAGCTTGATAGCGTTCTCTTTAAGTATCTCACATCTGGGGTCGGAAAGTGTATATACAGCGTGACCCATTCCATAGATAAGGCCCGAGCCGTCAAAGGCTTCTTTTCTGAGTATTTTTTCAAGGAATGCCGCAATCTCATCATCGTCCTCCCAGTTGTGAACGTGAGACTTTATGCACTCATGCATTGCGGAAACCTTCTTGTTAGCACCGCCGTGACGTGTACCCTTGAGCGCTCCGACTGCTGCTGAATACGCAGAATAGGAATCTGTACCCGAAGATGTCAGCACTCTGCAGGCAAAGGTGGAGTTGTTACCGCCGCCGTGCTCAGCGTGCAGAAGCATCATAAGGTCGAGAAGCTTTGCTTCATCGTCAGTGAACTTTCTGTCGGGTCTGAGGGCAGAAAGAATCATCTCAGCAGTAGAATGTGAGGGTATCAGCGGGTGCAGGAACATACTCGCACCGTCAAATGATCGTCTCTTTACCTGATAAGCCGAGACCATAATGTTCGGCATTTTTGAGATGATCGAAATTGCTGTTGCCATTTCATACTCAGGCGAACGGTTCTCGGGGTCATCATCATAGGAATAGAGGGCAAGGATAGACCTTGCGATCTTGTTCATTATATCCTTTGAGGGAGCTTTAAGTATCATGTCCTCAAAAAAGTCGGCAGGCAGAGCCCTGCTTTCAGCAAGCATTGCCTTGAATGCCGCAAGCTCCTCTATGTTCGGGAGGTCTCCCATAAGAAGCAGATAAACTATTTCCTCATAGGCAAAGCGGTTTTCCTTTCTTGCATTGTCTACAAGGTCTCTGATGTTGTAGCCTCTGTATATAAGCTGACCCTGTATAGGCGACTTTACACCCTCATCAACAACGTAGCCGTGTACGTTACAGATATTGGTCAGACCTGCCATAACTCCTGTACCGTCGGAGTTTCTGAGGCCTCTCTTTACCACATATTTATCATAGAGCTTGGGGTCTATAGCATTGTTTTCAACAAACCTCTTATACAACATAGACCTTGCTTTATTGCTTACCATATAAAATATCCCCTTTCTTTCAGACATTCTTAAATAAGTTTTAATATTATACCATAAAAAAGACAACTTGTCAAATCAGACTTTTCCGACTGTTTCCGCCTAAATTCACACTGCTGAGGGTATATAATGTCCTCGGAGGGATAGCTATGAATGATGTGATTAAAATAACGCTCGTTTTTGCGGTACTGGCAGCACTTGTGCCTGCTCTTATCTTCATCGGGAGAGACAAGCCCGAGGGTTCGCAGGCAGCGGCTGTACCTGCCTCGGGGAGAACTGTCAGGGTGCTCTCGGAGAGCACAGGCAAGACTGCTGACTATGATGAAACCGAGTTTATAGCACTGTCGCTGATGTCTCAGATACCCGAAAGCTATGAAGATGAAGCTATAAAGGCTCAGGCTGTACTTATACGCACCTATCTTGAACGCAGGCGCAGAGCCGAAAAGGAATCTCCGACAAAGGAGCTGAAAGGTGCTCTTGTCAGCGATGACAGACAGAAATATCAGTCCTTCTTTACAAAGGCTCAGGCGAAGAAGTACTTCGGCAAGGATTTTGAGAGCGTATTCTCTAAGCTTTGCAGGCTTACCGCCGACACAAAGTCCGAAATACTGCTTTATAATGGCGAGCCCGTACTGCCTGCCTACCATGCAGTTTCCTGCGGAGTGACACGCTCAGCCAAAGAGGCATGGGGACAGGATATACCCTATCTTGTCAGCGTGAAAAGCCCTCGGGACAAGAAAAGCCCCGACTATGAGACGGTCATCACGCTCACAGACGAGGAGGTTCGGAAAAAGCTTAAAAAGGCCTTTCCCGATATAGATTTTTCAAAGGCTGAGAAAAAGGCCCTCACAGAGCTTGAAACCGACAATAACGGAATGATCTCAAAAGCCCTTGTCTGCGGAAACGTAGTCTCCTCGGGGGAGCTTTGTGCGGCTCTGGGGCTTGCTTCTCCCTGTGCCGGGGTGAAGTATAAAAGCGGAAAATATACATTCACCACACACGGGCTCGGGCACCTTGTAGGGCTGAGCCTTTACGGAGCAAACTCTATGGCGCATGACGGAAAAAACCACAGGGCTATCCTTGAATACTACTTTAAGGGCGCTAAGGTCGAACAGAAAGCCCCATAAAGCAGAATACCGCACGTCTGTGCGGTATTTCCATAAATATTCACGTGAGAACACGCGGTTCTTTATCCATTAACGTAAAATGGATCTTTTCAACATCAACTCCACGATCCTTTAGGTACTGTTTTACAGAACTGATGTCGCCGTCATTTTCCAGATCAACAACTATTTGTCCGTCATCGACCTCATACGTTCTTACGTACTTATACTCATCTTTCACTTCTTCTAAAGCAGAATTGATATACTCAACGGAGTTTACATCAGCCCCAACGGCTTCGGAGCTTTCAGATACAGTACTTTCACTTACTGAGCTCGGATCAACACCGCACGAGTACAACGCCAGCGTGCCCAGCACACACATAAGACACAGAAATACTCTTTTTTTCATCAGATCATCTCCTCGTAATGTAGGTTTCCTATTATTCCATTGATCGCATCAGCCCAAGATCTCTGATTTGAGTGTTATTGTTCCGTACTACATAAAGTATAACATAAAGAGGCCAATAAATCAATCACCAACTCAAACAAATCCGATAAATCATATTTGGGAGATATCCCGAAAAAACTGTGTTTCTTATATAGCTGTCTCTATATCAGGATCAAAAGCAGGCATAAGCTGAAGCTTGAAAAGATTGAGCTTATGCAGGCGGTCGATTCGGGCTTTCTTTTCCTGATCCTCTATCTCGCCTGTTCTGATGTAGCGGTCAAGCTCTGCATAAGTGAAGCCGAGGTTGTCCTCATCGGTAAGCCCTGAAAGTCCGTCGATAGGGGGCTTGTCTACAAGCACATCGGGCAGACCGATAAGACGGCCTACAGCCTTCATTTCCTGCACTGTCAGGTGTGAGCACGGGCTGAAATCTCCTGCGGCATCACCGTAGCGTGTGGAGTATCCCACCCAGTCCTCTGAGAGATTACAGGTGTTTGCAACTCTGCCGTTATGGCTCTGTGCAACCGCATAGAGAGTTGACATTCTTATCCTCGGGGGCATATTTATCCTGCTCTGCTTTGATAGCTCAAAGGGCATAGCCTTTGTAAGACCCTCAACTGCGTCCTTGATATTTATGATATAGTGTTTTATTCCCAAATGCTCCACAAGGAGCTTTGCCATATCTATATCGGCCTGCTCTCCGCAGGGCATAAGAACGCCTATTACCCTGTCAGTACCGAGAGCCTCGGCACACAGAGCCGCAACTATAGAGCTGTCCTTTCCTCCCGAAATGCCGACTATGGCATTACAGTCCTTTCCGTTTTCCTCAAAGAAATCTCTTATCCATTTTACACATTCGTCCTTAATTTTCTGAGCATCAAACATTTTAGCAACCTCCGGTTCATTCAGATGTACATTCAGTACTCTTATATCATAGCACATCTTCGCTCATTTTGCAAGAGCAGGCATGGAAAACCTCCAAAAGCAAAGCGGAGCCTGAAACAGGCTCCGCTGTTTTTTATCTGACTGTCAGTCCGTTCTCGTCGGCATCGACTCTGAGGATATGATCCTCTGCTATATCTGCCGAGATGATCTTCTTAGCTATCAGAGTTTCAACGCTTGACTGGATATACCTCTTCAAGGGTCTTGCTCCGAAGGCAGGATCAAAGCCGTGGTCTATGATGTAGTCCTTTGCCCTGTCAGAGACTTCTAAGCTCAGCTGTCTGTCAGAAAGTCTGCGTCTGAGGTCTGCAAGCATAAGGTCAACTATCTTCACAATATTCTCCTTGACAAGTGGCTTGTAGTAAACTATCTCGTCAAGACGGTTAAGGAACTCGGGGCGGAAATGCTGTTTCAGCAGCCCGTCTACCTGAGCCCTTGCGGCTTCGCTGATCTCGCCGTTTTCCTCTATTCCGTCAAGTATATACGGCGAGCCGAGGTTCGAGGTCATTATGATGACGCTGTTTTTGAAGTCCACAGTTCTGCCCTGTGAATCCGTGATACGGCCGTCATCAAGCACCTGCAGAAGTATATTGAACACATCGGGGTGAGCTTTTTCGACCTCATCAAGAAGTATAACGCTGTATGGCTTTCTTCTGACAGCCTCGGTAAGCTGGCCGCCCTCCTCATAGCCGACATATCCCGGAGGCGCTCCGATAAGACGGCTTACGGAGAACTTCTCCATATATTCCGACATATCTATACGCACCATGTTCTTTTCATCATCGAAAAGCGCTTCCGCAAGTGCCTTTGCAAGCTCGGTCTTGCCGACGCCTGTAGGTCCGAGGAACAGGAACGACCCTATAGGCTGGTTCGGGTTTGCGATACCTGCACGGGAGCGCAGTATCGCCTCGCTGACCTTTCTTACAGCCTCGTCCTGTCCAACCACACGCTTGTGGAGTATGTCCTCAAGTCCCAGAAGCTTTTCACGTTCGCCCTCCATAAGCTTTGTCACAGGTATGCCTGTCCAGCGGGAAACTATCCTGCCTATCTCGTCATCGGTCACCTTATCATGCAGGAAGGTGTTGTCGGTTTTCTCTTCGGCTTCACGCTCAAGCTTGGCGAGCTCCTCTTTCAGAGCAGGCAGCCTTCCGTATTTGAGCTCTGCCGCCTTGTCGAGGTCATAGCCCCTCTCAGCAATCTCAATCTGAGAGTTTACGTCCTCGATCTCTTCTCTTATCTTCTGCAGCTTTCCTATAGATGACTTCTCATTCTCCCACTTTGCTTTCATAGAAGCGAACTTCTCACGCATCTGCGCAAGCTCCTTCTGTACATCGGCAAGGTGCTCCTGAGAGATACGGTCGCTCTCCTTTTTGAGGGCAGCTTCTTCTATCTCGTGCTGCATTATCTTTCTGGAAATATCATCAAGCTCGGACGGCATAGAGTCCATTTCCGTTCTGATAAGGGCACAGGCCTCATCAACAAGGTCTATCGCCTTATCGGGGAGGAAACGGTCTGTGATATATCTGTTTGAGAGGGTTGCTGCAGCGATAAGGGCTGAGTCATGTATCTTTACACCGTGAAAGACCTCATAACGTTCTTTCAAACCACGCAGTATCGAGATAGTGTCCTCGACTGTAGGCTCACTGACCATAACAGGCTGGAAACGCCTCTCCAGTGCAGCGTCCTTTTCGATATACTCACGGTACTCATCTAAGGTGGTAGCACCGATACAGTGGAGCTCTCCTCTTGCAAGCATTGGCTTTAAGAGGTTTCCTGCGTCCATAGCACCGTCGGTCTTTCCTGCCCCGACTATGGTGTGGAGCTCGTCGATAAACAGGATTATCCTGCCCTCACTCTTTTTTACCTCCTGAAGCACTGCCTTGAGCCTTTCCTCAAACTCACCCCTGTATTTTGCTCCTGCTATAAGCGAGCCCATATCCAGCGAGAAGAGTGTTCTGTCTTTCAGGTTTGAGGGTACATCTCCCTTGACAATTCGCATAGCAAGCCCCTCAGCGATAGCGGTCTTGCCGACGCCCGGCTCACCGATAAGGACAGGGTTGTTCTTCGTTTTTCTTGAAAGTATACGCACTGCGTTTCTTATCTCTGTCTCTCTGCCTATGACGGGGTCAAGCTTATTCTTTTTTGCAAGCTCAGTCAGATCCTGACCGTACTTTTTGAGTACATCATAAGTATCCTCCGGGGTCTGAGAGGTTACTCTCGAATTTCCCCTCACACCCTGCAGGGCTTTCAGGAACATTCCCTTGCTCACTCCGAAGGAGCTCATAAATTTCTTTATGCTGTCATCAGCCTCGTTCACTATGCCTAAGAAAAGGTGCTCTACCGAAACGTACTCATCTTTCATCTGCTCGGCAGTATTTTCGGCATTGTTAAGTGCCCTGTCGCAGTCAGGGTCAATATATACGCTGTCCGCAGGACGGGCACTGCCGTACACCTTCGGCAGCTGCTGAAGCTGAGTATAAAGGTACTGCTTAGCTGCAGTCGGGTCTTCGCCCATTTTCTCAAAAAGCTGCGGAATAAGTCCGCTTTCTTCATTCATAAGAGCAGCCATTAAGTGAGTCTGAGTAATAGCATTGTTCTGATACTCAGTCACCAAGCCCTGTGCTGCCTGAACTGCTTCTAATGATTTCTGTGTCATCTTGTTTACATTCATGGTGTTCATCCTTTCTGTCTTAAATCTCTATATACATTTTGTTCTCTCTAAATTGATATAATGCCGTTTTTCACCGAGCGCTCATAGCACTCCTGCACAACGGCAGCGGCAATCTCAGGAAGATCTGCATTAGCAAAAAAGCTTTTCAAAGCCGTATCAAATGCCTTGATGTACTCCCCTATCAGAGCTCCCAGCTCCTCGGAGGAGGCACTTGTTCTGCCCTTCGGGAAATATATTCCTCTTATCAGCTTGTCGCTTTCGGCTCTGTACTCTATCTCTCTGTCTGTGTGAGCGCTCTCCGCAGCTGTCCACAGTCTGTAGAAAACTGCAAGCATATCCATAAATGCCTGCGACCTTGTCCTGAACGAAATACGAAGGCTGCCTATTCTGTCACCCTCAGGAGCTCGGAGCAGCTCCACGCTGTACCTGACTGTAGGCTTATATTTATAGGCAATAGAGCTTCTCAGTGCCAGAGCCGTATTTGCTGTTGCCGCTTCACGGATAAAGCGCTCGTCCATGAGGGAAAAGATATTTTCAAAAATATCCCTTATCCTTCTCTCAGGTGTCATCACCGAGACCCTTTCCGCCAATATCTGATTTATCATATTCGACCTGTTTGTTCCAAGCTTCATCGCCAGCATATCCACCGCCGCTACAACCTCATCACTAAGCACGATACTATACACACTTTTGCTCATCAGGCTCACCTCGTTTCAATTCGTGTATCAATCTTTATATATAATATAGCACACGTTTAATAATTTGTCAAGGGGTTTATATAAATTTCTTTACACGTTTTTGCAGATATAAAAAGAGCAGAGACTTTTATCTCTGCTCCTCAGTCTGTTGATAAACTCAAAAACAGTGCAAAATCAGCCCTCGGCGTGTTCCTCGGCTTCGCTCGTCACCGCCTCGGGCGGTGGGGAGAGAGGGGCTTCGCCCCTTTGCCCCACTGGGGCTGTCGCCCCAGCCCCCTTTTAAAAGAACTTTTGCAGCAAGCAGAAGAGCAGAGACTTTCATCTCTGCTCTTAAAGCTATTCATGAAGCTCGTAGGTTGTGTCCTCGTCGATTATCTGCAGCATTATTTCCGCAGGCTTCGGGTCAAACTGAGTGCCCATGTTCTTTTCTATCTCCTCACGAACTACCTCCTGCGGCAGGAACTTACGGTAGCTTCTGTTCGAGGTCATAGTATCGTAGCTGTCAGCTACAGCAATTATCCTTGCCATAAACGGTATATCTTCACCTGCAAGGCCGTCGGGATAGCCCTTGCCGTCATAGCGCTCATGGTGCCACCTTGCACCGATAGACAGGTCAGGCCTGCTCTTGATCTCCGAAAGTATCTCAAAGCCAAGTACAGGGTGTTTTTTTATAATCTCATACTCCTCATCTGTCAGCCTGTTAGGCTTATTTATGATAGCATTCGGAATTCCTATCTTTCCTATATCATGGAGAAGGCCCATATAGTAAATGTCGTCCTGTGCCCATTCCGAAAGACCAAGCCTCTTTGCTATCATTCGTGAGTACTTCGCAACTCTTACCGAGTGGCCGTTTGTGTACTTATCCTTAGCATCTATGGTGTGGGCAAGTGCTTCCATGACCTCTTCGGAAAGCTCCTTGATATTCTCCTTAGCCTTGTTGATATCATCAACGTAGCGGTCGATCTCAACCGCAAGAGCCGTTATCTCTCCCGAAAGATCACCGATCTCATTTCTGGATTTTATCTGTGCTATGCGCTTTACAACCTCATCGCTGTTTTTGTTTTTGGTGTACTCATGTACTGCACCCTGCAGCTTCGACAAAGGTCTTGCAGCTATCCTGTCAACTATTGCCATAAGCAGTCCGCAGATAAGGAGCATACCTGCCAGAGCACAAATACCCGTGATCCTGATGTTTTTCTTCAAGTCAATATTGAATTCATCCCAGTTATACTCAAGGCACAGAACTGCCTTTAGCTCACCGTCATATCTCAAAGGCATACAAGCTACATAATAATTCTTTCCGTCGCCGTTTTGATTGTTGACTCTCTCAAATTCAATTTTATTGGATTTACCGTTCAGAAGTGTTTCTGCCGCTTCATGATCTCTGATGTCATATTCCCGGACAGTACCTATTTCATCTCCCTTATCATTTTCACTGCTCGAATCATAATAAACATAACCCCTGCTTCCATCTCTGACATCTATCATATACAGCCCGTCATAGTTGAAATACTGAAACTCATAATCAAGCCTGCTTGAGAAGGAGCTGTAATCCATTTTTGCAACCGCAAGCTGCATTTCAGGAGAGCTGTTTCTTATATACTCTTCGATATCCTCGGAAGAAGAATCAATATCCATGAACATTCTGGCTTCATCTTCGGTGATTTCTCCATGTATCTCATCAGTATGATCCTTTACATAATCGAAAAACCACGATGGCGCGATCATATCGTTCATGTTCTCACGAAGCTTTTCAAGGTCACGCTCCATCATGTCATTCTTTGCAGTCAGATATGTGCTTGTGCTGCCGTAATATATAGCAATGCTGCCTATAACTATAGACAGTATATTGAAAAACACAAGTATACCTGCTACCTGCCACCTGAGCTTTTTACGCCTAACCTTTTTTTCTTTGTTCATAGTCAGTCCTCTGCAAAAGTTCAATCTTTTTACTAAAGAAATTATATCACACTGCTTCCAAAAAATCAATAGGACACAATAAAAAACATGCACAAAAAAGAGAGGCTTCACAGCCCCTCTTTTCAGTTTATCACGCTGCGTCTGCGGCAGATGCTTCTGCGGTTATGGTAACATCGTCACCGTAGATAGTTGCAAAGTCATTTTTCATTGATACTGTTGTGAAGCCAAGCTCCTCGCAGGTCTTCTTAAACTTCTCTGCCTTTTCGAGGTTTCCGTACTCACGCTCTGTATCATCACAGAGGAGCATATATGCTCTTGTATCATACTTATCGCTGTTTACTACATACTGACCCATAGAAAGGTCGCCGGAGCTGTTTCCGAAAGCAAGAACAGGCACCTGACCGATCTCTCTTGCAATCATGGGAACTTTGTTTCCCTTTACGTTCTTTGTAATAAGCTCACCTGCAAATACTAACTTCTCATCAGGCTTGAACTGATAGTCAAACGGGTCGGTGTCGCCCTGCTCAGTTCCGACATATTTCCAGTCAGTTGCTATAACCTGACTTGCAGGTATATCAAGCACGCCCTGTATCATTTCCCTGATGCAGTTTCTCTCTGTACCGCTGCAGATAAAGCAGGTAAAGTCATTATCCTGAAGGAACTTAAACAGGGATACCATAGGCTTATAGTAAGCCTCGCCCTTTGTAAGATTATTGAAGCCCTCAGCCTCGGTATTCATAAAGTCACGGCAGTAAGCTCTGAACTCATCAACTGTCATTCCTGCAAAGGCCTGAGCTGTAAATCTTGCGCTCTTTATCTCCGAGCCCTCGGGAAGTGTTCTGGTCTTGAATGCCTCTTCAAGCTCCTCAGCGAACGCCTTCATATCCTCGGGAGCCTGATAGCTGTCATCATGGAGTGCTCTGTGAACAAAGAGACACCAGTCAAAATAGCAGGGATAAAGCTCTCCGATAAGTGTGCCGTCAAAATCAAACACGGCAATTCTGTCCTCAACGGGAATAAAGTCCTCGCTGTCCGGGTCAGTTACCTTTTCAACGTAGTCAATAAGGTCTTCCCTTACTGCAGAATCCTCAGCCCAGTACTCAAGGGAGCTCTTTGTCAAAGTGATCTGAGGCTCTTCCTCTGCTTCGGACTCAACCTCGGTCTTTACAGCCTCGGTTGCTGCAGTCGTAGTTGTTGTAGTTGTTGCTTTGGTGCTTTCCTTCTTTGAGCTGCTCTCGTCTTTAGCTCCGCAGGAAGCCATTGACAGCATCATGCAGACAGCAAGAACAGCACTGATAATTTTGATTTTCATTCTTATTCCTCCAAATTATTATTTCATATATATTTATACGATAAGCATTAAGAATTGTCAATTATCTTAACCGCAAATCGGAGCATTAACCAAAAATTCCCACGATACTCTTATTTTTTTAGGCAACACCGCACGACCCATGTGCATCAGATGCGCCGTCCAGATTTTCGTCAGATTGCCTAAATTCGACGCAGGCTTGCTGACGC
>OCVV011360001.1_pt1 | contig 26753 bp, 24 predicted proteins | sample 1539721 | NCBI WGS metagenome assembly OCVV01 (sample SAMN02144230, study PRJEB22623) | gut metagenome | biome: sheep rumen | host: Ovis aries | place: New Zealand | reverse complement strand
GAGCATGGAATCCTTGCCGCCAGAGATGCAGACGGCGATTTTGTCGCCTTCTTCGATGAGCTTGTAGTTCTTGATGGCAGTAATGAACGGCGTCCAGAGCCTTTCGCGGTATGTTTTCGAAATGCTCCGTTCTACGTTTTGGACAAATGAAAGTTCTCGTGCCATTTTCATTACCTTTTTTGCGGTTACTAGCAAAGTTCCTTGTAGCAGCTATCGAATGCGTCCATGAATTCGTCGATTTCTTTTTCGGTGGTGAGGTGCGATAGGCTTATGCGCCAGGAGTTCAGCGCATTTTTGCGGTCGCGGCTGACGGCGAAAACCGCGCGGGAGGGGAGCGCATCTACACTGCAGGCGGACTTGACCGACACGTAGATTCCTTTGTCCGAAAGTGCTTTTTGGAAAACGCTCCCGCGGACACCAGCAACACTCAGGTTCAAGATGTGCGGGACGGCGCCTGCGGGCGAATTGATGCGGACTTTCGGATAGCCGCAGAGTTTTTCTTGCAAATTTTTTCGCAGTTCCTTGACGCGGGCAAATCGCTCTTTGAAATGCTCCATGGTAAGCGACAATGCCGTTTCGAGGGACGCGTCCAACGCGAGCGTCGGGGTTCCACTGCGGTACATGGTGGTGCTTGCTCCGCCGTAAATGAGCGGTTCCATGGCGATTCCGCTTTTCTTGTACAAAAGCCCGCTGCCCGAAAGCCCGTAGAACTTGTGCGCGCCGATGCTTGCCGTGTCTGCCAAATTCAGGTTTATAGGCGTTTTGCCGATGGCCTGCGTTGCATCCACATGAAGGCTGCAGCTCGGGAACTCGCGGACAATTTTGCTGATGGCTTCCAGCGGTTGTACCGTCCCGAGTTCGCTATCGACCGCGTTTACCGTTACAAGCACCGTATCTTTGCGGAGCAGGCCGCGCAAGTCTTCCAGGTCAATTTTCCCGTCGGTGCCGATTTTTGCCATCTCGATTTCGTAGCCCGCTTCTTGCAGGGCCGTGAGCGTGGCGCTTACCGAAGAATGTTCCAGCGGGTTCGTGACGATGTGCTTGCCCACATGGCGCTTAGCCTGGACGACGCCACGGATGGCGGCGTTGTTGCTTTCGCTTGCGCCCGAGGTGTAAATGATTCCGTCGGGGTTTACGCCCAAAAGTTTCGCGATGGAATCGGTTACTTGAGCGAGAAATGATTTTGCCGCATGCCCTGCTTCGTGATTCGAATTGGCGTTGCCGATAAACCTGCGTTCCACTTCGCAGAATCGTTGCAAGGCTTCTTCGCATGCCGGGGTGTTTGCCGTATAGTCGAAATAGGACATAACTACCAAAAAGATAGAAATTTGATTTTCGTTTTTTGACTGCCGACAGGGCCGAATCCATAGAAAAAGTCCGCATCGCTGCGGACTTTTTTGAATTCATTTGTACGAACTCTTAGCCGTTTACCTTCTTGAAATCGGCAACGGACTGAGCAAATTCAGCGAGGTATGCCTTCGCCTGTTCCACGACAGCAGCCGGTTCATAACCGAACTTCTTTTCGAGGACAGATGCCGGAGCCGAAGCGCCAAAGCGTTCGAGGCCTGCGACCTTACCAAAGCCACCGACGACATCCTTGAACAGGACCGGAAGACCGCTCGAAAGAGCAAACACCGGAGTCCAAGGAACGATGATGGAATCACGATAAGCCTTGTCCTGGAGCGTGAAGAGCTTCGGGCTAATCATCGAAACGACGCGCACATTCTTGCCTTCCTTGCGGAGCACTTCTGCGGCTTCGTGTTCGAGATAAACGTCGGAACCGTTCGCAACGAAAGTCAGGTCCGGATTCTTGCCTGCCGGCGTGTTGTCGCTCACGACATAAGCGCCCTTGCGACACTTGGCGGCTTCCGCATAACGGGAGCTGCCCTGCGGGCACGGAAGAGAGCCGACCTTCTGGCGGGTCAAAATGAGAGCCGTCGGGCTGTCGGTATTTTCAAAAGCCATTTCCCATGCGACAGACGTTTCTGCCGGGTCAGCCGGACGGAGAACGAGCATCTGGGAGCGACCGTCTTCCTTCATCAAATCTTCGAGAAGGCGAATCTGCGTTTCGTGTTCAATCGGCTGGTGAGTCGGGCCGTCTTCGCCAACGCGGAAGCTGTCGTGCGTAAAGACGTACTTCACCGGAAGGCCCTGGAGGGCGGCCATGCGGATGACCGGCTTCATAAAGTCGCTGAACACGAAGAACGTGGCGCAAATCGGATAAAGACCACCGTGGAGAGCGAGACCGCAAGCGATAGCGCCCATGGTGAGTTCCGCAACGCCGACCTGGACGAAAGCACCGCCGAAGTCACCCGGCGTCATGATGCGGGTTTCGTTCAAGAACTTCTGAGTCTGGTCGCTGTTCGAAAGGTCTGCGGAGCTGCAGATGATATTCTTGTAATGCTTGGCGAGGTAAGAAAGGACCGTGCCCGAGCTATTACGGGTAGCCACGCCTTCCTTCTGTTCCAAATTCTTCAGGTTGAGCTGAATGCTCTTGCCAGAAAGCCAGGACTGGAGCGTCGCTGCCTTTTCCGGATTCTTCGCATCCCAGTCAGCCTTCTTCGCCTTCCATTCGGCGGCAATCTTTTCGAGTTCCTTCAAGCGTTCATCGAAAGCCTTCTTGACTTCCGGAAAGACTTCAAACGGATTTTCCGCATTACCGCCCAAGCGACGGACGGTTTCTTCCGTCGAAGCGCCTGCACCGGAAAGCGGCTGACCGTGGGTAGAAACCTTACCTTCGAAGGATTCGCCGGCAGCGCCGACAGCACCCTTAGCCATCGTCGTGTGACCGATGATAATCGTCGGACGTTCGGTTTCGGCATAAGCAGCCTTGAAAGCGGCGCGGAGTTCATCGACGTTTTCACCGTCGGCTTCGAGAACTCTAAAGCCCCAGGATTCATACTGCTTCTTGAAGTCCTGGTCCATGACGTCCTTGGTTTCGCAGGAAAGCTGCACACCGTTTGCGTCATAGAAGAAGATCAAATTGGAAAGCTTCAAGTGACCCGCAACGCGGCCGACACCGTAAGCGATTTCTTCCTGGATACCACCGTCCGAAACGAGAGCCACCGTTTTGTGGGAAAGGATGTCGCCGAACTGAGCGACCTTGTAGCGTTCCGCAATCGCAACGCCCGCAGCCATACCCTGACCGAGACCGAGCGGGCCCGAAGAGTTTTCGATGCCGTGTTCCACGGAGAGTTCCGGGTGACCGGAAGTGATGCTGCCGAACTGGCGGAAATTCTTCACGTCTTCGAGAGAGAGACGACCGGTAAGGACAAGTTCCGCATAAAGCAGCGGCGACATATGGCCCGGGTCCATGAGGAAGCGGTCACGCGCTTCCCACTGCGGATTCTTCGGATCGAAACGGAGGAATTCCGCAAAAAGAAGAGTAATGGCCGTTGCGGCGCCCATTGCTCCACCCGGATGTCCGGACTTAGCCTTTTCAACCATGGCGGCGGAAAGGATACGTACGTTGTCTGCTGCTTTGAGAATTATTGAATTGTCCACAGGAAGCCTCTGTAAAAAATTTGCGACCCAAATTTAGATTACATTCTGGGTTTTCTCAACTGAAAAAATAAGAAAAGAACTATATTCCTGCCCAATGAAAAACTTACAGACCCTTTTCAAGAACCTTGCGCACCCAGCAGGGATTTTTGGCGTTATCGTCGCCATTGCGATTCCGTTTTTGATCTATTTAGGCCCAAATATCGGAGCCAAGGAAGTCATCCGCATTTTAGACCTGCGTATGCCGCTCCCCCTTTTTTTGGTGCAATTCGGTGCCGGAATTCTGCTATTTTGCCTGCTTTTTAAGGATTTCCGTTCTTATTTCAAAGAGAACCTCCCCCCGAAGCCCTATATATTAATAGTCGGTATTTTCGCTATCGCGGCCACCTTCTTTGCGGGAACGCAGATCGAAGCCCGCCACCGAGTGCAAAGCGATGAAAGCGTATTCATGGCGATTGCCCAGAACATGTACTTTAACCAGACGACCGGTACCTGCGATGAAGGTGAATTCGAAAACGGCAAATTAAACTGTTTCAAAGATTCCGACAGTTTTAAGACCAAGGGTCTTTCATTCCTGTACCTGCTCGGGATGCCATTCTTTGGTCCGGACCTGCACTGGATCTTCCACTTCGAGCTTGCGATGCTCTTTTTTGCGGCGCTACTCCTATTCTTTGCCATTCGCGCTTGGACATCCGACGACCTGGTTTCCGCTCTGACGAGCATTCTCCTTTTTGCCCAACCGACGGTCCTTTTCCAGTTCCGTTCGATGTCCGTAGAACCTCTCTATATTTTCCTTAGCGCCCTTTCGCTCTGGGTTCTCAAGTGGGCCTTGGATAAAAACACTCTCCGTCATTGGATCCTTTGCGCCCTCGTCCTCGGATTTTTTGCGCAGACCCGCCAAGAAACGGTCTTCTGCTTCCTTGCGTTCCTCGTCGTCGCCCTGCCAAAGCTTCTCGACAAAAAAGATTTCAAAGCTCCGGCATTCTTCGCCACGCTTTCGCTTTTCTCCGCCCCCATTCTGATTACGATCAGCTACTTCCAAGGTTACGGTTTCCAAGGCGGACAACACTCCGCCCACGGCCACTTCATTGAAAACCTGAAGAGCAACTGGGATGTCATGACAAAGCCGCTCAACGATAGCGGTCTGCTCGCGAACCCGTTCCTTTCGAGCTTCAACTGGCTATTCTTACTCGGACTTGCCATTCTTGTTTTGCTAGTCATCAAGGAAATCGCCTCGAAGAACTTCGGCACGAACACGAAAATCGCCGGATTTTTACTTCTGTACCATATCCAAACGTACATGATTCTTGAAAACGTTTCGGGAGATTTCACCATCGAGATCAACCAGCGTTACGCCCTCGTGATGATGCCGACCATGGCGTTCCTTGCCGCTTTCGGCATCCGGAAGCTATTGTTTGCCGCCTATTTCCTCGCAGGGAAAACGAACCTCCAGAACAGCTTCAAGGCAAACATCGTGATGACCCTGATTTTGGCTGTCCTCGTTTGCGGCAACACGGCCAGTTATCAAGAAAGCTTTAACAAGAACATCATGTATAACCGCAACCATTTAACGACCGAAGAGGCCGAAATCTGGAAGTGGCTGAACGTACAACCGAAAAAGCCGCGCTTATTTGTTTACGGAAGGCCTTGGCACTTTGTCGCCTACGGCGAGTCCGCCATCCATTACAACCGCGCCCGCCAGATTCCACAAGATTCCTTGCAAAGACTTATCCAAAAATACAACGGTGAAGTCTACTATATCCGAGGGCTTGACTGCTGGGATTCCAAAACGTACCACGCCAAAGCCGTCGAACATCGCATTCCCACGACCTGCGACGTATTTGAACGCGAAGCAAAGCTTGAAGATGTTTACCAAGTTCTGATTACCCGCAACTACTGGGTGCAGATCAAGAAAATTTCGACCCGCCGGGATTTTGATCCCGAAAAGCTCTTCGCATTTGGATTTTGGCAGGGGGAACCAGCCACAAAGACTTTCATCTTTAACTTCTCCGAATATTTTGGCACCAAAGCCCCTTGGAAAATTCGGTTTACGCTGAACGGAGATTCGATTTATTCAAAGCCTTACAAGGCTGGCGATTACAGCGATACGCTGACCGGTCCCGTTTTAAAGCCCGGCTACAACAAGCTCGAAGCCGACATTTACGATTCGACCTCTTCCGAAGCCATTGCCCACATCGAAAACTACCGGTTCTTCCGCTTCGAAGGAGCCTTAGAACTTTCCCGTATGCGTCCGACCGCGCACCGACAGGCTTGGGGAAACCTTCAAACGAATTCTTCCATCGAAGGGCATGCATTTACCCTTAATGGCAAAAAGTATCACGAAGGTTTTGGCGTTCACGCTTCGAGCGAAACGAACTTCAACCTGCAAGGCAAGTTCAATCGATTGACCGCAGTCATCGGTCTTGACGAAGAAAGCCTCTGCAGCGACGGCATTGCGTACAAAGTATTTGGCGACGGAAAAATCCTATATCAAAGCGAACGCGTTTCCATTGGCAAACCGGATTCCCTAGATATTTCCATTCTGGGTGTCCACGAGCTGCTGATTGCAACCGACTCCTTGGATAGCAAGGACTGCGACCACGTGGACATTGTCCACCCGACGCTCTACCCGCAAGGAAAAGTCGTCCTTCAAACGGAGGCAAAGTAATGCTTCTTTCTGTCATTGTTCCCCTCTTTAACGAACAAGAAATTGTGGCAAAGACTTTTTCCGTTCTGGAAAAAGAACTCGAAGGAATTGAACACGAACTGATCTTTGTCAATGACGGATCTTCGGATAAAACCCGCGAAATTCTGGAAGAGCTTTTGAAAACGACTCCACAGAATAAGCTCGTGAACTTTAGCCGCAATTTCGGCCACCAGGCCGCTTTTAGCGCCGGCTTAAAACACGCCCAAGGCGACGCCGTTGTCATCATCGACGGAGACTTGCAGGACCCGCCTTCGCTCATCAAGGACATGCTTGCAAAATGGCGCGAAGGCTATCAAGTCGTTTATGCGCAGCGCCGCAAACGCCAGGGCGAAACGATTTTCAAGAAAGCCTCTGCACATCTCTTTTACAAAGTCCTGCATTCGCTCACAAGCATTGACATTCCTCAGGATACGGGCGACTTTCGCTTAATGGACCGCGTTGTTGTCGATCAATTGAATGCGCTTCCCGAACGCAACCGTTTTTTGCGCGGTCTCGTCTGCTGGGTGGGCTTTAAGAAGATCGGCATTCTCTACGACCGGGCCGAACGCACGGCAGGAACCTCCAAGTATCCGCTTCGTAAAATGCTCCGCCTTGCCATGGACGGCATTACGGGCTTTAGCACGACTCCGCTCAAGATCAGCTTCTTGATGGGACTCTTTGCCACGTTCATCGCTTTGGGCGTGCTCATTTGGAGCATTCTCGAAAAGTTCCTCAGCCCGGAAACAACCGTTCCAGGCTGGGCATCCCTGATGACGGCAATCGTTTTCTTCGGCGGAATCCAACTGATGTCCATCGGCATTGTCGGCGAATATATCGGGCGCATTTACGAAGAAGTCAAAAAACGTCCCATGTACATTGAAGACAAATCGTAACCTCATAAATCCTATATTTTTTGCACAATGAAATCCAAACTGTTCGTAATGAGCGCCGCAAGCGGCGCAGGCAAGACAACTCTCAAAGACAAAGTCATTGGAGAATTCCCTGACATTGTCTATTCCATTTCCGCCACTACCCGTAAACCGCGCGAAGGTGAAGTAGACGGCGTACACTACTTTTTTAAAACAAAGGAAGCCTTCGAAAAGCTCATCCAAGAAAACGGGCTTATCGAATGGAACGAGGTCCACGGAAATTACTACGGAACCCCCAAGTTCTTCGTCGAAGACATGCTGAAGCAAGGCAAGCGTGTTTTGTTCGATCTGGACGTATTCGGCAAGGTGAACTTCGACAAGGTTTACCCTGAAGCAACTGGAATCCTCATTCTCCCACCTAGCGAAGAAGAGCTCGAACGCAGGCTCCGCAGCCGCGGCACCGATTCCGAAGAATCCATCCAGATCCGTCTCAAAAACGCCAAAAAAGAAATGGAATTTGCGAAAACCCAGGGCAAGTACGAATACACAATCGTCAACGACGACCTGGAGAAAGCCGCAGATCAGCTACGGAAAATCCTTTCTGCATAATTTGCAACCGAAAATCAAGCAAAATCCCTTTGCGAGTGCGAAGGGATTTTTTTATCTTTGCGCGCTGGAAAATTCCTCAAGGACATACCACTATGACTCTTAATCCTCTTGCCGAAACGCTCAACAGCGACCTCTCCGCTAACGGAGCTTCCATTCTTCAAATGCTTTCCGAAAAAGGCAAAGCCATATTCTTCCCTAGCAAGGGTATTCTTGGCCAGGGCGCCGAAGCAAAAGGCAAGGAAATCAACGCAACGATCGGTACCGCTCTCGAAGATGACGGCACACCGCTCGTCCTTCCGAGCGTCATGAAGTCTTTGAACATGCCAAAGCAGTCCTTCCTCTACGCTCCGAGCTACGGTAACCCGGATCTCCGCGACGCCTGGAAGGCTCAAATCATCCGCAAGAATCCGAGCCTCGAAGGCAAGTCCTTCTCCCGTCCGGTCGTCACTTCCGCTTTGACGCACGCCATTTCCATGGCCGGTTACCTGTTCCTCGATCCGAACGACAAGGTCATCATTCCGGATCTTTACTGGGACAACTACGAACTCGTGTTCGAAAACGCTTACGGTGCCAAAATTCAGACCTACAACACCTTCAAGAACGGCGGTTTTGACGTCGATGCTCTCGAAGAAGCATTGAACAAGGGTGGCATCGGCAAGAAAGTTCTCCTCTTGAACTTCCCGAACAACCCGACCGGCTACACCGCTACCGAAGAAGAAGCCAAGAAGATTACCGAAGTCCTCGTCCGCGCAGCCGAAAAGGGCAACAAGGTTGTCGCCCTCCTCGATGACGCTTACTTCGGACTGGTATACGAAGACGGCGTGACCCGCGAATCTCTCTTCACGAAGCTCGTGGACGCCCACAAGGACGTTCTCGCTGTGAAGCTCGACGGTCCGACGAAGGAAGATTACGTCTGGGGCTTCCGCGTGGGCTTCATGACTTTCGGTTTCAAGGGTGCAACTCCGGAACAGCTTAAGGCTCTCGAAAGCAAGGCTGCAGGCGCCGTCCGTGGCAACATTTCCAACGCTCCGAACATTTCCCAGCGTATCCTCCTCGCTGCATACAACAGCCCAGAATACGTGAAGGAAAAGGAAGAAAAGTATGCCGTGTTGAAGAAGCGTTACGACATCATCAAGGAAACGCTTGCCGCTCATCCGGAATATTCCGAAGCTTTCGAACCTATGCCGTTCAACAGCGGTTACTTTATGTGCGTCAAGCCGAAGGGCGTCGATGCAGAAGCCGCTCGTGTAGAACTTCTTCAGAACTACAGCACGGGTACCATCATGCTCAAGGGGCTTCTCCGTCTCGCATTCTCGGCGGTGCCGACTGCGAAATTGCCGCAGCTCTTTGACAACGTGTACCACGCGATCCTAGCTCTCAAATCCAAGTAAAAGGAGGCATCATGCCCGATTTCGCTACCTTGAACTACGACGGAAAGGACTACAACCTTCCTCTCGTAACTGGAACGGAAAACGAAAAGGCGATCGACATTTCCAAGCTCCGCAAGGAGTCGGGTCTTGTCACGCTGGACTACGGCTACACAAATACGGGTAGTACAAAGAGCCAGATTACCTTTGTGGATGGTGAAAAAGGCATTCTTCGTTATCGTGGATACAATATCGAAGATCTCGCCGCATACACGACATTCCCGGAAACGGCATGGCTCCTCATTTACGGAAACCTTCCGACACGAGAAGAACTTGGCTCCTTCCGCCGTCTTCTGACGGAAAACGCCTTGATTCACGAAAACCTGCTGAACTTTTTCCGCGAAATGCCGCCTTCGGCTCACCCGATGGGCATTCTCGGTGCCGTCGTGAATGCGCTCGGTCTTTTCACCCCGCGCTTCTATGACGACGAAAGCAAGCAGGACGTGTTCAACCTGACCGTAGCAAGCCTGATTTCCAAGGTGCGCACGATCGCCGCCTTCTCTTACAAGGCAAGCATCGGTGAACCGTTCGTATATCCGGACGCCGAAAAGAGCTACTGCTCGAACTTCCTCAACATGATGTTCTCGAGCAAGGCAAAGCCTTACAACGTCGATCCGCTTTTCGTCCATGCCTTGAATGTTCTTCTGATCGTTCATGCGGACCACGAACAGAACTGTTCGACTTCGACAGTCCGTATGGTCGGAAGCTCCCAGGCAAGCCTTTACGCAAGTATCTGCGCAGGCATCTGCGCTTTGTGGGGTCCGCTCCACGGTGGTGCAAACCAGGCCGCCCTCGAAACTTTGATGAAGATTCACCAGAGCGGTCTCACGGTCAAGCAGGTCATCGAAAAGGCTAAGGACAAGAAGGATCCGTTCAAGCTCTACGGCTTCGGTCATCGCGTTTACAAGAACTATGACCCGCGTGCCAAGGTTCTCAAGGGACTCGTCCACACGATCTTCGACCGTGAACATATCGACGATCCGCTGCTCGACATTGCAAGCGAACTCGAAGAAGCAGCCCTCAAGGACGACTACTTCATTGAACGCAAGCTTTATCCGAACGTAGACTTCTACTCCGGCATTCTCTACCATGCCATGGGAATCCCGACGAACATGCTCACCGTAATGTTCGCCATCGGACGTCTCCCGGGTTGGATTGCCCACTGGAAGGAAATGCACGACGATCCTCTGTCGAAGATTAACCGTCCGCGTCAGATTTACACGGGATACACGGAACGTCCGTGGCTCCCGATCGATGATCGCGGTTAATTTTCCAAATTCAAAAAAGTCCCGCCCGCACGGCGGGATTTTTTTCGTTTTTTTGGCAACGGCCAAAATTCTGCGTTATATTTTGAAAAAGGAGGGCTTATATGGATACAAGCATTCTCGATAAAGCAATCGTCTTTGCGGTCAAAGCGCATGCAGGTACCGCGCGACGTGGGAAAACGTTCCCCTACATCGTTCATCCGATGGAAGCCGTAGAAATCGTCGCCACGATGACTTCGGACCAAGAACTTTTGGCCGCCGCGGTTTTGCACGACACCGTCGAAGATACAGAAGTTTCTTTAGACGATATCCGCCGAGAATTTGGGCCCCGAGTTGCAAAACTTGTCGAAGAAGAATCCGACGTATTGATGGAGGGCGTAAGCGAAGAGGATTCCTGGCACTCTCGAAAGCAAGCGGCCATCGACAGACTTTCTCACGCCAGCCGTGACGCAAAAATCGTCGCCCTTGGCGACAAACTGAGCAATGCGAGAATCATCTACCGGGACTTTGTCCAAAAAGGCGACGAACTCTGGAAAATTTTCCACGTAACCGACGTCAAAGAACATGAGTGGCACTATCGCGGTTTAGTAACCGCGTTAAAAGATCTCAAAGGAACTTTTGCGTATTCGGAATTTGAAGAATTGGTAGACAAAATTTTCGCCCATCCAAAAAATTCTTAAAAGTGCAATCCAAACGATCTGAATTTAGGCAACAACAGTCTTTATTTTGCGCTTGTGGAGAAGGCAAAGGAATGCTTAAACTTTATTCTTCCGAGTTCAAAATGCGCAAGTAACTTGCATAACGGGCTTTCGGAATTTCGCCCGATTCCACACGGGCAAGCACATCGCAGCCAGGTTCGTTAATATGCATGCAGTCATTGTACTTGCACGTAAACAGTTCACCCGGGAAAAATCCAGGGAAAGAGCGAGCCAAGTCGTGCCCTTCCATTTCTGCGACACCCAGTTCGCGGATCCCCGGGGTATCGATAATTCGACCGCCAAACGGCAAGTCAAAAAGGCTCGACGAAGTTGTCGTATGACGCCCTTTGCCATCGAGTTCCCGGACTTCGCCCACATTCAGTTGAGCATCCGGCACAAGCGCATTCACAAGGCTTGATTTTCCGACTCCGCTTTTTCCGGAAAGGACGGAATTTTTTCCCTTTAAGACATCGCGCAGTTCATCGAGGCCCTTGCCCGATTTGCAACTCACGCAGATGAACTTGTCGACAATCGAAATAAAATCCTTAACGTCTTGCGGGATTTCTTCTACCAGGTCCGTCTTGTTCAAGACCATGACAAGCGGTAAATTGCAAAGGTTCGCCGCCAGTAAAAAACGGTCGGCAAAACCATAATTGAACGGAGGCTCGGCAACGCTCGAAACCACCACAACCTGGTCGATGTTCGACGCAAGAACAAGTTCCCTGCGAGACTTGTCCTTGGGACCGGGACGTACCAGCGCAGACCGGCGAGGCAAAACTCGAAGCAACGAATAAGGAGCATCTTCCTCCGCATTCTTTGCGCGGGCAATGATTACCTGGTCCCCCACAACCGGAAATTCCTTCAACTCGTAAACGACCGCGGCCCGGTATGTCGCATTCACGCTTTCTCCGTTTGGCAGTCTCACGACACAGGTTCTGCGGTGAACTTCCAAAACCAAGCCTTCCACGGAATCATCCGCATCGAATTTTTCCGAAGGATCCTTGATTTTTTTAATTTTCGGCTTTTTGAATTCACGGCTCCAACGTTCCTTGATGGGACGATCATCGAGAGTTCCGCGTTTCCACATTTCCATTGTATTCACACGACGCGCACGGGCATCGCGGCGGAAAGTGCGTCCGGAACGTTCTTCTTCCTGTTCGTCATTGTCGAGTTCGTGATTCATCGTCTTAAATTTAGAATATTTCCAAATCTCTTTTTTATCTTTTGCATATGCTTGCGCTTTTAAAAATGACCCGAATCGGAAATATCGTCATTGCAGTCATGACCCTTGCTGTCGGATACTTCCTTTCGAAGGGAACTTTTTCCTTTTTTAGCTTTATCGCCGACGCTCTCGCCTTCGCTTTTGCGATTGCCTTTGGCAACATTTACAACGATCTGCTGGATATCGAAACAGACAAAATCAATCAGCCGAACCGTCCCCTTCCTTCAGGGAAGGTAACGCCAAGAATGGCAAAAATCGCAAGCATCGTCTGCATTGTCCTCTCGCTCGCCGTCGCCGCCATTCCAGGAACGCAGCACCTGGTTCATCTCGGATTTTTTGCAAGCGTCCTCATTCTGCTTTTTTTATACGATCAATTTTTGAAGCAGATTCCGCTTTTGAAAAACGTGACAGTCGCCCTTCTTTGCGCAACGCCGATCTTTCGGGCCATGCTCCTTTCTCAAGCGACGTTTGAGCCTCTATACGCAACAGCAAGTTTCGCTTTTTTGTTCACTCTCGCCCGTGAAATTTTAAAAGATCTAGAAGACGCCGACGGCGATTTAAAAGCCGGAATCGCGACATTCCCCTTGATCGCCGGGAATCGTGAAGCGGAGATTCTCGCAAGCCTCGTCATTGGATTCGGACTTTTTTCCGTACCGATGCCTGTACTTCTCCACTGGTTCCAGCCGGCATTCTTGCTTTTACTTCTTCCATTCATTCCCATCTGCATTTTCATCATTCGAAAGACTTTTCAAAAGCAATACCGTTCCGCGCAAAAAATGACAAAGCTCGCTATGGTCATCGGGCTTCTCGCTTTGATTTTAAACGGACTTTTTTAGGAAGCGAAGATGAAAAAGATTCTTGGGGTAATCGCTTTCGTCATTTTAATGATTGCAGCATTCCACGTTGCGCATGAATTTATCCAGAAAAAGAAAGAAGTGGATGCATTCAACCTCCATATTGACGAATTCAACGCTTGTTCCGAATCCAAGCATTGGAGCTGCGCCGAAAGCCATTTGAAATTTCTTTTAAAAGAACTGCCAAACGATACGAATCTGCAAATTCATTATGCAGGGATTCTCTTTGAAGAGGGTCGGTACGAAGAATGTATTTCCTATATCGAGTCTCGCCATTTCCAAGTTCCGGACTTCGATTACCTTGTCCAAAAATCCAAGCTTTTGATTCGCGAACGCGATGAACTTGGGATAAAAGATTATGGACATTTTCGCTTAGAGCTTGAAGGCTATGCGTCTTCCATCGAAGTGCAAGAAGCCCTGAGCGTTCTCGAAGTCGCCTACGACTCCATCGCGAACCTTTTTCAATTTTACCCGGAAGATCGAATTCACGTAGTGATGTACCAGACGGAAGATTTCCAAGGAATCGGGCCACACCCAGACTGGGTGGGAGCCGTCTATGACGGAAAGCTCCGATTTCCGGCCAACCTGATGCGCTTTCGCGAAATCTACCGGCCGATCCTTTTTCACGAACTGACCCACGCCTTTGTCCATCAGATGACGCGAGCGAAAGTTCCCTTGTGGTTAAACGAAGGTATCGCTCAGATTATCGACGGATCGCGCACAGGGCTTCCACGGCCAAACGGTCCTGTTCCCAGTCTTAAAGATTTAACGGAAAATTTTGTACAGCAAAACGACCGCGCCGCCGCAGAACGCCTATACTGGTATTCTCAAAAAATGACAGAAGCGCTCCTAGCGGACGCCGGGGAAACGCGTTTTGTAAAGCTCCGCGATGCCTTGGTGGACATGAAAAAGCTCGGCACCGACGAATCCTTAAAAAGACATTTTTGTAAAAAACAGGGGGACCTACTTTACAATTTTGTCGGAAGAAAATAAAAAACCGAAAGTCGCATCCATTGTGATACCGAAGAGCGCTTTTTAAATTAACGGCATCACTAGAGAGGTCCCCATGTTGGATGAACTTCACGAAGAATGCGGCGTCATCGGAATATACAATGGTGAAAACGTCGCCCGCAATGTCTGTATGGGACTCTATGCTTTGCAGCATCGTGGTCAAGAAAGCGCCGGATTTGCCATTTCCAACGGAGACAAGGTTCGAGTCCGCAAATCGATGGGACTCGTTTCCACCCTCCTCCGCGAGCACAATGTCGATGAATTGCAAGGCTTTGCCGGAATCGGTCATGTCCGCTACAGCACGACAGGATCCAGCACTCTCGCCAACGCCCAACCGATTCTCGTCAGTTGCAAATGGGGGCAACTCGCAATCGCGCACAACGGGAATCTGACAAATGCAGCCGAACTCCGCGCCGAAATGGAAGAAGCGGGCCACATTTTTCAGACCACTTCCGATTCCGAAATCTTTTTGCATGAAATCGCCAGGACTCATGCGCCGAATTTGAAAGAAGCCATCAAAAAAGCGCTTTCCAAGCTTACCGGTTGCTTCTGCATGCTTATCCTTTCCAAGGACACGCTATACGTTGCCCGCGACGGTTTCGCATTCCGTCCCCTTTCCATCGCAAGGCTTGGCAACAGCTGGTGCATCGCTAGCGAAACCTGCGCCTTCGATCTTTTAGGCGCAAACTATGTTCGGGATATTCAACCGGGCGAGCTATTGACGATAACCAAGGCAGGACTTCAATCCGAAAGTTTTACCGAAAAAAATCGTCTCGCCCACTGCATTTTCGAATACATCTACTTTGCACGTCCGGATTCCAAAATCTTCGAGCAAAGCTGCGACAAGATCCGGCGCAAAATGGGAAAACAGCTCGCCCGCGAATGCCCCGTCGATGCAGACATCGTCATTCCTGTTCCGGATTCTTCGACCACGGCGGCACTCGGCTTTGCTCGCGAATCCGGCATCAAGTTTGAAATCGGGCTTCTGCGCAACCATTATGTCGGCAGAACCTTTATCGACCCGACTCAAAACGTGCGGTCCCAAAAAGTCCGTCTTAAGTTCAACCCGATCGAAGGGGTCCTCAAAGGGCGTAAAGTCTGCGTTGTCGACGATTCCATTGTCCGCGGGACGACTTTAAAAATCCTTTCTAAAATGCTCCGCGATGCAGGCGCCCTTGAAGTCCATATCCGCATCGCATCGCCTCCGGTAGCACACGCCTGTTACTTTGGCATGGATTTTCCGAATGCAGGAGAACTTGCAGCAAGCAGCATGAGCCCGCAAGAAATCGCCAAAATGCTCGGAGTCGAAAGTCTCGGCTACTTGAGCATCGAAGGTATGAAAGAATGTACTTCAGCGCCTAACGATTATTGCGCAGCTTGCTTCGACGGAATTTATCCGGAATACATTGGCAAGGAAGCCGGCAAGTTCAGCTGCGGCTAAGCATTTTTATTATTATTGACGTCGTGAAATTTTCAAATGGCGTCATAGATGGGTTTCCCATCGGAATCGGCTATTTTGCCGTTTCATTTTCTTTCGGTATCGCAGGATCCAAGATTCTTTCTTGGCCGCTGGTGACTCTTATTTCCATGACCAATCTGACTTCCGCGGGTCAATTCGCAGGGCTTCAGATTATGCAAGCTGCAGGAACCTTGATCGAAATGGTCATCGCGACCTTTTTTATCAATTTGCGTTATTCCCTGATGGCGATTTCCCTTTCTCAAAAAGTTTCTCCCAGTTTCGGAACCTTCAAACGCCTTTTTTTGAGCATCGGCATTACCGACGAAATCTATGCTCTCGCAATCGGCGCCAAGGAACGCGTCACTCCGGCTTACTTTTTCGGTTTGACAGTTTTGCCCTATTTGGGATGGTCCCTCGGAACGCTTAGCGGAGCAATCGCCGGCGAAATTCTCCCGAACATTCTCACAAACGCCTTGGGAGTCGCCCTTTATGGAATGTTCGTAGCCATTGTCGTTCCGCAGATGAAAGCGCATCTGCCCACATGCATCGCGGTCGCGATTTCTATCGCTCTGAGTTGCGCGTTCAACTTCATTCCCCTATTGAAAAACGTTTCTACAGGTTTTGCCATTATCATCTGTGCAGTCGTCGCCTCGCTGATCTGTGCAAAATTCTTCCCGATCCAAAAAGCTGAAGAGGCAAAACCATGAAATTGCACGATTTTGCCCTTTATTTATTTGCCATGGCTGGGGTCACCTACCTTGTCCGCACCATTCCGTTCGTTTTGCTCAAAAAACAGCTGAAAAGTGAATTTTGGAATTCTTTCCTAGCCTACATTCCTTACACCGTTCTTGCGGCCATGACCGTTCCGGCAATTTTCTTTGCGACCGACAACCGGATTTCAGGAATCGCAGCCTTTATCGCCGCCGTCACGGCATCGATTCTCGGACGAGGTCTTGTCGTCGTAGCCTGTGCAGCCACCGCTGCGGTACTTTTTGTCGACGGCGTGATTCTTTAATTTTATATCTTTACACCTAAATTAACTCGAGGTAGCCATGGATTCTTCGCGCGAAAATTGGGGTTCGAAAATAGGCGTTGTCCTAGCCGTTGCTGGCAGCGCTGTCGGACTCGGCAATTTTTTACGATTTCCAGTCCAAGCCGCCACAAACGGTGGTGGAACGTTTATCATCCCTTACATCATTGCATTCATCGTGCTCGGCATTCCCCTGTCGTGGATTGAATGGACGCTAGGCCGTTACGCAGGAATTCTCCGCCACGGAACCTCTCCGGGAGCCTACGATAAAATCATCGGGAAGCCTTGGGGCAAATATCTCGGCTCGATCGGCCTTCTTCCCCCGCTCTTCATTATTTTCTACTATGTCTTTATCGAATCGTGGATTCTCGCCTTTACCTGGTACTCGTTCAACGGCAAGTTGATGGAAGTGGTCCATGCAGGGAAAATCACGGAATTCTTTGGGAATTTCATTTCGCTGAACGAAAAGATCGGTTCCATCCCGGCAGCCATTGTATTTTTCGTACTGACTTTCGCCTGCAACATGGCGTTAATCTCGCTCGGCGTACGCAAAGGCATTGAACGAGTCAACAAGATTTCCATGCCAATCCTTGTCATTATGGGCATCGCCCTTGTGATTCGCGTTCTTACCCTTCCGGGCATTAGCCATGGCCTTGCCTTCATGTGGAACCCGGATTTTTCCGCCCTGACCAATCCCCAAATGTGGCTTGCCGCTGCGGGCCAGGTATTCTTTACCATGAGTCTCGGCATGGGCATTATTTTCTGCTACGCAAGCTACACAAAGCGCAATGAAGACATCGTTCTTTCTTCGCTTTCTGCTGGAGCAGCAAACGGTTTTGCCGAAATCATTTTGGGCGGAACCATCGTAATCCCTCTTGCGATTATCGTCATCGGTGCAAACATCGAAGAATGCGCAAAGCTCGGAACCTTTGGACTCGCATTCCAAAGCATGCCCCTTGTTTTCGGAAAGATTCCATTCGGTGGAGCCTTCATGAGCCTTTGGTTCCTGATGCTTTTCATCGCAGGCGTCACCAGTGCCATTTCGATTATTCAACCGCTCATCAGTTTCTGCGAAGACGACTTGAAGTTTACCCGTAAAGGCGCTGTCGCTACCATCGGCGTCATCTCCTTCATCGGAGGAATCATTGCGATTGCAGGTCTTGCCGCGGGAGCTGTAGACGAACTGGACTTCTGGGGAGGCAGCTTCCTGCTCGTGCTCCTTGGAACCATTCAGGCCATCGTATTCGCATTTGTTCTCGGGCGTAAAAAGTCGGATACCGTTCCAAATGAATCCGAAGCCTTCGCCCTTCTGAACGAAGGGGCCCGCATTAAACTCCCGAAAGTCTTCCGCATCATCATTCAATACATCTGCCCGGCAGCGCTTGTCGTATTGTTGATTTCTTGGAGCATTCACGACGGTTTGGATATTTTGCTGCTCCGTCATGTCGCCGACGATGCCATGGTACAATTCTTCGGAATTTCCCTGTCGCAAAAGGTCTTCATTCAGGGCTTCCGCATATTCCTCGTATTCTTGACTCTTCTTGTGAATGTAGCCATTTGGTACGCTTGGAAAAGCGGCCGTGCAACTGGCCGAAATCCTAAAATCAAGAATGTCCGCATTGGACAATCCGAGGAGGACGCATAATGGAACTCACAACCGGTGGACTCATTTTTATGGTTGCCTCTTGGGTAGCCATCATTTCCCTGAACGTCTTCTGCTTCTATAAGATTTTTTCCAAAAAGAAGTAGTCAACGTTTATCAGCCGTTATAAATTAAAATAAGGCCCTCCGCATCGGAGAGCCTTATTTCGTGGGACCTCCGGGACTTGAACCCGGAACCCGCGGGTTATGAGTCCGCTGCTCTAACCAATTGAGCTAAAGTCCCTTTCAGGTGCACTAAAGTTAATAAAAAAATAAAGGAGTGCCAACCAACTTTCTGCGGGTATCTCTCAAGCAAAATTCTATTTTTTGCGCGATGGCATTTTATTCAGACGAAATCATCCAAGAACTTAAGCAGCAAACGAACATTGCCGACATCATCCAGCAGTTCGTACCGATTAAACGTTCTGGCTCAGGACGTTTCGTCTGTCGTTGCCCATTCCACAACGACCACTCCCCATCCATGAACATCAACCCGCAGATGGGCATTTACAAATGCTTTGCCTGCGGAGCCGGCGGAGACGTTTTCAAGTTCGTCATGGAACATGAAAAAATGGACTTCAAATCCGCCGTGGAATGGGTCGCTAACGCAACCGGATTTCCCCTGCCCGAACTAGGAAGTCCCGTCGCACCGGAAATTGCCGAAGAACGCACCCTCGTCCGCGAGCTGAACGATCTCGCTGCGGACTGGTTCGTCGAGCAGCTCCCGAAAAGCGAAAAGGTTCTCGAATACATCGGGACAAGACACCTCTCCGAAGAGACTCGCCGATTTTTCAAAGTCGGCTATGCACCCGAAGGCCGCGAAGGCTTTTTAAGCTACGCTGCAAAGCATGGATTTTCTCCAAGGCAGCTAGTCGAAGCGGGTCTTGCCGTTGAACGTGAAAACGGCGGAATCGCCGATAAATTTCGCGACCGCCTCATGTTCGCCATCGAGAATCTTTCCGGAAAAGTCGTCGCCTTTGGCGGACGTGTTCTTGACAAGGATAAAAAGCCCAAGTATCTAAACAGTCCCGAAACGGCACTGTACAAAAAGGGCGAAATTCTTTACGGGCTTTCCAAGGCAAAAACCGAAATTCCCAAGGCGGGTTCCGTCGTTCTTGTCGAAGGCTATTTCGATATGATTAGCCTCTATCAGGCAGGCGTCAAGAACGTCGTCGCCGTTTCGGGAACAGCCCTCACCGAAAAGCACGCCGAAATTCTTTCGCGTTATACCAAAAGCGCCTATCTCGTTTTCGACGGAGACGAAGCAGGCCGCAAAGCGACGCTCCGCACAATCGAAATCGTGCTCCCGGCCGGTATCGTTCCAAAAGTCGTCGCCCTTTCCCGTCCTAACGGCGAAAAAATCGACCCGGATAATTTTGTAAACGAACACGGAGCTTCTGCCGCAGACGATTTCCGCGCAGAACTTTCCAAAGCCGAAGACTGGTTATATTACCTGTCTCGCATCACGCCGACAAATACTATCGAAGAACGTGCCGCTTTTGTCACCCATTTAAAAAGCATTCTCGTCAACGTTCGCGATCATGAATTGCAAAACCAATATCTGCGGCTCATTGCGGAACGCTACGGGACCGAAGCAAACTTCATCGGGATCCAGCCCAAAGAAGAAAAACGCCGATTCCATAGCGAAAGCGACATGGAATCGCTTCCGCAAGTGCCCGAGGAACAGGTTCCCTGGAGTGCGATTCCCTCAATGGAATTGCGTTTTGTGAATTTGATTATTGCATCGTCTGCACTCTGGGAACCCGCCAGCGTATTCTTCGATCTGGATTTTGCAAGCTCCGGAGTGAGCCTGCTTTCGTCCGAAATTCTCGATGAAATTTTAAGTACAGCCATCGCCGAATATTCGGAATACAAACAAATTAATTTAATGCGGTTGCACGATTCCTTATCCTCGATACCAGCCCAAGTGCTTGAATCCTTTGGAGAAGAAACCTGGCAACCGGATGCAGCACAAAAAGAGTTTCTAGAAACCCTGGCCGAATTAGAGATTCGCACTGCGGAACGCATCCGCGACGAGCTCAAATCAAGACCTGTCACTGCCGAAACCATGACTCTTCGTTTAGAGTTACACCAATTTGCAACCAAAACGATTCGTGCTCGACTCCGTTCCGAGACGGATGTCTCTAGAGATCCTACATTTTTCAAAGACCTTCTAGACTACCGCACTAAACTCGTGGAGTACAGCGAAAAGATTTAATTTGGAGTCCCTATGCTTTCTATCAAAAACCTCAAAGCAAGCCTACTCGATGGCACACAGATTCTCAAAGGAATCAATCTTGAAGTCAAACCTGGCGAAGTCCACGCCATTATGGGAATCAACGGCTCCGGCAAAAGTACCCTTGCGAAAGTGATCAGCGGCCATCCGGCATACCAGGTCGATGAAGGTTCCGTGGAACTTGATGGAAAAAATCTTTTAGATCTCGAACCGAACGAACGTGCAAACGAAGGCTTCTTTGCAAGCACCCAGTATCCGATCGAAATTCCAGGTGTTCCGAACGTGGAATTTCTCCGCATGGCTGTCGATTCCAAACGCGCTTATTTAAAAGAAGGTCCTATCTCCGACGAAGAATTCACCAAACGTCTGAACGAAGCGATGGAACTTCTCGAAATGGACGACCGTTACCGCACCCGCGGTCTGAACGACGGATTCTCCGGCGGCGAAAAGAAGCGCAACGAAATTCTCCAGATGGCCATGCTCCTTCCGAAGTATTCCTTCCTCGACGAAACGGACTCGGGCCTCGACATTGACGCGCTCCGCATCGTATCGAACGGCATCAACCATCTTCACAATCAAAATCGTGCAGTCATTCTCGTGACGCATTACGAACGCATTCTCGATATGGTAAAGCCAGACTTTGTCCACGTTCTGATGCACGGCAAAATTTTATTGAGCGGCGGTCCCGATCTTGCTCTCAAGCTCGAAAAAGACGGCTACGATTGGATCGAGGGCGCCTAATGCAAAAAGAAGCCTTAGAAAAAATTCGGGAGCTCGGTCTCCCGGCAAGCAAGGTCGAGGATTGGTACAAATTCCCAACCGCAAAGCTCTCTGCATACAAAGGCCTTGAATTCATCGCCGACAAAGGTGTTCCCGTTGAAATCGACGACGCTGCAAATATTGAACGCTTAGCAGAAAGCGATATCCAAACCGAAGCCTTCGGCATTTCAAAGGAAACCGATTTTTCGGCGCTCCTTCCACTCGCACTAGGTGCAAAATCTTTCGTGAAAGTCGTTGCCGCAGGAACTTCCGAAAATGGAATTTTAAAACCGCACGACGAATTTTCACACACCGTTTTTCGCATCGAAAAAGGCGCCAAGGTCTCTCTTGAAATTCTTGAAAATAAAATCGAAAGAGAGCTATCCGCAGAACGCATCGATCTCTTTGTCGATGAAGACGCCGAAGTAGAACTTTTTTCGACCGAAGCCGGCCATGCAAACGAGCTCAAGTTCCGCACCATCCGCGTCCATCAGGCAAAAGGATCCAAGGTCCATATTCTCGACTTGAACCGCAGCGATTCCTTGCGTCGCACCCATGTTGAAGATTTTCTTGAAGGCGAAAACGCCAACTTCGGATATCGCGCGCTTAACATCCTCCGCGGATCCGCTGCCGAACATGACTTTGTCCGCGTAAGCCATCTTGCTCCGCAGTGCCCAAGCCGTCAATTCATTCGCAACCTGCTTTCCGGTACAGCTTCCGTCAATTACGACGGCGGCGTCATCGCGGGCGCAAACTGCCCGGGAACAGATTCTTCGGAACTCATCAATACGATGCTCCTTTCCGATGACGCAAGAATTCACGTCAAGCCGACTCTCAAGATTTTCCACGACGACGTTTCTTGTTCACACGGCAACACGGTCGGATCCTTGGACACCGAATCGCTGTACTATTTGCAAAGCCGCGGTATCGACAGAAAACATGCCGAAGACCTTCTGATCGAAGCCTTTGCCAAAGACATCATCGCTGAGCATCCTTTTGAACCGGGCAAAAAGCGCCTGTACAAAGTCCTCGCCGAATCGATTCTGCGATAATCGGATTTCAAAGAGAAAAGGCAGCGGATTCCGCTGCCTTTTTTCAAATTATCGAAGATTTTTCTTTGCCCCTCGCAAAAGGCTTTTCAACTGTTTCGAAGAAAGCGGTGGTTCGGTCGGAGTATCGCGTCGATTCTTCGGGTAGCAATCTTCGCAGTAATAATGTACGACGATACCGAAGCTTGCAGCACCGTCTTTCATATCGGTTTCGCGGGAACGATGCGGGCGAACAAGAGCTTCCTTTTTGCATTTTTCACAAATGCCCATTTTTGGCTCGGCAGGCTTTCGAGCTTCGCGATGCGCGGGCTTCTTTTTTTCTTCGGTTTCTGCCCAAGCACGGGCCGAGGCGGCATTTTTCGCATAGAATTTATCGCTAAAATCCATTTTCGGACTCCTTCTTTGTATTAAAAATTCGTTTTTCGATAAAAAGTCCCAATAGCGTATTACAAAGTGACGTGGGAATATGATTCGAGTCAAAAAGGCTGCGTGCAAACTTGCCGCGTTGTAGCTGATCCTGTTCAAAGCGATCCACATGCAACGCAAAATCCAAGATATGGACACGGTTCCCATCGTCCAATCCACGGACTTTTTCATTAAACAGCTGGACCTGTGTTCCGCATTCCGGAAGCGCTTGTGCCGGAATGGTCAGCAAATAAAGAACCGAAGTCGTCTTGGAAAGGATTTCATCCACCAAAATCTTATAGGCCGAAAAAACTTTTTCCGCATCGGCAACTTGGCGAAATTCATGTAGCCCAAGACCTAAGACGATCCGTTCCGCCAATTTTCCAAAAATATCCCCAGGAGCGCGCGAAATCACCGTAGCCAAAGGATAGCGCACCGAAGTCGATATGGCAAATTGAATCGGACGGGCGGGATATTCGCATAGCAGCAGTTCGGAGAACAGGGTTGCAGCTTCTCCGCTTACACCCATCAATTCGTCTCCGATAATTTGAATTCTATGCGTCACATTTATAAACTACTTTATTTCCCGTTTTTGCACGCGTAATTCCCAATAATTTTCTTTTTTTTCGCGAAAAACGACGTGATTTCCGTCTTCAACCATCGCGCGAGGCACGTTTTCGATCGGTTCCCCTGAGTCCAGGAAAAAAGTTACCGTTTCTCCGGGCTCCATTCCGGCCAGCACTAGTCTCGCCCGGACAGAAGTCATGGGGCAACGCACCCCCCGCATATCGACCACTCCCGACGAAAACGCCGAAAGATCCATTCCGGACGGAAATGTAAAATTTTTTGAATTTTCACAAAAACGTAGAATTTCGTAAGCATTCTGTTCCGGATGAGCAAGCCAGCTACCCATCTCATCGGGAAACATTCCTTTGGGCATTCTCTGCACAAAAGAAAGTGCCTTTTCTGGCGAAAAAATGGAAAAATCGGGACGGTTGTTTCGAAATATGGCGACCAACGCATGCCCAAGCAAAAGCCGTAGCGAATTACCGATTTTCGGGTCATTTTTTCCCGCTTCGTACCATTTTTCCAAAGGTGTTATTTCTTGCTTACCATCCAACATATTTGCCATAATTCCAACATGGAATATAGCAATATCCCTTTTGCATTTCTATATTTGGCGCCAAGCATAAAATGCATAAGGTTTAAAAAATTATGGCTCAGTATATCCTTGATATCCTCTTTGTCGTCTACGTCATCGCCGGCATCGGCCTTGTCGTCTATGGATTCAACTGCTATTGGAGCATCTATCTTTTCTTGAAGAACAGCCGCCGAGTTCGCCTCGCCGACCGCAAGAGCCTTCTTCAATTCTACCGCGACCACAAAATGGATGACCTGCCGCAGGTCACGACACAGCTCCCGGTCTTCAACGAAGCCAACTGCGTGGAACGTTTGATCGACGCTGTCTGCGCCATCGACTATCCGAAGGATCGTCACGAAATTCAAGTCTTGGACGACTCCACCGATGAATGCTACGAAGTCACCAAGCGCAAAGTCGCAGAAAAGCAAGCCGAAGGCTTTGACATCAAACTCATTCATCGTACCAACCGTAAGGATTTCAAGGCGGGTGCACTCGCAGCCGGTATGGCTGTCGCCAAGGGCGAATATCTTGCCATCTTCGATGCCGACTTCGTCCCGCAGAAAGACTTCTTGCTCAAGACCATCCCGCATCTCGTGATGAACAAAAACGTCGGCCTCGTGCAAGGCCGCTGGGGCCATTTGAACCGTGGCGAATCGGGTCTTACCCTCGCCCAGTCGATCGGTATCGACGGTCACTTCGTCGTAGAACAGTCCGCTCGCAGCTGGGGCGATCTTTTCATGAACTTCAACGGTACCGCAGGCGTTTGGCGTAAACAGGCCATCGTGGACGCTGGTGGTTGGGAAGGCGATACGCTGACCGAAGACATGGACCTTTCTTACCGTAGCCAGCTCGCCGGCTGGAAGATGAAGTTCGTCTTCGACGTCATCGTCCCGGCCGAACTTCCGGACGACATCAACGCATTCAAGGCTCAGCAGTTCCGTTGGGCAAAAGGCTCCATCCAGACCGCCATCAAGGATCTTCCTCTTGTCTTCAAGGCAAAGGGAGTTCCGTTCCGCAAAAAGCTTGGCGCCTTCCTGCACACGACGCACTACTCGATTCACCCGTGCATGCTCTTTACCGCTCTTTCCGCTTACCCGCTTCTCGCCTGGTATACTCCAGTGACCAAGATGCCGGGTTGGCTCTTCACGATCGGATTCATCTTTATTTTCCTTGCAGCCATCGCACCTTCCACGCTCTACTTCGTTGCCCAGCGTTGCTCCGGTTACACCGGTTGGAAGACCCGTATGCTTTCCCTTCCGGCTTTGATGGCCATGGGCGTCGGAATCGCTGTCAGCAACACCCGCGCTTGGTTCTCTGCAGTTCTCGGCCGTAAAGGATCTTTCGTCCGCACCCCCAAAACGGGCGGTAAAAAGCATTCCTTCTTCCGTCAAAAATTCCCCTACCTCGCCATTATCGAGCTCGCAGTCGGCGCATACTGCATCGTGGGTGTTCTTGCCTATATCGGTGCCCGCAAGTTTATCATTGGACCGTTCCTCGCCCTTTATGCAATCGGCTTCCTCGCCGTAGGCGCCTTGAGCTTCATCCAATACTTCCAGAACATGATCGATATGCACCGCGCACAGCGCAAGGCCGCTGCGGCAACTATCGCAGCTGCAGCCGCGAACAGCGAAAGCAAATAAAGAATTTCTTTTCGCAAAAGCCCGCAATCGCGGGCTTTTTTTATTTCACGATATATATTGGTTTTATGAGCTCCGCAAGTAAATCCAACCACCGCTTTCCTCGACTGGTCCTGCAAAAACAGGATCCTTCCGGATATAAGCAGATCGAAATACGAACGCTCAAGGTCGGCATCTGGATAAACATTTTAATGGGTATCTGCGGATGGATCGGCTATTACTTTGCCAGTTCCTTCGCCCTTGCCCTAGATGGCAGTCTTTGCACCATTTCCGCGGTCAGTTTCATCATCGCCCTTTACATTACGCGGGAACGCGATGTGACAAGCGACGAATATCCATTTGGCATTTATAGCGTGGAAAACGTCTACGCAATGCTCCAAGGAATCCTGATTATTGCGATTACCGTCTTTTCGATTTTTGAAAGCGTCGCAAGCATCATCGGCTACGTGCGAAACGGTTCTGCGACACTAGAACCGTTAAAACTGATACCTCTCTTCATTTATACGATCGGCATGGTATTCGCGTGCGGAGGCGTCTGGCTTTATTACCGCAGGCAATTGCAAAAGACCGCAGGCGAGAGCCCCATCTTAAAATCCGAAACAGTCGCCGCCTACGTAGACACGTTTGTCACCGTCGGCACAGGTCTTGCCTTGATTCTCATGGCCATCGTTCCACAAGATTCCCCTTTCGCTTTTTTGAATTACATCGGAGACTCAATCATTGTCATTGGAATTTCTCTATTCCTCCTTCCTCCACCGATCCGGGTCGTTTCCCATTCCTTTTTCTCTCTAATTGGCCGCACAACACAAAACCAAGCTCTCCGGCTTCGTACCGAAACCGCAGTCAAAGCGGCTCTTGATCCCAGTTTTAAGTTGGTCAAGGTTCTGCTATTCCATGTCGGATCCAGTTATGAAGTCGACGTCAGCATCACTCCGCACAATGACGCACAAATGAACCTTTCCAAATTTCGAGCAACCCGAGAATCTCTTGAATTAGAACTGAAAAAGCTTTATCCGAATCTCGTCCTGCAAGTTTTTTTGATTTAAAATAAAAAAGTCACTCCCCCTCAGAGCGGCTTTTTTCCCTTTGGCCCCAAACCTCTATTTTTTTTGCTTCCCTACTGCAGAACTTTCGTTCCGACGTCTTTATATTAGCAAAAACGTAAGCAATTTTAAAGTGTTTCTTACATTTTTTTCACAAAGAATTCTTTTTTGTGCCTTTTTGCAAAAAATCCCCTAAATTCAACGAAATTAC
>OCVV011318978.1_pt1 | contig 26754 bp, 14 predicted proteins | sample 1539721 | NCBI WGS metagenome assembly OCVV01 (sample SAMN02144230, study PRJEB22623) | gut metagenome | biome: sheep rumen | host: Ovis aries | place: New Zealand | reverse complement strand
ATTATTATATCAAGGAGATATGTATTAAATCAAAAGATAACTAAACTATAGTTTGTTTGTAATATAAACTATAGTTTGCTTTTTTATATATACTATAGTATGTATTTAAGTCTAAACTATAGTATACATTTTGATATAAACTACAGTTTGTTTTTTTGATATAAACTATAGTTGATGTTTTAATACAAACTATAGTATGTATTCTTATAACAAGCAGAAGTATAGGAAGAGGGAGTAGATAAATTCTAAGAGCTGTAAAATTCGTTGTAACTGCTTGTTATACAACTAAAATATTATCCAATAGAAGTTACTGTTATAAGCACAAACTAATGATTATCGTATAGATATGAGGTAATAAAAACCAATATACCAAAAAGTACAGATCCTATTAAGTGAGTATTCCGCTATCTGAAGTCCATGAAATACGCTAAAGAAGTCCACATAATCCGCTAAATAAGTCCATCTTTTTTTAAATCCTGATACGTAATACAAGTCCACTAAAAAACACGGTTAAATTAAATTTAACCGTGTTTTTTGTTATTTCTTATCTTTTAATTTAGAGTATGTTTCTCTTAATGATTTTCCATGTAATGTAATCAAATAAGATGAATTAATTATCCTATCTAATATCGCATCCGCTATAGGTCCTCCATTTAATAATTGATGCCAACCATCAAATGAATATTGACTACAGAATATTGTTGATTTCTTATTACACCTTATTTCCATCAATTCAAGTAGATCACTTCTTTCTGATTCACTTGTCGATTTTAATAAGAATTCATCTAGTATCATTAAATCATACTTTCCTAGTTTTTTTAGATATTCATTATATTTTCCTTGAATCCTCATTTCTTCAAATTTTGAGAATAGTTCTGGTAATCGAATATATAAAACTGTTTTTCTATCTCTACAGGCATGGATCCCCAAAGCGTTTGATAACCATGTTTTACCACAACCAGATGCCCCTACAAAAATCACATTCAAACCATTTTTTATATAATTGTTTGTGGACAATCCCTCCATTTGCGAACGATCGAGTTTTCTGTCTGGATTATAGTTAATTGATTCCATACTTGCTGTAGAATCATAAAAATGTGCATTCTTGATGAATCTTTCTATTGTATGATTTACTCGACTATCATATTCCATATCAATTAATTCGCTGAACCGTTCATCGAATGATAATTGACTGTATTCTGGGTTTGCACTTTGTAATTCATATTGTTCCGCAATAACTGGTAATCTCATTTTCTTCAACTTTTCTATCAATTCACTCTTATCCATTGTTCTTGCCTCCGTAATAGTCTTTTCCTCGCACAAAGGCATGCATGTCACATTCACTTTGTACATTATCATTTTTATCTTTCAAATCTTGATTTGACTGTAATATCATCTTAATATTTTTATAGCCAGGCTGACTGATGTGATCCAACGCCAATTGACACGCATTTTCGAGTCTGGTTTTTCCATATTTATCCGATAGTTTCAACAGTGACATACAACCTTTATATGCTTGTTCTTCAACTTTATAACGATCAAATAGTTTGGAAACTAAAATCGAAGTATTGTCTCCAATAGATGCAGCCCACTTCATAAAGCGGTCTTTGTTCCATTGAAATTTTTGGTGATTCTCCGGCATATGACTTTCATTTGTTGAGTATTGATTGATACGACCATATAATCGATCATGGGTACAAATTTGATTCATTTTATAATATACAGTTACGGTTCTTTTTGTGACTTTTACATCTACATAATTTCCAACGTATTCATATGGCACAGAATAATTCATTTTTTCAATCGAGATATGATAATTTAATTGAACTTTAGCTCGTTTCCATACACTCAACTCAAATGGCTGTTCAGGCAGAGCTTTCATAAACGGAAGTTCTTCATTTAAATATACGCTTTTTCTGGAACCTTCTTTTTTCTGAAAAGGTCTGTTATTGAAAACATCCAGTTCCTTGATAATTGCTTTGTTTAAGTCCTCAAACGAAAAGAATTTCCTATTTCTAAGTTTACCGACAATGGCTACTGTACAATCTCCAACCGCGCCTTCAACAGCTGCCTTATCTTTAGGCTTACGCACTCTTGTTGGAATAATAGTTGTATCATAATAGTCTGCCATTTCCTGATATGATTTGTTTAATATTGGATCCTCATATTTCTTATTTTTGATAATTCCTACTTTTAAATTATCTGGAACCAGAAGTCTTGTAACTCCACCAAAATAACGGTAAGCCTGAATATGACAATCGACCCAATCATTGATCTTCATGCTTGGACATGCTTGAACATAACTGTACATACTAAATGGTAATGTTGCCTCGAATAAATATGCAGGAATTTCTTCTCCTGTGTAACGATCATACACATACATATGGGTGCCATTCCAATCAACCATCATTTTATCACCTGGTTTATGATTGATATGCATCGTAAGATTATGCTTTTTAACGTAATCACGATATCGTTCGCAAAAGTAGCTATACTGGTAAAAAGGACTTTTGATCGAACGACAATCATCAACATATTCTTCCCATAGCAGTTTGATTGTGGTTCCTGGCTTTAACAGTTCCTTATGGATGTAATCAAAATCAGGTTGCTTAATGGATAAATTGATTTTCATCTCCTGTTCAAATAATAAATTTTGGACATCTGATTCACTGAGATCTTTAACAGATGACCAACACACTTTCTTGTCATCAGCTACATAAAAAATTTTTCTTATTGTGTCCCTTGAAATTTTAAGAGACACAGAGATCTGTCGCTGACTATAGTTTTGTGATCTCATTTCCAAAACTTTTTTAACATCTCGCATAAAAAAACACCTCCTAATCGCAAGACTAGATAAGTATACTTACTTACCTGTTAATATCTTACAACTGGAGGATAATATTTTATATCTACAATGTAGGTGTGGACTTGTACAACGGATTTAATGGACTTCGTCACCGTATCGACTGGACTTATTTTACCGTATTGGATGGAATTGCCCATACGTAATATTCAATTAAGTGAAGCTGTAGAGGAATCAATAGTAATTTTTATTAAAAATAGAATGACATAGTACCTGTAATCCTAATGCAGTTTTAATTAATAACATACATTTTGATTATCATTGTTAGCTAAAAGAAGATGACAAACCAATACTATATAAGACACTATCGATAGCCTTGATTGATTAATGGGTTGTATGTTTTACAAATAGTTTTGCATGTTAAGGATGAACTTTTTATATAGCAGAAGTTTTGCTGGTGTTTAAATTGAAATGTTTGCAACCTTATCTTTAATGAAATACTTTTGACTAACTTTTTTATCTTAATAATCTTGATCTGGTATTAATACTGGTACATAAGTCATTTTATCTTGAGAATTAAATTAATGGTGATTTTTTAAATCCATACACTTCAAAATAATTTAGCACATAAAAAACCGAGATAATTCTCGGTTAAAATTTAATAGTATACAGAAACAAATAATTAAAACAATTTTTCATATAAACAGTGATTTTTAAAAAAATTGCTTTATTCATTTTGTTATTATACCTTCATTTATAAAATTATTTAATTACGCCAAAGAACATAACCTTGATTTTTCGCTGAAATATAGAGGGGCTTAATGTGTTCTTCAAGTAAATTTGAAAAAGCGTTGTAATTAAGATTGTTTTCATATAAATCATTAACTGCCCAATCTTCCATAAGGTTATCAGACTTGCATTTGTTATAAAGCTTATGTGCTTGTTTATCGTTATGTATCGATTTATACATCATATACTGAACATCCACAAAATGCTTAAAATACAAATCCCATCTAGCTAACTTATTACTTTTACTTGAATTCAATTCTCGTGTAGTAGGAATAAGATTCCAAAGCTCATCACTTGCCACATATGACCAAGGGACAAAATGATCAATAGATAGATTTTCCCCATCTAAAGTATCATCATTTCTATAAATATTATCAACATGATTACTTTTAATTATATATTTCCAAAGTTCTCGAACTTTTTCAAGTTTTCGTGAATATTCATCCATTGGTTTTAATTTATATATAATTCCCGGAACTCCTGGATTCCTTTGTTGGAGAAAAAATATTTTTCTATATTCTATCCATCCTTGCAAAATGCTTTCATAATCTAAAAACATATTTTTCCATGATGGACCTAACTTGATTGATTTGTCATTGATCACATATGGCATTTCAACCATTTCGTTTACTTTGAATATTTGTGCGTTAAGTTTTTCTTTACCGCCATCCCAATTTATATGACCTACAGCCTCACTGTATTCATTCATAATAGTTGAAAGAAAGCGATAAGGAACATATTTAAACAAACTTTTCTTCTCATCTTTAATAACATCATTAAATTTGTTGATAACATTTATTATTTCACTTTCTTTAGAAGAAGATGATAAATTACTTGCTTCAGACAAAGCATTAACAATGCGTTCCATATAATTATCTCTATTCCCTATAGAATTTCTAGGTCCTAGATGCAAATGATATTCCGCAACAGTATACCAACTATTGACAATCATCTGATTTACAATCTCATCAAAACTATATTCATCTTTACCTTCTTTAGCTAATAGATTGAGTATGGCTTCAAACCAATAAAACTTATAACACTGTGTAACATTTTTTATATCTAATGTCTCTTCAAATTTTTTGATTGGTAGATTGTTATAATATCGAATATCAACAAGTTCACTTAAAGTAGACATATCTAAAATACCAAACCTTTTGCTACTTCTAATAATGATTTTACTTCAAACTTTACATCTTCTATTTTTGTTTGAGATCCCCAACTCAGTCTAATAGAACAATTAATTAAATCATCAGGAATACCCATAGCTCTAAGCACATAACTTGGTGCATATGAATGTGATGTACAAGCTGAGCCATTAGATATACCTACAAATTGTTTTGCTGCAATCATAAGAGCTTCTGAATTTACTCCCGTAAGAGCTAAATTGATCGTCGAACTAATACACTTTTCTTGTTCACCATTTATTTTATATTCTAATCCCGATAATTTTAAAAGATTCAATATTTCAGTTTTAATTTCTTTTGCCTGTTTTTCATTTTGTTGATATGTATTTTCAGCAATTTCGCATGCTTTACCAAATCCCGCCACAAGTGCAACAGGAGTTGTTCCTGGCCTAATACCATGTTCTTGGTCGCCACCGTACATAATCTTTTGAATAGGTGGAAGCTTAAATCTTTTTCTTTTCAATACAAGTGCACCAATTCCTTGTGGTCCCCTCATTTTATGTGAAGCGATTGAAAGCATATCATAATCCAAGTTTCGAATTTCATTGACCAATTTTCCACAACTTTGAGTAGCATCAACATGAAAATATATATCTTTATCTTTTAATGCTGAACCAATTTCATGTACTGGTTGTATCATTCCTGTCTCATTATTCACATGCATTACACTTACCAATAATGTATCAGGTCGAATTTTTTCAAGAACTTTACTTGCTGGGACAATACCATTTTCTTCTGGATCTATGAAATCTACTTCAAATCCAAATTCTTGCATAGCTTTTGCAGTTTCTAATACTGCTTTATGTTCGATAGAGGTAGTTATAATATGCTTTTTATTATGCGTTAAGCCATATTTTCTAAGGCCTTGAATTGCTATGTTATCGCTCTCTGTTGATCCAGATGTAAAAAATACTTCATCACTCTTAACCCCAAGCAAGCTTGCTACCTGGGCTCTAGCATCAGCAACAATTTTATTGGCATTATTTCCAAAATCATGAGTTCTACTATCAGCATTACCAATATAGTTTTTATAGACATCCATCATCAATTCCAAAACATCCGGATGAATTGGTGAGGAAGCATTATAATCTAAATAAATAGCCATTTATCATCCTCCAACAGCCAGTTCTAATAAATCATCTATACTAAGAATAAATTTAGTTGCAGACAGATATTGAATACCTCGCTCTAAGTTTAAGAAAAAGTATTTAACTAGCGTTTCTTGATCTGTAGGTAGATTCATTTCTTCACACCAAGAAATTAGCAATGCCTCATAAACTTCACTATTATCTCCTGCAAATGTGTACCAACTCATTTCAAGATTGCTATCATGCTCTATTTCGATATCAGTAGGTAACGTCTTTTCCTTCAAAGAATAGCAAAGAGCCCATCTACAAAGTACATTCCAATTTTTAATTCCTGTACGTCCCTTAATTCTTGAGAGGCGCTCTTTTGCTTTATTTGATAATCTAACTTGCTTTACTATCATGACTATACCTCATTAAAATATCCTTTTTTAACTGATGTATTTTTATTTATATCATCATATAAAAGTGTATACTCATCACCTATATAATCTGCTATCATATCGTAATAATGTTTATCTATTTCTGAATCCGTAGAAAGAATTATTGTCTGTTCACTTGCATTAGGAAAATATGAGGTAACGAGAGAACTTCTATGATCTGAATCAAGACGTGCTAAAGGCGTATCTATAATTACAGGTAATTTTTTCTTCGAACAGATAGCTAATGACCATAGCAACGAAACAACCATTAATTGTTTTTCTCCAGCTGACAATGATGATTTATCTACCATCTCTCCCTCTGCATTATAATATATAAAGTCTAAAGTAGTGGTATTCATACTAATTTCTTGAATCATATTCTTCTTGTTAGCCAATCTTTTATAACAATTTGTCATTGTTTCCGCAAGCTTTCCTAACTTTAGTTCTTGAAGACGTACTTTGTAAACTTGAATAATCTTTATTGCTTGGTTTGCATATTTCATTATACGATCAGCATCATCATTCATTTCTAACTTATCTAATATACTTTCTACAAACTTACTAAATTCAGTGTTTGAATGTAAAGCTTCACCATTCTTAGAGCTTCTGCTTGCTAACATTTTTTCAAGTTGTAATTCTAAAGCCCTTTTAGTCTGTTCTGTATCTTTTATTTTTGCATATATTTCGTTTATTTCTTTTTCATTGATTTCTACAGATAAGTAACTATCAATTTCATTAAGTTTCTTTATAATCATGCTTTTTTGCTTTAGTGCAGCTTGTGTCTCAGCTTTATCAGTAATGATCTGCATTTCTAATAAGTTTTTCAAATGTATCAAAGATGCATCGGAAAGATTATATATTGGTTTGCAATTGCTCGTATCAACACTACTTTCTAAATAATCAAGGAATTTCTCAATATCATCACTTTTTGCATCATATTGACTATACATTTGTCCTACTTTATTTATTGTTTGTCTTAAGTGTCTTTGATTATTCTCCTTCTCCGCTTCTTTAGCAGCGTTTTTTAGTAAATCAGAGACCATCAATAATGGCAAATCGCTTGCTGCAGCTTCGACTAGTTTATATGCATTTTGCTGTTCTTGTGTCTTTAAAGAAAGTCGTTTCGTATATAATTCTTGTCTATTCTTTATAATATCTCCGCCCACAGCAATATATTGGTTTTCTAATTCTTCGAGCTTTTTGGTAGTTTTTTCAATTTTATCTCGTGTATCAGAAATATCATGATCTAATTCTTCTAATGATTTTCTAGCTTCATTTCTCTTTTCTTTTAATGATTCTAATTGCTTCATATCTTTATCTGAAGTCGTTTCTTTTCCAAGCTGTTTTATTATTCTATTTAAATCATTCTCAAGATGATCCAGTTTTGATATTCCTAGCATTGATTTAATTGATTCTTTCATTTGCTCAGATGTATCATCTTCAGCAATAGAAGCAATTTTTTCTCCATCAAAGAAAAAGAAATTTGATAGTCCGCTAGGCAAAACATTTTCAATAAACATTGCCCAGTTTTGAGTTAAAAAATTATTTTTTTCTCCATCTTTAAAAACTGTAATGTTTTCATCAGTACGTTTTTGATCACCACGCCAGGCACGGCGAACTATATAATTACTATCATCTAGATCAAATTCAAGCTCAACGTATGTTTGCATTGATTGATCCGCCCTATTAACATGAGCATTCAAATATCTGCCATAACTTTTATATGTGCTTTCTAAATAAGCAAATGAATTTTTTCCATATAAAGCCAACAACACAGCTTCTAGAAAAGTTGTTTTACCCCTGCCATTCATTCCACCTATAAGCACTACTGGCTTATCGCTTCTAAAAACAAACTCATTGTCGGAAGCATAAACCCCAAAGTTATGTAGTTTTAATCTACTTATTTTCATTAAATATCTTCCTCTTCTGTTGAGTTTGCAAAACCGTAGTCAGGACCATCTACTTCTTTAATGTATTCTTCCATAAACTTCTTATCATATTTACCACCATAATCAAGCTCACGGGTATTTTTCTCGGTATAATACTTCAACGCATCATTTTCATTTTCATAAAAGTTGCGCTTTATCGTAGATGTAAGCTGACTACTCAAACCCTTGCGATCATTAAGGCTTGTAGCACGATTTTCAATATCTATTAACTCATACATCATTTCAAAATTTAGCTCTTCATTTGGATATAATTCTTTGCAGACTTCTTTTAAAATATTCCATTCATCTTCACCAAATGATTCATTTTCAAACCAATTTTCATCTACGAACTTCTCGCCTGTAACCTCTTCATAGATACGTGGTAAAGAATCATCAAATTCATGCTTAGACTCTACCCATATTTTTCTAATTTCATGTAATTCTTCATGTGTAATCAATTCGATATGAGAAAATTCTTCTGGTCCCTCTTTCCTAATTTCCTCTTGAACTTCTAACAAGCGTCTTAGCCAATGCTCACGCCATTCTTTTTTATAAGGTCCATGATACAATCTTTTATAACTTCCCTGTAGATTGCCTTTCATTCTTCTAAAACTGCGTCGTTCTCTATCTCTTGTTTCATCACCAAATTCATTTCTGAATTCAAGTAAGGGTGTCATCCAAGCTTTCTCACTATCGTTTGTTATCATTGCTTCCATCGACTTATCTTGTTCAACCATAGTGCAGACCCAACAGCCAAACCTACTCTTACCGCAAGATGGTAAATCTTTTTCCACCATAAGTGGACATTCATTATCAGCTGTTGCCCCTCTATAAAGCGTTAATAAATCATTGTTAGAGAGTCCCCATGGATTTGCATATTGCATCAAAAATAGCCAAACATCATCATCTGTCCATTCTGATAAAGGTGAGAACACTAACTCATTAGCTAATGTTGGATTAGGACTTAAAAGCTCACGTACACGTTTTTTCTCATAATATGCCATTGTTTTGGCTCGATTTACACTTTCCGCTTTTCTTGTTCCTATAACGAGTATAATTTCACCATGCTCAGCAATTTTGTCTTGTATGAACTTATTCACTGGCTGAATTTTCAAGCGATCTGTACACCATCTAAATTTTTTTCTTGGAAACGGATATCCTCTACCAATCATATTCGTCCAAAAAGTATTATTTGCATCGGGTGTTAATCTATGCGTAATAAAAGGTAAGCCCTCTTGCTCTGATTTGCTATTCATAATAGTAAAAGAATGTTGCACCCACTTAGAAATAATGGGAGACTCTACCAAAGTGTCTGTATTAATGACATGTACTCTCTTATGTAGTTTTTCTTTTGGCAATTTTGAAAGAGACAGCCATACTAATTGCAATGTTGCAGTACTATCTTTGCCACCAGAATAACCAATGACCCAAGGTATATCATCTGCCAGATATAAAGATCTTACAGTTTCCATTAATCCTTCAATGACTTCTCTATTTATTGTTATCCCTTTATTAATTTCAGTTGTTTCATTTCCCATATTTATCCCTCACATCATTTCAGAATTTTTTATTATGATCTACTGTAAATATAGCTTTTATTTGATATATAAATACCAGTAATAAACAATAGACTTTTTTACAAATGTGTCATCAGCATATTACACATGAAACATTAAATTTCGGTATTGATGTACAACATAATAGCAAGTTTTTTAAATTAGTATTTGTATTTTAAATATCGATCAATCCTAAAAATCTGGAACTAACCATCATACTATATTTCTAGTACACATTAAAAGATATACTTAAATATCACTACTTAAGTATATCTTAGATCACTTTTTATTCAATGTCTTAATGAAATTGTACTATGAAAAAATTGCATCCTATTTCAAAAACTATTCAAATTTCAGTTTTATTTTATATTTTACATTTTTCTCATCAATCCAAGCAAGAACCTCCTCGTTTAAATCAACAAGAGTTGCAGTACCATTATTCATCTTTTTAAAGAAATCAGTAACAGTTTCATTCATATTTAAATTATCAATAATATCATTGGCTTGTTCCATTGATTCTTTAAGTAATAAAACGGTTTCTTTGTTACCAGTCCAATTTTTTGCTTCCGCAAATTGTTGTTCTAATGCACCTATATTTTGCTTATTAAAATTCCTTAAAAATCTCAATGTTTTCAACATATCAGTTGTTTTCTTTGAATAGAAGAACTGCCATTGTTCCTTTATTTCTTTAGTTATTGAATTTATGCTATTACGACAATTTCTTACAACATTTTCATCAATCTGGGTAGTATTTATAGTATCTAGTAAGTCCCTATTCGTTTTAAAAAGCTCATCAAGCATTTTCTCATCAACAGTAAAGTCTAAAATTTGATTTGCATCATATAAAGCATCAATCAAACCTGATAATTGATTTACAATCCTTTTTGTTTCTTTATTGGTATTTTTTTGCTTCTCAAAGTTATTTTTTTCTTCAACTTTACTATTAATCATTTTTAATGTTATGACTTGCTTATTTATAATTTTATTAAGCATCGTTACCACCTCTAAGTGCATTTAATTTAGAATCATTTTCTTCTAGCGACGCTTTTAGCTCTAATAACTCATTTGTGTCTGATACGGTATAGTCACCATACTCTCCTGCACCATTATTAATCAATTGCTGTTCAACCTGTTTTGAATTCTTATCTACAAGCTCCAATAGATTAATAAATTCATTAATTTGAGCTAGTGGTTCAGTTGAATAGAATAATAAATTATTCATTAAATCTTCTTGATCAAACGAATCATTGAGTCGTTTGATTGTTTTCGTTATTTGCCCAATACGTTTCTTTAAATTCTTGATTTCTTTTTCAGGCTTTCTAATACTAGTAATATTTTTAGATTTCTCAATTTCTTTATAATAATCAATACAATCATTTAAAAACTTTTCTATATCAGAGTCCAATAATGATTTTGGATTATCAAAGCTATTATTGATAATGGCCATTCTTTCTTTAGCAAATTCTTTTTCACCTTGTATTACACGTTCTAGATTTGAATAAAGATATTGATAATCTTTAAAAAACTTTTTTACATCCATTTTATCATTATCTTGTTGAATATGATTTTCAGGTATTTTTAGTCTCCACTTTTTGATTCTATTGAAATCCTGAGAAAGCTTTAGTGAATCAAAAACATTTATACTCGGAGTAGAAGTTCCTTGAATCAAATTATAGTACAACGTGATAGTTGTTTGATAATTTCTTTGGTTATTATACTTATCAAATAATTCTGTTACTTTCTTCCAAGCTTCAGAATGATTTGCTAGATTTTCCTGATTATTTATTGGTGTTAATATATGCTCTTCTTTTAGATATGAAAATTCTGAATAATTAGATGGAACGTCACAATGTAATAACTTACCTATGAATTGATTTGCTAAAGCCGCCTCTTGATAGTAACGGATTGTTTTTCCGTGATCATATTTCACAGAATCAATTATTTCATTCTTGTGCTGTGCTAACCAATTTGTAACACTGAAAACATCAACATCAGCACCTTCATAATTCCAAGTATTATTGCCGTATAAATATCTTCTAACAAAAGACATTATAACTTCTATATTTGAATTATTAGCTTCAAGACATAATAATGCCTTTCCTTGCCCTCTAAGTTGTCTCTTAAGTTCAACGTACTTATAATTTTTATTTACTTCTTTATAAATAGTTTCCCAGGAAATACCCTCTGCCTGCCAATCTATTGCTTTTTCTATGTACTTATTTAATTCATCTCTAGCATTCTTTAAGTATCGTGTGACTCCATTACTGGTACTAACATCAATTTTATAGGTTTTATCTTGTTTCCAAGTAAATAGAATACTTTTTATTTCTTCAATTTTTTTATCTTCACTTGATTTTCTATTATTTGGGGTTGGTGTTGTATCTTGATGTTGTGTTGCCTGCTGTTGTGATTTTTGTGGTTTTATGTTTACGTGCTCTTTTGATTCAGTAAATGATGGTTTAGGTATTTTTAAATCATCAAAATATAATTCAGGTATTCCAGATATATATTTGATATTGTTCTTTTCATATGTAATCGGATTATTATTTCCCCAGATTGTTAAGAAACGAATTATTCTCTCTGCTATCTGTTCATCTGTGAATTGACGATTTATTGCAAAAGATAAATTATTATTAACACCAACTAATCTAAATCTAGTGCTTGGGAAATCATCAAATGCATTTAATATTTCATTAATAACTGGTGTTATTAAATCATTAATAATTTCTCTAGGTGTACGATGCCCGTTTAATAGAATATGATCATTCATATATCTAATACAATTTCGGTCGAATGGATAGAGACATAGAGATTTTGAATAACCAATATCAACATATTCCCAATTCTTACCTTCAATTAGTTTATGAACAGGATAATCTTCTGGTAGTGCTCCACTTTTCACCCATTCATCTATTATTTTTTCATCAAGGGACATAGTATTGACATATCTCGCTACAAATTCCTCAAGCTTAGCCTCATCAAAGGTGTCACCAGGAAGATATATATAGCAACTAATTCTATCTCTATAGTTATCCATAAAATTCTTTTGTAGATAACCACTTGTACTACCAATGATTGAAGACAGACGACATAATCCTTCATATTCACCTGTATTTGGTACAAGCAAAGCATCTAATAATGCGGTATCAATACCACTAAAAGAAGTCACATCTTCAATAAATAATGTTAGTGTCTTGTTTTGATTGTATAATTCTCTTCTAATATCATTAAAGATCTGGGCAAAATCACCGGGTTGAATACCTGCACAACGCTGAATAACTGCATTTACAAATTGATTCAAATAATCAACATATTTTTGAATATGAGTAAATTCATCAGTATTATAATCCGCATATAATTCCTTCGCTAATTTAACTGCTTTTTTATCAGCTGTTCTATTAATTTGATCATAAAAATCGTCATCGATTATAAGATCTTCTGGCTTAAACTCTGCTAATGTATCTCGATCCGCAAATACATTTGCAGCTACCTTTGAATAAATTCGATCAATAGGTCCATCTCTTTCACATAACCTTTTTCGGACATCGTTATTGCTTAAATATGCGCTTAATTGCGGTCCTTTATTTTTTGGTAATCTAATACTTTCCTCAGATGATTCATTTGATTTATCATTATCAATTTTTATAATAAACTCATGATAAATTCGATCTTTTAAAGTATCTTCATCTTCGACAATAGTCGCATTCAAAAGCATTTTATAAGTATCTTCATTCTTTAAATATTTAATTTCCGGCAATTCGAGCAGTTGTTTGATAGTTCCCTTTAATGAGTTGTCGTTTCTTCTAATAAACAATACTACTTCATCATCATTTTTATCCTGATCAAATCTAGCTTTAAACCATCTAATTAAATGTGATTTTCCTGTACCACTTTGACCATAAACAGCTACTAACTGATGCTTATTTTCAGGATTTTGAACAATTTTTTGATAAATTTCTTCTTCACTATATTTTTCATCCGAATGAGGATCTTGCGCAAATTTTCTCACTAACTGTAATTGATTCATTGATACATGTGTAGCTAAAAAATCTCCAGTAGAAGTCGTAATCGAATCTGGTTTTAAAATTGCATTCGCACGTACTTTTGCTATTTCAGTATTCATTAACACACCTTCTTACTTCAAAATTTTTATTTGAGTGACTACATCTTGACCATCTTGAAAACTGTATAAATTCCATATATCAGGTGCATCACTTTCTTTGAAAAGATCAATCTTACCTAAATTCTTTAATGTTCTAAATCCATTACTTACTCCATAGTTAAAATTCTTTGATAATGAATCTATTATAATATTTGAATTTGGCTCAATTTTTTCAATAAAACTGCTCATAGGTATCCACACATTTTTATCAAAGTTTGCATTTTCTATAAGATCCCAGATAAAATCAGCAGCGTTCGGTAAGAATAATCTTCTATTCTCACCCATTAAATATCCAAATCCTAAAAAGGAAACCCAGAATCTCCATGCACGCATATTATCAATTACCATATGAGTACCTAATTCTAGTGCAAAACTATTATATAACTCCGAAACATTAGCTGTTTCTTTTACAATATCAATTCCTTTTTCAAAATATAGCTTAGTTACTCTATAAAAAAGTCCATCAGAATATTCACTAATCTTATTATTCACATATTTTCTAAAACTGTTCATATCTTCTAATGCTGAATGGTCCACACTTAGAGATAATTGATTATCAGCTTCTGAAATTAATCCTAGCTCAATTGCAGTGGATTTATATTTAGAAAAATATGTCGATGTTGTATCTTTCTTCAAATACTCTGGTTCCATTTTCTCGCTTAGTTCTTTTGAACTTGCTGGTGTTTTTTCGACCAACTTACATAATGCATATACTCTTTCGGGTATTGCTTCAGTTTCCATTTCATTTCGAAACATATTACAACCTCTACTTTAATTCATTTGTTGTCATTGTGCGTCCATCAATCAACTCAGATGCTTTCTTTTGTTGTTTTTCAAAATAGAAATCTTTCTTCATGATATGAACGACGTTTATTTCATTCTTGAATCTTGTAAGATAATTTTTTCCTGTACGAAATTCAGAATATGCTTTATCCACATTATCTGAATACACAACTGCTATAAGGCCAGATAAATAATAGAAGTTTTGTTCCTTTTCCTTGTTCAGATCATAGACTTCATCACTATCAATAATAAACAGATTAGAATCTAAAAGATTTTGATCATTTATATTCATATAACGATCAAAGTGTTCATCTTCACAAACTAAAACGGATAACCCTTCCTTTGCCAATTTAGAAATAACTTCTTTGACTTCATCATTATTCTGTACCAATACCAGTATTTCATTATTAAATGCTGAGAATAAATAACTACTTTGTTTTTTTCGTAACGGTTTTTTTATACTAATACGTAGTGGAAAATGTTTTCCTATTGTTTTAATGATTTCTTTATGATTATTACATCCAGCACAGTATTGTTCTACTAATCCATATGTATTACAAAACATTTCTGACCAACATTCACTTTGATCCTCTTTTATTGCATTAACCAAATATTCAAAAGAGTTATTAAAGTCTTTGTATTCTTCAGTTCTAATTTGTTTAAATCTTTCCCCTTGTGCTTCTTTAGATTGTGTTAAAACAGCATCATTTATATATATTTTAAAAGAATAATCCTTATTAACAAGATTGATCGAATCAATCGTAATTAGATTATATCTATGAAAAAGTAATAACACATAAATATTCCATCTCGTATTATCTTCATTCGTTATTTCTTCTTCATCTTCATCCTTCTTTAAATAAGATGGTTTCACTGAGGGATTGATAGTTAGAATATTTTTTCTTTTTATTGTGTACTCATTTGAATACATTGCATTCCATCTATCGACCATTTTTTCATAACTAAGAATTGATGTATTAATCATTCTTTTGGTGCTTGGTATATCGCTTGCCGGAGTAATACACATTACACTTAAGCAAGGTAAGCCATCTCGTCCACCTCTTCCTAATTCCTGATAATAAGCATTAGGATTTGGTGGAACACACATATGTAAGACTGTTCTTACATCACTTTTATCTACACCTATTCCAAATGCTGAAGTAGCTACCATTATTTCAAATTCATTTTTTCTCCATTGTTCTATTAGTGTTTCACGGTCCACAGAATTTGTGTTACCTGTAAATTCTCTAATATTATTTAAACCATGTTCTTTCAATATTTTTACAGCATAGTCGGCATCTTGAATTCGATTAAAATAAACAATCATTGGATGCGGAAGTTTACGAATAAGTTCAATCATCTTTTTATTCTTCTCGTTCGCATTCTCACATTTAATAAGCATAAATCTTGGTTCATGTCGTAAAGAATCACACCTAATTTGAATGAATCGATCTTCTTCAGAAAACATTTTTTTAAGATTTAAAACAGTAGAATCTTCTAATGTTGCTGAAAGTAGTATGGTTCTTATATTGTTATTGCTCTTAATGATTTTTTTACGCCATGATTGTAAACATTGATAATCAGTTCTAAAAGATGTCCCCCAATCAATTACAATATGTGCTTCATCAATAATAATATTGCGTAAATAACGTGATTCATTAGCACTTTCAATTGAAGATTTAAAAGCATCGTTATGCATTAATGATTCAGGAGAGATAAATAGTAGTTTTGCTTTTCGCTTATCGATTGCCTCTAATATTGGGCGACTATCACGATTGCTAGTATAATAAAACACCTGATTTCTAACATCTTCAGTTTTTATTGTTTCTATTGCCGCTCTATATTGATCTATGGCTAGAGATACAGTTGGCACAACAACTATTGTTAATCCATATCCTGAATACGCTAATGCTTGAGTAATTAAACTTTTACCACCACCTGTTGGCAGTGAAACAATTGTTGTATATCCGTCTTTTGTATTTAGTGCACCTTGAACCGCAAGCTTTTGGGCTAACGACTTATATGTTTTAAACCCAGTTAATTGATATATCTTTGGATTAGTTGCTAGATTATAATGTTCTTTCTTTTCACTTTCCTCATAATTTCTCAAGAAAGCATCTTCAACAAATTCATGTTTATCATATTTTTCTAAATCAACAACAGCATAAAAATGTTGACCTTTCTGTATTAACCCAAAATCATTTTGCTGATCTATTTGTAAGTTTGGTATTTCCACTTCAGTATCTAAAGTTAAAAGATAATCCCTAAGGCTTATTAAAAAATCATTTAGATATTTCTCATCCGAAAGAAATAGATTGTAAGTTTTTATCAATCTTTCAACTACATGATAATAGAACTTTTCAATTTTATTATTTTTTGAATCGATTTCTTCAATTGATACATTGGAACCAGTTAAGAAAAAATCATTTACTTGATTAATTAAATTATTTTTGCTCATCTTTTACCATCCACACAAAAACCGCTGAATCAAGAACAATTTTAGAATGCTTTAATGCTTCTAAAAGAATTTCTTGTTTCTCTTTGAATTCAATTAAATCATCCTCAGCCATACCATATAATTGAGCATTAGCTACTTTAGCTGAATACTCTCTTTCCATTTCATTAACAGCCTCAGAAGTACGTGATCTCTTTTTATAATAAACAGCTGCATCTGCAAAACACTTGCTTCTTGCTTCTGAAACAATATCAGACCAATCTTCTTCAGGATAAATTTCTTTGAAATATGATATATTATTTGTTATATCATTTTCATTATATTGTAATAATTCGCTATTTAGCCATTTCAGTTTATTTTCACGTGATCCAAAATTAACTAATTTTTGTTTATCTTTATACCCTGTATTTATTATTCTTGAATATTCCCTTCTTATTAGTTCATCAGAGTAATCTAAATCTGTATCAATCATATATGGCGTGATGTATAATTGGGAATTTATATAACCTCGGTATTTTGCGAGTGAATAAATAGATATCCCCTTATTAAGAAGGTATTCAATATTAGGTTCGAGCTTCCAGGTAAATATGAATCCTTTCCAATTATAGTTTGACTTTACTGCAAAAGCTGAAGCAGTCCCTTTACAAGATTGGAGTGCATTATTTACTATCGAATCGAACAGTTCATCACCTGGAGCAAAAAAATGAAGATAATCATTATTTATTGCTTTTTCTCTAATAAAAGTTCCTCTAATTGAACGATCCTGAAAGTTCAATTTTTTAGTTTCATCGTAATCTTTTATGACGCTGTTCATGTAAGCAATTTTTCTTTTTTTTAAATACACATTCCAGTTTGGTGGTATCAACTGTGATTTCATAGCTGAATGTGGTGAAAAAGAAGAAGGGGAAAAGATAACGTTTTGACTTTTATCTATCTGCGCATTAAACCCTGCTAGTGATGCCCAATTCAACATTGAATGAGCGAAGAGTTCATTCTCATGCTCATTATAGTATTCTACCAATCTGCTAAGTCGATTATACATTGGTTTATACATTTCTGCTGCTGCATCAAAATCTTGTTCTTTCTTGATTATATTTCGACTATTATCCATTAATTTTATAATGTTTGGTATACGGTTGAATAATTCATTTTTAAAATCGATCATAATCGATTCATAAATTTCTCTATTTATATCTCCCATAATTATTTCCATACCACTTAATGACATATTGAATATTTTTAAGCCTTCATTCCAAAACTTAAATAACGCTTCCTCAAATGTATCTTGTAAATATGGAACAACCGAAAATACTTTATTATGTTCTTGATTTCTTCCTAAACGATCAAGTCGACCAATTCGTTGTTCAATCTGACTAGCATCCCATGGTAAATCAACATGAATGAGATAATCTGCATTTTGGAAATTGCGTCCTTCACCACCACTTTCATCACAAAGTAGAACAAAGCAATCTTCATTATTTTGAAACTTATATACATTCATTTCAGCATCTAGCTTATTTATTGTTTTTCCAAAAAATGCTATAGCATCTGCCTCAAAAAGATTTTCTAACGCTTTTTTATACATGTTAAACGTCTCTTCGAAGTTAGTAAAAATAACAGCCTTAGAATCGACAATTTCTTGCGTAAGAAAGTCAACAACTTTGACTAATCTCGTATTGTAATATTCCTCATATGAATCCGGATTATTAATAATATCAACAACGTGATCAACAATATAATCTTCATACTTTAACCAAGCATCTAGATTTCGTTTATCTATTTTTATATTACTTTTTTTGATTTGTGATTCAAATGCCCATGGCGAACTGAAAAAGGATGATAACAGGGGTTTAATATTATTTTCTATTATGTATTCATCGATTTGATCGATTGACTCTATATATGACTCTAAATCATGATATACATCATATTCAAAACGATTCGTATAATCAAATCCATACCCTAATTCAATAAGCTCTCTAGTAGCCATCTCCTGCTGATCATTTGAAAGCATAAGAATTTTTCTTCTATTTCTAATAACGCTGTTTTCAATTTGATAGTTACTGCAAATGTAAGAAATGATAATTTTGATTGCACCTACGCCATAATCTTTGGAATAAAAGTCAACGCGTTCAAACAAATCTTTGAGTTTTACATCATTAATTTTATCTATAATTTCTTCTAATCCATCTTTAATATCACTGAATATTTCTTGGCAATCTTCTGATTCTTCTATAGATTCTTCATTTTGAATTGTTTCTTCCAAAATATCTTGGTAATCCTCTAAATCATCTAAAATAAGAGAAGTATCCATAATAATACTCTTTTGTAAATCTATAAGACTCGTAAATTGAGACAATGTATATTGAGCATATTTATTAGGTTCTAATACCTGAAGTAAACGAAGGTATTCTGATTTTCGATCTTGTACAGGTGTTGCTGATAGCAGCAAAATATTACCTGTATTTATACTTATCATTTCTAAGTTTTTATAGTATCGATCTTTATTGATATACTTATGAATTTCATCAACTATAACAAAATCCCAATTCTTATGGGAATATAGACTTATCTCTTCAACAGGAACAAGCTCAATATTATTCCCATTATCGTTCTCCCCAACGTATAATCCAAATTTAAATAACAGTTCTGTTCTCCATTGCTCTACTAAAGTATTTGGAACAGCAATTAGAACTTTCTGATTAATTCGATCCTTAAGAAAGATGCTTAAGATAGAGATTGCTTCTATTGTTTTTCCCATACCTACTTCATCTGCTAACATATAACGACAAGGAAGTGAGTCTAAGCATCTCATAATTGTATTAATCTGGTGAGGCATAAGAAATATTTTACAACCTGCCAACTCTTTAAACCCATAAATTGAATTATTCAATATATTCATATTTTTGGATACAACAGATCGTCCTAGATACCAAACCGGATGTTGGAATTCATAATTTTTCAACTGTGTTATAGGTTGAATCTTACCATTATTAAATGATGCTATTATCTGAGTTTCACATACTCTAGCGATTTCCTTTGTGTCTTCATACTGAAGATAATAGTAGTAATATCTGTCATTTTTATTCTTTTCTTTTGCTATAACCTTTGCTTTTTTTCCCAAGTGTTCAACGGTTGAATTAATAAATAGAGTGCATCTTGTTATTTGATCAAAAGAACGTTTAATTAATCCTTTTGGTAAATCATTAAAATATTTTTTTATATTGAGAGGATCGGATACCTCAATATCAGCTGTCTTTGATAATACATCAATAGACTTTATTTTTCCGCAAACAAAGATACGAGGATTTTCCATATCTTCTATATCTGCTGCACATCTAACAAACATTGCTTCAGCAAGATTTGCTTTTCCCATATTATCATCCCTTATTTCTATTATCTAGTACACCATATGCACATATTTCTTTTTGTGCACACCATTTACACTGTTCATGCAATTGTGGATTTGTATTAAAGTCTTCATTTTTGAGTTCTTTTAATAAATATTCATTGATTCTTTCTTTTGTTGTACTTGAGATATCAGCAAGACTTATCTTTGAATTTCTGTTGTCATATTTTATAAATAGTTCTTTAGCTAAAAATTGATTACTCGAATACTTAGGTAAACGTGAATTTCTACTCATATCATAAATGAGTGCTTTTTTTACATTTCGTTTGATATCAATCTCTTCATCAGATTTAACAAAAATGAAATATTTCTTCAAATCATCATAAGCTTCATCAATTAAGTCTTTAAGTTCTTCTTTATCTACATACTCTTCACTATTTTCTTCTAATACACGATCTTCGATTAATACCTCAAAATATTTTTTTATTAAAAAATTGTCCCTATATAAGGTTTTTCCATTTCCCAAAGATTCAAGATAATATTTATATGAGCATGATTTATATCGCATAAAATCATCTAACTCATAATGAGGTGTTACTAAATCAATCTCATAAGATATCTCTTTCGTATCATTTGAACCAATTTTAAAGTCTTTATATTCTTTAATTTCAGCCCCAAGTAACTTGAAAATATAGTATAAATTGCGATTGTGATTACCATCGCCTTTTATAAAACTAAGTTTAAAAAATCCTTGGTTAAATTGTAATCCATACATCAAAGCATAACGCTTGAAATTTCTATACTCACGACAAGACGATGAATATACTTGATATTTCCAGTCTCCAGGAACTTGAGCCTCTTCAAAAAATACCTCATCTAGTGGCCATGGAAACTCGCGATGTTTAACACAACTAATATCTTCATCAGAAACTGCTGCAAAGTGGTAAACACTGTTTGGCTTTAACTTAGTAAGCAAAACATCACCTTCGATCTGTTCAAAGTTTCTTACAATCCAATTTGATCCTTTTCCTTGATCTTGCTCTTGTTGAAGATAAATAGACATGGTTGACTTTAAACACTCAAAACTTGCTGAAACATTTATATCCTTGACCTCTTCTAAACGATTTAAAACACGCGTTAAAATGCTTTTGTATTCCTCATTAATGTCTTTTGTATCTTTAATTTCTTTTTGTAGATATTTTTGAAGTTTTGAATAGAACTCAGCAAAATTATTTTTATGCTTATCAAAATCTTCATAGAACTCTGAAGCTAGCTTTTCTATTTCTTGTAATGCATTTTTTAGCTTTTCCAATTCAAACTCACTAACATCAAGATAACCTGCACTAGTTTTTTGTTCTGAAGAATTAAATGATTTATGTAAATTTTCCACATTTTCTAACACTTCTATCATTTCTTGAATTTTTGTTACACCGATTAATGCTGGTTCTACCTTAGAAAAAATAGAAAGTAATTCACCCTTCTTCTTTTCATGAATTATGGAAGAAACTAAGCATTCTTTGATATCATTTAAGTCTTCAATTACCATCTCATTATCACTTGTACTCCACATATTTGCTACAGCTATAAAAAAATGTCCAAGTGGATAATTTAAAAAATCTCTCTCTCCATATTGATCTGGGAAGTAAACTTTTAATATATCGTTAACTGAACTGTCTGCTGCATAAAAGTGTTGTGACATCAAAGCAAGTGCAGCTTTTTTATTATTTGCGTTTTCTTTACTTTTCTTATATAATCTTGCAACATAACTCGCAAATTCAGTTGTATTATCGAATTGTAACACCTGGAAAGGTTTGATTTCTTTAATCATTTTCCCTTCAATCAAGTTTCCCATATTTTTTGCTAAAAGATTTCCATCATAGCTCTTAGAAGATTTATCGATAGGTAAGAAGTCAATTACATCACTAATATTCACATTCTCATTAAAGAATGAATAAACATTTAACCATGTTTGATAAATCTTTTTATATTGGGGTTGATAGTTAAAAATCATAATCACTTCATGATTTTTAGATAATTCTTCAATAGCTCTTAACATTATTGGTGTAAATTGATGAATACCTTGAAAAACGATTGTGTCTATTCTTATTTCATCATTATATCCATATTCTGAATCAGTTAATGTTTTTTTAATCGCTGCGTTTATCTCATCTTCTGTCAACGAATCAGGAATTGCTGAGTACATAAATTCATAACAATGCTTGTAAAGATCAACTAAAAATAGTTGCTCTTTATTCAGCTTATTATCATCTATATCATTTACATCAATTTTTAATTCAAAAAGAATTCTAATACTCTTGAAAATATCATCACGATTATAATATAAAGCATTTTCTATATTTTTATTAACAGTTTCTGTGTTCGAATAATTAGCTAATACATTATGAATAGCTTGATCCAAATATGTGTGTTGTTCTATAAGTGAACGTGTGCTTTCCCATTTATCATAAAGATTATTAATTAGACTTGTTACTGTCGAGATATTATTTTTCTTAAAGTCATCGCGATAGAGCTCAATCATAGCCCGTTTCAAGACATCTGATGAACAAAAATATGCAGCATCTTTTAAGTCATTCCAATAAAACTCTTTATTCAATTTGTATGGATTACTATATGTGTATATTTTTATTCCCATTTATTAAACCCCCAAGAAAGACTGCCAATTACAATAAGTATTATGATCTAAATCATTAAAATAAACAAAACTTCTAATTGCCCTTGTCATCGCAACATATAGTATTCGCATTTCTTCAGAAATTTTTTCATCCATTTCACGATTATCTTCAAAATACGAATTCTTTATAGATGTATTATCCCTATCTATACTAATTCTCACTAGATAAGCAAGTTGATCATTTGACATACTTGCCTCTAACTTTAGGTTATCAATACTGCTTAAATTTTCAGACATAAATGGCATTATTACAGTGCCAAACTCAAGACCTTTTGATTTATGAATTGTCATACACTTTACATGAATACTATTATTATCCTTATTTTGAAGTGTTCTAGATGGCTGTTCTTGTTTAGTCATAATGTTTATTCTTAAATATTCTGATACCTGTACTATCGTAGCTGTATCAATATTTAAAAAGCGAATCATTTTTTCCAATAGATAATCATAATTTGCCATGTACAGTTTTTGCTCATCAAAATCTCTACTATATTGTTTCCATGGTTCTAGAGAATCATATAAATCTTTTAAAACGTAGAATACAGGTAGATTTGCGACATCATTAACTATGTCTTCCCACGTTTTTTCATATTTTTGTACTAAATATGCATCAAGTGCTTTTTTTATTTCTTGAATTTTATTTTTATTGTCATGTAATTGGTCAAAATTCGCATTTAAGTTAATAAAATTAGAGTGAATAAGATTCAATAAACATGCTGGATCATCACTATTTTCTAGTGCAATAACAAGATTATATAAATCTATTGTTGATGTTAATTGAAATAAATCGCCAGACTTATCAGATTCAATAGTGAATGGTAATTCACGTTTATTGGCTTCCTTGATTATTTGTTCTACTTGCCAATTCATTCTTACCAGCAATGTGATAGTTTTCTCATTTTCATTTTTTAAAGGACCTGCATTTTTCATTAGTTCAATTTGATTTTCTATTTCAGAAAATAATTGATCATAAAATTTTTCTTTTTCCTTTAAATGAACATCAACTTTTTTAAATAATTCAGTTTCATCAGTACTGAATTCCTTCACACCAATAATTACATCATTTGAACCATAAATTAGTTTCTTTTCTTTCGCCATTGATTCAAATTTGTAATTAAAAATATCTAGCAGTCTTGCATCTGTTCTATAGTTTGTATTTAGATTGAATTCTTTCCAAGATAATTCACTATTCTTTTTGAGCTGATCAAAGGCGCTCATTGTAGCACCTCTAAATCTATATATGCTTTGTTTTAAATCTCCAACAACAAAAAACTTACATTTAACTTTATTCGTTTTAATACATCTTTGTATTCGCTGCAATAGTTCTATTTGAACGTCATCTGTATCTTGAAATTCATCAATAAACAAATATCTCAATTTCAGTTTACTGAGTATTTCAGGATTGCTCTCCAGTAATTGATTAAAATAAGCAATGCATTCTCGTAAACTCAAAGAATTATTTTGTCTAGCTTCTTCTAAGTACTGCTGTTCTGAAGGTTTTATAACATTAATGAAGAATTCATTAAAGTATGGCATTGGTGAATCCATTACTCTTCCTAGGTTTTCTTCTTTTAAATATCTTAAGTCTATACTTTTATCTTGAAGTTTATTTGCTATTTTAATTAATATATCAATCAACTCGTATGTAGGAATAGGCAAATGACCAGAAAAGTCTTCATTCTCATCTTTTTCTTCAATATACTTTCTTAAATATTCTCTATATATTTCTTTTCTTCTAAATTCATTTGATGTCAAAGTAAAATTTGATCCTAGACCAGTATAAAATGAACCTTCTCTTAATATTTGAATAATGAAAGAATGTATTGTAGAAATACGTGCTCGATCTACATCTTCAATAAATTTCAAATAATAGCTGTTTTTAGTTAAAACAAAGTAATTCTCAAACATTTGTTTAAGTCTTATTTTCATATTATTAGTAGCATCATTCGTAAAAGTAACCATGCCCAATTGTTCAACTAAATCGGTTATAGGTTCTGAAAGCTTATTACAGAGATAAGCAACTCTAGAAACCATTGAATATGTTTTTCCTGTTCCTGCCCCAGCCGTTACCTGGATATTTGATTCAGCATCTGCATGTTCCAATTTATATTGATTCAAATTGAAGTTACATTTCTTTTGTAATTCATCTAATACATGCTCATAACTATCAAGAAAGCCATCATTTATTTCTAATTCCTCAGAAACTATATCTCTTAAATTTGAAACAACAAATAATTGTAAATTAAAAACATTCAATTGATTATTTTTAATTTCTAAATCTTTTTCGTATCCTATTTTAATTGCATCAGCTGCTAGTTGAATATTTCTTTCTTTACTTGCTACATTTATTTGATTGACAAAATGCTTAGCACTTTCTTCTTCGGCAAAGAAGAGAATCTCCTTTGTTCCTAGAAAATACGAATGTACCAAGAACTTCTCTTTTTCTGCTGATAGCTTATAAATTGTATATAAGATGGAATAGTGTTCTCTGCTATTTGACTTTACAGCAATATTAGCTTCAAATAAACTTCTAAATCTATTGAATAATTCCTCATCAAAGTGTGCATGTGCTACTTGATTACCAGCTTTTAATAATCGCTCATCAATCTTTTTCCTTAATTTTATACTATCTTGGAGGTCTTCTTTAAATATAGTAAATTCTGGAGCAGAAAATATATCAAGTCGTTTACTTTTATACTCTTCTTCACTTATGAAGGGATAACAAACCATATCTTCAACTAAAGGCTTTACGCCAAATTGGCTTTCAATTTTATTTAATAAATTAAATCGATATCCTCTTGCCTGTTCTTTTGGATTTTTAAACTTTATACCGTCAATTTCAATTGTATTATTGATTATATTAATTGGTTTATTTTGCCAACCTTTTACTTCAATTACTATAATACCTCTATCAGGTATCGCAATACAAAAATCGAACTCATACCCGTTAATTTCTTTATTATGATAAACAATATAATCGTCAGGTAACCCTACCTTAAGAGCTTGCCAAACTTTCTTTTCGCCATAATATTTTTGAGGTTCATTACCAACCATACTTGCCATTTAAACCACCTCCCAAATGATAGCGCTTATATAACATTATTATTCTATCATAAATCCTATGAATTGTCTTTTTAACAATTTTAGATCATGAAAAATCAAGATCTTAGTTAATTGTTAGAATTATTAGAATGAAGGCTCTATCTATAGTTTATATCCTCTTTTTGGATTTCTTGCTCAATATTTTTTTCATACAAAACTGTTCAGGAATATATAGTCTAAGGAACATATTAGAATATTCAACGTAAAAATTACATAAGACCAATTTAAGACAACGGTATACTTAAAGCCCAAAGAAATTCATTAAGTTTATCCATAGTGATCATTACACACTATTTGATATAAAAATAATGATCAAACCACAAAAAAACCTGGTTTTACCCAGGTTATTCAATAATCTCTAAGACTTCAGCAATATACATATCATGGACATCACCATTTGGATAATGCTTTTCAACAATGTCTTGAGGCATTAAGTTTGTA
>OCVV011305150.1_pt1 | contig 26762 bp, 19 predicted proteins | sample 1539721 | NCBI WGS metagenome assembly OCVV01 (sample SAMN02144230, study PRJEB22623) | gut metagenome | biome: sheep rumen | host: Ovis aries | place: New Zealand | reverse complement strand
AGGAGTGATGCACTTGCATTAATACCTTTACCAAAGTAAATATCAAGCTCGCACTTTCTGAATGGAGGCGCAACCTTGTTCTTTACAATCTTTACGCGAACACGGTTACCAATTGCATCATCATCTCCCTTACCGTCAATAGTTTCAACACGGCGGATTTCAAGACGAACAGATGAATAGAACTTAAGAGCCTGTCCACCGGTTGTAGTTTCCGGATTACCAAACATAACGCCAATCTTCATACGAATCTGGTTAATGAAGATTACGATACAGTTTGATTTTCCAATAATTGCAGTAAGTTTACGCAAAGCCTGGCTCATCAAGCGGGCCTGCATACCCATTACAGCATCACCCATTTCACCTTCAATTTCTTTTTCTGGTGTAAGGGCTGCAACAGAGTCTACTACGACTACATCAACAGCACCTGAACGAACAAGATTCTCTGTAATTTCAAGAGCCTGCTCTCCAGTGTCCGGCTGAGAAACCCAAAGCTCATCAATATTAACGCCAAGGTTCTTTGCATAAACCGGGTCAAGAGCGTGTTCTGCATCAACGAATGCGGCAACACCTCCAAGTTTCTGAGCCTCTGCAATTGCGTGCAATGCAAGAGTTGTCTTACCAGAGCTTTCAGGTCCATACATTTCAATTACACGGCCACGAGGGTAACCACCAATTCCAAGAGCTTCGTCAAGCAAAATAGAACCGGAAGGAATTACTTCAATTCCTGCTGCATTTGCCTTGTCACCGAGCTTCATAATTGCGCCCTGACCGAACTGCTTTTCAATCTGAAGACGAGCTGCCTCCAGAGCCTTCATCTTTTCCGATGTATCCATCGGACTTGCATTTGTATTTGCCATTTAGCCACCTTCCTCCCACATATAATATGGGCTAAACTTTACGATTTTGTGCAATGATTTTGAAAAAATCTTAATTTTTTTTCAAAAAAACTGCATTTTTTTATATTTTGCTAATTATGCACACTCTGATACACTGCCCTGCCCCGTAAACTTACAGTTCCGTCTTCAAGTACAAGTTTACCAAGTATCTTTACAGGACGGCTGCCATCTACTGCAGGAGCAGTTTCAAATTTTACCCGCACAGTTCCCTCATAACGGGCAAGAGATTCATCTCCAACCAAAAGATCGCATGAATATGAACCATCATCATAAGTAACCGCATTAGAAATCTTTCCACCCCAGTTTACCCAACAATCCAGATACACTGCCGGATTTGCTGCAACATCAGTAAGGGATGGAACATCTTTAATGCTGTCAAAATCAGGAATTTCAAAATAGCCCATCAAAAGACGAGCCTTCTTTTTTACAGCCACAGAAGCATCTGAATTCAAAATCATGTTTACTTCAATCTGTGCGGCATTGTCCCTGTGAGCCTGAAAATATTTTAACGCATCATTATAGCGGCGGTTAATTTCTTTATTTGTCATTACAAAGGCATAAGATTGTGTAGACAAATCTTTTTCCTTTGCATCTGATTTTTCGTCAGAAGAAAGTTCGAGTTTTGAAAGATCTGCACGAGGCCCCGTAAACTGCTGACCACGAGGAAAGAAAATAAAGCCGAACACAACACCAAGTACAAAGGCCGAAATCACAATGCAGGCAAGCGCTATTTTGTCAGGATTTGAACCAAGCTGCGGATAAAACTGTTCAATCTTACCGGTATCTACCCAGCGGCAGATTGTATCGTAATTACCATGCACCCTGATAAACTCCATTGCGGCTGCGGCAGTTTTATTCAAAGGGTCATTTTCCTGGATTTCAAGATAATACTGAATGGCGCGGGCTGTGTCTCCACGTCGTAAAAAAATTGCAGCCTGTCCAAGCAGAAGTCTTGTATCTGTCAGTTTGATTCTGCGTGCAAGCTGAAAGTAAGAAGAAGACGCACCTATATCGCCGACATACAGGCAGGCAATTCCAAGAGTGAGGTAGTATTCAAAATTTTCTTCATATATCTCTTTTTTAGCCTCAAGACGCTTAATTGCAGTTGCAAAACGGCGCCTTCTCATATCCTGCCAGGCAAGGCTCAGTGCATCTTTTGCCATAAATTACTGCTGCCTCAAATATGTAAGTATAGCATCAAGCTCTGCATTAAGCTGAAGAAGTTCCTGACGGTTCAACGAAGGAGAATCTTCTTCCAGTGCGGCAATGCGGTCCAACAGAGACTGAATGTATTCTGGAGTCAAATGCTCCTTAGACATATTTCTGATATAAAAATCGACTGTTTGATTTTTCTGAGGAACTTCTCCCTTTTCATTTATAATCTGAGGGCCAAATCCAGATTTTTCTGTAAGAGTTTCAACAGCCGGATTTTCTGAAATCACTTCTATACTATCGCCATTATCTGCAGTCTTTTCTTTTGCGTTTTCTTCAGCCTTCTGCTGTTCATATTCTTTGCTGTAAACAAATTTTTCTCCGGATGGAGTTTTTCCATCTGCAGCAAATGCAAGATAGAACACAATTTTTCCTGTCTCTGATGGAGCAAGTTTAATTGGCTTCCAGATTGCACAGACACCAGAATTGTTATAAGAAAGCACAGTATCAAATGCACGATAGCTGAGCATATCTGGTTCCCAGGTATTTTTTTCGAGAGTAGAATAATTTGCAAGTGCAACTAAATCCGGTGTAGTAGCTTCTGCTCCACTAAAGAACAGCTGCATTGCGGCGTTACTGTTTTTTGAAACAAACCATTTTTGATTCTGAAGGGTTCTGTAAAGCACTTCGTTACGAACTGCAACACCTTCATAAGTGTAAAAATGATATTCTGCTGCTTCACCAAGAACAGTATCAAGTACAGCCTTAATGACAAATTCGTCGTTACGGGTACTGTTATTCTTAACAGTAGCAGTTACCTTAATCATATCGCTATCGCTGTCTTTGTTCTCTTTATCCGAAGCAAAGCAAGAAAAATCAACTGTTACTTCTGCAACTTCTGGAATATTGTACATAATAGCAGCGCCATTCGCAGTTCGTCGTGCAGATGAATGAACGTTTGTATCTGTTACAAGGTTATAAGCTTTTTTTGAAGTTTTAAGATAAAATGCATTTGAAGCAAATTCATTTGCAGTAGAAAGTACCGGCACTCCCTTTTCCTTTTCATTTAAAACAGAAATAGAATAAGAACCGATGCTCGACTTTATCTTAAGCTGAATGCGTCCATATTTTTCAGAAATACTTCTGCGAGTACCCTTTATCCATCCGGTAAAATTTCCACCAGGAGCATTCTGAGCAGGAGTTTCTTCTGCAGCCTTTGTCTTTTCTTTTTTTTGTTTCTTAGCAGAAGTTTCTTCTGAAGCCTCATTATTTTCTGAAGATTCTGCAGAAGCTTCTTCTACTGATTCGGGAGCATTATTATCTGTCTCTTCAGAAGCAGAAACCTCAAGTCCCCCGGTAGCAGCTTCAGCACCTGTATCTGCCTTTTTAGTTGACTTACAGGAAGCAAAACTGAGAAAGCAGGCTGCAGCTGTGCCAAGTACTATATAATATACCGATTTTTTCATTTTACCTCCGAACCAGAAGCCGAAACTTTTTCATCAAGCATTTTCTGAGCTTCCAGAGCCTTTTCCTTAAGCAGTTTTAACTGATATTTTTTTTCATCAAAAGGTTCTGGAGCCGGAATGTCTTTTTCTCCTGCTTCCCTGAGTTCCTGAATGATTCTATCTGATTCTTCTTTATTACTTTTAAGAGCTGCAATCTGCATCTCCAGCTCAGAAACCTGTTTTTCGAGAGTTTCGTTTTTAGTCTGAGCAGCTGCAAGTTTTTGCCTTGTTGAATCAATTGCTTCTGAATTATAAAGACGGAGCTGACGCTCATATTCTTCTTTAGCAGAAAGATATTCTTCGCCGGTCTGTTTGAGAAGATATAAAAGTTTTTCTTCCCGTCCCCTTTGCAAGATAGTTTCCAGACGGTATTGAGCTGCAGGAGTTTTTGCTGATTCAGGAAATTCAGTTACAATGCGCTCGTAAACTGCACCTGCCTCATCATATTTATATCCGGCAAAAAGAGATTCACCGATGTAAAAAAGTGCAAAGGAATAAAGTTCGTCTCCCTCATAACGATGGCAGAAATCACTCAAAACTACGATAGCTTTTTCATATTCGCCAAGATTATAAAGCAGTTTCCCCTTCTGATAGTAAACCCTGCCTGCATACATTGAATCTGCAAAATTTTCAAGGAAGAAATTGCAGTCATCCAGAGCATTCTTATTATCACCATCATAAACTTCTGATGTAATGAGCATATAGTAAGTGTCAGGATTAAGGTTTTCTTTATAAGACACAGCCTTTTTGAGAAGGAATTTAGCATCTGACCATTCACCACGTGAATAGAATTTACATGCTTCTACAAAAGCAGAGGAAGCCGATTCAGATGCAACAGCACCAGTCAAAACCGAAGCACAGATTATGGCTGCGGCCATACCTTTCTTAAAATCTTTCAACAATCTTCTTAACTCCATTTAAGGCTGCCGTTGAAAAAGCAGGAACCAGAAACAACTATATCGGTACCGGCATCAATAACAGACTGTAAAGTCTCGTTGTTTACACCACCGTCTACAGAAATCTTAAAGTTCAAACCATGCTCTTCCCTGTACCTTTTCAACTGTGCAACTTTCTCCACGCAGGAAGGAATAATCTTCTGTCCGCCCCAGCCGGGATTGACAGTCATCACTAATATAATATCGGCACAAGGCAGGATTTCCGACAGTACAGATATAGAAGTACCCGGACATACAGCAATGCCCGCTTTTTTTCCCATTTCATGAATCATCTGGATAATGCGGTGTGCATGATTTGTTGCTTCATAGTGGAAAGTAATCCAGTCTGCACCAGCATCTGAAAAAGCCTTTACGTGGAGTTCAGGCTTGTCTACCATAAGGTGTACATCAAAAGGAAGCTTTGTTAATTTTCTGATTGAGCGTATTACAGGCTCGCCGTAAGTAATTTCAGGAACAAAAGAACCGTCCATTACATCAATATGAACAGCCCCACCCTGATTGTCTTCTATTTTCTTTATTTCACTTCCCAGATTCGAAAAATCAGCTGAAAGAAGTGATGGCGCTAAAATTTGAGTTTTCATTTGGAGAATATTTTAACAAAAAAGTGCGGAATTTACAATAATATAGTTTAAATAGTGAGGTCTAAAAAAAATCTGATAAGCTTCCGCTGTACACACCGTCTCATATAAAATTGAATGCTTCCGCTGCGATGACTTCAAACTGCAGTTGGGCGTAATCTGTGAGATCTAAAAAAAATCTGATAAGCTCCCGCTGGAAACGGAGACGGACATGCTCGATTCACGTTTTTTTGTAAGAATCCTGCGGTTTTCGTTCCGAAAATCCTCGGATTCTTTTCATGGCTAAACGCCAAAGACGTTCATAGGCAGTCCGTCTCCGTTTCCCGCTCCGCTTATCAGATTTTTTTAACTCACGCTTAAATATTCACTTCCCCTCTCCCTTTAAAATAATCTCCAGGTAAAATTTTATAAAACACGGAGAGTTATGGGCGGAGCAGAAAAACACAGAAGGTTGCATTGAGCCGATACTGACAGTATCTGCCTCGCACATAATACAAGCGGAGCGCGAGGCTCACCCGCAACCTTCTGGGGTTTTCTGCGGGAGCCCATAAGATTTCTTAAATTTACAAAAAATTTTACTTGACAGATTAACACTTTCGCTTTATAAATGATGTCCCAATTTTCATAAAATCACATAATTTTTATTGATTAAAAATCTTTTCTTGTATAAAATAGAATTTAGACACTATGGACATTCAGACAGAAGCTGAACTTAAGGTTGCCCTTGGCTTTCTAAAGCAGGGAAATCCTTTAGAGGCACAGAAAATCATAAGTTCTCTCTTCGAACAGGATCTGGAAAGCACAGAGCTTATTTATACGAATAAGTGCTGCATTTTCTGGGGAGATTCCATTAAGCGTCTTAAGAGCATTGAAGATAATATCGAGCGCAGCGAAAGTATTCTTCAGGAATGGAAAGACTTTCAGAATTATATTTCGCGCGAGACAAAGCCTTACGAGCCAGCAAAATATGCAGTTCAGGAAGGTTTCTTCAAAAATGCATTAGAAGAATATAAAAAAATGCTGGAGGAAAAAGATCCGCTCCAGAAAGCAGAAATCTACAAAAAAACAGGCATCTGTTACAAGAAGCTTGGTGATTTCGAAAATGCGCGGACATTTCTTACAGAAGCAAACAATATATATCCGAATCTTTCTTCGGTGCTTGCAGAGCTGGCAGACTGCTACTCTCTTTGCGGTGAAGATAAATTCGGTAAGGTGCTGTATCGCGAAGCATTTTTTGCAGACCCGGATAGCATCGACTTAGATTTTCTGGATTCTGAGCTCATTAAATGCCTTATCGAAAAGACAAAGAGCAAAGGTTATTCCGGAAAAGCACTCCAGTACTGGATTCCGGTTTACGGAGTTTTGTGTGGAGTTTTTAACATCAAGAGAGAGCTGACATCACAAGAAGTTGCCAGACTAAAGAAAGACCTTTACGCAATGGAAAATGAAATCAAGGATCCATCGTGCAACAGCGAGATTCTTGTTCCGCGTATGCTCAACTGTTATTTCTGGCTTATGGATCATTATTATTTGGCAAAGGAAAATCAGGCCAAAATTAATGAAGTTTTATTACGAATTAAACTTCTGGATTCCGCCGTGTACGAAATCGTTAAATAACATGGCAACCAGATAAGGAGATTACAATGGCAGAATTAATGCAGTCAATTCAGGACATGCTGAAGGAAGAGACTTGGACTCGTGCGACAATCAGTAACTACACGCAGAATAACCTTAAAGAACTTGCTGATCTCGTAGAAAAAGCAAAGAGCGAAGGAATTATCAAAGAAGTTCACGAAGCATGTCAGGAGCATCTCTCTCACTCTAAAGACAGTATCATCGCACTTTATATCTGCGGAATTCTCGATTTGCAGAACGGCTCTCTTGACAATTCTAACCTTGTAACTCTGGTTGATATTTTCCAGAAAAACCACAAGGAAAATATCGTAACATATCTTTGCGAAAGCATTCTTAATGATGATGAAAACAACAAGTTTGCTCTCCGTACTCTTGCAGACAGCTACCTTGCAGAAGGCAGCGACAAGGTTTGGGACCTTTACGAAAAACTTGTTCGCATAGACTTTGAAGAAGCCGACCTTGCAAAGCTCCTTGGTGAGCACTATGAAAATGCAAGTGACATTGAAAGCGCAAAGAGTTACTACAAAAAAGCAATTCTCCGCTACATCAATGCAAACAATTACAATGCTTGTAAAGAAATCTGGTCAAAGCTTGTTCAGCTTATGCCGGAAGAAATCGACTTCTTCCAGAACCTTCGCCGCAAGATTGCTAAGCAGATGGGTGAAATCAAAACAACAACCCTCATGCAGGAACTTTACAACTACTATAAAGACAACAAAAAATGGGATACTGCAATTACAATCCTCAAGCAGAATCTCGAAATTGACCCTAAAGATACATGGGCCCGCAAAGAAATCACAGACTGTTTCCGCGGTAAATATGCTGCACACAGCCACCTCGAAGACTATATCCGTTCTTCTAACCTTTCACAGAGCTACCGCAATGTATTCGAAGCCATCAATGACTTTGAAAAACACATTGCTTTTGACAAGGGCGGATTCGTATTCCACAGAAACTGGGGCGTAGGTATCATCAAGAGTCTTGATAACGATACTCTTACAATCAACTTTGGTAAGGTTGCCGGAATCCATGAAATCAAACTTTCAATGGCTGTTACAGCTCTTAAACCACTTGCAAAAGACCACATCTGGGTTCTTAAAGCCCTTAATTATGTAAAAGAAGGCGACAAAAAAGTTCCTCTTGCTGAAAAAATCAAGAAAGACAAGGAATGGACCCTCAAAACAATCATCAAGAGTTACGACAACAACTGTGACCTCAAGACAATCAAAAACGAACTTGTTCATACTGTTACAGAAAAAGACGGAAAAACAAAGAAAGAATACGGTATCCTTACCTCTGGTGAATGGACATCTTGGAATGCTGCTGCAAAGAAGATTCTTGAAACAAATCCAGTTTTCGGTGTAAATCCAAACGACATCAATATGTATACAATCCGCGAAGGAAACATTACTCCTGTTGAAAAGCTCGCTAACGAGTTTAAGGCTCAGAAACAGTTCTTTGCTCGTGTAGACATCTTTATGAAGTTCTTTGATGACGAGACAATGGACCGCACAAACGACAACTTTGCAGAAATGTATGCTTACTTTACAGGCTTCCTTAAGAACATTTCAAAGGTTACAGAACAGGTTCTTGCTTCTTACCTCGTAGTTCGCTATGTAAGCGGTCAGGACTCACAATTCCTCTACCCTGTAAAAGAAACATTTGCAGAAATTTACAGCCGCATTGAAGATCCACGCGAGATTTACAAAGAACTTAAAGATTCAAAGAATACTCACCTCAAGGCAGACTTCCTTGAATGCATTAAGATGCTCCCAGACTGGAATGTTCAGTATATCCGCTTGTTCCCTACAGTTCTCGATATGAAGCTCTTGAACGAACTTATTAAAGCAGGCTTTACAGCTGATGTTCAGAAGCTCGCAAAAACAAGCTTTGAATCATTCAAAGACTACCGCGAAACAGCACTCTTCTTCTTCGAAAAGTGTCAGGGGTGTGACTGGTTCAAACTTGCAGATATTCCTTACGAAAAGCAGCTTATTGCTCTCATTAACATCATTGAGCTTACATTCCGTGAAATCAACAACCACGTTAATACAACTGAAAATAAGAAAATCAACAAAAAGGCTACAGACCTTCTGTTCGAAAATGATACAATCTTTGAATACATGTTCTCTAAAGACGAAGACACTGTTAAGAAGATGTACACTCTTATTGATGATATTGCAGACATCGATTCTTCACGCAAATCTACAGCCCGCAACAAGATTCTTGAAAAATACCCAGACTTCAAGTTCCGTGTATCTGAAGAAAAGACAACTCAGCCTAAGGGCATGATTGTAACTTCTAAGAAGCTTGCAGAAAAGAAGGCTGAAATCGACAATATCAAGAATGTTGAACTTGAAAAGAATAAGGTTGAACTTGCAGACGCTAAGGCTAAGGGAGACCTTAAAGAAAATGCTGAATATCAAGCTGCTAAGGAAGCTAAACATCAACTTGAAATGCGCCTCGCAAAACTTCAGGAAGAGCTCAGCCGTGCTGTTATCTTTGACCCAACAACAAGCACAACAGCAGTTGTTTCTTTTGCAACAGTTGTTACACTCCACGACAACATCGAAAACAAGGATGAAGAATACACAATCCTCGGTCCTTGGGAATCAGATCCAGATAACAACATCATTTCTTACATGTCGCCATTTGGAAATGCAATCCTCGACAAGAAGGTTGGAGACACTGCTAAGTTTGTAATCAACGAGCACAACTACGACTATACTATCAAGGCCATTGACAAGGCTAAGAACTTCTAAGTTGAAAAGGCTCGCTTCGGCGGGCCGATTTTTTTGAAGGAGAGTTCAATTGGATAACCTTAGTGCCAGAATTATAGAGCTTGCTTCGGGAGTTTATGTAATTCCCGGATCTACTAATGTTGGTGTAATAACAAATGAAGTAACATCCTCAAACAATGAAACTGCCGCACCTTCAATTGAAGTTTACCTTGTTGATTCTGGCTGTACGGAAATAGATGGTGAATATGTTCTTGATGTACTCAAGGCTTTTTTTGAGCAGCAAGGACAGAACTTTAGCCTTAAAGCAATTCTTACAACTCACGGACACGCCGACCATTGCGGGGCTCACAACTTTTTGAAGGACGAAACCGGCTGTGAACTCTGGGCTTCAAAAAATGAAGCAGGACATATGGAGACTCCGATAGTACAGGCTGCCACACTCTGGGGCGGCTACCCTCCTCATGAACTTAGAACTCTGTTTTTTATGCCGGCTTCTACTAAGGTTAACCGCTTTATTTCCGAAGCTGATGTAATTGAACTTTCAGGCTCACGAAAGATTTCGTTCATTCCGCTCACCGGGCATAGTTATGATGCACTTTGCATAATCATTACAGATAAAAAAGGCCACAAAGTTATTTTCCCGGGCGACAATATTTTCCCTCGCAACGAAATTATTAATCATTGGATTCCGCTGATTCAAAACCCTGTTGAATATATGAATTCTCTTGATAAGCTTTGTGCCATTGAAAAGGTTGACTGGTGTATTCCAAGCCACGGAGACTTTTTAAAACGAAACATAAACGAAGCTGCCGAACTCGACAAAATTGCAATTATTTCTACACGTACCTGTATTCTTGATTCTTTGAAAACAAAAAAAAGATTGACTGTAGAAGAGATAGTAAAATATGTTGCAGATAAAAATGACATGCAATTGTCATTGAGCCAATATGCACTGATTCATTCTACGGTAAAGTCGTACATTTCAATCATGCACGACGCCCGTGAAATTAAGATGGAAGTAGATAATAACAGGTTGTATTTTTCACTTAAAGAAGGTCGGCAGGCATAGCCTGCCTTTAAGCCATTATTTTAATTTAAGGCATCCCATCCTTCGATGATTTTTACACCGCTTGATGTGCCGATTCTGTTTGCACCGGCTTCAATCATTGCAAGAAGGGTTCTTGCACTTCTGATTCCGCCAGAAGCCTTTACTCCCATATCTGGACCTACAGTTTCACGCATAAGTTTTACGTGAAGTTCGCTTGCTCCATTTGGAAGTGGCTGTCCATCGATTCCCTTTGGATTTGCAAATCCTGTTGAAGTCTTAACAAAATCTGCACCTGCCTTTTTAGCACAAAGACATGCATTTACAATTGCGTGATCATCAAGAAGACAGGTTTCAAGAATTGTTTTTACAATAATCTTTCTTCCTGCTTTTTCACCAGCTTCACGACAGGCTTTTACAACATCAAGAATATCAGTTTCAACTTCTGTAAAACGGCCATCTTTTGCAGCACCAATATTGATAACCATATCAATTTCGTCTGCACCATTTTCAATGGCATGAACAGCTTCTCCTGCCTTATCTTTTGATGTAGTTGCTCCAAGAGGAAATCCGACAACCGTGCAAACCTTAACATCTGAACCTTCAAGCTCATCTGCTGCTGCCGAAACATAAACAGGATTTACGCAAACAGAAGCAAAGCCATAACGTTTTGCTTCCTGACACAATAAAACAATCTCTCTGATTCCGGCCTGAGGGGCCAGTAATGTGTGATCAATATATTTTGCAACTTCTTCTTTAGTCATACCTGCATTATACGAAAGAAAATAGAATTATTCAAATACTAATCAAATAGCAGTTGCGAAATTTGCACCATTGCTGTATTATTTTATGTAGATTTTAAATTTTATAGGAGCAAATATGGCATTTAAAATTACTGACCAGTGTGTAAACTGTGGAGCTTGTGAACCTGATTGTCCGGTTGGAGCTATTGCAGAAAAAGATGGTGCTCGCGCTATTGACGCTGAAAAATGTATCAGCTGTGGATCTTGCGCAGCTTCATGTCCAGCAGAAGCAATTGTTGAAGAATAGTTTGCTTTTTATAAACAATGGAACGGGGCTATCTTTTATCAGACAGCCCCGTTTTTTTAACATTTTTTTAGTTTCGCTTATTTTAACTTTTGCCGCCTATGCTCAAAACGACGGCCTTAATAGAATTGTCATTGAAAAAGAAAAACTTCCGGTTATAGAAAGCCTTTCTCCTTCCCGCGCAAACACAGTATTAAAAGATTACAACAGCATTGTTGAATCAAACAGCAAACTGATTAGCGCTGGCCGCGAACCAGAATATATGTTCTTTCAATATAAAAATACAGAGCGCTTTACATTTCAGGCCTTAGCAGCCCGCTGCTGTATTACTCAGGAAACTCTTGCAACTCTTAATCAGATAGAAAATGCGCAGGATGACATAAAAGAAAAGACACTGATTCTGCCCGTTGTAAGCGGGCTTTTTATACCAGTTGAACGAGGAATTAATTCTGTTGAGGTACTTTTGCAGGAAAATTACAGTACTCAAACCTTAACAAAAAACACTATATATTATAATATTAATGGAAGGGACTATTTATTCTTGTGCGGAAAACGCTTTTCACCTACTGAGCGCGCCTACTTCCTTGATTCTGCACTTAGACTTCCTCTGGACAGCGAATCTTTCTGGGTATCATCTGAATTTGGAAAGAGAAAAAATCCGTTCTCCGGGGAAATGAAAAATCATAATGGAATAGACCTTGCCGCAGCAGAAGGCACTCCTGTTTATGCAATCAAAGACGGAGCTGTTTATGCTGCAATAGAAAACGACGCCGAATTTGGCAACTATATTATTCTTAGTCACGATCAGGGAAAGATGACAAGCGTTTATGCACACCTTTCAAAAATCAGACCGGAACGATATCAGTATGTAAAAAAAGGCGAAGTAATAGGCTATGTAGGCCAGACGGGAATGGCAACCGGACCTCACCTGCACTTTGAAATACGTCAGGGCGGAAAGGCAGAAGACCCGAGAAACCGATTGAATATAGAATGAAAAAGACAGATTGTGCATTGAATGCAAAAAAAGCTTTAGTTTCTCTTTTAATGTTCTGCGGAATCAGCGGATTTACTCTGTTGTCTGCTGAAAGCTTTAGAGTAAGTAAAGTTCACGAAGTTTCTGTAGCGCAATCCTCTGAATCTGAAGCAGTTGCAAAGCTTGGAATAAACGAAGCACTTGCCATTGCACTTCCTGCAGACCAGACTTTTATCGAAGGTCTTGAACTTAAATTTGATATTCCGGAAGCTGTTGCCTCATGGATGGATTCTGTAGCCTGCTCAGTTTATGGAAACATTACACCTACTCCACGAGCTTCACAAATTGATTACAATGGCACCAGAGCTTATGTAAGAACGCTTCCTGGCAAGCTTTCGTGGGTACTTCAGATTCCATTGAAAGCTGAAAATTCCATTAAATCAAATAATTACACTACAAAGGTTGATTCAGTAATCACGCCTTCAAAAAACATAATCTTTATTCGGCTTCAACCTGTTATGAAGGGAGTTCCCGAAGAAACTTTAAATTCTATCGTTCCAATTACTGTAAAACCAATTCTAACAAACAAAGGTCAGATTGCATTTAATCTTGTTCCACCGGAAGACAAACTTGAGCCATGCACTATTTTTATTGATGACAAGATGACAACTCTTTCGGCTAACGATAAGATTCTTCTGGATACTGGTGTTCATAACATTTCCATTATTTCAGAATTTTACCGAAATGAAGTTAGAACTGTTCGCGTAGATAAGGCTAAGACTACTGAGCTTACTGTTGTAATGAAGAGTCTTGAACCTACCCTTTTAATTACTGCTCCAGAAGGTACAGAAGTTCTTTTTGATGATGTAAAATGCACAACTTTCGGTAAGGAATTTGTAATTACAGAGGGCGAACACAAAATCAAATTCACCATTGGTGATTATGAGATTGTACGTTCTATTTCTGCAATTAAGGGTAAAACCTATACCGCTAACTTCTCGCTCGACCTTGATATCTCAGAAAACTAAAAATATTTTTTATTTCGATTAAAGATTTCGGGGGGTGAGGTCGATAATAAATATATCGGGAACATTTTCCCCTCCCACCCATGTTCCCGATTGCCTGATGGGCATGGCTCGGATCTATTCCGAGCCTTTTTTATTTTTAAATCTTTTCAAACCATCTCACGCCAAAACAGACACAAGCCAACGGGATGATGTTGTCTGTGTCTGTTTTGGCGTGAGATGGTATTAAGTGTACTAATAAAAAAGTCTTGGTCTATCAAACGGGGATGACGAGTTCTTTTTCTGCTCCGTATCCAGACATCATATTTACCGACATTTTTATAATACAAAATAAGGCTCTACCTCTCTCTTTGGGAGAAAATGTGTAACTATTCACTTTTTTGATACTTTCTACTATAATAAGTAGAATATGATGAAAATTAAGAAATCTGGAATTGTTATCATCTCGTTGTTTTTTCTGGGTTCTATTGTCCTGGGTGTGTTTTTGGGATGGTCTGTTTCTGAAACCCGTAACATTATTAATTCTGAATATATAACTGATTTTGATACTGCGCTGCCTACTAAGCTGCTTGATATAAATGGTGAAGTAATTACTGAATTCGCTTCTGACGAAAAGCGTGAAATAATTGCTTACAATAACTTACCACAGCAGATGATTGATGCTTTGATTACCCGAGAGGATAATGTTTTTTTCTCTCATAATGGTTTTAATCTTAAAGCTATTATGCGTGGTGTGGTTGGTATTCTTACCGGGCGTTCTCTTGGTGGTGGTTCTACCCTCACTCAGCAGATTGCAGGAACTCTTTACTGTGACCGTTCAGATAAATCTGTCGTACGAAAACTCAAAGAGCTCTGGTGGGCCATTCAGATGGAACGCCGTTATTCTAAAAACGAAATTCTTGAACTCTATCTTAATAAAATATATTTTGGAGGCGGTACTTATGGTGTTAATGCCGCTTCAAAATATTATTTTGGCCATGGTGCTACAGAAATCACTCCGGCAGAAGCAGCAATTCTTGTAATTCAGCTTTCGAATCCGGCTTTCTATAATCCGTTTGATCATCCTAACCGTGCCATGGATCGCCAGAAGTACGTTTTGAGTTCTATGGTTGATGCAGGCTTTCTTTCTCAGGAAGAAGCTGATGAGTCTTTTGAAAATTACTGGGCAAACTTTGATTATACCCGTACTTCTACTTCTGCATATATGATGCGCGATGATAAGGCTCCGTGGTTTTCAGAATATGTTCGCCGTGAACTTTCAGGCATGATTTATGGTTCTGATGATATTTATACTTCGGGCTTTACCGTAAACACAACTCTCAACCTTGCTCATCAGCAGATTGCTCAGCAGGTTATGGAAAAATATATTAATGATGCGAACCGCCGTTATAAGAAAGAGCATTCATCAAAGACCGGCGTTGCAACAAACATCTACGTTCCAATGACAGAAATGCTTGCCCTGCTTTTTGATATTCCTGAATTGAAGGTAAGCGAGCAGCGCACAGAAATTGTTGCAAACAATACTTATGTAAACCAGATAAATCCTGTTCTTGATGTAGTTGCCTTAATGACAGGAACAGAAAAACTCAAAGTAAATATTGTAAACCGAGCAACAGCCCTTGCTAAGCAGAATGAAGAAAAAACTACAATTGAAGGTACTATGGTTGCTCTTGACCATTCAAATGGTTACATTGACGCTCTCGTTGGTGGAAGCAAGTTTGATTCCGATAACCAGGTTATTCGTGCAACACAGGGACGAGTTCAGCCGGGTTCTACCTTTAAGCCTTTGTATTACTCTGCTGCAATCGACTCCCGTAAATTTACCCCTACAACTCAGATTTCTGACAGTATGGTTGTATTCCACACAGCAGACGGAAAGCCATACATTCCTTTGAACTTCCGCGGAGAATGGGAAGGAAACGTTTCTCTCTGGTATGCTCTTACACGTTCTATGAACGTACCTTCTCTTAAGATTCTTGACGGCATAGGATTTGAAGCTGCAATTGACCGCGCATCAAAGCTTCTTGGAATTCCTCAGGATGAACTTGAATCTCGCAGTCTTGTGCCTGTATATCCTCTTGGTCTTGGAGTTTGTTCTGTACGTCCTATTGAAATGGCCCGAGCCTATGCAATTTTTGCAAATGGTGGTAAAGAAATTACTCCAATGGCTATTCGAACTGTAGAAGATAAAAACGGAAACGTAATTTTGAATCCTGAATTAGATATCAGAAAAGCACAGGCTGCAAAGGGCGAAAAGATTCAGGTTATTTCTCCACAGACTTCTTTTGTAATGATTAAGCTGCTTGAACAGACTGTAAATAATGGTGGTACTCTTGCCGCTCAAAAATGGCATTTTGATTACCGCGATGCAAACGGAAAACGTTACACAATGCCAGCCGGTGGTAAAACCGGTACTACACAGAACTGGGCCGATGCCTGGACCTGTGGTATTACTCCATATTATGCAGCAGCCTTCTGGTTCGGATTTGATAAACCAGGTCAGTCTCTCGGTTTGAATATTACAGGTGCCACTCTTGCAGGTTTTGCTTGGGGTGAATATTTTGATAAGATTCATGCTGATTTGCCTTATAAAAACTGGATTAAACCTCTTGAAGGTGTAATTGAGTGTACAGTTTGTGCAGACAGTGGTATGATTCTTACAGAGTCTTGTGAGCATTCAACAACTCAATGGTATCTTGAGGGAACACAGCCTACAGAAATCTGTCCTATTCACTCAAGTTCTTCTAACTCTGTAATTTCACTTATCCGTCTTGAAAAAGAGATGTATAAGTCAGGTCAGAGAATGAGTTTTGATTTTGACACTACCCCACTTAGTTTTGATTTGAGTGCACCGCTTACTTCAGAATATGAAACTGATGAAGAGGAAGAAGATTCAGAAGAGGAAACAACAGATACAACATCTAAGTTTGATTACAGCTATTTGATGGAGTAAGCCTAAAATCGAAAATCCGTTAAAAACTGAGCTGCGACAGCGGGTCAGTTTAGGATTATCGAAAGAAGGGCTCAAGCAGCGAGACTATGCGAGCTGCGCTAAAATCGAACAATCGGAGGGTTTTATGTTAGTACAAATCAAGGACATTAAAATTAAAAAACGGGTCCGAAAGGATCTTGGAAATCTTGAAAACCTCAAAGACAGTATGAAAATCTACGGTCTTATGAATCCTATTACCCTCAACAGCCGTTATGAACTTATTGCCGGTGAACGACGGCTTCAGTCTGCAATTCAACTTGGCTGGACAAGCATAAACGCAAATATCATAGATAATCTTTCAGAAGTTGAACAGCTTGAAATGGAAATTGAAGAAAATAATCAGCGAAAGGAATTTACAGATGCTGAATTACTTGAAGGCTATAAAAGACTCCAACGGCTTCGAAATCCAAATTTCTTTTACAAAATATATCTTTTCTTTAAGCGTCTTTTTCAGAAGATTGCAGATTTTTTTACAAAAAAATGAAACGTATAATAAAAATCTTAAGTATTGCATTATTTCTTCTAGTTTGTTTTTCAACTAAAATTTTCGCATTAGGAGCGGGAGCACAGATTGGAGGTGTACCCGGTCTTTTAATCAATCAGGATGATATCAGCCTTGAAAATATGACAGCGAATATAACCGGTACTTTTAAAATGGAACGAGTTCCACTTACAATTGGAAGCGGCCTTGAGTTTGGAAAAATCTACTCTGATTCTGAATATGGATTTTCTTTATTTGCAGATTACAGAACTATAGATGTTCAGTTGATAAACACCTGGAGTTTTTATTCCGGCTTTGGTGCAAGCTTAAAGTTTTTGACCAGAGACTTTTCTGACTGGAGCGTTGCCGCCGGAGCCAGATTTTTTGCCGGAATGAACTGGCTTTTTTATGACGGATACCTTGAATTATATGTTCAGCAGAATGTTGTTCCGACATATTTAAACAATGACTTTATACTTTGTTTACCGCTTGAGACTGGTGTGCGAATGCACTTTTAATGAAATTAATAGCAGAATTTAACTCTTCTTCAAGCTTCCAGGGAGCGTTTAATACCAGCATTCCACTGCCATAAAGTCGTGGAGGATTTTTACCTTCGCTTGCACGGAATTCATCGAGACTCACTTCCTTGTGTTCGGCTTTATCAAAAACTTCGAGCTGCAAATCTGCAATTTCTATATTTGAATTAAGTATGCGTGCACTTTCAGTAATTCTTTCTATCATCGATTGAATTTCGCCCTCGCGATGAACAAGCAGAGGATACCACAACATTATAATTCCGTTAGTCCATTTTTTATGTACGGTACAAATTGTATCTGCAGCATCGCTATAATCAGATACTTCTTCATAACTTGGATCAATCAGTACAGCTCCACGTTTCGTAACCGGAGGAGTAAGAGCTGAAAGCATTTCCCACCCATTACGATTATGAATTTTTATTGAAGGCAGAGACTTATTCCCACAAGGACTTTTCATATTAGTACGAAGATTTTCAATTTCCTGAGGGTGAAGCTCAGAAAGAATCAGGGTGTCTTGAGAGCGCATAAATGAACGTTCAATTTCAGGAGATCCCGGATAACGTGAATCATCAATATAGTTTTTTACAAAATCAAGATAAAATTTGAGAAGTGAAGGAACAGGAGTTTCAATATTTCCACACTCCCCTTGCAAAGCCATAATTCCTCTTCCGGCTTCTCCGGTTTTAAGACTTCGGACATCTGTCAAATCATAAAGTCCACTTGCCGCATGAGTATCAAAAAAGGTGTAAGGCTTTTCTTTTTTATTAAGCGAATTTAATACGTGAATTAAAACACAGTGCTTGAGAATATCTGCATGATTGCCTGCGTGAAAAATGTGCTGATATGAAAGCATGCTGCATAATACCACAAATATTGAGAAAAAAGAAGAGAATAATTATAATTGCAAATCAGGAAGGTAAATTAAAATGATCATCAAAATTGAAAACAATTCATTTTCTGCAGAAATAAATACAAAAGGTGCAGAACTCCAGAATCTTATAAGAAAAAATGACGGAATGGATGTTATCTGGCACGGAGATAAATCTGTATGGGGAAATCACGCTCCTCTTCTATTTCCATACGTAGCACGCTGTCTTGGCGGCTATTTTATGATTGAAGGAACCAAATGTGAATATACCAGAAATCACGGTTTTGCACGTGACCTTGAGCATAAGCTAATAAAACAGACTGCAGACAGTGCAGTTTTTGAACTTACTCAGAGCGAAGAAACAATTTACAGATTCCCATATTCGTTCAGTTTTATTACAGAATACAAGCTTACAGAAAATGGTATTAACTGGAAGATTACGGTAAAAAATACAGGAGATAAGGCATTCCGGTTTGGAACAGGAACTCATGCTGCTTTTGATTTTAACGGCGGTAATGCAGAAGATTTTGTTGTTGAGTTTGAAAAGAAAACTCCATTAACAGCAGTAGTTACAAATCCAGAGTGCTATCTTGCAGCAGATGCAAATGGAATTGCACCATATACAAAAGCTTATGGTGAAAAAGAAACCGGCTTTGTTCCTGTAACCGCTGCAGGTTTTGGAAACGGACATTTGTTCTTGAATAATAATTCAGACTGGGTTGGACTCAAAAATAAAAAGACAGGTTCAATTATTAAAATCCAGACAAAGGGCTTCCCGTATGTAATGATCTGGCAGAATACAGCAGGAGCACCACAGTTTGTTTGTATTGAACCATGGCACGGACTTCCTGATGCAGAAAACACAGATCACTTATGGCAGAACAAAGCTGGAATGAATGACCTGCCCGCAGGAAAAGAATTCAGCTGCGAGCAGGATATCTGGGTAGATTAAACCTTTAAGCCAGACTTATTTTGTAAAAATCAGTTTGCCACCTTCTGAGCGAACTTTTATTGTCTCACCGTCTAAGACAGTGCCTGCTAAAAGTTCGCGGGCAAGTGTATTTTCTACATAGTTCTGGATAGCTCGCTTTACTGGGCGGGCACCCATCGTAGGGTCGTAGCCTTTTTCACAAAGGAAATCCATTGCACTCTGGTCAAAGTCCAGTGTAATCTTACGGTCTGCAAGACGGGCTTGAACACGTTCCAGCTGAAGCTTGATAATAGATGCAATGTGTTCTTTTCCAAGCTGCTGGAACATAACAATTTCGTCTATACGGTTCAGGAACTCAGGACGGAAAGTCTGGCGCAACATTACATTGAGCTGGTCACGTAAGCCTGCCTGTTTTTCCGGAGTATCAGCTTCGAGAATCAAATCACTTCCCAAGTTGCTCGTCATAATGATGATTGTGTTTTTAAAGTCCACAACTCTGCCCTGACCATCTGTAAGACGACCGTCATCAAGTACCTGAAGCAGCACATTGAAAACATCCGGATGAGCTTTTTCAACTTCATCAAAAAGAATGACGCTATATGGGCGACGGCGAACAGCCTCTGTGAGCTGACCACCTTCATCATAACCAACGTATCCCGGTGGTGCTCCAATAAGACGGGTTACACTGAACTTTTCCATGTACTCCGACATATCAATTCGGGTAAGAGCCTTTTCATCATTGAACAGGAAATCTGCAAGTGTTTTTGCAAGTTCAGTTTTACCAACACCAGTTGGACCAATAAACATAAAACTACCGAGCGGTCGGTTCGGGTCATTAAGGCCACTGCGATTACGGCGGATTGCATCGCTTACTACATTAACAGCCTCATCCTGACCAACGACTCGTTTATGCAAGACATTTTCGAGTTCAAGATATTTTTGTTTTTCCCCGGTCATCATCTTGGCAACAGGAATACCAGTCCAAGTAGAAACTACCTTTGCAATATCTTCTTCTGTTACAGACTGACGGAGCAATGAATCGCGGCCTCCTTCTGCACGTTCTTTTTCTGCGGCAAGAGCAGCATCGAGCTCTTTCTGCAAGGCTGGAATTGTAGAATATTTTAACTCTGCCGCCTTTTCTAGATTTCCCTCGCGGGTAAATTTTTCTTCTTCAAAGCGGGCCTGCTCAAGCTGTTCTTTTACCTTGCGGGATTTATCAATACTTTCCTTTTCGTTCTGCCACTGAAGTTTCATTGCATCACGACGAGCTGTTATTTCAGATAGTTCTTTTTCGAGTTTAGAAAGACGCTCTTTACTTGCTTCATCATCTTCCTTACTCAAAGACTGCTTTTCTATCTGAAGCTGCAGCATTTTTCGTTCAACCTGGTCGAGTTCAGTAGGCTGGCTTTCGATTTCCATTTTTAGACGGCTAGCTGCTTCATCAACAAGGTCGATTGCCTTATCCGGCATAAAGCGGGAAGTTATGTAGCGGTTACTCAAAGTTGCAGCGGCAACCAGAGCCTCATCTTCAATACGTACACCGTGATGGATTTCATATTTTTCACGAAGACCGCGCAAGATAGCAATGGTATCTTCTACGCTAGGCTCGGCACAATAAACCTGCTGGAAACGACGTTCAAGAGCTGCATCTTTTTCGATGTACTTGCGGTATTCATCTAGAGTTGTAGCACCAATTGCACGGAGCTCACCGCGGGCAAGAGCAGGCTTAAGAAGATTCGAAGCATCCATACTGCCTTCAGAAGCACCAGCTCCAACCAGTGTATGAAGCTCATCAATAAAGAGAATAATCTGACCTTCGCTCTTTGTAACTTCTGTAATAAGAGCTTTAAGACGCTCTTCAAACTCACCACGAAATTTTGCACCTGCGACAAGAGAGCCTAAATCCAGAGCTAAAAGACGCTTGTTTTTAAGGCTTTCGGGCACATCACCACTTGCAATACGGCGGGCAAGACCTTCTACAATTGCAGTTTTTCCAACACCCGGTTCACCAATAATTACAGGGTTATTTTTTGTACGGCGGCAAAGAACCTGCATAACCCGGCGGATTTCTTCATCACGGCCAATAACAGGGTCAATCTTATCCTGACGTGCAGCAGCTGTTAGGTCACGGCAGTATTTTTCGAGGCTGCGAGTTTTAGCTTCCGGGTCGTTCGAGTCTACAGTCTGATTTCCACGTACAGACTTCAACGCCTCAACCACCGCCTTATGATTAATTCCGCTACGTCGCAGCAAATCTCCCGTGCGGTCATCTGCCTCGCTCATAGCAAGCAGAAGGTGCTCCGTAGAAAGATACTGGTCGTGCAAAGCACTCATTTCGTTTTCCGCTTTTGCAAGCACCTTCTGCATCGGGCCGGAAAAATAAACCTGTGCCGCGCCCGATACTTTCGGATTCGACGAAACGAGTTCCTTCACTTTCTTTATGAGTTCTATAGAAGGAACGCCAATACGTTCCACAATTGGAGCCACAAGTCCGTCCTGCTGCTCTAAGAGAGCTTCAAGGACATGTTCGGTTCCTATCTCTGAGTTATCGTTTTTGTTAGCGATTGAAGAAGCTTCCTGTAAAGCCTCTTGAGTTTTGATTGTAAAATTTTCGTAATTCATAATCATCACCTTCATTTTAAAAATAATAATGAAAATGATGATTCGGCAAGTTTTAAATTAGAACTCACCCTCTTCTATATGACCAAATTCACACAATACTTTGGCAAGAGTTGCATGTTCAATCTGTTCGAGAGTATTTCCTATGTGACGATATAATTTTATTTCACCAGTACCGGTTCCACCTTCGAGGAGGTTCAGAACCTTTCGCTGACCTTCTGCTAATTCGAGGGTACGGTTATTCAATTCACGGATTTTACAGAAAATATCGATATCAATTACCCAAAGTTTGCTGTTGAGACTTACCGACCAGTGCAAAAGGTTTTCTTCCGGATTTTCTGCTTCCGGCATTTGAGAACAATCCCAAACTACAGAGAACTGACGCTTTGAACCGTCTGCACAAAGTTCAATATCAATATCTTCAAATTTTCCTATAAAGGAAACGCGGTCATCAAAAATACCTGTAATTGCAAAAGAAGAATCCTGTAGAGTTTTTCCAGAAATTACACTCGTACAGGTTCCTGCTGAAACATGGAAATAAGGCTCTGGAATTGATTTTCCCCAGAAACGGTCTGTATAACCACGGCAACGGCGCGGATCAACGGCATAATCGTTTCCATCAAAATGAATTGTTCCAGAAAAAACAGTCTGCAAACCAAACGGGAACCATCGAAATAAGTCTGACTTAAAGCCTGTTTTATAATCCTTTTTAATGGTATAAGAAAGTTCCCATTTTGCATAACCTGAATCACAAAGATATTCAGGATGAGCAGCACGATCTTCTTCTGAAACATTCAGAAAACCACCGATTTTATTTTCATTAAAATATTTATTGTCTACAATAATTTCAAAAGGTTTATTATTAAATTTTACAGCCTTTACCGGATAGTAACAGCAAAGCTGTTTTCCGTCTGTTCCAAAAGCCCCAACTCTGATTGCACAGTAAGAAGGCTGAACAATATCTTCTGTGCTCAAGGTTTTAGCTGAATCAGTTCCTGCAAGTGCATACTGCAAATCTTCTGCAGATATTTTTACACGAGGTTTAAAGCCAAGGAGCACATCCTCCTGTGAATTCCAGGGATTAAGCATTTCGAATTCGATATAAAACATCTGTTCGGAACCGGTAACTGTATTAATGGCGTTAAAAACAAAACGCCAGCAGTTTATGCCGAGTTTTTTTCTGGCTCCGTTCATTCCGAACTTATAATCATTAGATATCTTTGTACTTGACTTCATGTTCAAAAACCTTTCGACGTGTCTATATTATATTTTCGACATTTTATATTAAAAGTTAATAAAAAAAGCCGTCTGAAACCATTTTAGTTCCAACGACAGCCTTTTTTTATTAGTTCAAATACTTTTTATCTATAAGTTTTGTAAAACCGAGCAGCATTACTTAAAGAGTTTGTCGATAGTTTTGTCGAGTTCTTTCTGCTCTTCCGGAAAATTATCGTTCAAGTACTCAAAGCACTCTACCGCAGCACGCTGAGCATGCTCATACCAGATTTCATAAAGTTCGCTTTTAAGTTCTCCGCCTGGGAAAGGAGCTCCCTGAACATCAGAAACTAAATCTCGAAGCATCTTTATGCATTGTTTTGTTTTCTTATCCATAAACTGTTTCTCCTTTCATATTATGGAATGAATATAATTAATTATAATGGAAGTTTTATTATTTTTCCAGCAAATTCCTCAGATTTATCTGTTTTATTACTGAAAACCGCTTTTGAACATTTTTTCACAGAAGCTTCATAAATTCGGTCTGCTGCCTTTTCTACATCCTCTTCTGTAACTTCAAGAATATTATCTACCCTTTTTTGCTTAAAATCCTGTGGATTTGCATAGAGCATTCCTTCAAAACTGCGGGCTCCACGGTCTTTAGGACAAGCAGGAACAATTGCATTTCCGTAAGAAGAAACAATTGTTTTTTCAACCTCTTCCTTAGGAATCGGAGTGCTGCATAATTCTTTCAGAGAGTTAAGATATACCTTTATTGATTTGAATGGAGTCGGATCGCGGTAAGTTGTCATTATAACCTGTCGCTCAATATTATCTACCCAGCAGCTTGCTCCATAAGCCCCACCAGTTGTACGAATTTTATCCCACAAGGTATGACTTGAAACCCAGGAAGAAAAAATAATTTCTGCAGCGGCCTCTTTTGTAAGATATTGAGAAGCCGGGGTAATTGCAGAGGCATAGCCTGTCTGACCGGAAACCTTAATAAACTGAAGTTCATCAGAATCTGCATCATCAGCCTGCCAGATATAAGGTTTAAGCTCTGCCATTGTATAATTATGAATTGGTACAAGTTTTGTAAGTCCAGCGTTTTTAGCAAAGTTTTGAAGCAGAGGCCGGATTTTTTTGAGAGAATCTTCATCTGCTGTGATATGAATGATTCCACCTGCTTTTATACATTCGCTATACATATATGCAAAAGTCTTAAGAAGATTTTTTGCATCATGCTTTTTATAATTTGAAACAGTATGAAGCTGGCTGATACCCCACATGATTTCATTCAGTGCAAGATTAGGACTCCAGCCTGCACGAGCGCGTTTTTGTGCATATTCGCGGCCGTTAGAAATAAGACTATTTTTCTTTTCTGCCTTAAGCTCGCCAATAAGAGTTTCAAGATGCTTGTAGTCTTCAAAATCCATTTTTGTTATGATTTCTGCAAGCATATTCAAAGCTTCTTCAGCCTTTTCGCTAAGTGCTTTACAAATCAGGCCAATCCAGTTGCGGCCACAGAAATTGTAGTCTTTATATTTTTCAGCTTCTGCAAGACATTCCGGTGCATCAGAAATTGAGCCGCAGAGAGTTCGCCCCCAGATATCTCCCATTATGCAGGAAGATTCTGCAGTACAACGATCCCACCCTTTTCCGTTCCAGCCAAGATTTGTAATTACATCTGCAAGGAAAGGAACATGCTGTAAATATTCAGGTGCGAGATTATCAAACGGGAAAAGGACATCTATATAGAAAATGCCGTTTGTATCTTCCTTGCTTACAAAAAGCGGGATATCAGAATTGTCAGCCCCTTTTACAAACTCAAGACTTGTATGAGGAATGTCTATTTTTCTGTCGAGCTCGCTGATTTTTGTTGTAGGAATGCAGGCTGTTTCTTCTGCAGTTTCAATATGCTGTTGATAAGCATGAAGTTCATCGAGTTCTTTTTTTAATTGATCGCGGTCAATATCTTTTTCGAGTTTTTCAATAAGCGCAGCTTCTGCTTCTTCGCGTTCCTTGAAATATTTATCTGAAGGTTCAGAAATAAAACGAACTTTAACAGCATCTGGCTCAAGGAAGTATTTTTTGATAAGCTTTTTAGTATAATCAGGGTCATCGCGGAGAGCCTGCTTTACCTTTTCAAAAGAAGTAATTGGACTCAGCTGACTTGCACAGGAATCTCCATTGCACCAGCCTTTCAAAGCCTTTTCCATAAGCTGAATCGAGAATGGCCCCCAGTAGCGGTTTACCTCACGAAGGGCAAAATCAATTCCCATAACTGCAGAATCAATATCTTCCTGAGAAACCCCATTTTCATAAATATCATTTAGAGTTTTTTCTACAAGGCTGAAAACTTTTTCTTCATCGCCTTTTTGAACTCCCCAGAGCCCCGCTGTATAAAACTCTTCCTTAAACTGACCAAAACTCTGGAACTGCACATCATCACCAAGTTTTGAATCTTTAAGTGCACGCGCAAGAGGAGAACTATCGTTTCCACAAAGAGCTTCACTCAAGAAATATTTTTCCATATCAGCTTTACCTGCATACCAATTGAGGGTAACAAGACTGCCGGTTGAACCAGTTTCAGGTGCATAAGTTTTTATTTCAGTTGACTCTTTTAAGAACTCAAGTTTCTGAAGTTCGCGAATTTCATTTTTGATAAGAGGAGCTTTAGAGTTTGTATCAATGTTGCTGATTGTTCCACCTTCGCGACAATCATATTTTTTTACAAGACGGCTGATAAAGCGCTCATCAATAAAATCGAGCTGCTGTTCTGTTGGAATATCACCATAAAGGAAAAGAAGACAGTTATCAGGACTATAGAACTTCTGATGAAAATCCAGGAATTCCTGATAAGTAAGTTCCGGGATATGAAGAGGATCTCCACCTGAATCAAAGGCCGGATAGCTGTTTGGGAACATTGCACTTATAAGGTCACTGAAGGCAATAGGCTGGAAGGAAGAATAATTTCCTTTCATCTCGTTGTAAACAACGCCCTGAATACTGAGCTTACCGTTTTCGTCCATTTCTACGCGGTGGCCTTCCTGAATAAAGGTTGACTTGTCGAGTTTTGGAAAGAAAACTGCATCACCGTAAACATCCATCATATTAAAATAATCTGCGCGTACGACAGATGCCCCAGGGTAAACGGTTTTATCCGGATAAGTAAGTGCGTTCAAAAATGTATTGAGACTTGTTGAAGCAAGTGTAATGAACGGCTCCTTGAGCGGATACTTTTCGCTACCGCAGAGAACCGAGTGCTCCATGATGTGAGCCACACCGCGTGAAGTTTTATCTACAGTACGGAATGCATAGGCAAAGAGATTTTCTTTGTCATCTTTGATGATGTGGTAAACCTCAAGGCCTGTAATTTTATGGCGAAGGTATACGCCTTTTGCTTTGTAATCTTTTAAATCATCAATTGAAAGTAAAACAAAGTCCTTGTATGACTTTCCGATATTAATTGGATCAGTAAAATTAAACATAATAACCTCATTGTCACCCTGAACTTGTTTCAGGGTCTTTTTACAGATGCTGAATCAAGTTCAGCATGACGCTGCT
>OCVV011358963.1_pt1 | contig 26769 bp, 22 predicted proteins | sample 1539721 | NCBI WGS metagenome assembly OCVV01 (sample SAMN02144230, study PRJEB22623) | gut metagenome | biome: sheep rumen | host: Ovis aries | place: New Zealand | reverse complement strand
GGACACCCTTGCCTTCGGCTATACCCTTCCCACTACCGGGCGGGTTCGGGTCTTTCACCCGTTAGAAACGTGCGCCGCCGGGCGCACCATGATAAAGGGCATTGCTCCGATGAGCAATGCCCTTTGTATTGATTCCTTCTTATCCTTCAGGCTCGTAATATTCAATCTCCTTCAGAAGCGGACACTGCAGAAAAGCATCATCCGCCACATCGGCGCCGCGGGGAATCCTGACTTTTTCGAGTCCTGCACACGCAGTAAACGCCTGGGATCCGATGGATTTCAGGTTTTTCCCGAACTGTATTTCCTTCAGTTCGACACATCCGATAAAAACCATCTCATCAATTGTTTCAAGCGTATCAGGGAACTCAATTTCTTTCAGCGCAGTGCATCCACCGAAAGAACAACGGCCCAGGAATGTCACTCCTTCCGGAATGAGCACACTGGTCAGCCCGGTGCATTTCCAGAAAGTCATATTATCGATACTCTCCACCGTTTCAGGAAGCGTCACTTTTTCAACGGAATTACAGTCTGAAAAAGTTTGATACAGCCTGGTAACTTTCAGCTCCCCAAGTTTTTCAGGAAGAATGACTTCCTCCTCCAATCCTTTGTAGCGGAGAACCTGACAGCTTTCGTCATCCCCGAGGGGTTCATAGATAAAATCCCCGTCTTCCGGATAAGTGATATCATATCCTGCAGCTGCATCCATGGACTCCGTCATGGATTTTCGTTTTTCTTCGTCTTCTTCCGTTGTATCCCACTCATCGTCTATAATTTCAAAGTCGTTATCTTCCGCCAGCGTCTGTACTGGGGCAGAAACCGGTGCGAAAGGCAAAAACAGTGAAACACAAAGCAACGCCAGAAAACGTTTCATCCTGTCATTACCTCCCACCTTATATTTGAAATAATTATAGAAGAATCATTTCGAAAAATCAACCGCATTCCGGTTTCCCGTCCTGTATAAAAGCAGTTTCGTCGCAGGTTCCGGATTGACGTTCAGTTTACAGTATGATATTCTATATTGGAAACGTTACCGATATCGTTTCCGGTATTTCCGGAACAGAAAGGAATATGTAGTATGAAAGTGCTGACAATAAAAGACATTGCCCGGATGGCAGATGTATCCGTCACAACTGTCAGCCGTGTCCTGAATCATCGTCCGGACGTGAATCCGGCCACCAGGGAAAAAGTGGAACAAATCATTCAGGAGAATCATTTTATCGGAAATAAAAACGCCCGTGGTTTGAAACAAACCGGAAAAGTATTCGGTTTGATTATTCGCGGTCGTTCCAATCCGTTTCTTAATGCATTGGCAGAATCCATTCTGGCCCATACTTCTTCTCTGCCGGATAACGTTGTTACCGAATATATCGACGAAAAAGCCGATGAGTTTCAGACCGCTTTGAAAATGACGCTGCAGAACAAGGTCAAAGGGCTCATATTTGTCGGAAGTCTTATTGACAGTCGGGTCGATGTTCTTCGCAATCTTGATATACCAGTTGTATTTACAACGGTAAATGCCCGGGCCGCCTCGATGCCAAACGCTTCATCCGTTGCAGTGGACGACCGGAGTATGGGACGGCTTGTAGGTGAAAAACTGCTCTCTGCAGGACATCGCAGAATTGCCGTGTTTGGTTCCAATCCAATTGCGGAAGATTCCCTTGCAATGCGTTTTCAGGGCTTTTGCGATGCATATACGGAATACGCGCTTTCTTTCCGGCATGAGGACTATCGCGAATGCCGTTTTTCTCTGGATGCCGGATATAATACTGCAATTGATTATTTCAGGAATCATCCGGATACCACTGCACTTTTTGCCATGAGCGATGCAGTAGCCATCGGGGCTGTCCGCGCTCTTCAGGATCTCGGAAAAAAGGTGCCGGACGATATCAGCGTTGTGGGCTTTGATGGAATAGATCTCAGCCGTTTTACCATTCCCCGCCTGACCACGGTAGAACAGCCGGTGAATGAAATTGCGGACCGAAGCGTCAACCTTCTCCTTGATATGGTGGAAAAAAAGATCACTCCCCGCCACGTTCTTGTCAATGCCGTTTACCGGGATCGTGATTCAGTTGCCCCGCCGAAAAAAGTATAAATCTGTTTTTGAATAAGGAGGAATTGTTCTTATGCGCTCCAGCGGCATACTTCTGCACATATCTTCCCTTCCCTCTCCGGGCGGAATCGGAAGTCTTGGACGTGAAGCTTATGATTTCGCGGATTTTTTGCATGCGTCCGGATTCAGTATCTGGCAGGTTCTTCCCGTAGGTCCCACCGGATATGGAGAAAGTCCTTATCAATCCAGCTCAGTTTACGCAGGAAACCCTCTTTTCATTTCCTGCCGCACCCTGCGGGATGATAATCTTCTTCATTATAACGACGATGAAGAATATCTTCCTTCAGATCCGGAAACAGTTAATTATGATGCCGTTCGGGAAAACAAATTCAAGCTACTCCGCCGTTGTTTTTCTGAATCTGCAGAAAAGCTGAAGCGTCAGACTGACCAATTTGCGGATGAACATCCCTGGGTGAAGGACTATGCATTATTCACCGCGCTCAAGGAGCATTTCGGGGGTGTAATGTATTCTGCCTGGCCGGACAGGGACATTATCCTCCGCAAACAGGATTCTGTTCGCAAATATACCGACCTCCTTCAAAAGGATATATCTTTTCATATTTTCTGCCAGTTCCTGTTTTATGAGCAATGGTTTGCACTGAAAAAGTACTGTAATGAATTAGGTATCCTGCTTTTCGGAGATATGCCGATTTATGTAGCTGAAGACTCAGCTGATACATGGACCCATCCGGAAGTTTTTCAGCTGGATCGTAACAGGATCCCCAAAAGAGTCGCAGGTGTTCCCCCGGATTACTTTTCAGAAACCGGCCAGCTTTGGGGAAATCCTCTTTATCGCTGGCACTACCTGCGTTTTCGCGGATTTGATTGGTGGGTTTCACGCATGAAAGCCACTGCGGATCTTTTTGATATCGTTCGCATTGATCATTTTATCGGCTTCGCCAACTATTATTCCATTAAGCATGGTATGCCTGATGCGAGAAAAGGAAAATGGGTTATCGGAGAAGGAACTGCCCTTTTTAAAGTATTGAAAAAGAAGGTTCCTGATATAAGGATCGTTGCAGAGGATCTTGGCTGCGTGAACAAGCGTGTCCGCAGGCTTCTTGACCGTTGCGGGTTCCCTGGAATGAAAGTCCTTACCTTTGGTTTCGACGGTGACGAGAGTAATCCGCATTTTCCCGGATGCTATTCCTCCAACACGGTTGTTTATACCGGCACTCATGATAATGATACATTGGTCGGATGGATCAATACCGCGTCGGAACATGCTCTCTCTCTGGCAATGAAGGTCCTTCACTTCGACTCGAAAAACCAGGCGGCCGATGCATTCATACGTGCTGTTTTTGAAAGTCCCTGTGATACTGCTGTAATTCCCATGCAGGACCTGCTGAAGCTGGGTACAGAAGCACGTATGAACCTTCCCGGTACCATAGGCGGAAACTGGCTCTGGCGTATGAAGCCCGATTCCATGACGCTTGAGCTTTCAATGAAATACAGCAAACTCAACGCTGAAACAAACAGGAGGTAACTTCAAGAATGAATGCCAAACAGTTAATCAAAAACACTGAACAGCTTCTGCTTGCCGAAACCCACAAAAGCCTGAAAGATGCTTCAGCAACCGAATTGCATAATGCACTTTCCGGTGCAGCCATGGAACTGCTTTCACCCCTTTGGAAAAGAAAAGAGGAGGAACTGCTTCTCAAGCGAAAGGCATCCTATCTGTCTATGGAGTATCTTGTCGGTCGACTTGTATATAACAACCTGTACTGTCTTGACATCCTGGAAGAAACCCGTAATCTTCTTGCCGAAAAAGGAGTGGATTTGTCCTCTCTTGAAGATATTGAAGATGACGCTTTCGGAAATGGCGGTCTTGGACGTCTGGCTGCCTGCTTTCTCGACAGCGCCGCAACCTGTAACGTTCCCCTTACCGGGTATGGACTTCGTTTCCGCTATGGTTTGTTCAAACAGTCATTCAGGGACGGACGTCAGTACGAAGAACCGGACGACTGGTCCCGTTACGGTGATCCATGGTCCGTCCGTCGTGATGATGAAGCTGTCGTTGTATCCATGAAAACCGGCAATGTGCTTGCTGTTCCCTATGATATGCCTGTTGTTGGATATGGGGCTAAAAACATTGGTACCCTTCGGTTGTGGCAGACGGAAAGCATGCATGAAGTAGACTTCAGACTGTTTAACGATCAGGAATATGCAAAAGCTTCCGCTGACAAAAACAAAGCAGAAGATATCACAAAATTCCTGTATCCCAATGATACGCGCAGGGAGGGAAAACAGCTCCGGGTAAAACAGCAATATGTACTTGTTTCTGCAACAATCCAGGATCTGCTGCGCACCTATCGCAAACGTCACGGGAAAGATTATTCTTACTTTGCAGATGAGAATTCCATACAGCTGAATGATACACATCCATGTATGGCAATCCCGGAACTGATACGTCTGCTCATGGACGACGGGGTTTCTTTTGACAGCGCTTTTGAAATCGCAAAAGTCACCTTTGCTTACACAAATCATACCGTTATGCAGGAAGCCCTCGAAAAATGGGATCTTACGCTTCTTTCATCTGTCTGTCCTCAGATTGTAAGCATAATCCGGAAAATCGATGCAAAATTCCGCCGTGAAATGAAAAAGGCCGGAAAGGATGTAACTTCCTCCTGCTGTATCATTCTGGACGGAAGAGTGCATATGGCACATCTTGCTGTATATGTTTCTCACGCGGTAAACGGAGTAGCAGCCCTTCACTCTGATATCCTGAAGAAGGATGTGTTCAAGGAATGGTATCAGATGTATCCCGACCGTTTCCAGAATAAAACCAACGGAATCACACAGCGTCGTTGGCTTGGTTTATGCAATCCGGAGCTTTCATCCCTGATTGAAAGTAAAATCGGGTCCGGATTCATCACAGACCTGGACCGTCTGTCTGCCCTTGAGCCGGAGATCAATGATGAACTTTGCAAAAAATTCACTGCTGTCAAAGAAGAAAAGAAGAAGCAGCTCTGCGCGGAAATCTTGAAACGTGAGGGGATTTGTGTCGATCCGCACATGGTATTTGATGTTCAGGTCAAACGGCTTCATGAATATAAACGGCAATTCATGAATGCATTGAGCATACTTGCTGTATATGAGCAGATCAAAAAGGGCCAGCTGGAGGATCTTCCGCCTGTTGCTTTTATCTTCGGCGCCAAAGCCGCTCCCGGATATGATCGCGCAAAGGCAATCATTCATTGGATCAACATGATTGCAGAAAAAGTAAACAATGACCCTGCAACAAAAGACCGCATGAAGGTTGTTTTTGTACAGAACTATAATTGCTCATGGGCAGAAAAAATAATTCCGGCTGCAGATATTTCAGAACAGATTTCCCCTGCCGGCACGGAAGCATCCGGTACCGGAAATATGAAACTGATGCTGAACGGCGCCGTCACTCTGGGAACTTTCGACGGAGCTAATGTGGAAATTGTTGAGGAAGCAGGATTTGAGAACAATTATATATTCGGAGCAACCGTTGAGGAATTGGAAAAGATCAAAAACAGCTATGACCCGGTAGAAATCTATAAAAAGAATCCAATCCTCCGTCATGCGCTCGATACGCTGATTGACGGCACCTTCCCGGACGATGACGGGGCGTTCAGAGAATTGCACGACGCAATTCTGAAAGGAGCTTCCTGGCACAAACCGGATCACTACTATGTGCTTAAGGATTTTGACAGCTATTATGAAACAAAGCTTCGCGCAATCCGCGAAGCAGGAAAGTTTGATTCGTCCTTCGCACGCAAATGCCTTATGAACATCGCACACGCAGGAAAATTCTCGTCAGATCGGACCATTCTCCAATACGCCAGGGAAATCTGGAATGTATAATCAGTTGCAATGGTTATTGCGGATCACCGGTTCAATGGGTCAGGATATTTTATCAAGCATCATTTTTTTCAGAAGAATCGCCGCCTGTTTGACGGCGTTCTTTTTTTCACCATCCGCCACGAGGGCATCCTGCGCTTCTCTTAATGACATCCCGGCCTTCATCTTTTCAACAAGCATCGCTTCTGCAGACATTTTTAATTCACATCTGTCCGGTTTTTGAAGATGAACATCATGAAGATCCAGCACTACACAGTATTCGCCTTTTTCTGTCTTCTCATTTCCGCGCAGCTGATCCAGCACTTCAGAAGGTGTTCCGTAAATCGTTTTTTCGTGAACTTTGGTAAGATCGCAGCATACAGTCATTTTTGCGTCAGGAAGTGTTTCACTGATGCATTCCGTCAGTTCAATAATCCTGAACGGAGATTCATGCAGCACTGCTACGGGAACTCCTTCTGCAATGACGGTAAGCTTCTCCCGCAATGCTTTCTTCTCCCGCGGAAGAAAACCATAAAATGCAAATTCCCTTGCATCAAACCCGCTGACAGACACAGCCGCGACTCCTGCGCAGCATCCGGGTACAGGAATAACGGTAATACCGGCATGGATACAAGCACGAACAACTGCATTCCCGGGATCGGAAATGCAGGGTGTCCCGGCGTCTGTAACCAGCGCCGCAACCAGGTTTTCTGAGAGAATCCTTGATGCAATCATTTCGGCTTTGTCGGATTCATTATGCCGATGACAACTGATTAACGGAGCATGAAAGCCAAATACCTGGCAAAGCTTCATGGTGACCCTTGTATCCTCGGCAATAATAATTCCGGCACTCTTCATTGCTTCCACCGCCCTGGGTGAAAAATCCTGAAGGTTCCCGATCGGTGTAGCCACAACGTACAGAACCGCCATCCGTCAAGCCTCCCCGATTTTTTCGGCAACCCTGAGTTTTGCGCTGTGTGCTCTTGGATTCCGTTCGATTTCTTCCTTCGTAGGTAGTACTACGCCACCTGCCAACACGCGCAGTACGGGTTTCCTTCCGCAGGTACAGATCGGCGCCTTGGGGGGACAAATACATGGGTTTTCCAATGATTTAAAGCATCTTTTCGTAATCCGGTCCTCGAGAGAATGAAAACTGATAACACAAATTCTTCCTCCGGGCTTCAGGCAATCCACAAAATCTTTCAATGCCTGATCCAATGGAGACAATTCATCATTTACAGCAATGCGCAGCGCCTGAAAAGTCCGTCTGGCAGGATGACCGTCTTCACGTCTTCGAACCGCTTTCGGAATAGCAGCATCCACGGCGTCAACCAGATCCTGAGTGAACTGAAACGGCTTTCGTTTCCTGTATTCACAGATGATAGCCGCGATCCTGACAGCCCATTTTTCCTCGCCCCAATCCCGGATAACCCTGGCAATTTCGGATTCAGAAGCGCTGTTCAGGAATTCTGCGGCGGTTATTCCGCTGCTTCTGTCCATTCGCATGTCCAGCGGAGCATTTGTATGATAGCTGAACCCTCTTTCCGGATTGTCCAGTTGAGGACTTGATACACCAAGATCCAACAGTACCCCATCCAGCTCTCCGGCCCCGGCTTCCTGCAGCAGCTTCTTTCCGTCATGAAAATTTCCGTGAATTGCATGGAATCCCGGAAAGCAGCGCAATCTTTCTGATGCCGCTTCAATGGCGGTTTCATCCCTGTCAATACCGTAAAGAACTGCGCTGTTTCCGGAAGAGCGAAGAATTGCCTCGCTGTGTCCCCCGCCTCCGAGGGTTCCGTCACAATAGACACCGTCACTCCGTACGTTTATCCATTCCAGAACCTCCTGCAACAGGACAGGTTCATGCTGAAAAATCATGTTATTCTTCCTCGTTTATGTCAGAAGTTCTCTTTCAGCTCCGCAATACGGTTCTCAATCGCCCTGGCCTTTGCTTCCGCTGCTTCAAGCTTGTCCCGTTCCTGTTGTACCAACTGAGCGGGTGCCTTTGAAAGGAAGCCCTGGTTGTTCAGCATTCCGCGGGACCGGTTCATTTCCTTGCCGATGTTCTCCAGTTCCTTGGTGAGGCGTGCGATCTCCTTGTCGAAATCAACTAGGTCCCCGAGCGGGATAAACAGCTCGCCGGCCGCAGTCACCGCGGAAACCGTCTTTTCGGTTACCTGGTTCCGGTCTGCCAGCAGTTCGGTTTCGGAAGCGCCGGCCAGCCGGCGGAAATATCCGTCTCCGCCCGCCAGGGTTTCCTGCCATCCTTCGCCGGGCAGCAGCATCAGGCGGGTCCGTTTCGAAGGCGCCACATTCATTTCGCTGCGGAGGTTCCGGATCGTCCGGATAATTTCCATGATTCCCTGCATCCGGGTTTCATCCGTTTCGAACACATAATCCTCACGGTATTCCGGCCACTTCTGCAGCATCAGGAAGCCTTCGCTGTCCGGCAGGTATTTATATACCTGTTCGGTCAGGAACGGCATGAAGGGGTGCAGCAGCTTGAGCAGGTTTTCCAGCACATACAGCAGCACGGCTTTCACGATTTCCTTGCTCTCACCGTCTTCACCCAGCAGACGGCTCTTGCTCAGTTCAATATACCAGTCGCAGAATTCGCTCCAGGCAAAATCATAGATCTTGGTGGCTGCCAGGCCGAAATCGCCGTCTTCCATATGAACGGAAATGTCACGGATCGCTTCCTGCAGCCGGGTCAGGATCCATTTGTCTGCCGTTTCCAGCTGTGCTGGAACGAAAGCTTTCCGCTCGTTCACATTCATCAGCACGAAGCGGCTGGCATTCCATACCTTATTGGCGAAATTCCGGGCGGATTCCACCTTCTCCTTGCTGTACCGGGTGTCATTTCCCGGGCTGACGCCCATCACCAGGCTGAAGCGCAGCGCGTCGGCGCCGTATTCATCCACCACTTCCAGCGGATCCACGCCGTTTCCGAGGGATTTGGACATCTTCCGTCCCAGCTCATCCCGCACCAGGCCGTGAATCAGCACTGTTTCAAAGGGGGCTTCACCCATATTCTCAATGCCGGCAACCATCATCCGGGACACCCAGAAAGTGATAATATCATAGCCGGTCACCAGCATGCTGGTGGGATAGAAGTATTTCAGGTCCTCGGTCCTGTCCGGCCATCCCAGCGTGGAGAAAGGCCACAGGGCGGATGAAAACCAGGTGTCCAGCACATCGTCATCCTGCCGGAGCTTCCCGCCGCACTTCGGGCAGGCGGTCGGGTCTTCCCGGCTCACCGTCATCTCGCCGCATTCGTCGCAGTACCACACGGGAATCCGGTGGCCCCACCAGAGCTGGCGGCTGATGCACCAGTCACGGATGTTTTCCATCCAGTTGTAGTACATCTTGCTGAAGCGTTCCGGTACAAACTTCGTCCGGCCTTCCCTTACCGCAGCAATCGCCGGTTCCGCCAGGGTCTTCATCTTTACAAACCACTGTTCGCTGAGGCGGGGCTCCACAGGGGTATCCCCGTGACGGTAGCAGAAACCCACGTTATGGCTGTAATCCTCAATCTTTACCAGCAGGCCGAGCTTCTCCAGCTCTTCCACCACGGCTTTGCGGCATTCCATGGGGTCCATCCCGGCAAAACGGCCGGCGTTCTCATTCATGGTGCCGTCGTCATTGGTCACCGTGATGATCTCCAGGTTATGCCGCTGGGCGACTTCGAAGTCGTTCGGGTCATGGGCCGGCGTCATCTTCACAGCGCCGGTGCCGAACTCCATCTCCACATAGTCATCGGCGACGACCGGGATTTCCTTATTCACGATGGGCAGGATCACGTTCCGGCCCACCAGGTTCGTGTACCGCTCATCTGCGGGATTCACTGCCACGCCAGTATCACCCAGCATGGTTTCCGGCCGGGTGGTTGCTACTACCACACCTTCACCGCCGTCCGCGCCGGGATAGCGGATATGCCACAGGTGGCTGGCCACATCCTTGTAAACCACTTCAGCATCGCTGATGGCGCTCTGGCAGGCAGGGCACCAGTTGATCATCCGGTTTCCCCGATAGATCAGGCCTTTCTCATACAGGCGGACAAAGACCTCACGGACTGCCCGGCTGCAGCCTTCATCCATGGTGAAGCGTTCCCGCGTCCAGTCGCAGCTGATTCCCATCTTCCGCTGCTGGTGGACAATCCGTCCGCCGTATTCCTTTTTCCAGTTCCATGCACGCTCCAGGAATGCTTCCCGGCCGATTCCTTCCTTGGTCAGGCCTTCCTTCCGCATCGCATCCACAATTTTAACTTCCGTAGCGATGGCGGCATGGTCGGTTCCGGGCAACCACAGGGTCGGATCGCCCTTCATCCGATGGTAGCGGATCGGTGCGTCCTGCAGCACGCAGTCCATGGCATGGCCCATATGGAGCTGGCCGGTGATATTCGGAGGGGGCATAACAATCGTAAAAGGTTTTTTCCCTTCTACCCTGTTTGCTTTGAAAGCTCCTGAATCCTCCCAGGCTTTATAGATATCCGCTTCAATTTCCTGCGGATTAAAACGGGTTTCCATATCCGCGCCGGTCATTTTCTGTCCCATGATGAGATCCTCCCTCTGTACGCAAACAGCTCCGTCCTGAAGGGCGGAGCTGCAAAATTACAATCGGCATACCATGAAAAAGCAGTCGACAATCAGGCGTTCTTCTCTTCGTTTACATTAACGACCTGAACGCCCTTATAATAACCACAATGTTTGCACACGCGATGAGCCAACTTCATCTGATGACACTGAGGGCATTCGCCGATACCCGGCAGAGTCAGCTTCCAGTTGGCGCGGCGGCTGTGCTTGCGAGCTTTGGATATTTTCCCCTTCGGAACAGCCATGATTCACACCTCCTCATTGTTATCGAGCATTTGCTGCAGTCCGGCAAACGGAAATTGGATTCCTGGCTCTGTCCGGACAGCATCCGGGTCCCTGTATTCAAAGCCCGGACAATCCTCTTTGCAAAGAAATCGGATTGGCAGAGCCATGACGGCGTATGACATAACCAGTTTGTCCAGGGAAATCTCATGCCCTTCGTAAGCAAAGATTTCGTCGTCCTCGGGATCGCCGTTGCGAAGGAATACTTCGTCAAATTCGTTCCCGATCTCTGCATGTGCCTGCTCAAGGCAGTTGGCACACGGGGCGTGGGCAACAGTCCTGAGCCTGCCCTCTACCGCGATGTTGCCATCTTCATCCGCCATAAAGCGTCCTTCTACCATGCAATCGTCCATTCGAACGATATCACCGGAGATCTCCTGATCCGCAATGGCCTGCGTCCCGGAGAACGGATACTCCTGGCCAGGATGAGACAAGGCATCCGATACGTCAAGCTTCATGTCCTCACCTCAAAAGTGACCGTTTGTCATTATAGTTGCTTCAAAATCGTTTGTCAACAATATTTTCACGACTTATAGCTCCGCAAGCGAAGTCAATCAGTTGTCACGGACTTTCCCCGTTGTAACCAGATCCAACGTATCCCGCGCAATCATAATCTCTTCGTTCGTCGGAATGACACATACGGTAACTTTACTGTCTTCTGCGGAAATCACCGCTTCGCTCCTGGTTTTGTTCTTTTCAGGATCGATCCGCGCGCCCATGAATTCAAGTCCGTCGATCACGCGTTCGCGAAGATAAGCATTGTTTTCACCGATGCCTGCGGTAAAGGCAATAATATCAACTCCGCCCATCGCGGCAGCGTAAGAACCGATATATTTTTTAATTCCGTATATCAGCATTTCCCTGGCCAGTATGGCATCCTTGTCTCCACTGTCCGCAAGGCTGTCAATATCACGGCAGTCACTGCTTTTTCCGCTGATCCCAAGCAGGCCGCTTTTTTTGTTCATCATCGTCAGCACTTCGTCTACGCTGATCGGATGGCCCACCGGAGTTCCGTCGTCCTTTAACGGATTGTTTGCGATGAATTGTACGACGGCAGGATCGCAGCTGCCGCAGCGGGTTCCCATAAGCAATCCCTCAAGGGGCGTCAGGCCCATGGAAGTATCCTGGCATTTCCCGTCTTTCACCGCACTGAGGCTGGACCCGTTTCCAAGATGGCAGATAATAATCTTTTTCCCTTCCGGGCTGATTCCAAGGAATTCACACACACGACGGCTCACATAACGGTGGCTGGTCCCGTGGAAGCCATAGCGGCGCACATGAAGTTTTTCTTCATACATTTTCGGCACGCCATACATATAAGCTTTCGGGGGCATCGTCTGATGGAACGCCGTATCAAAAACCGCAACCTGCGGTGTTCCCTTCATGACCTTCTCGCAAGCCTCAATTCCCATCAGGTTGGCCGGATTATGGAGCGGTCCAAGGGGGAAGCAGTCTCTTATCGCCTGCTTGGCTGCGTCGTTGACAATCACTGACGCTGTAAACGCACTGCCGCCATGCAGGACACGATGGCCAACAGCCCCGATCTCATCCGTGCTTTTGATAACGCCGAATTCAGGATCCTGCAGTATTTTAAGCATCAATTGGGCAGCAGCTTCATGATCCGGAATTTCCTCAGCGATTTCCGTCTTTTTCTCCCCGGCGCTGTGCTTCAGCCGGCTGCCTTCGATTCCGATACGCTCAACAAGCCCCTTGGCAAGTTCTTTTTCACCATCCATATCGATCAATTGATATTTCAGTGAGGAAGAGCCCGCGTTGACAACCAGAATTTTCATGTTGAAATCTCCTTTTCAATCTTGGTATATCAGGATTATACACGTAATTTCATTGAAAGGAAAGCTGATACGATGAAAAACTTTTAACACCCTTCGTTGAAAAAGCATTCCCCGGATGTTACACTTTGTTCGGAAGTGAAATTTCCGAAACAGGAGGAGGGATGACCCATGGCAATTCTCGGCATTGTTGCTGAGTATGATCCGTTTCACATGGGGCACTATCGTCACCTGCGCGAATCCATATCCGCAGTTAATCCTTCCGCTGTAATCGTGGCACTCTCCGGCGTATTCAAGCAGCGGGGAGAGCCTGCAATGCTTTCTCCGTTCCTTCGTGCTGAATGTGCCGTTTCCGCAGGCGCGGATGCCGTCGTTGCCCTTCCGGTTCTCTGGACTGTCCGGGACGCTGAACACTATGCACTCGGAGCCGTTTCCCTTCTGTCCGCGCTCGGGGCAACTCATCTCTCTTTCGGAGCGGAAACAGCTGATCTGGCCCTCCTTTCCCGTACGGCTGAGCTGCTTGATGATCCGCCTTCCCTTTTTACTGAAACGCTCCGTTTGCTGCTCTCCGGCGGAATGGGATATCCTGCCGCGATTGCAAAAGCTGCGGGGAAATGCATACCGGAAAGCGAATGCCTTCTCGGCAGTTCCAACAATATTCTTGCCGTCTGTTATCTTCGTGCAATCCGCAGGCTGCATTCTCCGTTAACTCCGATTGTTATTCCCCGGTCCGGCTCGTATCGGGATGAACTTATTTCCCCCGAAAGTCCTTCTGCTTCCGCGGTTCGGGATGCGCTTTACCGCGGTTCCTGGGATTCATCATTATCCGCTCTCCCTCCCTTTTCCGCAGATGCCGTCCGTTCTGCCTTCCTGAATGCGGAAACAACAGATCCCCGCAGGTATGATGCGCTCCTGCTTGATCGTCTTCGCACCATGGATGCCGGATCTTTCTCCGGGCTTCCGGATTCAACCGAAGGCCTTGATGCTGCACTTATGAATGCCTCGTCCAGAGCAAACTCAAGAAATGAACTGATATCTCTCCTGACTTCACGCCGCTATTCCGCTGCCAGAATCAATCGTCTCTGCACCTTCGCCTTGCTCGGAGTCACTGAAAGCCGGCTGAAAAACGAGCCGCTTCCGAATCATGTGCTGCTGCTGGCTATAAAAAAGAACCCGTATCTCACGGGTTCCTGGAAAAATTCATCCGTCAGGGTCGCTTCTCCTGCCAAGTGGGCCGGAGAAGCTTCCGCAGCAGATCTGGCTGCCTTTCGTCTGTGGGGTCTGTGCAGCGGCCATTCAGGGAGTTTCCCTTTCAGTCAGCACATTCCTTCGAGATGATCTGTCTTGCCACGTGTATCCCGCTTGCGCTGGCATGACTCAGGCTGTGGGTCACACCGCTTCCGTCTCCGATAACATACAGGCCGGGATACTGTGTCTCAAGATTCTCATCCAGTTCAACTTCCATATTGTAAAACTTTACCTCAACGCCGTAAAGAAGCGTATCGTCATTGGCCGTTCCGGGAGCTATTTTATCGAGTGCATAAATCATTTCCACAATCCCGTCAAGGATCCGTTTCGGGATAACAAGGCTGAGATCACCTGGAGTTGCGGAAAGCGTAGGCGTCACAAAGGAATCTGCAATTCTCCCGGGCGTGCTTCTCCTTCCCCGTACCAGGTCACCGAACCTCTGAACGATAACGCCCCCGCCCAGCATATTACTCAGCCGGGCTATGGATTCTCCGTATCCATTTGAATCCTTGAACGGTTCTGAGAAATGCTTGCTTACCAGAAGCGCAAAATTGGTGTTTTCCGTGTGCCTTGCAGGATCTTCAAAGCTGTGTCCGTTGACGGTAACGATCCCGTTTGTATTCTCGCTCACAACTGCGCCGTACGGATTCATGCAGAACGTGCGTACAAGGTCCTCAAATTTTTCCGTCCTGTAAACGATTTTACTCTCGTAGAGCTCATCCGTCAGGTGACGGAACACTTCCGCCGGCAGCTCCACTCTCACTCCGATATCCACCCGGTTGCTTTTTGTGTTTATTCCCAGCTGCCTGCAAATACCTTCCATCCATTTGCTTCCGCTGCGGCCGACTGAAATTACGCACGTCGATGCTGTGACGGTTTTTCCGTTTTCAGCAGTCACCCTGTAGCCGCCTTCAATCCGTTCCACGGATGATACCGCGGTATCAAAGCAGAACTCAACCCTGTCCTTCAGCATATTATAAAGGTTTTCCAGCACAACATAATTGATGTCCGTTCCGAGATGCCGAACCTGAGCATCCAGGAGGTGAAGGCCGTGCTGGAGGCACATCTGCTTGATTGCGCTGTTGGCGGTGGAATACAGTTTTGTACCTTTTCCGCCATATTTCAGATTGATCTCATCCACATAGCGCATCAGCTCCAATGCTCTTTTCTTCCCGACGTGCTCATGAAGACTTCCCCCGAAGTCATTGGTGATATTGTATTTTCCGTCTGAAAAAGCGCCAGCTCCTCCGAATCCGCTCATGATGGAACAGGTCTTGCAGCGAACACAGCTCCTGACCTTCTCCCCGTCAATCGGACATTTCCGTCTGTTTAATGGGCTTCCCAATTCAAAGACTGCGGTTTTCAGCTTTTTTCCGGCCTTCTGAACCAGCTCATAGGCTGTAAAGATTCCGCCCGGTCCGGCTCCGATGATCAGCACATCATAATCCATATTCATTCATCCAACCTCATATTTCTGGTTTTTGAACCCTGTGGATTATATCATCGTTTTCCCTAAAAGCAAATTAATGTTTCCGTTTTATTTCAGATTGTAGTATAATTTTTCTGATTTTATTTGTATTGTAAGGGGTGATTGTATAGTGCGCCGATTATTTTGCCTTCTTGCAGCGATAATGTGTGCTTTTGCATCAGCCGCTTCTGCTGATGATGACTGGGCAAATGAAAATCTCCCGAAGGAACGTCTTCCAGCGTTCATTGAAACCATTCCCTGGGAGGAGCTTCCCGATACAAATCCCGGACAGCATCACTATCTCCTTCTGTGCGTTGACAGATGGGACAGCTCACCCCGTCCTGCTGATTATCCCGCCACGCCCCTCGAAGAAGGGCGCGGAAAGGACCTTTTCGGTTTCACCGACGGAATGGTAATCCTGACGCTGGACACTGCCGCCCATCGCATTATGCTGACTTCAATCGTCCGGGATGCAACTGTCCTCAAGCCTGGCAGCACGGACGACAAACAGTATCCAGGCAGGATCACATATATTTATAATGACTTCGGAGCGGAAGCATTATGCAGGCTTATCAGCGAGCATCTCGGAATCAAAATTGAAAAGTACATTCTGTTCAATTTTTCACAGATTCAGGATATTATCGATCTGGAAATGCTTGACGGCGTTTACCTTGAACTGAACAAAAATGAAATATCCTATCTCGCACGGTATGCTGTTCCAAAGCATACCGTCATCCAGGCAGACGGCTATTATGCTCTCGAGGGAGATCCCATGGAGCTTGAATACAAAACAAAAAGCGGGAAAACCCTCAATTTCTCAATTCCTGCATCACCTTTTCAGGAAACAGACACCGGATTCGTAAAAGAACGGTATATGTGCCGCGGAGCCGGCGGAACAAATATAACTTTTGAAAAGACCGGAGCACTCATTATCACGCTTGCGGACGGAAGTTATGAAAAAGGTTATTACAGCTACGAACACAATCGCCTTGCTGTTATGACCGGCGCTGATGTCCACCTGAACAACCGCGCCCCGGCAGGCCTTTATCATCTGAAGGGCCATTCAGCCCTTCTGTACATGAGAATCCGCAAGTCCAGCAGAAGCGACACCGATTTTATCCGGACACAGCGCGTCCGGAATGTGCTCAGCGCACTTGCGGATCAATGCCGCACCTTCTCTCTTGATGAAGCCAATGCCCTGGCAAACAGCATCATGGAACACAAGGACGGCACGAATCTGAACCTTGAGGAAATCATGGAAGCGTCCAGCCTCGCCTGGTCCCTTCGCGACTGCACCATTGAAGAATTCCGTGTTCCTCAGGATTCCGACGTGCGTTCCATTGTCTTCGGGAATATGTCCGCTCTTGAAATCAACTGGCCCTCCACCCGCGAAAAATACCGTGAATTCCTCGATCATACTGTTCTGACACGGGATATCGATTTTCTGGTTGTGGACTGAACTGACAGGAGAAAAGAATGAAATGTCCTGAATGCGGTTTATGGAACCGCGCTTCCCTGCCTCACTGCATACGCTGCGGCGCTCCGCTGAATATAGACGAGGCAGCGCGATACGCCTGGAAAAGCGCTCTGAAGGATGATTCTCCCTCCCCAATGTACCTTCGGGCAGATGAATTCGGGCAGACGAATCAGAATCCTGAACCGCGTGACGCGCTTGCCGAGGAGATGCAGGAACTGAAACGCCGCAAACAGCGTGGAGCTGAATTGCAGGAAAGGCTTCGCAGCAATACATCGGAAGTTCCCCCCACGCATATCGTTGTCAATGATCAGGAAGAGAATAAGCCTGTATCTGTCCGCAGGACAATCATCCTCAATCAGGAAACGGAAGCTGATTTGCGTGCAAGGCGTGAATCGGAGATGCGTTCACGGGTCCGCTATATGGATGAGAATGGAGCTTTCGTTGAAACAAGAAGCTATGATCCACTGATTCCTGTTTCTTTCCGCACAAATGATGATCCGCTCCCCCGCAGTCAGGTCCGTTATGCTCCTGGAAAACGGCACACTGCACCGCGGGTGCTTCTTGCTGTATTCCTTCTTGCTCTTCTTGGCGGGGGGATTTACTTTGGAATCTCATATCTTCGTTCAAGATCAAGCTCCCGCGGTATTTCCGACAATCCTCCGGGAGTCATTATCTCCGCCGGTGTTCTTGATGACCTCGCCGCTCATACTGTTATGATACCCGGGACGGACGGCAGCACAATCTATATTCGCGAACTGCATGCCAGTTACGTGGTTAATGACGGATTCGCAACTGTAGAAATACCGGATCACATCTGGTACGATAACCTTGAGGGATCCCTGGACGAATCAATGAATGTTACACTGACCCCTTTTCTTAAAGCATCATCAGGCCGTCAGACACCTATGGATCCGATATCTTATTCAATTTCCATTCCTCTCAGCAAGATTGAGCTCGAATCCCCCGAAACAATGCGCACGACCGTGTCGACAACAATGGCTTCCATCCGCATTATTGTCCGTCCGGGATCAAGGGTTACGGTAAACGGGAAGGATTACAGCGATACAGTTTCATCCCAGACCGGTGAAATGGTCTATAACGCAACGGTTCAACCCATCGGAGACAATGTGTTCACCATTGTTGTCCGGTCACAGTACTGTCGGGACAATACAATCAATGTCGTCTTTTACCGGGCAAAGCAGGATATCCCCCTTGATCTTGCTGTAGGCACATACGGAACAACTGACCAGAAAGTGATGAAAGTGAATGCCACAACGCTGCCCGGGGCATATGTCGAAGTGCTTACCCCTTACGCTGATTTGAATATCAGCGAACTCGATACTACCGGAAAATTCTCCTTTAATGCCATCTTTGATAAAATCGGCAACAATACAATCAGCATCCTTGCATCATACCCGGGAAAAGCACCATCTCAGGTGGATCACATTGTGTATTATCTTCCGCCTGCCGATGAATACACTGTAAAAGCCTGGCCTCTTACAGCTGAAGGCTATTCCGAACTGCTGAGCAACATTCAGGTCAGAGCTGCAAAATCCCAGGTGTACGTAGTAAAGGGTGTTGTTCAGTATTCCGTATCTGAAAAACCGCAAATGGTGGTAATCAACACAAGCGAAGACGGTAAATCCCAGCCTGTTCTTGTGGAGAACTACACGAAAACAAAGTGGGAAATCGGAAAATATTACCGCCTGTATGCGGATGCGGCTTCCACCTACAACGGAATGCCTTATCTCAATGCACGTTATACTTATATGAAATAGCGGGAGGATCTGAAGATGCTTAAAAAATTAATGTTATTTATAACATCCATGATTTGTCTGCTCCCCTGCTCTTCACTGGCGGACCCGGTTCTCCTGGATGAAGATTTTTCTGAAATCATTTCAATTCCTTATGATGAGCAGCAGCCTTCAGCAGGCCAATATGTATATTCTTTTTCTTATCCCCATGTAGACGAATCCGACCCCCGGGCCCCCCTCATCAACAGCTATTATGAATACCAGGCCAAAGATGCCAGGGATTACAACGCGCCGAATATGGCGGACTACTACGCGGATCTCGGGCAAAGCGTCCGTGTGGAAATCAGCTACGAAATAACCTGCAGCAACGATGAATACTTTTCCGTGCGAATATACAAAAAAGAAGACGCCGGCGAAGAACCGATTGAAACCTGGTCCGGCAATACATTTTCTCTTGAAAAAGGAATGCCCGGCTCCGTCTGTTCACTTCCTGTTCTTCTCGGAATCCTGGAAACCGGTGAAACGGACAACTGGTATGAGGAAAGGCAAGCCGGAAAAGCCCGCGAAGCTGTGCTGAGTCTGATCTGGGATCAGATTGCAGATGCAGGGGGTGGCATCAGTTATTACGACGACCTTACGCAGGAAGATCTTGAGTATCTGCTGGACCCGGAACTGGATTTCTGGCTGGATCAGTCAGGCAATCCCGTTTTCTACATCCTCCCAGGTCAGGCTGCCGAAGCCGATTACGGCCTGCTTACCTTTCCTGTTTCCCTGGAGGATATATACGATGAAATTTAAACAAAGATGGAACATTCCGGAGGCTTTATCCCGAGTATAATAAAGAAAATGCGGAAAGAAGGATGAACTTATGCAGAACATCACCGTCACGCTTACAAAAAACCCGAAACAGAAACCGATGGATGAATCTTCCCTCGGCTTTGGCAGAATTTTTACCGATCACATGTTTGTGATGGATTACGAGCTCGGAATCGGATGGCATAATGCCCGTATCGTACCATATGGGGATTTTCCCATGGATCCGGCCGCGATGGTTCTTCATTACGGACAGGCTATTTTCGAAGGATGCAAATGCTACCGCAGGGCAGACGGAGGGCTCCAGCTGTTCCGTGCGCAGGATAACCTTGCCAGGATGACCCGCAGCGCGCAGAGAATGTGCATGCCCGCGCTCGATGAGGAGACAGCGCTCGAAGGCCTGAAGCAGCTTATCAAAACAGATGCTGAATGGGTTCCCCATAAGGAAGGAACCTCCCTCTACATCCGGCCTACAATGATATCCATGGATGTAGGACTCGGTGTTCATGCCTCTAAAAAGTATTGTTTCTTCATCATTCTCAGCCCCGTCGGAGCGTATTATAAAGAAGGACTGAAGCCTGTCAGCATTTATGTTGAAGACGAGTACGTCCGCGCGGTACGCGGCGGTGTCGGGTTTACAAAATGTGCCGGCAATTATGCTGCCTCCATTCTTGCAGGAGACATTGCTGAAAAGAAAGGCTTCTCCCAGGTTCTTTGGCTGGACGGTGTGGAACAAAGATATATTGAAGAAGTCGGTTCCATGAACATGATGTTTGCTTATGGAAACAAAATCGTCACGCCCCGTTTGAATGGGTCAATCCTTCCGGGTATTACCAGGGACAGCGTTCTGAAGCTCGCGCGTCAGCTTGGCCTTGAAGCTGAAGAAGCACGTCTGGATGTGCATCAGATTTTTGATGATGCCAGGTCCGGAAAATTGACTGAGGCCTTTGGAACAGGTACCGCTGCTGTCATCAGTCCCGTCGGTGTCCTGGCCATGAATGATGAAAAAATCACACTCGGTGACGGCGGTATCGGCCCCGTTGCCCAGAAACTGTACGATACATTGACCGGCATCCAGTATGGCCGGATTGAAGATACCAACAACTGGATTACAAAACTTACCTGAGGAGCTACCAGTGTATACCCACAGCAATTCCCTTTCTGACTCATGGATCGATAAGACCATGAGTGTCCTGAGAGCCAACTGTCTGGAAGCGTGTGAGCGGGAACTTGCACGCCTTCCTTTTCTATGCATTTTCGATGATGAATGCACCGATAAAGATGCAGAGATTTTCTACAGCATGTCTTACTACCCGGCAGAAGATCACAAAAACCGCCAATACACGCTGCATACTGTTGATCAGCTCCGCGTGCGGGTTCTGTCGTCCTTTGCTGCAGAGCTCGCGCTCCTCTCTCCTGAGGAACACGATCTGATGGTACGCCTGGTTTTACTTGGCGGAAAACTGACCTTGCAGGATTGGGATGAGATCATCCCCGCACGCGGCCTGGTACGCCGTTTATGGTGCCGCACCCGGGAGGAAAACGGAACCCGTGTTCTCAATATGCCGCATCAGTTATGCGCGTCAGCTCTTCTGCTGATATCAGGAGAAGGACATAAAAAAATTCGCGAGTCTGTGGAATCGGTGTTTGAAAGCATAGACAACTCACTTTATCTGATGGGTATGATGCAAGCTTCAGGGCCCGCTCTTCATTTGCAGTCATTGCTGAAGGATACTTATGCGGAAGGAAGGCCCGATCTTATTGCACGTATGTTATGTTCCGGATGTGATGTCCTTTATGATGATGACAGTCGGCTGATTCTTGTGCACCCCGGACTTGCGGATCCGGAAGGAATGCTTCTCCAGCTTCCTGCCGCTGCAACCGTATGCCAGGAAATGAGTCCTGACGCACTTCATTCTGCTTCAGACAGCCTGAACGAGATTGAATCTCCTCTTTATGAACAGATGCTGTATGCTGTCCAGGATGCGGTCCGTCCGGAAATCGTTCCCGAAGATGTAGTGGAAGATCTCATTATTCTGGCCAAGCAGGATGTTCCGTACCAAAAGCTGGAAGAGGTTCTTTCGTCTGTTCTTGTCTCCATTCCAACGCCAAATATGATCAAAGCGCTTCATGATCTGAGCAGCAGAGTACCGCGCTGGATATGGTTTTCTTCTTCGAGGGTGCAGTGATGGTGTTGAAAACATTTCGGATTCCTCCGGAAGCAGACGGTATGAAAGTCCTTAGTTTTATACGGCAATTTCTTCCGGACCTTCCGGAGAGTTCCATCCGCAAGGTCTTTGCCTCGAAGGATGTTAAGCTGGATAATCGCCGTGTTCCGAAAGACACCCCCGTTTGTGCAGGGCAACAGCTTACGGTTTTTCTTCCCGAAGCGGAAAGCAGAACGTCCTCATTGCGTATTGTTTATGAAGATGAAGATGTTCTCCTTGTTAATAAACCTTCAGGAATCAGCGTGGAAAATGATGCACCTGGCACGCTGTCCCTGAAAGAGCTTTGCAGGCATTATATGCAGGCTGGCAATCCTGACATTTTTGCACCTGTTCCTTGTCACAGGCTGGATATCAGGACTTCAGGATTGTGCCTTTTTGCGAAGAATGAATCATCCCTTTTGATTCTTCAGGACGCCTTCCGCAACCGCACGGTGGATAAATATTATATTTGCCTTGTCCGAGGCATTCCAAAGCCCCCGGATGCGGTTTGCAGCGCATGGCTCCTTAAAGACCCGGAAAAGGGAAAAGTCCGGATTCTTGACCGTGCAGTTCCCGGAGCCCTTACCGTTGCCACAGGATACGAAACATTGGAAAGCGGACCTGTTTCGCGCCTGCGTGTACATCTGCTCACCGGAAGAACCCATCAGATCCGGGCCCATCTGGCATCCCTCGGACACCCTGTTCTCGGTGACGATCTGTATGGTGACCGCGCCTTTAATCGTTTGCAGAAAGCACGCAGCCTTAAGCTTTGTGCCGTTTCACTGACCCTTAATACGCAAAATCGCCTGCCCCAATTGGATGGTAAAACCTTTGAAATAACCCCCCCGTTCTGAAACAAGGAGGAATCAATCGTATGATCGCAGCACTCCCGCCTCTCGGATGGAATTCCTGGAACACTTTCGGTAACAAGATTACTGACTCCCTTATCCGTGAAATGGCTGATACTATGGTAGCCCGGGGATATCTTGACGCCGGCTATCAATATCTCGTCATTGACGACTGCTGGTCTTTGAAAGAACGCGATGAAAACGGGCGTCTTGTTCCGGACCCGGAAAAATTCCCTTTTGGCATGAAAGCCCTGGCTGATTACGTTCATTCAAAAGGATTGAAATTCGGTATGTATTCCTGCGCCGGCGTAATGACCTGCGCGGGATATCCGTCAAGCTATGATCACGAATTCGTTGATGCGGAAACATTTGCTTCCTGGGGTGTTGATTTCCTGAAATACGATTTCTGCAATTTCCCTGAAACCGGCAACTGCCGTACGCGTTATCAGACCATGTCCATGGCGCTGAAATCTACCGGCAGGGAAATCCTTTTTTCTGCCTGTAACTGGGGGCAGCAGGATCCATGGAAATGGATGCGCAGTGTAGGCGCACATATGTATCGCTCCACCGGCGATATCATGGATAATTATCGTTCTTTTACAGACATTTTCAAATCACAGCTTGACAATCTTTGTATGAGTGCTTCCGGGTCCTTCAATGATATGGACATGCTGACTGTCGGTATGTGCGGAAAAGGAAACGTCGGAATTGGTAAAGCCTGCACTTATGAAGAATACAGAATGCAGTTTGCCCTCTGGTGCCTCTGTGGCGTTCCGCTGATGCTGGGCGCGGATCTTCGTACTGTTTCTCCGGAATATGAGTCGCTCATGAAACACAGGGACCTGCTGCGGATCAACCAGGATGTCGAATGCAGATCTCCGTATATTATCCGGAAGGGGGCTGTAACGGCCGATAATCCGGATCCCAAGGAAGGTGAAATGCCCTGGCGGCATATACCGGATTCAGCATATACCATTTTCCGTCACCTTTCTGACGGTGAGTTTGCACTTGCCTTTATCAATTTTTCTGACGCTGAAAGCACAATTCACTGCGAACTTGTTGATCTCGGACTTCCTGTATCTTCCGGTTTTTCCCTGGAGATCCGGGATGTATTCTCCGGGGAAAGCCTCGGCAGGAAATCAGACTTCTTTAATCAATTCGTTCCCGGACATGATATGAGACTGTATCTGTGCCGTCTGGTCAAAACGCATGATTAAGTCGGAAGCATATTCAAAGCACTCCGCCTGTCTTTTGCCTGTCTGTTATCATTGCGGTCGTTCGCTGGAGGCCGATGAAATCGCACTGACGAAAAAAATGATAAACCGCGGGGCGAAAAACTACCTTTGCCTTTCATGCCTCGCGGTTCATTTCTGCGTTTCCGAGGAGGTTCTCCTGGATAAAATCCGGGAATTCAGGGAAATGGGATGTACATTGTTCAACTGACAGTTCTCCCCTGAGCGGGATTCCGTCAGGTAGCATTTCATGGGATATATTTCAGGTTTATATTTCTTACTGTTCCTGCACTGTTCAGCAGGTACTCCAGCTGTACCCAGTGCGAATCCACTGCATACCTGTATCTGATAACTTTTTCATTATTTTCCTGAAGCCAGATCTTCCCTGTTTCGCTTCCGGTTGAGTAGAGTCCACGGTTTCCGCTGTTGCTTTCCACCTGGAGCATGTCCCGGAATTTTCCGATTACAAATGCTTCTGTGTCTCCGATCTGCGTTCCCCGCGGTCCTTCCATCACCCCGGATGCATTCAGGGAAACTTCAACCAGTACCCAGTTCTTCTTGGACAGATTCATAACTGCGTAGCCCCATGGATAATCATAACGCCGGCACTCTGTTTCGAATCCTTCCTGTTGCACACTGCCCGCGCTTTCTCCCTGCGTGTAAAGATTGAAAAACTCATTCTGTGTGGTTTGATTGATTTTCAGTTTATCGATGGTATCCTCTTCGCTGAACACTGCCTTCGGCTTTGGATTCGCCTCAATTTTATATTTGATGTCGAGCATATTTGAAAGCTTGCGATATCTGTTAACAGCAATCGCTTTCAAATTAACCCACCCGTTTGGAAGCTGTATCGGCTCTCCGTTATAGATCGGACTGTCAGAGTCCGGCGTAGATCCGTCTACCGTATAATAAATAATAATACTTGTATCATTTTCGTCATCAATTCCAGGCTTTAAACGAACCTGCTGACTGTTTTTATAGGTGTTTGGTGCAAGCGTTGCCCTTGGTGTCTGAGGCGATGGCATGATGATTTTATATGTACACTTCAGCTCATCCGAAACAAGTTCACCGTTTACCGCTACCGCCCGCATATTGTAAATGCCTTCATCAAGCATATATCCTTCCCGCGTGGCCTTGATTCCACCATACGGCAATTCTGCTTCATCATCAAAAGTGAAATACACATCATAACCCTGGTAGGAAGAAAAAACGAGTGTTTTTTTCGTTTCGTAATACCCTGCTATCGGTTGAACCTCCGGCGGTGCCGGAAGAAGATCACTCCGTTGTGTCAGAAAAGTTTTATCCCCTGTTTTGTCATATGCCAGCTTCATGAGTTCTCCGGCTTTTACAAGGTCTTTTTCATCATCTGAGTTCTGAAGAATCCGAATATGGTTTACATAAGCCTCAGTTCTGGAGGGCGTCTGTGTATAGATTTCCTCGTACAGATCAGCCGCTTCTTTCGTTTGCCCGGCGGCCTCATAAGCACTGGCAAGCGTCAGAAGACCGTCAACATCCACAACGCCTTCTGCTTCATCCTTTTCTTTGGCTTTTTGGAAATTTTCGATGGCTTTATCAATTTCGCCCCTGTCCATCAGTTCATCGCCGACCGCCCAATATGCAACCGAATTCGCATCTCTTCCCATTCTGGCGAGCATTCTTTGTCCGGCATCTGTCCTGTTTAAAAATACCCAGCCTCCTGCAATCAGCAGTATCAGCACAATAACCCCAACGATGGACAGTTTAACCCAGTTCACGAAATGGCGTGACGACCCTCTTCTGTCTTCATGCGCGGCAAGATACCTCATTGCCTTGTCTTCATCTGCTTCGTCATCATATATGGATCGTCTGCGTCTTTCATATCCGAAACTGTATTCACTGTCTTCGATTTCAGATATCTCTTCTGTTTTATCTTCTGGAAAAATACGGGTGTCCTGCACAACCGGCATTATCTCTGTCCGGCCTCTGCGATTTGCGGCAGCGCGTGGTTTCCCGGTCATCGTATCAGCCGCCGGCCGGGTTTGACGGGTTTTCGCAGCTTCCCGGGCCCGTTTCCCTTGTCGGATTGCCTGCACGCCTCCCGGACGGGAATCCGTCTCCCGCCGCAGAATATGCCCGCATTCGGGACAAACATTTTCTTCAGCGTCGGAATAATATCCGCACTTCGGACAGAGCATTCCTCATGTCCTCCTTCTTTGCACAGGATCAGGTTTCATCCAGTTTTCTCAATGCTTCATACTCAGGATCATCTTCATATTCTCTTTCCGGACAATTGCCGCCAAGTTCTTCTATGGCATTGCGTATTTCAATATATGTCAGATATGGAAGCTTTTCATCTTTTGCGGCGGAAATCAGATCGGGAAGCGCCCTGTCGTCTCCTGTTTTCGCCAGATATCCGGCAAACAGGGCTCTGCGCTCAGGATTGTTACGGAAGCATTCCAACGCAAGACGAAAAGTTTGTTCATGCCCCGGAAAATGGCTCAGCACTTCAAGCAATGCTTCCTTTCCCGCTTCATTCGCCTTTCCTATTACCTGCAGAATCGGCTGAACAACGCTTTCCCCCATACCGCACAGGCTCTCAACCGCGTTATCCTTCAGTTCATCTTTTCCGTCCCGATTTAACTGCCATTGGATATACAGCATTTTAGGCTGCACACTGTCCATTTCCCGAAGAAGTTCAATTGCAGTCATCCTGGCTTCATCCTCTGCCTCTTCATCCTTCAGAAGTTCAACCAGGCGCTTTTCGCAAGGCTTCCCCACCGCTGTAATCTGTTCCAGCAACGGATCCGGAACAGGAACACCCTCCTGGCAATACTGATGCATCCAATCCACCAGTACCTTTGGATCTTCAAACTGCGTAAAATAGGAGCCGGGCGTAATACTGCCCAGCCATGCGGCGCGCGTATTCAGAAAACTCATGTAGATGCGGGGCATATCTGCTTCCATCTCGTCCACATTCCTGTATTCATTTTTATGCTGCTGAACCCAGGAAGAGGTATACTCAGCAAAATGTTCATCAAAATTATGAACAGGCATTTTCATAATTCTTTCCTCCGTATATTACGCTCTGCGCAGCAGGTCCTTGAGTTCTTCCGTTGAAAACATGTATTTACTGCGGCAAAAATGGCATACAAGTTCAGC
>OCVV012867928.1_pt1 | contig 26829 bp, 23 predicted proteins | sample 1539721 | NCBI WGS metagenome assembly OCVV01 (sample SAMN02144230, study PRJEB22623) | gut metagenome | biome: sheep rumen | host: Ovis aries | place: New Zealand | reverse complement strand
GATTTCGAGGATGCGCTTGCTCTTCGGCAAGTTCTTCTGGCCCATCGCCTTCATCATGCGTTCCATCTGGGCGCTCATGGCGTCTTCGCTGGTGACGAGGCAGCAGGGGCTATCCTTCAGGCGGCTAGACACGCGGACTTCCTTGATGTCTTCGTCCAAGACCTTCTGCAAGTTTTCGCAGAGGCCCTTGAAAATGCCCTTGTTGGCTTCTTCGGCCTTCTTTTCGTCTTCGGTCTTTTCGAAGTCCACGTCACCGCGGGCGATGTCGTGGAACTTCTTGTCGCCGAATTCGGTGAGGCTCGACATCATGAACTCGTCGATGCCGTCGCTCATGAGCAACACTTCGTAGCCCTTCGCCTTGAAGGCTTCGAGCATCGGGTTAGACTTCACGGCGTTCTTGTCGCCGATGAGGTAGTAGATTTCCTTCTGGCCTTCCGGCATGCGCTTCACGTATTCGTCGAGGCCCACGAGAGCGTCGCCTTCCGTCTTGGTGCTTTCGAAACGGAGCAGCTTCTTGAGTTCGTCAAGATGTTCCCAGTTCATGTAGAAGCCTTCCTTCAAGACCATGCCGAGTTCGCGCCACCAGGCGTTGTACTTGGCGACATCCTTGTCGGCCATGTTCTGCAAGGCGTCGAGCACCTTCTTGATCACGTGCTTGCGGATATTCGTGATAATCTTGTTGTTCTGCAAAATTTCACGCGACACGTTCAACGGCAAGTCTTCGCTATCCACCACGCCACGCACAAAGCGGAGCCAAGGCGGCAGCAGGTCCTTGCAGTCGTCCATGATAAAGACTTTCTTCACATAGAGCTTCAGGCCATGCAAAGCGTCATTGTGCCAGATGTTGAACGGGGCCTTCGACGGAATGTACACGAGGCTCCAAAATTCCTGGGAACCTTCGGCGTGGCTATGACTCCAAGCGGCCGGATCATCGGCTTCGTGGCTGATGACATTGTAGAAATCCTTGTACTGTTCTTCGGTGACTTCCTTTTCACTCTGACGCCACAAGGCCTGCTTTTCGTTCAGGCGTTCTTCCGGCTTTTCTTCGAGTTCGCCCTTGTCGTTCTTCGTTGCTTCGGGGTGGAAGTAGATGCCGTAGCTCACGAAGCCGCTGTACTTCTGGACGATGTCCTTAATCTTCCATTCGCTGGCGAAATCGCCCGCGTCTTCGTCGTCCTTGAGGTAAAGCGTAATCTTGGTGCCCACCTTGTCGCGCGGGGCTTCGGAAATCTCGAAATCGCCCGTGCCTTCGGAGGCCCACAGGTAACCCTGCTTTTCGCCGGCCTTCAAGGTCAACACTTCGACCTTCTTTGCGACCATGAACACGGAGTAGAAACCCACACCGAACTGGCCAATCAAATCGACGCTGCCCTTGTCGCCTTCCTTCAAATTCTTGATGAAGTTCTTGGTGCCGCTACGGGCGATGGTACCCAGGCAGTTGATCAAGTCTTCCTTGTTCATGCCGATGCCGTTATCTTCGACAACGATGCGCTTGCCTTCCTTGTTCACCGAGATATCGATGCGGAGCTGCGTACCCTGCGGCAAAAGGTCGGCGTTAGAAAGCGAGAGGAAACGGCGCTTGTCCAGTGCGTCCGCTGCGTTCGAAACGAGCTCGCGGAGGAAAATTTCCTTGTTGCTGTAAAGGGAGTTGATCATCAAGTTCAGCATATCGCGAACTTCGGTCTGGAATTCCATCTTCTCTGTTGCCATTTTTTCTGTCCTTTGTCATTCCCGGCTTGACCGGGAATCTCCTTGATGTTTAATTTTCGAGCGGTTTAGTCCGCCAAAACGTTTCAAAATGAAACAAAACGACATTCCCGCCTTGTTTTCGCTATAGAAGATGCAATAACCGTGCCAAAAGGATATATATTCGCCATAGGGAAACTTTATAAAGGAGTCTCAAAATGAGGATGGGTGGGAAAATTGCAATCGGGTGCCTCTCCGCGCCCTTTGTCCTTTTGTTGCTGTTATGGATAATCGGCTGGGTGTCTATTTTTGACCGAGGATTCTCGAACTATCGGGACAATTGCAAAAAAATTAGTGAGTATTTAAAATCCCCGACAACAAGGGTGCATTACAATGGGGAACTTCATTATATCCAGACTTTGCACAAGTACCCCTATGTCGTGCACCGAGGAGATGTCATTTTCGCTCATTTGCTTCCCTTCGATAGTTTTTTCCAGGCGATGGGACACAAGCTGGCCGTACGGATGCTTGGTACTCCAGAGGACATAGAAGAAAAAATATACCAGGCGGCCAAAGAAGCGATGGATTCCGAGAACTATATTTTTGCGTCCCGCTTCTTTATGGTCTTGAGCGAATTTGATTATAAGGACAGTCGGGAACTGATGGTGCAGGCTCGCTCCAAGAATAGGCATGGCTTGACTAGGGGTGATTTTTTGAACTTGGGGTTGCGTAAATGGGACTCGGATGGCCATCTTGCTCCAATGGCATGGAAAGTTGTAGAAAAAGTGGAGGGAAAGCTTCTTTTGGAGGCGCAGATGCCTGTAGAAATGCATGTGCTGGATGCTCGTTTTTGTGATTGGCTGAAGGGGGAAATGTTCAACGATATCTTCTTTGATGGAAGTGGTTCCGTTATTGTACCTTTGGATGATTCCATGTTAAGTTTGGTGACAAGGGATCAAACGGTCTTTGATGATAAGACTTACGATGATGGTGTTCAGGAAGATATAACTTCCAAGATGTATTGTCAGGAAATAGGGAATAAGATTTTTCTGGTGGATCCGAACAGGTATATCCATATGGGAGATCATGCTTTTGACGGTATAAGGATTCCTTATATTGGCGACCGTGCAAAAAAAATGAAAGACTCCATCGGCATAGATTGTTGCCGTGACAACGCCTTCCCGTTTGATCCAAAAGACTATAAGGATTCTGTTATTGCGGTGACTCCGTCAATCTTTGTAGATACGTTGCTGCTGAAATAAAACCAGTTTGGCCGGTTACCGCAAAGCGCTGCCAAGCCAGGTGCCCAGCATTTTTGCGGCAGTGCCGTATTGAAGGTATCCGGCGATAAATTCTAAAGCGAAGATGGGAATGCCGATAGCTATCCCGATGTGTTCCCGTTTTTTGAAAGCCTTTTGGTCATAGTTGGGAACGGCTTTCTTGAGTAGAGCGTAGCCTAGCTTTCCGATGAAAAACCAATAGAACAGGCAGACGATGATGGTGATGACGGCATGTAAAAAGGAACCGAAGGCTAATCCAGAATAATTAGCCTTTGAAAGCATGTAGAATAAAGATTTGGACACGCACTCAATGCCGAATAGGGGCAAAAAGAACTTTGTGCTGAACTTGTCGCCCTTCTTTAGGTACTTGTAATGGCATAGCCATGATATGAAGGGACCCGCAAGAATAACGCTCCACAGGAATCCCTTTTGATGGAACTGCTGCTCGATGACGGTATCCAGGTCCTGCTCTGGGTCTATGACCGTGACGGTTTTGCTGGCATCGGTTGCCACAGGCGAGGCTGGCTCGTCAGCAGATTGTTCGGTGACGCCCGGGCAAGTTACGGCAGGCATAGGGGGCGTTGCTTGTGTGGTGACGACTACGGAAGGTGCGACCACTTTGGCTTTATTCAGCGGGTGCTCCGGATTCGGAGCGTCGCACCAAAGGCAGCGCGGCATATCGTCTTCGTATTCCTCGCCGCATTTCTTACAGACAATCATGTAGCCCTAGATGAAAATCAACCCTAGGATACCCACGGCCCACACGTACCAGGCGAAGTGCTGGAACTTGCCCTTCTGCAAGAAGGTCATGAGCCACTTGAGGGCGATAATGCCGAAGATGAACGACACGAGCATGCCCACCAAAAGTTCGGGAGTGAAGCTGCCGGCGTCGGCACACTGGGCTGCCTTTTCCGGGTTCTCGAGAGCCATCTGCGCGACCTTTTCGGCGCTCTGGCACTTGGCCCATTTGATGACGTCGAGGAGGGCTGCACCACCCACGGCGGGGATGCTCATGAGGAAGCTGAATTCGCCGGCGTACTTGCGGTTCACGCCCATAAACATCATGGCGCTGATGGTGGAGCCGCTGCGGCTGATGCCCGGAATGCACGCAATTCCCTGCACGACGCCCGTCACCAACGCACGCCACCAGTTCATCTTGACGCCCTCGTTATCCGGATGCTTGGCTCCGGTAGCGCCCCACTGCGAGGTAAACAGCAATAAGCCCGTAAAAAGTTCGGCCACGCATACGGCCCGCGGGTTCTCGAAAAGGCCTTCCAGCAAGTCCTTGAAACCGAGACCAATCATTGCGGTGGGGATGCTCGCCAAAATAATGTAGCCCGCTTCGCGCAACTGATCCTTGTCGCGGCGGAGGCAACCCACGATGATGTCGGTAATCTTCTTGTGGAACACCACGAAGATGGAAAGCAGCGTTCCGGCATGGAGCATGATATCGAAGAACATGCCCGCCTCGTTCATGCCAAGGAGTTCGTGGCCCAGCACGAGGTGGCCGGAGCTGGAAATGGGGAGGAATTCGGCGAGGCCTTGTAAAAGGCCGAGGATGATGGATTCGATCATAGTAGGGTAAATGTAGCATTTAGACGAGAGACGAGAGACGAGAGACGAGAGATGTTTATTTCTTTTTTCGTTGCGCGAAGCGCCATTATTCCTCTTTCGTCTTTCGTCTGTAGGACCGAAGGTCCGTTCTTTCGTCTAATATTACTATCTTCAAAGCATGGCTCGCAAGTTTCTTCTCTGTTTTCACGATTTCAGCGTCTGGAACTACACAAAAGTGACTCCGGTTCTCGAGGAACTGAAGGATTTGGTGGGTGCGCCCTTTAGCGTGCTGGTCATTCCCGACACCGAGAAGGCGTTGGCCGAGGCGGTGCAGGGCTTTCGCGAAACGCTCCTTCGGCTAAAAAGCGAAGGCTTTGAGCTTGCGCTCCACGGCTACAAGCACAAGGCGGAGTTCAGCCAGGGCCGCAGTTATATGGGACTTATCGGCATGAACCTGACAAACGGGGAGGCTGAATTTGCAGGGCTCTCCGAGTACGAGTCCGACAGACTTTTGCAGGCTGGGCTTGCGGCGTGGAACGAACTTTTTGGCGAACAGGCGGAAAAGCCCGTGGCATTCATCCCGCCGACCTGGTACAGCAACAATTTCCTGTGCAGGCAAGTTCGTAAACGGGGGATGCTTTTCGAGGACCGTTTTTCGCTTACGACAATGCGCGGGAACCGCTACGCATCTCTTGTGACCAGTTTTGCGGGTATCCCGGATTTCCTGATAAAGCCGGCCTTCAAGTTTGGCGAGCTTATTTTGAAAGTCCCCTTTGGGCTCCCGCGAATCGCCCTCCATCTGGTGGATTTTCCAGCAAGGGCGGGGGAGGTCCGCGATATCTTGCGGACGGCCTTGGGCAGTGGACGGAAACTTGTACGATACGCCGACCTTTAAAATGTGCCGATAAAGCTTAAAAAAGTCCCGCGGATTTCCGCGGGACTTTTCTAATAGACTAGGCTTTAATCCGATTATTCTTCGGCAGTGGCCCCTTCTTCTTCGGTGGTTTCTTCAGTTGCGGGTTCACCGGCATCTTCAGTCTTGGCTTCGGGAACGTCGATTACCCAGGCTCCGTCGGTGCAGGTGACGCTCAATTCAACACCGGGGAACTTCTTGATTTCGGTCTTGCCTTCTTCACATTCCTTGTCGGAACTGAGTGTCCACTTGCCGTCCTTGCAAGCTAGCGTGATGGTAGCAATATCGACCTTGGCGTCGCCCTTGCATTCGTTCTTGCTGGGTACCCACTTTTCTCCGTCGCAGACTACGAATACGCCCTTGCCTTCAAAGACTTCGGTTTCTTCGCCTTTGTTATTTTCGCTGCAGGCGCCAAGCTTGGGGAGGTTCTCTTCAATTTCTTCTTTCTTGGGAATATCCTGCCCGTTGGATTCCTTACAGGCGGCGCTGATAAGTTCTGTGAGGGCTTCGAATTCAGACTTTTCGAAGGTTCCTTCGTTTACAGCTGTGATGGTCTTGGCCTTGCATTCAACCGTTTTGTAAAGCGGGTCGAGCTTGTAGTGTTCGCAGGTGTCCTGGGAAATTTCCTTGTTGTGCTCGATTTTTTCCGTGATGACGCCCTTGTCATCCATGCTTACTGTCATCGTGATCTTGAGGTCATCCATCCTCATTTCCTGGACAAAGGTGCCTGTTTCCGCTACGGTGGAAGTCACCACGCAAGCAACTTTTCCGGCTTCGTAGGTTGCATCGTCGATGCCGATCTTTTTTTCGTCGGCACTGGACGAGTCGTCACAGGCGGTGATGCCGAATGCGGCAGTGAGGGATAGGGCGAGGCCCAGTTTCCAGAATTTCATATTTACTCCTTGATTAAGTTCCCTATGGGTAATATAACCTAATCTTTGGGCCTGTGCAACTATTTACTGGTCAAGGTGTGACGAATTTCTCTTTTTGCAGGGACAAAAGCCTACTTTCGGGAAAAATGCGCAAGAAAAAGCGTCTTGCTTGAGCTCGAAATTTTTTTTGGTGGTGGGTCTTATACAGCAAAAAAAAGACCCGAACCGTACAATGGCTAAAAAGGTTCGGGCCTTCTGTTTTTAAGCGGGGGAGTCCCGCCTTTTCGCTAATTGGGTTTCTGCTTATGCTGAACTGTCGGGGCTAGCCCTCCGAACCGGTGTCGGGGAGGGAGACCTCGTCTTCGGCGGAAACGGCGTCCTGCTCGCCCAGCTTGAACAGTTCCACGTCCTTCATGCTCTCGCGGATTTTCTGCTCGATTTCGTTGCAGAGCTCCGGATTGTCCTTGAGGAACAGGCGGGTGTTCTCGCGGCCCTGGCCGATGCGCTCGTTGTTGTAGCTGAACCAGGAACCGCTCTTCTGGATGATGTCCAGTTCGGAGGCCAGGTCCAGGATGGAGGCTTCGCGGGAGATGCCGCAGCCGTACAGGATGTCGAACTCGCACTGGGTGAAGGGGGCGGCCACCTTGTTCTTGACCACCTTGACGCGGGTGCGGTTGCCGATGACCTCTTCGCCGTCCTTGATGGCGGCGATACGGCGGATGTCCAGACGCTGGGTGGCATAGAACTTGAGGGCGTTACCACCGGTAGTGGTCTCGGGGTTGCCGAACATGACGCCAATCTTCATGCGGAGCTGGTTGATGAACAGCATGCAGGTGTTGGACTTGGAGAGGATGCCGGTAAGCTTGCGGAGGGCCTGGCTCATGAGGCGGGCCTGGAGGCCTACGTGGTTGTCGCCCATTTCGCCGTTGATTTCGGCCTGGGGGACAAGTGCTGCCACGGAGTCGATGACGATGATGTCGATAGCGCCAGAACGCACCAGGGTTTCGGCGATGTCCAGGGCCTGCTCGCCGGTGTCGGGCTGGGACACCAGCAGGGATTCGATATCGACGCCCAGCTTGCGGGCGTAGACCGCGTCGAAGGCGTGTTCGGCATCGATGAAGGCCGCCACGCCGCCAAGCTTCTGGGCCTCGGCGATGGCGTGGAGGGTAAGGGTCGTCTTGCCGGAGGATTCTGGTCCGTAAATCTCGATGATGCGGCCCCGGGGGAAGCCTCCCACGCCGAGGGCCATGTCCAGCTGGATACAGCCCGACGGGATGACGGGGATTTCTTCGACAGGCTGGCTGCCGAGGGCCATGATGGAACCTTTACCGTAGTTCTTCTCGATCTGTGCGATGGCCGCCTCGACGGCTTTCGCTTTTTCGCTGGAAAGGTTGCTTGTGGGTGTTGTCGTTTTCTTAGCCATGATTGACTCCATTTTGTTGTTTTCTAGTTTAATATACATTTTAGTGTTCGTTTGTGCAAGTGCTTTTTTGGTTATTTAGCAAAAAAAGTAGCTTGCCCAACACGTAATAGACGCTTTTTTCGCGGATTTCTTGCCTATTTCCTGCGAAAATTTTACAAAAGGCTTCATTTTGCAAACAACTGTTGACACTCATCCACACCGTACCCACAGGTTTGCCGGGTTCGGCTCCCCCTGGCCCCGCGATGCCCGAGGTGGCCACCGCCCAGTCGGCATGGAACTTTTCCCGTGCCCCCTTGGCCATGGCCTCTACCGTTTCCTTGCTCACGGCCCCGTGCTTTTCGAGGATTTCGGCAGGTACGCCCAAAAGCTCGTGCTTGACGGAATTCTGGTAGGCGACGATGCCGCCCGCGAACACGGCGGAACTGCCCGCCACGTTCACGATTTCGGAGGCGATGAGCCCGCCGGTGCAGGATTCCGCGGTAGCGAGCATCTCGCCCCGGGCAAGGAGCGCCTTCTGGATTTCGGCGACCAGCTGTTGGATATTTTCTTGTGTAGCAGTCATTGTTTCCATGTCCTTTAATCTAGCTAATTATTTACGACAAAAAATGACAATAATTATTTTTTTTTGCTGATCTAATTTCAGCAGAGAAAAAATATAAAAGGGAAAGACTGGTTGGTGGGGCTTGCGATGGTCCCGGGGTACTTGACTGGCTATTGATACATCCCTTCAATCTTGTCGGCGTAGCGTTCTTCGGCCACTTTTCGACGGATTTTTAAGGTGGGGGTCAACAATCCGGACTCTATGGTGAGTTCGTCTCCAATCAGGACCCATCGGCATATCTTTTCCCAGTGGTTCAACTTGCGGTTGATGCGGGTAATGTGACGGAATACGGATTCTCTTACACGGAGGGACTTCAATGCCAAATCCATGCGAAAATCCTCTTTGGAAATCCGGAGCAGACGACGGGCTCCTTCCGGGTTGATCCATATAAGCGCGGAGGCGAACTTTCGGTTGTTGGCGATGACCAGGGCCTGCTCCACTAGGGGGTGTCGGCTGATCTCTAGCTCAATGGGGTTCGGGCTTACATACTTGCCGGTGCTGGTCTTCAAGAGCTCCTTGATGCGGCCCGTAAGGGAAAGAAAACCGTTTTCGTCTATGCTTCCTTGGTCGCCGGTTTTGAAGAATCCGTCTTCGGTAAAGATTTCGGCGTTGAGTTCCGGCATGTTGTGGTAGCCTCTAAACACGCTGTCGCCTTTCACCATGACTTCGTTGTTCTCGCCAATTTTTACCTGTAAATGCTTTAGAGGCTTGCCAACGCTGCCTAGAGCGATCGCATGGTCGCAGTTGGCGCTGACTACAGGGGAGCATTCCGTGAGGCCGTAACCTTCGTAGACGGGCAGTCCGATGTTCAGCAGGAACCTGAGAATACTCTTGTTTAGCGCATTGCTGCCGGAGATAATAAGCCTGAAGTTTCCACCGATGGCGCTACGCATCTTGGAGTAAACCAGTTTGTCGTAAAACCGCATGGCGTGGCTGCGTTTTTTGGTGGGGTCGTTTAACTTGGCCAGCTTGATGGCGTTCTTGATAAGGAGCCGCTTAGGCCCTCTGGCCTTGTCTGCCGCTGCGGTCATGCTCTCGTAAAGTCGCTCGAGAATCCTCGGAACCACAATCATTACGGAGGGCTTGACTTCTGTCATGATTTTGGCCGCATTTTTTGGGGAATCGGCAAAATAGATGGTGGCGCCATTCAAGATGTAGAAATACACAGCCATTCGCTCAAAAACATGGGCCACGGGCAGCATGGTAAGGCACCGGTCTTTTTCAGGATCCACGGTATAAAGGTCCAAGATGCTCTGAATTTGGGAAAGCATGTTCCGGTGGGAGAGTTCTGCCCCCTTGGGCCTGCCGGTAGAACCGCTGGTGTAGATGATGCTGAAAAGGTCGTCGGGCTGTATAGACTCAATTTGTTGGTGTAGCCAGCTTGTATTTTCTGGGTCTTGCATCAATCCGTAGCCTTCGGTCAAAAGGTCGTCCCAGTAAATGCCGTTGCCCGGGAGAGGGGAGGCGGAGTCAATGCAGATGATGGTGGAAAATCCCGAAAGATTTTCTTTTAGTGGCGCATCCAAGTCATTCATGTTGTTTATGACCAAGATGTGTACGACGGCATCTTCGCATTGAAATGCAAAATTTTCCGAAGAAATGTTCGGGAAAAGAGGAACCACACGGGCATGGTTGATCTGGGTGGCGATATCTGCCATGATCCAGTAGGGGGAACTCCCGGCGATAATCCCGATGCTTTCTCTTTCTTTAACCCCGTGGCTATGGAGTGCAAGGGCCAAGGCCTGGGTGTCTCGTTCCAGGTTTTCCTTTGAAAAGTGAGTCCAGTCCCCGTTTTGCCGTTGGTACCAGCCGCCAAAATCCTCTCGATGGCAGGTGGCAAAGAATAGTTCGGGGAGCGAATTGAATTTTAGGGACTCCATACACTGAAAATAACATTCTTATGGGCGAAAAGTTCATTTTTTTTGAAAAAAAACTATATATTGGGAACCATGTTGAAGAAACTAGAGGATTACACCAACTATCTGGAACATCGTGTTGCTCAAGGAGCGGCTCTTTCGTCCGAGGAATTGCTCTCGGTCAGGGTTCACATTGGTTTTTTCCAGCACGAAAGACTGGTCCACGAGCTGGTCATGATCCTTTTTGCCTTGCTCACGGTAGGCGGGTTTCTTTTTTTCGTGGCTATGCCGGAAATCCTAGTTCTGGTTCTGGATATTCTGTTTTTGGGCTTACTTATTCCTTACATCAGGCACTACTACGGGCTTGAAAATGGGGTCCAAAAGCTCTATAGCCTTTATTCTAGGCTAGAAGAACAGAAATAGCGTCAGTTATTCCAATTTGGAATAGTTTGAATTGGACTGCAGAGAGCCCCCAAAGAACTGTTGTTTTAAGTTATATTCACCTCATTAGGGATGCTATGAGATTGTTTGACGAACATTCGGTTTTGCGTTTTGCGCTTTTATTTGCGTGTTTCTTATTTACCGCATTTATTCCAGATATTATTCATTTGTCTGAAAAACCCATGGGGTTTATTCCCTACTTCTTTGCGATTTTCTTCCTTGCGTACGTGGCCCTCTTTTACAAATTTCCTGTTCAGGGCAACAGAAAAAAGATTCGTAACGATGTGGTGATTCCCGAAAAGGTGGAACAGGTTCCCGCCCGCGATTACCAGAAGGATCTTTCCGAAAAGGATGAACTGTTCCAGATGCTGGTGGATGTTTCCTCTGACGGATTTTGGACCTTTGATGTGCCCACGGGAAAGGTCTATTGGTCCAATAGGGTAGCAAAGTTCTTGAATATTCCGCTAACGAGCATCGTGGATTCCTTTGACACCCTCAAGAATGCGGTTCTAGAAAGCGACTGGACCACGTTTAAGGAGAAATTCACCCGATCCCTAGAGGATAACGCGCCCTTTTCGGCGAAGCTTCGGCTTTTGAATGTGCCGAAAGACGGAAACTCTGAAATTATTGTTTCGGGCCGGTCGCAATGTAACGAAGAGGGAAGACCAATCCGTGTAATCGGCTCTATTACAGGCGCCCACGAACAAGAAGAAAGCAATCGTCAGTTCTACGCTTATCGCGATGCCCTTACGGGCGTGTATAACCGAAAGTTCTTCTTGGAAAAACTGAAGGTAGACGTGGATATGGCCGCCCAGAAGCCGGATTACACATTCGCGGTAGTTCTTTTGGATATCGACAGCTTTGGTGCCATCAACGAATCCTATTCCATGAATTTTGGCGACAACGTTCTGAAGATTGTTTCCGACCGTATTCGTTCCACCTGTAGGAACAACGACTGCGTAGCCCGCATTGGTCCCGATGTGTTTGCTGTAGTGATTCACGATATTGAAGGCAAGGGCTCCGACGACGAACTGATGCCAACGGTAAAGCGCCTCCACAACAAGGTGAAAACTCCTATCCAGTTGGACGGCCGTGAACTCTATATCAGCGTGTCCATGGCGGTCGTGGTGAACAAGGACGTGGACTGCGTAGAAGATTTGCTGTCTAACGCCACGGCGGTACTCAGGGACTTGAAGAAGGGCGGTAATCACGGCGGAATCCAGTTCTTTGCAGGAGGAATCCGCGAAAAGGCCATGAAACTGTATAAGCTGGAGTACGAAATCCGCAGGGCCATACAGGCCCAGGAGTTCGTGCTGGTGTACCAGCCCATTGTAGATATCGAACGCGGGAACAGGGTGTCCGGTTTCGAGGCACTTGTCCGCTGGAATAATTCTGAGCACGGAGTAGTTTCCCCTGCAGAATTTATCCCTCTGGCCGAAGAGACTGGCCTGATTGTGCCTATGGGTGCCCAGATTCTGCGGATGGCTTGCGAGCAGACCAAGAAATGGGTAGATATGGGTTTCAGCGATATCCGTGTGGCCGTAAACTTCTCTGCAAAGCAGTTCACTCTGGACAACATGGTGGACGACGTGAAGCGGGTGCTTGCCGAAACCCACCTGAATCCCAAGAACTTGAAGCTGGAAATTACGGAATACACTGCCATGTGCGAAGTGGAAAAGGCCATAGACATTATGCGGGCTCTCTCCAACATGGGACTCCAGATTTCTATCGATGATTTCGGTACGGGTTATAGTTCCCTTTCTTATTTGAAACGCTATCCGGTGCATACCCTCAAGATGGACAAGTCCTTTATCGACCACATCGCCGACGACGAAGAGGATGCCACTTTTGCACGGATGGTGATTAGCATTGCCAACACCTTGAACCTGGACTTGATTGCCGAAGGGGTAGAGACGGAAGAACAGCTACAGTTCTTGAAACGGGAAGGCTGTCGCTACATCCAGGGCTACTATTTCAGCAAGCCTCTGGCTCCCGAAAAGGCTTTGGCCTACATGCGTGAGCATTATGATGTAGGGGCTAGGGTTTAGGATCTAGGGGCTAGGATTTAGGGAAATGTGGGATGTGAAGTGTGAGGTTCAAGGCTCGGGACATGAGGTATGTCATCCCCGACCCATTCGACAAGCTCAGGGCAGGCTCTGGTCGGGGATCCGCTGGAGGTTTTAGGGGTTAGGATCTAGGATTTAGGGGTTAGAGAAAAAGACTTCTTGAGTGCGTGTTCGGGTCTGCGGACATGCGCTCTTTTTTTATTTTTACGCCAGATGTCTGGAAAGGTTTATCTGATTGGTGCTGGTCCCGGCGATCCGGGACTCTTGACTTTGCGCGGCAAGGAGATTCTCGAAAAGGCGGATGTGGTCGTTTACGACCGCCTGGTGTCCCTTGCTATACTCGGGATGTGCAATCCGAAGGCAAAGATGGTGGATGTAGGCAAGATGCCGCAGTACCATAAGGTAAAGCAATCCGAAATCAATAAGCTGCTGGTGCAGTTCGCCTGCGAAATGCCGAGTGCGACCATTGCCCGCCTCAAGGGCGGCGACCCCTTCGTGTTTGGTCGTGGCGGCGAAGAGGCCCTGGAGCTTGTGAATGCCGGCGTGGAATTCGAGATTGTTCCGGGCATCACCTCTGCCATTTCTGTGCCGGCCTATGCGGGAATTCCCGTAAGCCATCGCGGGATTGCCACTAGTTTCCATATCATAACGGGGCATGAGAGAGATGTCATTGCGGCTCCCGTTTCCGGTGTCATCCCTGCGCAGGCGGGGATCTCTCTAGACTTCGATGCTCTCGCCCGTTGCCCCGGCACCCTCATTTTTTTGATGGGCATTGCCAACATGGACTTTATCGCACAGCGCCTTGTGGAATGCGGTAAGGACCCGAAAACGCCGGTTGCCTTTATCGAGAAAGGAACGACTCCGTACCAGCGGACGGTAATGGCTACATTAGCGACGGCGGGGGAGACCATCGTTCGCGAAAAGGTGACGGCCCCTGCCATCACCATCATGGGGGGCGTCGTCGAGCTTGGAAAGAGTCTCGCCTGGAAAAAGAACTTGCCCCTTTCGGGTAAACGACTTGTAGTAACCCGCGCGGCAAAGCAAGCAAGCGGGATTACTGCAAGGCTTACGGCTCTCGGCGCCGAAGTCATCGAGACCCCGATGATAGAAACCCGCACGCTGGAATGCCCTTCTGTCATCCCCGTCCCTTCTTCTGTCATCCCCGCGACCTGTGGTGAGCGAAGTCGAACCAAGGCGGGGATCTCCTCTGCCATTTTTGACACCCTCGCAGACTTTGACCTTCTTGCTTTTACCAGCGTGAACGGCGTCGAAAGTTTCTTCAAGCAGCTGTTTGACGCCGGTTATGATGTGCGCATCCTTGCCGGCAAGAAAATCGCCAGTGTCGGGAAAATTACCGAAAAGAAATTGCTGGAATACGGTATCCGCTGCGATTATGTGCCCGAGGACCATACCGGCGAGGGACTGGGAAAACTGTTGGCAACGCTCGTACCTCAAAGCACCGAAGGTGCGACCTCAAACCCCATACCTCAAATCCTCCTCTTGCAGGGTAATCTTGCTGACGATACACTTTTGAGACACTTGCCGCAGGCGACCCGCTGGGTGGTTTACGAGACTCTTCCTGTTTCTGAACTCCCCGAATGGAAGCGTGAAGCCGTTGAATCCGCTGATGCTGTGGTCTTTGCAAGTTCCAGCGCCGTGGAAAATTTTGTTAAAGTCATGCCACAAAGCGTTGAAGGTTCGGACTCGTACCCCGAACCTCGTGCCTCGAATCTCAATCCTCGAACCTCTTTCTGCATCGGCCGTCTGACCGAAGCTACCGCCCGTAAGCATGGCTTTGAAACTATCACCTCTGACGAGACCACCATGGACTCCCTCGTGAAAAAAATTGTGGAATATTACTCGTGAAAGCTATCCTGATTATCGCCCATCATTGCATTTTACCGGGAGCCTACAAGGGCTTCGAGGAAATCCTGGACAAGTTGCACCATGACTTGCCCGGTACCCGTGTGGCGAGTACCAGCCTTTTGGACCTGGAAAATGACTTGCGGACCTTGCTTCGGGAAGATGTGGAATCGGTGACGCTCTTGCCGTTTTTGCTTTTGAACGGGCAGCACGCCAAAAATGACGTGCCCCGTGTGGTGGCCCGTTTGCAGGCCGAATTTCCGCAGATTCCCATAACCCTTTTGCCTTGCCTTGGCGACTGGAAGGAATTTGGCGACATTGTAGTTTCTGGATTGCGTGCCGTAGAGAATAATGCCCTCTCGATAACCCCGAATTCTGAAATCCAAACTCCGAATAGGTCCCTTCTTTCCATCGAACTGAACCTAGAGGGCCGTAACGTTCTTGTGGTCGGTGGAGGCCGTATTGCTTTCCGCAAGGTCAAGACTCTTTTGCCTACGGGAGCACGTATTACTGTGGTTGCTCCGCAGTTTGACCCGGAATTCGAAAAACTTACTTCAAAGGGCGAAGCCCGACCTCATACCTCAAACCTCATAGCTATAAAAAATCGCCCCTACGAACCATTGGACCTTCGTGGTGTCTTTATGGTGTTTATCTGTACTGACCAACCGGCGGTAAACGCCCAGGTGAGTAATGACGCCCGTGCCCGTCGCATTCTGGTGAACAATGCCTGCGACTACTTGGACGGGGATTTTATTGTACCGGCCCGTATGGACTTTGGCGAAAATATAGCGGTAACCGTCTCTACCCAAGGGCGCGCTCCCTCTTTGGCCAAGAAACTGAAACAAAAAATCCTCGCCGAATGGGGCGAGGATCTTGCTCGGATAGAGCGGGAATTTTCTGCGAAATAGGTTTAGTCGCAGTAGTTGGCGCCTTCGACTTCCATGCCGCTTTTGCAGGTGGATTTGACGGCGCTAAAGGCCATTTCTTGGCTGGCTTCTTTGGTCATGTCGTAAAAACTATAGGTATTTTCGTCCTTGTGACCATTGATGTCCAGAATTAGCTTTGAACCGTCAACGGAATACGTGTAGGTTGTAGGTTCACCGAAGGCATCGGCACGGACAAAATGCCAAGTGGAGAAATCTCCCCTGACGATGGCGTCGCACTGGCTCTTGTCAATGCAGTTGTCGTTGCCCTTGTTTTCTTTGGCGGGGCATCCTGTGCCCAGGGTGCCACCGTGGTCTTCGCAACGCAGTTCCAGAGCGGAGGCGGCCATGGATCCTTTTTCAAATTCTGTACATTTTTCGCCCATGGTGCCAAAGGCTTTTTGGCCTTCTTCGGGAAGATTGTCGCAGGAAATCATAGCGACGGGGGCACTGCCAGAGGATTTTTCGCCGCTGTCGGCAGAGGGGGTGTTGCTGCTCGAAGATTTGCCGGAGTCTTCGTTGCTTTCGGAAGATTCTTCAGTGTTATATTCTTCGCTATTACTCTCGCTGGAATCCGTTTCTTCGGAGTTGCTGCTGGTGATAGTGCTGTCTTTGCTGTCGGAAGAGTCGGTGGCATTTGAACTGCTGTCGTCACCGCAGGCCACGAAACCGGCCATGGAGATGAGGGCGGCAGAGAGGAAGATTTTTTTGGAAAGCATGTGTGTTCCTTTGTTGTTTTATGTTTCTATTTGATTTACAGAGTGGATAAATAGGAAAGGATCCCCAAACGGGACCCTTTCTTTGTCTATGGAGTACAAGGGCTTAGTCGTTGCAGGTAAAGCCTTCGCAAGAAGAATCGTAGTGGTTACCCTTCTTGCAGGTGCACTTTGCGGCGTAGTCTTCTGCTTTGCAGCCACCAGCAGTGTTCATTGTTCCTCCCATCGCTTCGCACTGGGCGGAGAGACTAGCCTCGTCGGCCTTGGCTACTTCGTCACAGGTTTTTTCTCCGAAGAATTCCATGGCGCAGGAAACCAGGTCGCCAGTGGGGCCGGTAAGTTCTTCGCCACCTTCGGAACCTTCGCCGCCTTCTTCACCGCCTTCGGAACCTTCACCGCTGTCGGTAGATTCAGTGTTGCTGTCGGTGGATTCGGCACCGCTATCGGTGGAAGTAGTTTCGCTTGCGGAGGATTCAGGAGTCTTGTTGTCGTCACCTTCGGTCTTGCCTTCTTCGTCACCTTCGGTGCCCTTTTCTTCTTCCTTGGCGGGGCAGACCTTGGAGGGCATGCTGTTAATTAGCATGTTCCACTGGCTGACGCCATCGCATTCGTAGGTGTCGGGACCTTCTTCCACGATAATCGTTTCGCACTTGCGGTCGGCGTTACATTCCACATCGGCCAGGTCAAAGAAGGTGGGAACGCTCTTGGGGAGTTCGCCGGAACCGGAGTTGGAGGAACTGTCGTCGCCGCAGGCCACAAGACCGGCCATGGATACGAAAGCGGCAGAGAAGAAGATTTTTTTGGAAAGCATTTTTGCTCCTTTTTTTCAATGTTAAAAGTTTGTCCTAAATATAAGTCAAGAATGCAGTTGTTCCTTGTTTTTTTTGTTACGATTTTCTTACAACGATGACAAAGTGTTCACGGGGCGTTCCCTTGGTCCGCAGTCGGGGTGTTGCGGCCTTTGACCACTTAGCGCTTCAGCGCTTATGTGGGCATGGCCACCTTTAGGTGGTGTGTCCCCGCTAGAGGGGGTGGTGGAAGCCCCGGCAAAGAATCGGGAATGAGATTGCTTCGTCGTTTCACTCCTCGCAATGACAAACGCTGGGCGGGGCTGCAACCAGGGGGAGACTTCCCCCACCCATTCACAAAAAATTAAATTTCCAGTACCAAACATTTCTCACCTCTAGCCTCGTGCTCCGAGCCTTCAGCCCTAACCATCAACCACTCACCACTCACTACTCACCACTCATCACTCATCACTCATCACTCATCACTCATCACTCATCACTCATCACTCATCACTCATCACTCATCACTAATATGTATCTCATCGTCGGACTCGGAAACCCTGGAACCCAGTATAGCAACACCCACCACAACGCGGGCTTTATGGCCGTCGAGAAATTGGCCGACCCGAACAAGGATTGGAAAAGCGAGCACAAGGCGCTTACCATGAAGGTGAACATCGCGGGGGAGGAATGCCTGCTGGTAAAGCCCCAGACCTACATGAACTTGTCTGGCGAGGCGGTGCAGGCCCTGATGACCTGGTACAAGGTGAAGGTGGATCATCTGCTGGTGTTCAGCGACGATGTCAACCTGGACGTGGGACGTATCCGCTGCCGCAAGGACGGCAGTCACGGTGGGCAGAACGGGCTTCGGAACATCATCGAGCATGTGGGGGACAAGTTCCCGCGAATCCGTTTTGGCGTGGGCAAGTGTCCGCCCAAGTTCGACCTGAGTAACTGGGTGCTGGCGAAGTTTTCGCCCGAGGACCGGCCCGTTTTCGAAGAGGCCATCGCGAAAGTTCCCGCCCTGGTGGAATGCTATTTCAAGCTCGGCATGGAAAAGTGCATGGAACGCTACAACGGCAAGTAGTGGGGGCAAGGTGAAAGCATCGCAATTTTCGGAGAATGCGCAACTGCTGGCCTTTGTGCTGCAGCCGGGGCCCGAGTGGCTTCCGGAGGTGATTGACGCCCTGGAACGCACCTGGGGGAGTATCCGCCACAAGGGAAAGTTGTTTCCCTTCGACCAGACTCCCTATTACACGCCCGAAATGGGGGAAGGTCTGTATCGCGGAGTTGTATCATTTGAAAAGGAAATCCCGCCGGAGACCATCGCCTTGGAGAAGGAGCGGAGCAACGCCCTGGAGCTGACCATGGCGCAGGCGGCACACCCCGATGCCCGCCGGGTGAATATCGACATCGGCTACATGGACCTGGACAAGGTGGTGCTTCCCAGTTACAAGCGGGGACCCTTCAAGCTTTATGCGGGCGGAGGCGTGTGGCTGGACATGCTCTTGACTTATGCCAAGGGGCAGTTCCACCCTACGGCCTGGGCCTTTGAAGATTTCAAACGGAATCCTTACCAGCACGACTTGCAGCTCATCCGCGAAAAGTTCAAGAAGATGGGTGGCGGAAAGCACGAATTAGGTGACGAGAAGTCTAACTCGGGTAATGCTCCGTCGCGGGACTTGTAGGGGGAGAGATGGCAAACGGAAAGAAGCGAATTGTAATTTTGGCCACCGGCGGAACCATTGCCGGCGTAGGCGAGCCCGGCAAGAGCACGGGCTATGTTTCGGGTCAGATTTCTGCCGAAGACCTAGTAAAGTCAGTGCCCGAACTTTCGGAATACGCCGAAGTCACGGCGGAGCAAATCTGCAACGTGAATTCCGACGACATTACGGACAAATTATGGATTAAGCTTTCGAACCGCATCAGGGAACTGCAAGAAGACGAAACCGTCGACGGAATTGTGGTGACCCACGGCACCGACACCATGGACGAGACGGCCTATTTTATAAGCCTTACGGTCAAATGCGAAAAAGCCGTGGTGTTGACAGGTTCCATGAAGCCCGCTACGGCGAAGGACCCCGACGGTCCGGCGAACCTCTTGGGTGCAGTCCGTGCAGCGGTAGGTTTTGCCATCGACGACGACCCTCCGGCAAACCTGGTGTGGGTGTTTTTTGCAGGGGAACTCTTTGATGCCCGCGGCGTGCAAAAATGCAGCGCCTCGGCCATAAACGCCATGGGGGTGGATGCTCCCGGCGAAGGCTCCAACTGGAATGCCCTCAAGGAGCAGAATTTTTTTGACGTGTCGAAACTCCAGGAACTGCCTCGGGTGAACGTGGTCTATTTTACGGTAGATGCAAACCCGAAGGTGCTGGAATATGCCTCCTGCGTTTCGGACGGTCTTGTGATTGCGGGGGCGGGCTCGGGCGAGTTCAGCCAGGCCTGGGCCAAGGTCCTGGAACGTATCGACATTCCTGTGGTCATAGCGAGCCGCACCCATCACGGGCTGGTGACGTTGAACGAAACTCTTGCCCCCGGCTGTATTTGCGCAGGGAGACTTGCGCCCCAGAAGGCGGCGGTGTTGTTGAAGCTCGCCCTCACGGTAACGGAACGGGTGGACGACATCAAGCGGGTCTTTTCGCTGTAGGCTTTTTTTACGCTTTTTTCTAGCCCCTAAACCCTAGACCCTAGCCTCTTTTTTTCTATATTTACTACGCAAAAGAGGTCTATTATGAAACTTTTGCCAGAAGCCCTGACGTTTGACGACGTCCTTCTTGTTCCCGCTGAATCTTCTGTTTTGCCGGCCCAGACCGACGTGAGCACTCAGCTCGCCCCCAATATCAAGCTGAACATTCCTATCATCAGTGCCGCCATGGACACCGTGACTACGGCTCCTTTGGCCATTTCCCTCGCCCTGCAGGGCGGCATCGGCATTATCCACAAGAACATGAGCGTCGAAGACCAGGCCGAAGAGGTCCGCAAGGTCAAGCGGTGGCAGTCCGGTATCGTTGTGAACCCGGTGACCCTGGATGCTGATCAGCCGGTTTCTGCCGCTTTTGAACTCCGCGCCCGTAACAAGGTGAGCGGTTTTCCGATTCTTTCCAAGGGTAAGCTGGTGGGCATGCTTACCAGCCGTGACCTGCGCACCGTGAGCGACATGAACGCGAAGATTCGCACCGTGATGACCAAGAATCCGGTGACGGCAAGCCCCAAGGTGAGCCTCGCAAAGGCCAAGGAAATTTTGGCCGAAAAGCGCATCGAGAAGCTCCCGCTGGTGGATGCTTCCGGCGCCCTGAAGGGCCTTATCACTATGACAGACATTCTGAAGCGCGAAAACAACCCCAACGCTAGCCTGGATAAGAACGGACAGTTGCTCGTTGGCGCTGCCGTGAGCACTTCTGCAAATACACTCGAACGCGTCGCCGCCCTCGTGGACGCCGGCGTGGACATGCTCATTATCGATACGGCTCACGGCCACCACATCGGTGTGCGCAACATGGTGAAGACTGTCCGCAAAAAATACCCGAAGCTCACGATTTGCGCAGGCAACGTCTGCACTCCCGAAGCGGTTGCGGAACTGGCCAAGTGCGGCGCCAACATCGTGAAGGTGGGCATCGGCCCCGGTTCTATTTGCACCACCCGTATCGTGGCGGGCGTGGGTTACCCCCAGTTCTCCGCCGTGGTGGAATGCGGCAAGATGGCCCGCAAGGTGGGCGTGAAGATCATTGCCGACGGTGGCCTCAAGTTCTCGGGCGACATCGTGAAGGCCTTGGCCGCTGGTGGCCACGCTGTGATGGTGGGTTCTCTCTTTGCCGGTACCGAAGAAGCTCCGGGCGAAGTCATCTTGGCCGATGGCCGTAGCTACAAGAGCTACCGCGGTATGGGTTCCCTCGGTGCCATGAAGGCCGGTTCTGCTGATCGCTACTTCCAGGGTGGCGTGCAGGAACCCCGCAAGTTCGTTCCCGAAGGCATCGAAGGCCGCGTGCCCTACAAGGGCCCCCTCCGCGACACCGTTTACCAGCTGATTGGCGGTATCCACTCTGCCATGGGTTATGCCGGTGCTGCTAACCTCGAAGAACTCTACAAGAAGGCGACCTTCGTGCGCATTACGGGTGCAGGCCTCCGCGAATCTCACCCCCACGACGTGACGATTACCAAGGAAGCCCCCAACTACCGCACCGGCGAGTAGTCCCGTTTTAGACTGTCATCCCCGCGCAGGCGGGCGGACAGCACTTAGCACTTTAGTGCTTAGTGCGCATGGCCACCAAGGTGGGGATCTCCTATAAAACGAAATGCCTGAGAAAGCGGAAAAACTCAACGTCTTGATTCTTGCGGCTGGCCTCGGCACGAGGCTTCGGCCCTTGACCGAAGACATGCCCAAGCCGTTGGTGCCCGTGGTGGACAAGAGCATCCTGGAAATCCAGGCCCAGCGCGCTCGTGAACTGGGACCCGTCCGGCTCCATGCCAACGCTCACTACCTTGCAGAACAGGTGATAGCCGAAGGTGCGCGTCTCGGGTTCGAGAAAGTCTGGGAAGAGCCGGAAATCCTCGGGACCGCAGGCCCCCTGAAACGCATATACAACGAAGGTTACCGCGGCGGGCTCCTGGTGATGAACGGCGACGCCTACTGTCGTTTCGACTTGAACAAATTTATGGAGAACTCCCGCCGCGATGGCTGCGACGTGGCGCTCTTGGCGGTGGAGTTCCCTCAGGTAAATACCTTCCGTGTCGACGGAAACGGACACTTGGCAGGAGTTGCGGGCCGTTTCGGTTCAGAACAGGGCAAGCCCGCCACCTTCTCGGGAGTGTCCTGGTACAGCGATGCGGCCCTTGCCCGCATCAAGGACGGCGAATTCGACATCCGGGAATTTTGGAAACAGGAACTTGCGGCGGGTCACCCGATTTATGTGGACTGTAGCCAGATGGACGCCACCTGGATTGACATGGGAAGCCCTGCGGGCCTGAAGGCCGCCTGCGACGCCCGCCTGCAGGAACTGGGGCTGAACAGCTGGGCTGGCGACCATCTGCATTCAACGGTGCAGAGTCACGTTTCGAAGGTTGGCTGTTCAGTTGTCCAGAATGGAGTGGAACTGCCCGAAGGCGCTCGTGTCGAGAATTCCATCTTGTTCGCCGGAGCTGCCGTCCAGGCGGGCGAAACCGTGAAGGACGAAATTCGGGGTAGGGGATTCTCGTGGAAGCTCTAGACCAGAAAATTTTGGAAATTGTCCAGGACGGTTTCCCGCTGGAGGAACGCCCCTACGCCGCGCTGGGAAGGCTTCTTGGCGTTTCAGAAGAAGAGACTTTCGATAGCGTGGAAGGCCTTCGCAAGTCCGGCGTCATCCGTCGTCTGGGTGGCGTCTATGACTCCCGCAGGTTGGGCTACATCTCCAGACTCTGCACGGGAGTGGTGAGCGAAGATAAACTGGAAGGTTTTGCTGCGGCGGTGGATAAGATTCCTGCCATCACACACAACTATGTCCGCAGTCACGCCTACAACGTTTGGTTCACCGTCATCGCCCGGTCGGAATCCGAAATTCAGGAAACGGTTCGGGGCCTGGAGGCGGAAACGGCCCTGCACGATGCCCATGTGCTCTCGGCCAGCAAGATGTTCAAGATCAATACGGTGATGAAGGCTGCGTCGGGCCAGGCCACGGAAAGTAAGGTTGTTGATAAGCTGGATTCGAAAGGTGCCGAACCCTTTGTCCCTGAGGCAAAGGACCGTCGCCGGATCAACCTCCTGTGCCAGGATATTCCCCACACCAAAACGCCCTTCTCTGATTTGGGAATAGACGTCGCCGAAATCCGCGGTGACTTGGATCAAAAAATCATGCGCAGATTCGGGGCGGTCCTCAGACACCAGCAGGCGGGTTTTGACGCAAACGCCATGGTGTGCCTTGCTGTTGCGGACACGGAACGGGCGGGAGCGCTGTTGGCCGAAGATCCTCACGTTTCCCACTGCTACGAGCGCAGCCCTTTCGAAGGTTTCCCCTATAATGTTTACGCCATGTTCCACGGGCAAAGTGAAGCCGAACTGGAGCAAAGCGTCTGTTCTGTGCTGTCTGCCCTGAACGGCCCGGACCATGCGGTGCTGACGTCCCTGAAGGAACTGAAAAAGACCAGTTTCGTCTATTTTGCCTAGGCAGGGATTGATTACCGTGCAAAGTTCAAAAACAAAAGGCCGGCAAATGCCGACCAATCGTGAGCAACAAACGCCTCGTATTAACGAGGCGTGGTTGCGAGAGTGAGCGCAGGCCGGAGAATTTGCACCGAAATTTAGCGCGAACGGTCTTGTTATGTAAAAAAAGAGGCAGACTTTTGTCTGCCTCTTTTGAGTGGAGATAGTGGGAGTCGAACCCATGACCTACAGATTGCGAACCTGTCGCTCTACCAACTGAGCTATATCCCCGTTAGGTATGCCAAATATATCTATTCTAAAGCTTTTCGTCAAGCAATGGTTGGAAAAAACTTTATTTGGTTTTGACATAATGCTCCACAAGAGAATCGATGCAGTCTGTATTCAAATTAAAGGACTTGAATGCCTCGTAAAGACCTGAAATAAAGGTGGAATTGGTCATCATTTGTTTTTTGTAGGCGTCGAAGTCTTCCCCGAATTTTTTTGCCTCCTTTTTTTTACGAGGCCAATAAGAATAATTTGTCGATATTTTGCAGTTTGAATGAATATGCTTATCTATTCGTGGTAGATTGCAATTGGCATAGTAACTTTCCGTGATATCTCCATAAATGTCGTAACCCACCTCTATACGTAGTGGGAAACGTTTTTCTTTGGGGTTTACTACATAGACGGCTGTTGTCGGCGGAGGACTTTTTTTGGTAGAGTCGATAAGGATTGCGATATTGGGTGTTGCCGCTATATAGGAAAATCCATTTCGTTCAAAGGTTTCCATGCATGAAACTTCGTCTGGACTAGGGCTGACATAGCGATTGTAGTAGTAAGAATCATGCAAAAATCTGTAATCAGATTCATCAAGGAATCTGTACCATATTCGAATCTCGTAATTGTCGTCATATTGGAGAAATCTTTGGCCAGGTTTGTCAATGAATTCCGCAAATTCCACGTTTCCAATAACGACCGTTTTTACGTGGTCTGAAAAAAGAAATTTTGTGAATGAATTTCCCTTTACAAGATGCCCAATGACGAAAAAAAGGATGGTTGCCACAGCAACGGCGACAACCACGAATAACATTTTAATCCAAACCGATTTCATTCAAAAGTCAAAAGAGTTAGATATAAAAAATTTCAATGCAAGTGTACATTTGTTTAATTTTCTTGTCTGCTACCAAAATATACATTGGTAATCTTCGCAGTAGTAATTAAAAGGCGCGTCAAGTGTTTCTATGCTGCTTTGATCGTTTTTTGCAAAAATGGCGAGAGAATGTATGCACTTGGGATTTAGATGTAGTTGCGAAAAAACATCGTATAGGTCATTAATGTTTGTGCTGTCGCTAAAAAAGAGTTTAGCATTTTGCTTTATGCTGTTTTTTTGTTTGTTGGCTCCGAAATATTTTTCTCGGTCGAAAGTGTATAATTCACAGTCGACTTTAGTCCGATTGTCCAGATACAGTGATAGCAAATCGTCGTCGGTATAAGTAGTATCGTCCGATGGATTCTTTATTTTTGGAGTGGGTCTCAGTACCAAAACGGAGTGGTCCGTCTTGTTTGAGTCGAGAAACAAATCAAAAGTGGCTTCGTTGTAATGGTATTGTTCTTCTCTATACACGCCAATAAAATTGGAACCGTTTTTTGTACGGAATACTCGAACAAGGGGTGTTTCCATGTTTCCTTTTGAACAACCATCTGTGCCAGATGCCCCCCTTCCAAAGTATCCCCCTGTTAATTTGCTGTACGAGGATTCGCCATTTTTTTTTATAAAGACGTCATAGGTGCAGGCTGGGGGTCTCAGAAATTGAATGTATGGATTCACATTGACAAAAAGAGCTACGTCCAGGCCGTTTTCGCTGAATTTCTCTGCATATTCAGAATGAATATATTCCGGAAAAACGTTTTTCCAAACGACGATGCCGTAAAGGGAGTATGCCAATACGATTGCGTCAAGGAATGTAACAATCCATCTCATTCAAACAGCCTTCACGGATTTTGTTTATAAATGCTTGTTTTGCGGCCTCTACAAAGATAGGATTAACAAATGGAGTCTTCGGGAAAAAGGTGTAACTGTTTACTCGATTTTTGAAGTTCTTCCAGCCGCCGTAAGAATTCACGAAATGCCCGAAGCGACTGTAAAGTCCGTTGTTGTAATAATTATCCATTGCATCGTAAAATGATAGCCCATTGTTGATGAGTACGGATATGTTGCGTGCGTCAATATCAGCATATAGATCTTCTTGACCAAATGGATTGCCTTTCCAGTTTGTTGAAAATCCGAGATTTGATTTGGCTAAACGGTTTAGACTGTCTATTTCTATGCCTTTGCGCCACATATAATCCAAACTATCTGCAAAAGTAAACATGTCGCCAGCCCAACTTGCCCATTCCGCAGGAATGTTGCGGCGGTATACGTCGTTGTCCAAATACCTGCTCAGTGTTGCATTAAAATGCGGAACGTCGAGTCCGATATTTGTGCCGGGAATGTGGACTCCTTTGAATGATGTGCTGTCCGCTTGGGAGAACTTACGTGGATAATCGGGGAATCTGTATCTTATCAAGGAATCCAGACGAGGATTTGCGAAGCCGGAGGTTAGGTTCCAGTCAAGTCCGTTGTAACCGCCGTAATCCCTTAGTACCCGCGTAAGCTCAAGTGCGCGCTCACTGCTGATGTAGTTATGCCATTCTGGGAGGACAACGAGGCTGTCCATGTCTTTGATGGATTGCAGCAGTTGGTTGAACGTGGGCTTAGGCATTGGTTGCCAAGGTGTGGGCTTTGCGAAATCGTTATTGTATGTGGGAAGTTTGGGCAGGGGACGCTTGCGGAGAGATTGTATAACCGATGTTGTCGGTTGTGTAACTCGCGTGCTGCTTGCGGGTGCGGTTTGCTGTGGTACAAAAAGACTTGCAAGAAGTCCGGTAGAAGAACTGGTCGAGTTTGTGTACGGGATGTATGGTTCTGTCATGATTTTTCCTTTGCCCCGGAGGGGCGACTGCGAACCCAAAAACTCTTCGCCGAAGGACCTCTGACTGCAATTGGAGGTCCTTCCTTTTTGGGGCCGGATATTCTGTTTCACAACATAAATATACTCTAAATTTTGACTAAAAACAAGTAGTTTTTGTTATTTAACAAACAAAACAAAACGAAAATGTTTCTTGTTTGTTGTCTGCCAAAGAGTTAGATATTGAAAAAAATTTCAATGCAAGTATACCCTCAACAATAATAATCTATATTCAACTTGAAAAATAGAGAGTTTCTCTTATTCTCGACATGAAATCTCGACAATTTCGAACGAGAGGATAAGATGGACGCTCACGTCTGTCGGCATGCAAGTGCCGGCAACGGTTCGCTATGCAGGCCGCATTCATGCGGTCCGTTTGTGCGTATCGGCCTTTATGGGGCGTGGGTTGTTTATCCTTATTCGTTCAGGCAGTCGAGAGCCTCATGTCGTAAGGGTATTCAACCTCACGCCTTTTTTTGTGCGGTAAAATGCCAGAACAAGAGAAATTCCCACGAGTTGCTCTTGTTCTTGGCATGGAATCTCGACAATTTCAGAACGAAAGAATAAGAGGGTACTCAGAAATCCGGACGCATGCGCGCCCCGTTTTGGCGTGGGCGTATTGTATGCCTAGGGCGTCGTGTATTCTCTTTTTGTGAAATCGCCGTAATCCAGTCCCCGAACGGGAGCGAAACAGAACGTTGCGCTTGAAGTTCGGGAGAATGGA